>Ga0172381_10000115_pt1 | contig 89592 bp, 161 predicted proteins | sample Leawel6488metaG_FD_119754 | JGI IMG/M metagenome (GOLD analysis project Ga0172381, IMG submission 119754) | Leachate microbial communities from a municipal landfill in Southern Ontario, Canada - Leachate well 64-88 metaG | ecosystem: Engineered > Solid waste > Landfill > Unclassified | place...
TCAATAATACTAATACTTATAATACTTTGAACATGAAATTTATAGAATTGTAAAAAAAATATAATAAATAATTTAACTTATGGTACAAAAAATATAATAAAATATTAAACTTTATGATATTTTATGTTCATTTTCTTAGTATTGCACCAAGAAAATCTTTCTGAAACACTATGTGTTTCAAGTGGCGTACTATAATCACCCTTGTATATTTTCATTATATTAATAGCTCCATTTAAATCTCTGTCTATCTCTTCCCCACAGTGTTCACATTTATATGTTCTATTGTTTAAAGATAATCCATGATTTATACTATTACATTTATTACATGTTTTACTTGTCCATGCTTCATTTACTTTTGTTAATTTATTACCTATTAGTTTTTGTTTATATTCTAATAGGTTAACAAAAGTTATTAAATTCCAGTTATTTTGCATAACTCTATTTAATTTTTTATTATTTTCTTTTACTATATTTTGTTTTAAGTTAGTTAATTCTCCTATAACTATATCACTATTTAAACTCACTAAATCTTTACTTAACCCATGTAAAATTAAATTTGTTTGTGTTTTTCTTCTATTATATAAGTATTTTATTTTTGTATTTAATTTCCTATGTCTTTTACTTCCTTTTATTTTGGTGTCTCTTAATGATTTTAGTTCATCTATTCGTTTATCATAATATTTACTATTCTTATCTAAATGTTTAGAACTATATATTACTCCTTCTTTAGTATTATCATTATAAAGAGTCACTAAATTTTTTTTACCTAAGTCTATAGAAATAACATTATTAGAATCTCCAATTAATTCTTTCTTTTCATATATTATAGAAGCATAATACTTATCTTCTTTTTTATATATTTTTAATTGTTTTATATCTGATTCTTTTGTTTTATTTCTTAAACAAGTTAAATTTTGTATAGGAAATAAGTAATCTAAATTAATTTTAACTCTACCTTGATTTAAATAAGATATAATTAATTGGTTATTTTTTATAATAAAATCCTGTGTAAAACTTAAAGTAAAAAAATAATCTTTTCCTCTAAACTTAGGTTTCTGTGGGTTAAGATCTTTATTATTCTTAATAAGAGAAAAGAAAGATTTATAATTATTATCTAAAACCCTAAGAATTTCTTTTTTAATATCATAAGTTAAACATTCTGATTTATAATCTTTTAAAAGAGATTGCATATCAAAATAAGAAAGGTTTTTTTTATTTTCTTCGTAGTATTTTATTTTTTTATCTAAAAAATAATTATAAAGAATACGAGCTTCTTCACTCAAACTATTAATAATAGTTTGTTGAGAATCATTTAACTTAATATGTGTTTTAAAAGTTAATAACATTGTATTCTTTTATTATTAAATATGATAAAAATATAAAAATTATAGATTTTTATTAAATATTTTGGTTAGTATAAGTATTTTTCTTAATTTTAGATAAAATAATTAAAATATATAATAAAAATAAAGAAATATTATATATTTTTTAATAAAAACTTTAGTAATTAGATATATTAAATTATTTATTATATTTTTTATGTTTTAAATTAAAAATAATTGTAAAAAAGATAAGGATGGAAAAAAATAGTCTTAAAAAAAAATTAAAAGATATTGCTATCAAAAGTAACGAAACTAGAGAATTAGCAGCAAACTTTCCTTTTAATAAAAACAAAAGTGAATATTTTAAACTTCAAGAATTAGCAAGAAATTTAGAAAGTGAAGTAAATTGTCTTGTTTATTATGATTCTCCTATTTTTTTTAAAAAAGAAGATTTTAAAAATCAAAACCTTGATGATATTTATATAGATCAAGCATATCAGTATTTAAAAACACCGAATTTTCAAACATTTTCTTCTTATACTCCTTTTGGTGTTAAAAACTTGGAAGGTTTTTTTATTAAACAGATTACATCATTTGATGAATCTAATTACACAAAAGCAGAATTAGAACAGCTTATTTTAAGAAATCCACACTTACATAACATAATTAAAACTAATTTGTTAGGAAATTTAAATAAATTAACTTGATTGGTAAGTTAAAAAATATTATTTTTATAAATAAAACTTAAACATATGACAATAGAATTTGCTTTACAATTCCCTAAAAAAAATGAAGGAACACAACCTAAAAAAATTATTAGTCAATTAACTCAAATTGACATTCCAGAAGATTGTAGATATATGGTTTTTCTTGGAAATGGGAATATAGAATTTTTTAATAATTGGGCAAGTGCATCAGTTATGACTTTTTTTAGTGATATAATTTACTTAAGAAGTGATAAAAACATTTCTAAAAAAAATATAAAAAGAGTAGAAAAATTTGTGTTAAAAAGAACGATAAAAAAAGATTCTGAAGTGACAGGTAGTTATCAAGAAATTAATGGAGATTTAATTCAACTTGCAAAAGAAGGATTTTTTGATGTTATTACTCATGGGTGTAATTGTTGCAGTAATATGGGTGGAGGGTTGGCTTTAACTATGGCTAATGAATTTGGATGTAATTGTTTTCCTAAAGAAAGTTCAAAATATTACAAAGATAAAAACAAATTAGGAACTATTGATATAATGCTTAGTGCAATTCCAAATTTTAATTTATATGTAATAAATAGCTATACACAATTTTATCCTGGGGTTAATGGCGATTATAATGCTATTAAAAGTTGTATGTATGAGATTAATAAAGCTTTTAAAGGAAAATATATAGGGTTACCTCAAATTGGTTGTGGAATAGCTGGATTAGATTGGGATTATGTAAGAGAAATAATTAAAGAAGAATTAAAAGATTGTTTCGTAACTATTGTGATGCTTAAATAAATTAAATATATATAAGATGAACGAAAAACTAAAAAATAAATATGTTGCAATTAAACTTAGAGATTTTAATTATTACATTTGGTTTGCTACAGAAAATGTTACAGAAGATCAAAGTAATTTTAAAGGTTTAGGCGGCTGGGGTAAAGGTGGCGCTTTTACTAATATAGAATGTAAAACAACAGAAATCATTAGCTGGGTTTATTCAAGCGATTTACAATATGTATAAAGAGAAAATTAAGTATAGATTAATAGGTAAACAACCAATAGGTATAGATTATAGTATACCTAGAGAAGAAATTGCAGAATATAAAAATGGTAATTGGTATCCTTGGGGTAAAAATAAAACCTTAGGAAATTTTATTATAAATGAAGTTATTGAAATAGTTAATTAAAAAAATAAATATGAATAAAGAAAACAAAGCAGAAGAGGAAAGTCTTGAAGAAAAACTATTTGATATTGTTTACGAAGGTGATATTAAGTATAAAAAAAGTGTAAGGTTTGTGTTTGAAACTGATTATAAATTTTGGTCTATACCTTTTTCTTTTTTTTTAAATTTTCATACTAAAACATTAGAAATTAATTTGTTTTGTTTTGGATTATATTTTGATTTAGTTGAAAAGAGAGTTTATATACCTTATAAAAAATAACATAAAACATGAATAAAGAAGAAGATTTAAAAGAGGCTTTAATAAGTTTTAAATTAGCTAAATTTGCAGTTGAAAAAGGCTTTACAACAGTTATAGGACTAGGTCATGTTAGTCCTAGAGGAAATTATTATAATTCTGATGGTGTATTAAATGGAGGTGTTATTAAGGAAATAAAATCATATCTTAATAATAATAAAGAATTTGTTACTATTGGAGCACCTACACAATCATTATTACAAAAATGGTTAAGAGAAAAACATAATATACACATTGGTATATGGAATAATGCATCAGGTTACGGATATGAATTATCTAAAGCAGATAATGGAACAACTATTTATGAAAGTGATTATGATGGTCCAAATGATGGTGGAGTGTGGGATACTTACGAAGAAGTATTAGAATTTGCTTTAGAACAATCTCTAAATTTAATAAAGTAATGGAAGAGCAATTAATATCAATTAAAACAGCTATATTAGCTAAAGAAAAAGGTTTTAAACCTGATTCTCCTTCAACAGATTATGTAAAAGGTTTTACAGAAACATATATAATAACTGACGATGAAATTATTGAATATGAAGAAAGTGAAATACAAGAAGAGGATTATGGTAGAGAAGGGTATTATTTAAGACCCTCACAATCGTTATTACAAAAATGGTTAAGAGAAAAACATAACATAATTATAATACCTTTACCTAAAGAACAATATCCTGATAAAAAATTAACTAATGAATATAATATTCTTGTTTATGAAAACAATAAACAAATAGATTATTTTGACGGTACTTATTGGGGATACGAAGAAGCCTTAGAAACAGGTTTACAAAATTGTTTAAAATTAATTAAATAATGAAAGAAATTAAAAAAATAACAATTATAATTATTGTATCAATAATTATTTCATATTTGACAGGAGGTTTTTTATTTGATAGTTTTAACGACGTTGTTATTAAACAAATAGGTTATTCTTTATTAGGTTTTATAGCTTGGGCTGTTGTTTTGCTTTTTATTCTAATAGGGTTAGTAGATTAAATTTAATTAAATATGAAAGAAAATAAAGACGAACAAATTAAAAAATTAAAAAGTAAAATTTATCATGATTGTATGAAACGTCCACAAGTATTATGTAGTGGTGATAAGTGTCCAATTTATGATTTTTTTGATTCTTGTCATAAACAATATAAACGCGGTAAATTTTAAGACATGGAAAACAATAAAGATAAAGGATACGTTTGGTTGCCATATATAACTAAAACCGTTAAAACAACAATAAATAGTGAAACAGTGTGGTATGCAAACAAATGGAAGAATTTACTTTTGAAAATAAAACATTTTTTCATTAAACCGAAATATTTGAAGAACACACACATTTATAAAAACAAAGTAGTAAATTCTTCATTTTATAGTACAGTAAAATAACTGGTAGTTATAAAAAATTAAAAAATAAATTATGAAATGCAACAAAAATGAAATGAAAAACATAAACCTTAATGAATGTGGTTTATTATATGGATTGAGTCCTATAAATTATAATATTGTAAAATTACATCAGGAAAATATTGATTACAATAGAATTAAAAAAGATGAGACCATTCAATGTATAGCACCTTCAATTAGACATATTCTCTGTAAAATTTTAGATACAGAAAATCAATTTCATATTTTTAAAAGAGAACCAGACGCACAAATAAGTGTAATGAATATGTTCAATGTTAATGATATTATTGATGGTTTAGATACTTTATATTCAGAATTATTACCAATATCTGAAAAATATCTACCTAATATTGATAATCAAGCAGAACTCACTGCATTATTTTGTAGTAATTATGTCCATGTGTTAGTAAAGAGATGGGCAGAAGTGAAAAAACGTACAGTAATCAATAATAAACTTAAGATAAAAGATGAAAAAAATATTTAGATATTATATAGAAGGTGGTTGGCAATTTACAATAGATATAAAAGTTGCAGCGGATAATAAAGATGAAGCAGTCGAATTGGTATGGGAATATTTCCTCTTATCACCTAATTGGGATAGCGAATACTTTGATAAAAACGAAGTTGCTCAAAACATAAAAGAGTATGAGTTAATTGAATCAGAGATATTATCAGATAGTAGTATTTCTTCTGACTTAAAGGGTCATTTTGATAATAGATGATAGTAGTAAAATATCAAATTTAAAATAATGAAAGTATTCAAGTTTATTAATGGTAATGAATTTTATGGAATTTATGCTAAAACTCAAGAGTTAGCAATTAACCATTACAATGAAGAAACAGGAGAAGATAGTTATGATTTAATTAAAGAAATTCCAGAATCAGAATGGCATATTCAAAATATATACGAATATGAAGATAATGATACAAGTACAGAACCGTTTTTAGTATCAATTAATGATATTATATGTGGCGAAGAAACTCAACTGATATTTTCAAATGTTGACTTGTTTTAATTATATTATTTATAAACTTTATTATGTAACTTTCTGATATAGATAATTTAAATAGATATGAATTGGATAAAATCAAATGAAAAAGAACCTTTGAATGAAGGTAAATATTATTGTAAATACAATGGAGTTAAGGTTATTTTAGATTTTGTAAAAATACAACCTAAGAAAGAACATTTTATTATAAATGAAAATTACAATGATAACTTACTACAAGAAATTAAGTTTTGGACAGAAGATGTTAATTCGTCTAGTGTAATTAAGTCACACAATGATTTGGTTTGGTTGGATGAAAGTTTATAAAAATAAATTAAGAAATTTAAATTAAAAATAGCTTAATTTTTGGTTAGTAACATATTTTTTCTTATTTTTAAATATTAAAAAGAAAATATCATGTTAAATAATACCAAAATATTCTTAGAAGTTAAACCAGTTGGAGAATCAACTGTATTTTATTCTGTAATATTACCTGGGAATTATAATACTGATAAAGCAGAAAAAGACTTAGATTGGGGACATAAATATAACTTTATAATTAGTGATATTCAATATAACTCTAAATACTATTCTCTTGATAATTGGAAAGTATTAAAAGTAGAAGAAACTAATTTTGATGTTACTTTAGAACCAATTGTTTTAAACAAAAACCTTCAAAGTAAAGAAGATATAGAAAGACATAAACATTTTGAAAATGTTACAGCAAGGTTTGTAAAAAATTTAAAAAAGAATAAAGTTAAAAAGAATAATTTTGACGATAATTATTTAAAAAGTTTAAAAGGTCAAAATTGCTGGATTGATCCAGGAGGGAAGGTTTATAAACTTTATGGGTTTGCTCAACATAATAGTTTTGCAATAGAATATTTGCAAAACGAAGGTTTCAAACATAATGATTTAGAATTTGGACAATATCATTATGAAGTTTTAGAAAAACGTGGATGGATCAGATTATTATGGTGGAGTGAAACTTCAAAAGATGTTTGTATAGGTTTAAACAAAAAACCAAACTATCACCAAATAGAGTTTGTTAATGATTGGTGTTTTGTAAATGAATTACCTCAATATATATAATTAAAATTATGACAAAAGTATTTCAAGCAAAAAACGAACAAGATATTTTAGATTATTTATACAGTAGAAATTATATAGATTTTTTATATAATTTAGCCCAAAGATGGATAGATGAAAGAGGAATGGATAATTTAAAAGATTATGAATTAGAAATTAAAAAACAAATCCCCGAGCTAACGATTAACCAATGTTTAAGAAGACCTTTTAGAATAGTTTTCCCCGGGAGAACAATTTGGAATGCTCAATTTTGAATTTCATCTTAAATTTGTAAGTACAGGTGGTTCTAATCGTTTGCAAGTAACAATAATTCCAATTAAAGTAATAAATTAAAAAATATAATTATGATAGAACCGGAGATGGTGTTTGGAAACTTATCTGAATTTGTGAATAAATCAGTTACTTTATATAAAAGTAGTGATCCTAAATTAACTTCAATATATTTTACTAATGATACAAACAAAAGAGAAAATATAGCTTGTTTTGAATTATTAGTTTTTGAATATAATAGAGGAGAAAGTACTCATTTTTTAAAATACCCTAATCAAAACCATTTTATTGAGTTGAGTGGAACTTGTATAGGTTCTGCCAGAGGAAATATGACTCAAGGATTAGGAGAAAATGTATGGGAAAACTTTTCTAATGATCCTAAATATCGAAAAGGTAAAATACAAATTTATCAACATGATGGAAATGTTATGCTTAATTTTGATGATTCTGAATTTAATTTTTTAAAAATTGCAGCAAGAAAAACAACAGGAGAAAAAAGTTATATTTTTAAAGATAGTTCATATGGTCAAAACAGAAACATTGAAATGATAGAATCTGTTTTAAAAGAAAAATATTTGAAATTGCCTGAAAATGTAAGAGGAATTTCTTATATGTGTAAAACTAAAGATATGATAGGTGTAGTATATTTTGCAGTAGATTATCCTGCATATAATTTTAGTTATGATAATCAAAGGTTTAGAGTAATATTATCAAACAATGATATTAAAGAACTTAAAGTTACAAAAATGGAAAGATATAGAGATGGTGGAACTACATATATTTTCTTGTTAGATGGAAATAATAAAGAGCACATCTTCTTTTCCCCATCTTCTTTTGTTAATGAAGAAATAGAACCAACTAATTTCGACGGAATACCATTAATTAATGTAACAGATGAAGAGAGAAAAGAGTTGTGTAAAGTTTTAAATATTTTAATAATTCCTAATAAAGAATAAGCTTCATTTAATTATCAAATAACTTAATTTTTGTTTGATATCTATAAGAGTCAAAAACGACTCTATTAATTTCTAACGTAAAGAAGTTTTAACTTCTTAAAAAGAGTGGGATTCTCTCCACTCTTTTTCTTTAAATATACAAAAATAAATAAAATAAAAACAATGATCTTATTCACTTTATTTCTTATTTTAAATATATAAATAAATTTAATAAATAATTATAAATGGAAATTGATATAGAAGATTTTATTGATGAAGCATCGACTAAAACCTTAATTAGGGAGTTAGAAAGTAGAGGTTATATAATTGAAGATGAAAACATGATTAAGGAAGAAGATAGTGATAACCATACAATTAATGATTTTAAAACTGATATTGAAAAACGTAAATTTCTTTGTTATATTTTAGAATTAAATGAATTCGACAATAACAATAAAGAAAGAATATTTGAAACTATAAATAATTTATTTTAAAAAATATGTTTAACTCAGGATCTGTTTCTTACGATAAAAGTAAACTTTTTAAGGCTTGGAAAACTCATTATTTAAAAATGGGTTTATCTTATAGTAAAATGCAAAAATTAATAGAAAAAAAGTGTAGAAAAAATCAAGCACCTATAGGTATGAACATAAATGATCTTGTTAAGTTAACTCCAAATTGTTGTTAAAATGCAAGAAGATCAAAACCTAAAAGCTAATAAAATAGCTAAAACTATTGATGTCTTTATTCAAAAAGAAAAAGAGAAAGGTACTAAAGAAAGAACTATCCGTAGGGCAATCAAAAAAAAATGGAAAATAAACATTGGTTAAGTTTGGTTGGTAACAGATTAAATCTTATTTTTAAGTTTTAAAATAAAAACTATGGAAAAACTATATACTGAAGAAGATTTAAGAGATGCGTTTAGAGCCGGACAAGCTTTTGGTGCTGATGAAATGGCCGAATCAGAAGGATATAATCTAGAAAATAATCCTAATAGTTGTGAAAACGAATGGGTAAAAATATTTATTTCTCAAAAATTAAATAAAAAAATAGAAGAAGAAGAAAAGTTTAGTTTTACTTTACAATATATAAAAGCAAAATGCGGATGGGATAAATTTTGTGATGTAACAGGATATAATCATTACGCACTAAATGAATTTTCAATTAGTGAGAGTGAATTGTTCAGTATTACTAAATCTCACGCTATAGAATTGGGTTTTTTATAAAAATAAAAAATGATACAAATATATAAAAATATAAAGTATAAGTTTTTCTGGGGAGGTAAGTTTAGTAATTTTTACCCTTCAGAATTTACAATTAACAATATAACCTTTAATTGCGGTGAACAATATTTTATGTATCAAAAAGCAATAACTTTTAACGATATTGAATCAGCAAATAAAATCCTTCTTACAGAAACTCCTAATAAACAAAAAGCTTTAGGAAAAAAAATTAAAAACTTTGATTCTAAAATTTGGGATAAATGTAAATATCAATTAATTAAAAGAGGATTAATTGAAAAATTTAATCAAAACCTTGATTTAAAAAAATATCTTTTAGAACATAAAGATTGTATTATGGTTGAAGCTAGCCCTTATGATAGAATTTGGGGGATTGGGTTCACAGATATTGAAGCTATAAAAAACTTTGATAATTGGGGTGAAAACTTGTTGGGGAAAATCTTAACTGAATTGTCTAACGAATTAATTTAATTATTTATGGAAGAAGAAGTTGAGAATATAAAAAAAAGAATTGAAGTTTTAGTGAATTCTTTAGATGAGTCTGCTTTTATAACTGACAAACACGAAGCAGATTTGTTTGATTTAGAGATAGATATTGATAGTTTAAAAGGATTTACCCCAAGTTGTGATTCAGAGTTATCTATCTTGATTAAAAAAATTAAAGAAATTAGAGAAAGATATGATTTTTTTAATGCCGATGATGAATTAGAATTTATGTTCCCTAACGAAGAATAAATGATTGAGAGAAAAAAACACGTAGATGGGGTTTGGTATACATCAGAACATATATATCAAGAAAGAAAAATTTTTATTAAGGCGCAGAGAGGAAATGGAATTAAAGCACATGTTTTTTTACCAAACTCAAATAAAGTAGAATTTACTTTGCGTTATAATTTTATAGAACCAAAACAATTATTAAAAAAAGTTAAAGATAAAATAGATAAAAATGGAGATAGTAGGAGATTTTAAAAAATTAGATGAACAATTACTTAAACCTAAAAGTAAAGATTCAAAAAAAATTGTTAAAACAGAAAAAGTAGAAAAAACAAATAACGAAAAAGAATTTGAAAAAGTTTTAAATGATTTAACTATTATCCAAAAATCTTTAAAAGAATTGTATGATAAAAATCCTAACGGAGATTTATATGGAGCAGAAATTTTTATAGATCAAGCTCAAAAAATAATTAAAAAAGCAATTTGCTAAAAATTAAAAAAATGAATTTAATTTATTACGAAAAAGCATTTGGAAAATCTTTTCCAAGACATAATAAATCAGTTGCTGTTTCAGCAAAAGAACTTATGAAGAAAAATGGTTCGTGGGATGATTTAGAATACATTGCTTCTCATGTTAAAGATAATTATACTTTTTATTTTACTTTTAGTAGATCGGTTAATACAGAGTTTTATTCAGGGGATAAAATTGATTTTGGTAAAATTAGTTGTTTTGCTAATATGTATGTTACTTATGAAAATACTACTGCTATAATTGCAATTAGATATTTAAAATCATATGAAGAAATAAGAGAGTGCATTAAACTTTTTAAAGGTATTACAGTTGATATAACAAAAGAAAAAATACTTGAATCAATTAAAAAACTTGAAGAAAAGTGGCCAATTTTAGTTTGTTCTAAATAAAAATTATAAAATGGAAAAAGGAATTAGTGAAAGTGCAATTAGAATGAGAGAATTAATTGTTAAAGCAATTGATAGTCATACTATTACAAGAAAAGAATATGAAGAAATTATCGATATTTCTTTAGAAGACTCAGTTATTGACAGGGATGAAAAAGCTATGCTTTCTCAATTACAGGATCTTATTCAAGACAAAACTATTAAAATTAAAAAAGTTTAAAAAAATGAAAAAAAGCTTAATTATTCTATCAACCCTCTTTTTGTTTTCATGTAGTAGAGTATATGTTGTTATTGAAAGAGGAACTATTACAGAAAATGATCTTAAAAGAAAATATATTTCTGTTACACGAATTGGTATTCCAAGTTTAACAAAAGATATTTATTATTCTGACACTTGTAAATTATCTTATCGTGTTGGAGATACTGTATATGTTAAGAAAAATAAAGGAAATTTTTGTGTAAGTAAAATTTATACAAAAAAATAAGAAAAACCTTGATTTGTATTAAATTTTTTCTTATTTTTATAAAAGATAAATATGTAAAGAGCTACGGTTAAACTTACTTCTATATTTAATGGTAAAATTTTAGTTTAATCAATTTCTCTTTTTTTTAATAATTCAGATAGGAGTTTATAAATTTGTTGTTAAATACAATACCTTAAGTAAAATAGGTTGAATAAACAACGCTATACTGAATTTAAGATATATTGCGGGGTGGAGCAGGGGTAGCTCGTGAGATTCATACTCTCAAGGTCGTCAGTTCAAATCTGACTCCCGCTACTAAAAGAAATAATTTGCTTATTATTAGATGAGACAGAATATGGTTACATCCACTGGGTATTTCGTCGAACATAATGGAAATTATTTCTAAAAATATTAGGTGAACCGTTCGAATCGTGTTTTGTTAAGTCGCTATTGGCAACTGTTCTGAAGTAGCTCTTTGGTTGGTACAGCACCTAATTTTATAAATAAAAGATAAATGGAAAATTTTAATAAACATCCATCACATTTAATGATTGTACCTATTTATGATGGAAACAATACAGTAGTTACTCAATATAAAGTTGTTGATCAACAAAATAGTTATCCTATAGATTTATTTTATGGAACATATCAAGAATGTTTAACTTGGGAATTAAACCAATGGGATGATAAAATTCAAAGAGATGAAGTTGAAATGACTGCTTTAGAACTTGAATATTTTAATGTGGCAAGTGAAATATTAAAAAAGTTTGGTCCTGAAGATTGCTATGCAATAAGTAATAAAATAAAAGAACTTGTGGATAAAGATATAAGCGAAGCGTGTAAACAAGATAACAAACTATCTATTATTGATGTAGTAGGTGGTGGCTTAAAATGTGATAATATTAAGTGTGATTGGAAAGATGAAACAATTCCGTTTTCTGATTTCAAAAATTGGGTTAATAAACCTTGTCCTAAATGTGGAGAAAATGTTTTAAATTTAGAAGATTATAATGCTACTATACTTTTTCTTAAAATTACAAATACAATAAATGAATTAGATATACCAGGTGAAGGTGAATCTATAAAAGCAGAAGTTAATATACACAACGGTATAAATATAGAAATTAAATAAATTATGAGAATAACAATTTGTATATGTGAACATTGTGGATCAAAATATCAATGGCAAGCATCTGGTTGTTATAATGTTTTAGAAACACCTAAAGAATATCAATCACCTGATTATTGTCCTGAATGCAAAAAAGCAATTGTAGAAACTCTTAATAAAATTCCTGTTAAATTTAAAGAAGAATATGTTGAAACAACAGAAGTTACTTTAGCACAATTAAAACAATGGGAAATTAACTATATAGAAGAAGAAAAAGAAAAGATGGCTAATTCAAAAATAGTAATATTTCCAAAATTCAAAAGAGTTTTTCCAAAATTATATGATACAGTAAATCAAGAACTTCAAGTGGTAGAAGAGGTAATAGGGAGAGATGATTTTAGAGAAAGACAATATATTTATTCATATTGGCCTTCTAAAATAGAAGAAGCAACTATTAGTGTTAAAAAAAGAATTGAAATTGCAACTGGGAAAGAAACAGGATATGTTTATGAACAATAAAATCTTTTTAATGTTTTTTTAAACCTTTTATTATAATTAATTAATTTTAAACAAAATATCTTACAAGAAAATGTACAAAAATATCATAAAGTATTAAATTTTATGATATTTTTGTACCATACCACATAAAATATGAGCGTAATTTTTAATTTATATTAAAAAATTTGTTTGGTTTTATATTTTTTTTTATCTTTAGTTTTTAAATAATTAAAATTATGAAACTAAGTTTTTTAGATAAATGGGCTATAAAAAGAGCTAATAAAATAGCGACTACTTTAAAAGAAGAGGAAAAACTTTATGAAAAAGATAAAGAAAATACTATTTCTTTAAAAGATAAAATAAAAACTGCAATCCAAGAAAAGGTTAATGTTTATGCTGCTAACTTAGAAAGAGAAATACAATATTTACCTATTAAAGAAGGGGATATTGTTATTTTAAACAAATATTCCCCTATCACTAACGATCCTAGTAATTTATTATATTGTTGTAAACAAGAAGAACCTGAAAACAACGATCCTTTTTTAGCAAAAATCACAGAAATAAAAGTCTGTTATGATAGGTATGAAAATCTTTTAAATACTTTTTTAGAAAATTTAGATGTAAAAAAATATATAAATAAAAATTTTGAGAATATTTTTGAAACATGGACACAACTTGATAATTGTGGTTTATATTTAGAGGCATATTTTGAAACACAAAGCCATATTTTTCAACCAAAATGGGGAGTAAACGTTTCATCTTTTGTTAAACTTAATAGTTTAAAAGGACAAGCTATTTGTGATTTATGGAAACTTGAAAGAGAAATTTCTGGATCATATAAAAAAATAGAAAAGTTAAAAAAGAAATTTGAAATAGACTCTAATATTTTTCGTCAAACAAACTTTAAATAAAAAAAATTATGTTTTATTGTAACAAATGTGCTATTGAAAAAAGATATCCTCAATCAATAGGAAAGTCACACGAAAAATGTGAAATATGTGGAAATCAAGAATTATGTAACGATGTTCCTTCTAAATATTTGTCTATACCCGAGAAAAACACATATAAGTGGGAAACCCATACTATGTTTGGAGAAGTAGAAGCTTATAATCTTAAAGAAGCTATTTTAAAATCTGTAGAAAAGCATATAGAAAATTTACCTTATTTTGATAATTCAGATAACATATTTGGAATTGATATTTTAATAACAAAAAAAAATAGATGAGAACAAAGGGAGATTTAAGAATAAAAGTTTTAGAGCAAGTTTTAACAAATTTTAACGTTAGTTCTAATTTTAATTTTAGTGTTAAGAATTTAAATCAAATGGGTTGTTACAACGCTGCGTTTATACGCAAGTTTTTAGTTCACAACAACTATATGACCAAAAGAGGTGTTAAATTAAAAAATATTGATATTTCTGACATAAATAAAGTACGCATTGATATAAATAAATTTAGATATCCTTTTTCAACTTATCCTGATTTAAAATCACTTGATATATTGAAAATGGTTTTAAATGACTTTAATTTAAACCTTAGATTTAGATATAACACCTTAGATCTTCGAGAATTGCGTTGTTATAGTGCAAATCACCTAATTAACTATCTTATTGGTAGAAACTATATGGATAAGAATTATACTTTATTAAAACTCATTAAAACCTCAAATATGAGAGATGTTGCGAATGATATGTCTAAATATATTGACGAAAAAAAATGTTTAAATAAGAATACTATAATAGAAGATTGTATTAATAATTCTACATGTTTACATTCTAAACAAGAAGAACATATAACCTGGGTAAAACAATTATTAAAAAAAATACGGATATGGAAATAACAATTGAAAATATTAAATTAAAAGCAGAATATCTAGATTTTGGTAAATTTAAAATTAAACTAAAAAGAAAATCAGATATTTTATATTTTAAAAATTGGTTAGATATTGTACAAGGAGTAACTGGTACTTTAGTTTATAAAAGAGATTACGTAAAAGATATTGAATATGTTGCTGCAAAAGAAAAAGGAATTTTTAAAAATTGCTTTCCATGTTATATGGAAATTGATGGAAAATACGTTCTTGTTTGTGCTGATATCAAAAAAAGAAAATTATAATGCTATTGACTGATTCATATTTTACAAAATCTTTTTATTTGTTAGGAAAATCTTTACCTAAATGTTTTAATTGTACTTATTGCAGATTAGAAGGTACGGCTAAAGATTTAAAATATGAAAAACTATGTGTTGACCTTGAGTTTTTTTATAACTCATCGTGTTAGAAATTTTTTTGATAAAGAAATTGAAAAATTTAAAAAACAATAATAACCAGTGTTAACCTATAGTTTTAATATTATCAAATGTTCTGATCCGTTGTTTATATATAATAAACAACAGAAGTATTCTTTTGCTTTCAGAAAACTGTATAAAAATATTAATCTTATTAATAATAAAGATTTCCTTCAATCCTTGGCTTCTCATTATAATCTTGATTCTTATCTTGTTTATTGTTTAGTTAGTGATGTAAAAAACAAATTTAATAACATTGCCATATCAAAAAAGAAATGTGAAGAAAGCATCACTTTCTTAGAAAAAGAAATTGAAGATTTATCTCTAGAATATCCTATATCTCTTAAAGAAAAAACTATTTTATTTAACAAACAAAGAAAATTAAACAGAAAACTTACTCAAAAGAAATATAGTTTATCTAAAGATATAGTGTTTGGAGGAAAACATAATTTAAGAGAATTATCTAAATACTCTAATAAAAAAGATAATTGTCAAGTAGATAAACATAGAAAATTATATAAAAAAAATAGAGTTTTACCTTTATATTTAGTTGGAGAAACACATACTACCAATTCTAATAGATATTTTAATTTAGATCTTGATAATAATAGAGTTATCTATAAACCAAATAAAAATACCAAAATAGAAATATTTTTTCAGTTCTTTAAAAATAGATATAAAACATTATCTAAGTTACAACAAATAAAAGATCTTAAACAACAACCCATATCTATATTGTTAACTTCCACTACTTTAACTATTATATTTGATGAGCAAAAGTTAAATAATTATGGGTTTGATAAACAAGAATGGTCTAAAAAATTAAAACTAACAAACAAAGAAAATAAAGAAAAAAGAACAAATATAACAAGGAGTTTTTATCAAAATCAAGAAAAAAGGATGTTAATAGGTAAAGTTAACAACAGATCATTGTCTATAGATTTGAATCCTGAATATATTGGTTGTTCTATATGTGATCTTGATGATAACCACAAAATTAAGATAATAAAAACATGGTGTTATGATTTAAGAGAGTTAACATCCAAATCACTAAACTCATCGGATCATGAATATTCTAAGTATATGAATAATAAAAGGAAGCATGAAATCTGTAACATATATAAAGATATATTTACAAAAGCCAAATATTATAAGTGTTCGGTTTTTGGTATGGAGGATTTAGATTTCAAACTAAATGTTATAAAAGACAAAAAGAAGAAAGAGTTTAATAGAAAAACAAAGAACATATGGAATAGGGGTTTACAAGAAAGATTAATAACAAAGTATTGCAATATATTAGGTATTAAGTTAATAAAAGTAAACTCTATGTATAGTAGTTTTATAGGAAACATAATGTATAACTATATGGATCCAATAAACTCAAGTATAGAAATAAACAGGAGATCCTTAACAAAATACAAAAAAGATAATAATATATACCCTGAGATAACAGAGAATGTGATAGACGCTATGAGTAGTAGATTCTTAATAGAATTTATGAGAGATGATTTATTATATAAAGTTGTTAGGTCATGGAAAAATATATATAATTATTTCAAAACATCGGAAATTAAATACCGATGGACATTAGATAAACTAAACAATTATCAATGTTTCAGACTAAACTCGTCCAAATCAAAAACTAGTTTATATAGTTTTGATAATACGTATACAGTTTAGTTATTTAAAGTGGCTAACAGGATATACTGTTGATTGTGAATTTAACGAAATAAATAAGATAAATAGCAAATGGTTATGCAAAAATATAATGTAAATTACGAAATGGTATTTTATCCTACAGAAGAAGGCTGGGACAAAATAAAAGAAATTTTGGAAAAAAAATATAAAGAGTATTCTAAAGATTATACAAATATTGATTTTCAAACGCCTGATGAGACTATTAAAAAACATAAAACTGAAGATAATGGATATAAAGATCAAATGTGGGTTATAATAGCAAATTTTAATGAATTATTTTTTAATGGATCATCATTTTTAAAACATACAACAATAGAATTATTTTAAAACAAAATAAAAATTATGAAAAAAATAGAAGAATTAAATGGTAAGTTTTATATTACATGTTCTGCATGTATGTCTGTTTTAGCTGATGGGTTAAGTTGGGCTAATGCAAATCCTGATAAAATTGTAAAAAATCCTGAAGATGCTGATAATATTATTATTTTATCATGTCAAGTAACAGATCTTGCTGTATTAAATGATTTTAGAACTGCAGAAAGATTAGGAAAAGATTATCCTAAAACGAATATTTTTATTTCTGGGTGCTTAGCAAATCGTGAAGATATTGAATTACCTTTTAATGTTGAAAGATTAGAGCCTTTTAGATCAAACTATCAACCTATTAATGATAGGTCTTTAGTAAATTTCGAAAAACCTTTTTGGGTTACTAATTTTGAAGAATCTAATGATATGCTTGCTGATGGTAATATATTTAGAAACAAATATCCTTTACGTATTGGAAAAGGATGTCCTTTCAAATGTGCTTTTTGTACAATCAGAGTAACTAGAGGTGAATTCGAACAATATGATATAGATCATAGATTAATTGAAGAGTTTTTAAACCATGATGATGTATTATTAATTGCAGATAGTCCAACAAAAGAACAAATTATTGATTGGTGCAAAGTTGCAATTAAATATAAAAAGAAAATTTCAATACGTAATATTGAACCTCAAATTGCCATTCAATGTGAAGAATATTTAATAGCTGCATCTATTTTAAAACTTCTTGATGTTTTTCATTGTCCTATTCAAAGTAACAATCTTGATATTTTAAAAGATATGAATAGACATGTAAATGATACTTTTAAAGTTATTGATTTGTCAAAAAAACTTAAAGAATATGGTACAAAAATAGCTACAAATGTAATTCTTGATTATAAAGACTTTCCAAATGATTTTAAAGAAATAAAAGAAATTTATGATTATGTTTCTTGGAATCCTTTGTGGGATAGAGTTTGGGATCGTTCAAAAGCAGAAGAAAGATTTGAAAAATATATAATTAATTCATTGGTAAATTTTTAAAAAAATAGATAAAAAAATAAAAATTATGAAAATAGATGTATTGTTTGATGCCGTTGCATCTCTAAGTGGTGATAGATTTGCTGCTGTTATAAAGGCACAAGATTGTTTCGAAGCAAAATCAAGAACTCCTTTATTTGCTTTGGAAGGTTATGTAGTTGGTGAGTTTTTTAACTTTTCGGATGGAGAAGGTCTACATTATGAGGGATTAACAACAATTGCAATTTGTAAAAATTTAGAAGATGCAAAGGTAATATTTAAAAAATATTTATAAACGAATGAAAGTTTCTTTTGATTTTGATGGTACGTTATCTAGAGATGATGTGCAAAAATATGCAAAGAGTTTAATGGAAAAAGGTATAGAAACATGGGTTGTTACTGCAAGGTACGATGATATTGAAAAAAGTAATACAATTTATCGTAATTATAACAATAATGACTTATATTCAATTACAGATAATTTAAAAATACCTAGAGAAAACATTGTGTTTATGAATATGCAAGACAAATCTGATTTCTTTTGTTTAAATGAAGATTTTATTTTTCACCTTGATGATAATTCTACTGAAATTGAACTTATAAACGAATATTGTAAAAATGTTAAGGGGGTTTGGTTATATAAATTAGATCCTAATGGTTTTAATTGGAATGAGATTTGTGAGAATTTAATTCTTTTAGAAAAATAAATACACTATTTACAATTCTGTCAAGATAAATTTTGTATTTAAAAACAACTAACATCATTAATGAAAAAGCTAAAACTATTATTTTTATTTTTACTTTTTACATTTCAAGTAATTGCTGCTAATACTACATATAATTCGAAAAATGAATATAGTGGTTATTGGGAGAATAATAGTTCTTGGACCTCTTCTATACCTCCAGTAACATTAAAAAACGGTGATATAATTAATATAAAAGGCACAATAAATAGTACAGGTGACTTAATATTTAATAATAGTATTACTATAAATATTGATGATAGTGATACATTAGTAGTTGATGGTAGTTTAATTATGTCTAATAACCCAAATTTAAATGTTGGTAGTGGTGGTGTATTAATTATTACCGGTAATTTAAATGTAAATAATAATTTTAAGATATTAGCAGGTGGTAAAGTTGTTATAATGGGTAATTTAATTGCTAATAATAATACAGATATAACTACTGAAGGGACAACTGCTTTATATGTGTTTGGTATTATAATGACTAACAATATTAGTTATACTGGTCCTGTAACTAGTTTTGATAATAAAGAATCATTCCTTGATACTGAAGTTGAATTAACAAATTATATTAAAGATATAATAGGAATTGCTTTACCTATTGAATTAATAGATTTTAACGCTGAATATCGTAAAAATAGTAATATCATTGATATATATTGGGTTACAGCATCTGAAAAAAATTGTGATTATTTTTTAATTGAACGATCATTTGATGGGGTAAATTTTGAAGAAATTATTAAAATAAAAGGAGGAGGTAATTCTAATCTTATTACATCTTATCATGCTGTTGATCTTAGTCAAAGTAATGTATATTATAAGTTAAAAGAAGTTGATTTTAACGGAGAATATGAATATTTTGAAATTATATATGTTCAATTAATTGTTGATAGAAATATAGAAAATTTAATTAAAATTTATCCAAATCCAGCTTTTCAAAATACAGTTAATCTTTTTTTTGAAGAAAACTCAAATTCTTCTAAATTAATTACTATTTCTAATACTAATGGTTCAATTTGTCATAAAAAAGAAATTGATGGTAACGTACAAAATATATCTTTAAATTTAGATTGTTTAGAAAAAGGGACATATTTTGTGACAGTAATTTATGATAATCAAAAAAATACCCAAAAATTAATTATAAAATAATTTGTTTTGTATTGAGTATTTTCTTATTTTTAAAGAAATATTTAAATAAAATAAATCATGAAAAAAATCAAATTATTATTAGCAATTTTACTATTTTCAATAGCTTTACCAGCATGCCAATCAGTTTTTGTTTGGAGATTAGGTGATGTTTTTACTTTAATTGGATTAGGTTGTATTTTATATTTTGTTTTTAAAATTGCAAGAAAAATAAAAAATAAATAACTATGGATCTAAAAAAAGTTTTAGAAATAGTATATATTCCTAGTTTTAGTACTCATGCATATATTTGTGAAGGTGGAGAAATTTATATTCAACTTCAATTAGGTAAATGTTATACAAGAAATGAATTTTTAAATTCAGAAAGTTTCAAGTTTCTTAATGTCAAATCAATGCAAACAAGATTAAGTTTATTTGATGAGTTAAGTAAATACTATAGCAATAAGTACGAAAATAATTTTATTGAAGAGTTAGAGCAATACATAAATAAAAAAATAAATGCAGGGTTTATAGCAAGTGATTACGAACCTATAAAATGTGAGTGTTGTAATAGCATTGATTATGTTGACCATATAATAGATCAAGTAAACTCAGATATAACAGAAAAAACTCGAACTTGTAAAAAATGTGGAAAAATAATAGGATATTGGAGTTATGGTTTTTGGATGCCTTAAAAAATGAAAATGACACCTAAGGTAAAAAAACTTTTTACTGATGCTAAAAATGATAAAGAGTTTATTCAAACTTTAAAAGATAATGGAGAAGAGTATAACACTCCTCAGTGGTATTGGGATGTAAAAACAGAAATTCTTTTTGCAACAGTATATTATGGTTATTTAATGGGAAAAGGAAAATTTAAAAAAGAAAATTATGATATTTAAAGCATTATTAAAACAAACAGGAGAAGGATGTGATTATACAATTGCGTGTGGTTATAAAATAATTGATATTAAAGCTGATAGCAAAACAGAAGCTTTGAAACAATTATATTCAAAAATCAGAGAAGATTATTCATCTTTTGAAGTTTTATTAGAAAGTTGTGAATTATATGAAATTCAAGAAATACATTCAATAAACTTAGAAGAATGGTATAATACAATAGAAAAAGAAGAATTAGAAGTTGATAGCAATATTCAAGAAGAGATAGAATATGCTAAATTTTTAGAACTTAAAGAAAAATTTGAAAAAAAATAATTATGAGGAAAAAAGCTAAAAAATTTGCAATAGAAGTTCATGACTGCCCAGAACCTCAACGTTATGGTAGCGCTTTATATTCTAAACACCTTACAGACGTAAATAATGTTAGGGAAAAATATAAATATTATTTAAAAGAAGAAGATCAAGAAGATGTTGAAGCAGCTATTTGGTTACATGATACTGTGGAAGATACTTGTATTACACCTTCTAAATTAGCTAAACTTTTTAATATAAGAGTAGCAGATATTGTTTATAGAGTATCAAACGAATTAGGATTTGATAGAAAAGAAACAAACTTTAAAACTTGGCCTAAAATATGGCCGAATGATTTAGCTATATTTGTCAAACTGTGTGATAGAATAGCAAATACTACAAACTCTAAATTTGGTGATGATGTTAAAAGTTCTAAAATGTATAATACTTATACAGAAGAATATATAATGTTTAGAGCTGCTTTAAAAGTAAGAAATTTATATGAGGATATGTGGAGAGAACTTGATTTTTTAAATAAACATTAGAATAACTTTGGTTGGTTTTATTTATTTTCTTATTTTTAAAAACATTTAAAATTAACTTTATGCGTATATTAAGCAAATATAAAGATTATTATGACTATTTAAAAGGTATTTATGGAAAAGATCCTTTAATTGTGTTAGATAGAAGAGAATATAAACACTGCCCTTATTATCGTTATGATAATAGAGAAATGATTACTTTCTTTATTGGTGGTTATAAAATTGAAGGTTACTTTTTAAATGATAATTTTTATTATGGAGAAAAACTACATCAAATTGGTGAGAAATGTGAAAAAGATAAACATTTTTTTATTGATGATAGTTTTAATAAAAAAGATTATGAAAATTTGATTGAAATCAAAACTAAAAATTGTTATAGTGATTATGTTAATAAAACTATTATTAAAGATGTAAATAATTATAACGAGAAAACAAATTGCCCTATTTTGTTTGCAAAAGAAAAACATAATCATTATGAATTTGTTAAATACCCCATTCTTTCTGATTATAACTTAGGTTCTTTTATTAACGCTGAAGAGGTTTATAAAATGATTTCTGATTGGATATCTTTACAAAAAACAAAACAGGAAAATAAAATTGATTTTAGAAGTGATATTCAAAAACTAGAAGGGAAAGGATTTGATAAAAAAACAAGTTTTAGGCCTAAGATTAAAATTTAAACTATATGGCTATTGAAAAAATATCTGAAGATTATGAAATAGAAAAAGTTAATAGATATAGGATTCGATTGGTTTTTTCTTTATTTCCTTTTATTATTATAAATGGATTTAAATCAGATTTTCACTGGATTGGCAAATGGTTTAAATATATAACCATTAGAGAACAATTAGTTAAATATAGAATTAAATATTTTGATGATGGTTGGACGTATCAATATTATTGGGGAGGATGGAAAGAAAAATGGCAATTAATTGAAATAGTAAAATAAAATAATAAAAATGGAATTATTAAGAAAATTATCAGATAAGGAAAATAAGCTTTGGGAAACATATGTTGCAATAATAGCAGATAAATTAGGTATTAACATCGAAGAAGTTACTTTTGATTCTTCTTTTGAAAATGATTTAGGAGCTGATTCTCTTGATAAGATTGAGTTAGTTATGGAATTTGAATCTGAATTTAATATAAAACTTTCTGAAGAAGAATGTGTTGATATAGAAACAGTAGGTGAATTTTTTAATTTTCTTTGTAAAATTAAATTTTCTCTTATTAAAGAAAAAACGCTTGTGGAAGAAAGAGAAAATTATAAAATTGGATTAAGTGAATATATTCCAGGATCTCCTTTTACAAAAAGAATAGCTTTGTTTAAAAATAAAGATAATTCATATATTTGCGTACACGAGAGTGATACTGATGATTTTTATAAAGGATTATTTTTTAATACAATTCATTGTGTTAGTTGGAAACCTTTACCAGAAGATACACATAAACCCTTTACAGTTCCTAGTTTGGAATTATTAAAATCGAATGTTGTTTGTAAAGAAAAAGAAAAATCAGTAAATTATTTAGTAGGTTTAACAGCAAAAGGCGTATTGATAAGTAGTTTGTTTTTTTATTTTGAAGAAGCTTTTGAAAAACTTGAATTGTCATATGATAAAGGGAAAACTTGGCAGCCTTTTGGCGAAAAAATTTAAAACATAAATAATGAAAACACCAAAATCAGTTAAAGGATATGTAAAACTTTTAATTCAAATCTCTAGAGATTCTGCATCTATATTACAAGGAGCAACAGATGAAGATGTTCAATTTTTAGGTATTATAAGAGCAGGAATACAAAACGAACTAGGAGCAGATGAATTTGGAACAATGAAAAGAAATGGTTTAAAGTGGGAAGAGTAAAAAATATATAAGTATTAAAGATAAAATAATGAAAACAATTGAAGTTACAGATGAGATGTATGAATTCTTAATGAATTTATCAAAAGAATTAAATACACAAAATCATAGAGGAACAGCAATGCCTTATTTCTTTCAAATAAGAACAAGAGAAGAAATTGCAGTACCTGAAGGAATCGGAACAGAGGCTTGGTGTTATGATGGTTCAGTAATAGAAACTGACGAGGAAATAAAGGAAGTTGTTTTCGAATATAAAGATTGGGAGGTTGATTCCATAGAAAATGAAAACGAATATAATAAATTATGTGATTTTGAAATTCGTGAAATTTTAGAAGAAATAGGATATTATAAAGTATATTATGATTACCAAGAAATATACCAAAATGCTTTTTTAACAGAAAAAGCGTGTAAGGAACATATAAGACTTAATGGTTATCACTATAAAGAACCAATTGATTATTTATCACATGCCTTTAGAAACCCCGAATTAGAAAAAGTTTTAAAATTTCTTTGTGAACTAACAGGTGGTGAAATACATAAATAAAATATTTAAATGGAAAAGAGAAAAAAAGAATTAGAAGAACAACTAGAAAGTTTAAAAGAACTAGAAAAGAAAGAACTAAATGTTGCCTACGAAAAAGAAACTCATGAGGGGTTTGCGAGTCATATGAATCCTATATGGAAAAAAATACAAAAAGTTAACAGAGAGTTAAATCTTTTACGTACCCCTATAATGTCTCCTATTCCTGAATATGGTAGCTGGTATACTTTAGAAGATTTTAGAAAAATTTGTTTAAGTGGTGGATTTATAGATTATGATGGAAATGGAAATTACTCTACAGAAAAAGAAATGTCTGATATTGAAATAGTTCCATCTGATATAAAATCAGGAATTTATAGAAAAGATTTTACTCATGTCATATGGTTTAATAAATAAAAAAATGAAAAAAATAATTTTAATTTGCAATACAGGTGAAAGCCATTTTATGCAAGATTCAAGTTTAAAAGATTATTCTTTATTTGATTCTTATGCTGGCGATGCTAAAAAAGAAGTTTATAAATTTGTTGATGAGTATAATAAAAACAATAAAAGTTATAAATTTGAAATAGATAGTCCTTATGTTTTATATGCCTTTAATAATTGTATAATGAAGGGTTTTATAGAGAATAGTGATAAATCTGTAAAAAACATACCTGCTCTTAATCCTAAAGAAGTAGAAATATATGACATAAAGAATAACGAATTAAGAAATATTCAAGATAAAGATGGGTTGCTCGATCGTAATAACTTTGATAAAGAGATGAAGAAAATTATGGATGATTTTTATAAATTAATAAATTTTTATAAAGAAGATGAAAAAAGAGATTAAAAAATTAACAAAAGAAGATTTAAATAGTTATAAAAACACTTATTTGACAGTAGGGCAATTAAAAGAGTTTTTATATAAAAACCAACTACCAAATGATGCTATTGTTGTAACTCAAAGAGTAGAGGATGTTTATTATGAACAACATAATTGGGGTGTATATTTAAAAGAAGGAGAGCATGCTAATAATGCTAAACAATGGAATAAAGATATTGAAAATGGTAAATATTTAGATAAGGAAAAATATCCTTTAATAGTTGATAAGGATTTAAAAATGTTTACCGAAGAAGATATTGAAAATCAAAAAGAACAATATACACCCGTTTTTTGTTGTGTTCAATATAAAGATGATAAAGATGTTTTATTCTTGGATTTACATTATTAAAAAAATAAAACTATGATAGGAAAAAAAAATGATAAAGAAGTAGAATATTTTTACGAATTTTTATATAACTCTGATTGTTATGAAAGTGCATGGCCTACTATAAGTGTACATCGTACATTAGAAGGTGCAGAAAATGCAATGAGAAAACACAAAGATAAAAGAATAGAGGAATATGAAGATGATTTTAAACTAACCAATGAAGTTAATGAAGGTTTAGGTGATAAAATTCTTACAAGAAAAGAATATGAGGAAAAATATCCTTTTGGAGCTGGTGAAGACTGGTGTGTAAGACCTATTATAGTACTACCGTAAATAATAATAAATAATGCACAATATGAGTAAAGAAAGTATATCAAAAGAAACTATTGATAATTTATTAATTGGTTTAGCAACCAGGGGAGAAGCTCTAAAAGAACAAGGAATTATAACAGATTGGGAAATAGGTACTACTTTTGAAAATGAAAGAATTGGAGAAGATGGAGTAGTAGAAAAAGATTTATATGTTACTGTAAATATTATACCTAATAATCCACCTAAGAAAATAGTTGTTGATTTTTTAATAACAAAAGAAGGAATAAAATTTAACAATTAAAAATATGATTAATTTAAAAAACAATATCTGGATAGACAGTTTTTTATCTTTAGAAAAGGTTAGGGAAGTTGCTGATTTTTATTCTGAAAACAATATTGAAATTTTAGCTTATGGTAAAATATCTGAAATAGGTGAAAGTTTAGCAGAAGTATTTGTACAGCCAGTGGGGATAGAAAAAGGAACTGTTGTAGATGAAAACTTCACAGTTGAAGAAGATCTTATTTTTGGGTATAAAAATTATAGAGATGGATTTGGAGTAAGTGAATATTTAACTGCAAAAGAATCTATTAAGTCAGCTTGTGAAAAACCTTTTTATTTAATTTACAAAAAATGATAACAATAACAAACAAAATAGGAAATCAAACAAAAGTGTATGCTATTACATTTGAATATGAAGCATATGATCAAATTAAAAAACTTGCAGACTTTGAAGCATACCAAAATTCTAAAATAAGAATAATGCCTGATGCTCACGCTGGAAAAGGTTGTACTGTAGGTACAACTATGACTATTACAGATAAAATTACACCTTCACTAGTCGGAGTAGATGTAGGCTGTGGTATGTTAACTCTCAGATTGTCAGATAGTTACATTAATTTTTCTAAACTTGATGAAATAATTAATACATATATTCCAAGTGGGCAAAATGTTCATATTAAATCGATGTGCAAATTTGATTTTTCTAAACTTCGTTGTTCAAAACATGTAGACTTACAACGTGCATCTTTAAGTTTAGGAAGTTTAGGGGGTGGTAATCATTTCATTGAATTGAACGAAGGTAAAAGTGGTGATTATTATTTAGTTATACATTCTGGATCTAGAAAATTAGGAGGTGATGTTTGCAAATATTACCAAGATAAAGCATATAAAAATTTAACTTTATTACAAACGGATATTAAATCATTAATTGAAAATTTAAAAAAAGAAGGCAGATCAAAAGATATTGAAAAAGAATTAGCTAAAATAAAACCAACTGTTTCTTTAGTTGATAAAGATTTAGCATATCTTACAGGTGAAGATTTTAAAGATTATATGAATGACATGTCTATAACACAACAGTTTGCTTCGATGAATAGAGAAACAATTGCTAAGATTATAGTAAATCATATGAATTTTACCGTTGTAGATAAATTTGAAACTAACATAACTATATTGACTTTGATCGTATGATTCTAAGAAAAGGTGCTGTTCGAGCTGAAAAAGACGAACAATTACTTATTCCAATTAATATGCGTGATGGTTCTTTATTATGCAAAGGGAAAGGTAATGAAGATTGGAATTTTTCTGCTCCTCATGGTGCTGGAAGATTAATGTCAAGATCAAAAGCTAAAGAAATGATTGATATGGAAGATTTTAAAGATTCTATGGAAGGAATATATACAACATCTGTTATGCAATCAACTTTAGATGAAGCTCCACAAGCTTATAAATCTATGGAAGAAATAAAATCGGCTATTGTAGATACAGTAGATATTAAAGATATTTTAAAACCAGTTTATAATTTTAAAGCACACTAAAGTGAAAGAAAAGTTTTTAACAATAAAAAAGGTTAGTTTTACAGGTAAATGGATAGAGTTTTGGTTTTTTGAAGAAGAAGACGAATCTGGTTCTTATTTGCATAGTTGTAAAATAGGAGAATTTTGGGATTTAGTAGAAAACAAAAAAATATATAATCACATAATGAATTGTGGTCTTTTTAACATTAAAACTGTATGGGTTTATAATGCTCCCAATTGGAATTTAAAAAATATTACAAAATGAGAAAGAAAAAAAATAAATATACAACTCAATTTATTGGTGGTTTAAGTATTATGTTAGCTATAATTATTTTTATAGTAGTTATAATAGTAGAATTTGCTCATATAAAATATGGCTTTGATAGGAATTTTTTAATTCCTTATTTTAAAATTGCTTTAGTTATAGACACAATATGTTTTGCAATAGGACTTGTAGGGGTAGATGATTCGACAGATCCTTTAGATGGGTTTTAAAACTTTTAAAAACAATATTTAAACTTAAAAAATGGAACAAAATAAAAAACCACCAATTGGATTGGTACCTAAAGAAATAAGAGAGGCAATAAATAACAAAGAACGTTATTTGGAAATTTCGGAAGCTTTATCTCGTTACTATAACGCTGGTAAAAAAATTCCTATAAGTTGGATAGAAGAATATAATGATTTAGTTGAAAAAATTATATTTAAAGAAACAATTTAAATTATTTAACAAAATGGGATTTTATACTGAAAAAGAAGATATAGATAACTATAATTCAACTTTAAAAGAAGAAGCTATTGAAAAAATTAAGGAATTAATTCAAAAACTTGAAAATGATAATGAATTAGAATCTACCGCCTTAATAGAAATTAATAACTACTTAGAAGATTGTCTTAGTAATTGGGATTAAATATGTTACAGCTTTTATTACACGGAATAGGTGATTATATTATCCAAAATGATTGGATGGCTCTTAACAAAAAAAAAAAGTCATGGAAAGGAGAATTAGCTTGTCAAACACATTGTATATTATATGCATTGCCTTTTTTATTTATTGGTAGTTGGAAAGCTGTTTTTGTGATTTATTTATCTCATTATATTTTAGATAGAACAAATATAGTTGCTTGGTTTTTAGCTATTCGTAATGGAGTTTTTAATATAAAAAACTTTGGGTTTGGAGAAGAAAGACCATTTGCTATTACTATCTGGTTGTTAATAATCACTGATAATTTATTTCATGTAATTTTTAATTTTTTAGCTCTTACCTATCTTTAAAAAAATGAAAACTGCTTGTGTATTAATATCTTTTAATAGACCTGAATATTTAAAACAAGTTTTAAACTCTTTAAAACAACAAAAAGATATAGAAGACCAAATAGAGTTTTATTCCTTTCAAGATGGACCTAACGAAGAGTCAGATAAGTCTTTAATCGAACAAAATATAAACCTTATAAAACAGTCGAGTATATTTAAGCAAACTCGCATATATAATGTTAACTTAGGAGTTGCATTAATGTTTGATAAAGTTGAAAAATATCTTTTTGAAGAGTTAAACTATAAACAAGTTATTTTTCTTGAAGATGATATGGTTTTATCTCCTTATTATTTGAATACAATGTTAAAAATGTTTGATAAATATAAAGGAGATAATAGAATAGGGATGATTTCAGCTTATGGGTATTTACCCTCACAACAAGAAAAAGAAGGACCATCTCTTCAAAACCAGAAACAAACAAATTCTTTAGTTCCTATGCATCATAATTGGGGGTTTGGTTTAACTTATGAATTTTGGAAAAAAAGACAAGTATTTGTACAAGAGTATTTGGATAAATTTATTTATGGAATAAACTACAGAGATAGAGATCATTCTAAAATTAGAGAATGGTTAAGATCAAAAGATTATAAAACATTAGTTACCTCACAGGATGGAATCAAAAACTGTGCCACTGTTGGTTTAAACGCAATAAGAGTCTCTTGTTTTCAAAACTATGCTACTTTCATTGGAGAAAATGGTTTACATTGCAACTCTTTTGTTTTTAAAAATTTAGGATTAGATAAAAAAACTTATTTGTTTGAAGAACCTTTAAATAAATTACCTGATTTAACAGATGAATTTTATAACAAATTACTTTCTTCTGATTTGAAAGAATTTAAATTTTAATTTTTTCTTTATTTAATTTGTTTTGTGTTTAAACAATTTGTATTTTTATCCATAAAACTATATTTAAAGATAAATAAAATAAACTACAAACTTATGAAAAAATTTATTACCTTAGTTGTATTTACAACATTATTTTTTTCTGTTTATGCTCAAACATATAATAGAAAAAATACTTATGAATTTAGAGATACTACATATGTAGAAAAATCGCATGAAATAGTTAATTTAATAGTAACAATAGGATATACTGATACTATATCTTTTTTATTTCAAAATCAAAATAAACTTATTTTATTTAAAGTATTAAACGATATAGAATCAATTTCAATTGATAACCAAACAAAAGAAAAGTTAAATGATTGTGTTAGACAACCAATTGACGAAGAATTTGAATCTTATCCTATTTATAAAGTAGGGGATATTTATAATCCATATAACATGCAATATTCAATCGATAAAATTTATATGTTTTATGAAAAAAATGAAAAATCATATATGGATGAATATTATTCAAACAATTATTTTAAAATAGAATGAAAACACTATTAAAATATATTAGAAATTTTGCTTTAATTACGACTTTTTTTGTAATTGGACTTGGTAATGTTTTTGCACAACCATTTACTGCTACAATAGATCAAGGTATTGCATCAATAGCTTCCCCAGCTACATCATGTGGTTCAAATTATACATTTTCATTTACAACAAATACTAATTATTGGAAAATATTTTATTTTTATAACAATGGCACTGCTATTACAAATGTTGATTGGACAATTTCTGGAGAGAGTTTTAAATATATTGGCTGGAATCCTGGTATGTGGGGGAGAGAAGGTGGTGGAGATAATGCAATTTTCTATTGCATTATAAATCCTACTTCAAAAACTATTACAGTTTCTACAACTGCACCATCATGCGGACCGATAATTACGGTTACGCCAACTTCGCTTTCAAGTTTTTCATATGTATATAATTCAGGACCTTCAACAAATCAAATATATACTGTATCTGGTACAAGTTTAACTGCAAATGTAGTAATTACTCCACCTACTAATTATCAAATTTCTACTGATAATTCTATATGGATTTCTAATCCAAGTACTATATCATTATCATACGGTTCTGGTACGTTAGCAAGTACAACTATATATGTACAATTGAAGGCTGGATTAGCTGTTGCTGCTTATAATGGAGAAGTCATAACTCATACAAGTACTGACGCAACACAAAAAAATGTAACTTGTAGTGGAAGTGTTACAAATCCTCCAGCGCCAGTTTTAACAGCAGCAGTAAATCCAACAGTCGATGCCCCGTTTAATATCACATATCCGTCTAATGACACATGGAGAGATGCTATAACATCTATAACAGTTGATGGTACTACATTAACCGCCGGATATAATATATCTTCATCTGGTATAATTACATTTACGCCATCAGCATCTAACCCTACTAATCTTTTACAGACGAATGGTTTCAAAACTATAGTTGTAAATGCGACTGGTTATACTACGGCTAATGTTGTTCAATTGGTACTTGTTGGTGTTGATAATAAATTAGGAATTTCTACTCAACCTACAGCACCAGTACTGAACGGCAATGCACTTGCAGTACAACCAATCGTTACAATTCAAGACAGATATGGTAATCCTACTGCCAGTACAGCAACGATAACAGCAAATGTCGGAGCTGGATCATGGACTATAGGTGGAACAAATACTAAAGCAAGTATAAATGGTATTGCAAACTTCTCAGGAATTACATCATCAAGTGCAAGTGCGGTTGCTGGTGCAACTATTATATTTACTAGTGGAAGTTTAACATCTGTGACATCTAGTGCTTTTAATATTCCTGATCTATCATCTATAACAATATCATCAGTATCACAAATAGGTAATAGTAATGTAGAACAAGCAGCAACTAAAGTACCACTATCATCATTCATAATAGATATTAGTAATTCGAATACAATATTAAATCAAATTGATTTTAGTACTTCTGGTACATGTACAACGGATATAAATAGTTTGAAATTATATTATAATACTTCAAATAATTTATCGACGGCATCTTTAATTAGCACACTATCATCATCGTTGGGTACAGGAAATCACTCTTTTGCTACACTTGGACGAAGTGTTACTATCGGTTCAAATTATTTTTGGGTAACATGCGACATAAATCCAGATCCAACTGCTATCATAGGACATACTATAATAGTAAATCAGATTAGTAATACTAACATATTATTTGCTTCTGGTAATAAATCAGGTTCAGTAACAATAGGAGGTACTCAAACAATCATAGCAACAACAAGAATAACATATTATTCGAGAGCTACTGGAAATTGGAATTCGAATACAACATGGTCAACTGCTGGATGTGGCGAAGCTTCGGTTGGTGCAGGAATATATCCAACAGCTACTGATAATGTTATCATATGTTCAAGTAATAATGTTACTGCTAATATAGATATTGTAACTACTGGGACTGTTACAGTACAAAATAGCGGAACAATAACTTTAAATAATAACATAGAAGTTGATGCTATAATAGATGCTCAAAACGGTTCAACTATAACATGGCCAAATACTTTAGAAATTGGACAAAATGCAAATATTATATATAATGGTAGTATTAGTGCAGGAAGTACGACTTTAGTATATCAAGATGCTTATGGGGGTGTTGATGCAGGAAAAATAACTGCGACTGGTACAATGTCATTTAATACAGTAAAAGGTAATGGCGCAGGCAAAGGTGGTTCTCTTAAAGCCACAAGTATAGCAATAGGAACATATGGAGAAAATGAGACTGGTGTAGATATGGCATTTGATGGACCAACTACTATTAACACCTATAGAAAATATGGATATACGTATTTTAAAAATGGCACAATGACATTTACAACGACTGCTGGTATTAATAGTGGTGGTCCAGATGCCGAGATAGTATCAGATGGTAGCAATTTACATTTTGATAGTGGATCAGCATTAGAAGTTAAGGGTAGTTCTGTAACTATCGATGTTCAACATGGAAATGTGACATTTGATGGTGGTATTGAATCTATATATAACTCAGGTGTTAATTTTAAAGTAATTGCAGATAATGTTTATATGTGTGGAACAATAAAAGTAGAACCAAACGCCGATGTTTATTTTGAATCAAATCTTATACAAACATGTAATGTTACTATTAATCAAAATTCAAGTAATGGCATTTATGTAAAAGGTAATTGGGATTCTGATGGATATGGTACAAATCTTTCTACTGCCAATGCTAAATTAAAAATCGAAGGTAATGCTACATTTGATAATTTCTCAAGTACTGCTTTAAATTCTAATGCATCTTTAATAATATTAGGTGATGCATATATCAAAGGCGGAACTCAACCAACATGGAATGGTTCATTATATGCAGGTGGTGTATTAAAATTAGATGAAGTTAGATTTAGTTTTCAAGGTTCTGCTAGAGGTTATGTTGCAATCACTAATGATTCAGCTACATTTGTTGCATCTGGCTTATATGAAACAGTATCAAGACCATGGAATTCAAATCAAAATCAATATAGTATGGGAAATCATCTGAGAGGTATTGATAATAATTATACAACAACTGGTAATGGTATATATGCATCCTATTCTGGTGGTGAAATCACATCGAGTGCATTCATTGCAGATATTTCTACTGCAGTAGGTGCTGGACTTGATATTGAACCAGAAAACTGGACACCTACACTACCTATAGAATTAATATATTTTGGAATTGAAGATGATATATTAAAATGGATTACTGCTACAGAAATTAATAATGATTTCTTTACTTTATATCGTTCTATAGATGGAATAAATTTTATACCAATATATTATACAAATGGAGCTGGTAATAATAATTCAATATTAGAGTATACGTATATAGATAATTTCAATTATAGTGGTTTAATTTACTATAAATTATCTCAAACAGATTATAATGGAGAAAGTACTTTTTCAAAAATTATTGCAATACATACTTGTAATATTAATCCAATATATATTTTTAAAGATTCTTATGTTATAGTAAACTTTAAAGATTTAAATAATCAAGTAATAATAACTACTGTCGATGGTAAATTAATATATAAAGAGAATTTTTTTAATATAGAATCTGCTAATATTTTATTGCCATTTTTTAAAAATAATAAGAGTATATATATAATATCTACCATAACAGATAAAAATATTATAAGTGAAAAATTTGTTAGATGATTTTATTTTCTTATTTTAAAATAAATAAATTTAAACTTTAAAATTATGGCTTGGGGAACTTCATTTAATACGGACATAGAAATTTACAGAGAAACGTTTCAAAATATTGAACATTTAGAAAGTAAAATAGAAGAGTGTGACGAAACAATAAGTAGTGTTAAAACTAAATTATTACTATATTCTGCAACTACTCCTAAAGATATTTTTGTTTTAGAAGAAGGAGAGAATATAATTGATAAAGTTAATTTTGTAATAAACGAATTACTTCAAATATATAATGATGAATTAATTTTATGCTTTAAGTTAAAATTGTTAAAAGAAAATTTTGATAAAAGGGAAAACTTTTAAATAAATTTGTTTGGTTAAAACAAATTCCTTATCTTTAGGTATTAAAATTTAAGTAATGATACCTATCTTAGAAAAAATTAAAAAAACTATCCAAGGAACTAAATTCGAAAACAAAACTTTTGTAGCGGGAGGTTTTGCTAGGGATATGATATTGGGTATGCCTAATAAAGATATTGATTTTTGTGTCGAATTAGTTAATGGGGGTGTTGAATTATGTGAATTTTTATCAAAAGAATTAAATGGTACTAATGTAGTAATTTTTGAAAGATTTGGAACTGCACAAACCGTAATTGATGATTGGGAGTTAGAATTTGTAATGACTCGAAAAGAAACTTACACGGAAGAAAATGGTAGAGATCCAGAAGTTGTTTTTGGAACTATACAAGAAGATGTTTTTCGAAGGGATTTTACTATAAATAGTTTGTTGTTAAACATATCAACAGAAGAGATAGTAGATTTAACAGGTAAGGGAAAAGAAGATTTAAAAAATGGTATAATAAGAACAACTAGTGATCCCAATGTTATATTTGATGAAGACCCTCTTCGAATCTTGAGGTGTATTAGATTTTCTTCTCGTTTTAAATTTATAATAGAGGAAGAAACATTTAAATGTATTAAAAAGTTTGCACCCAAATTAACTACTTTATCAAAAGAAAGAATTCAAGATGAATTTATTAAAATATTATCAACTGAAGATAGTTGTTTATTTGCTATTCCTCATTTTGTTGAATTAGATCTTATTCAACATATTGGATTACCCGAATTAATTCAAACAATTAATATGGAACAAAATTCATTTCATGATAAGGATGTTTTTGGTCATATAATGGATGTAGTAAAAAATTCTAAAAATACTTCTTTACATAGATTAACTGCATTATTGCATGATATAGGAAAGGTTAATACTAAATCTATTGATGATTCTGATGTAATTCATTTTTATGAACATGAATTGGAATCTAAAAAAATTGCAGAAAGGTTTATGAAAGAATTGAAGTTTTCTAATGATCAAATTGAACTTGTTAGTTGTGCTGTAGAAAATCATATGAGAATTACTTCAGATATTACTAAAAGAAAACTTAGAAAGATTAGATTTGAATTAGGTGATGAAAAATATTTATTTTTATTAGACCTTTGTGAAGCAGATAGATTATCTCATAAAGATTCAGATATTAGTCATATTAAATTAGCAAGAGAAGTACAGGCTTTAGAACCTAAAATAACGAGCTCTACGCTATTAATTAATGGAAATGATATAATGACATTGTTTAACCTTAAACCTTGTAAAAAAGTAGGTATATTGCTTGATAAAGTAAAAGAAATGACTTTTGATAATCCATTAGTTACAAAAAATGAATTAATTATTGAATTAAAAAAAATAAATTTTAAAATAAATGAGTAAAATATTTTTAATTTCTGGAAAAGGCTTTTTTAAAGAAAAATTAAGCAAGTACGAAGACGGACTGCATACAAATACTTTATGTTGGACTTCAACACTTAGAGAGGCAAAATTATTTTCTTCTCAAAAACAGGCTAAAGAGTTTATTGAAAATAATCAAATAGAAGCTTTTGTTTGGACTCCTTATGCTGAAGAACCTATAATAAACAAATGGGCTGTAAAAAGAAGAGGAGGTTATTATGATATTATGGGAGAAGAAGAACATGAATGTTTAGAATGGAGAGCAGTTCTTGTTATACAAGAATCTAGGACTGATGTTAAATATTTAGTGAACAAATGTAAAAACATAGATGAAAATGAATATTTTACAAAAGAAGAAGCAGAAAAAATTGCTCGTGAAAAAAATCTTCTTATTTTAGAAGAAATTAAAAATAAACTAAAATTATAAAATGGAAATGCAAGAAATTCAAATAATTAGACGTGCTTTAGATACAGAAGTTGAACATAAAGAGTATGTTAAAAATGTAACAAAAGCAAAAATTATACTGAATAAATACGAAGCTTTACAAACAAGTCAAGATCAAAACATATTTTTATTAAGTAATATTAGAAATAGTATTTTGGCTAATTTAGAAAAAATGGTATCTAAATATTTAAAGACACAAAAGAATGCTATTGATAATTTTGACTATAATGTTAATTATGGAAAAGTTGAAGTTTTAAGAGAAGCAATTGATGTTGTAAAAAAATATTGTTTATAATAGTTATTTATGGGAGTAGTATCATATATTGGAGCAATTGCCTCATCTGTAAACAGAAATAAAAAACAAAAAGTAGATAGACAACCCACCGGAACAATACATCCAATACATACTTGTACAAAAGAGCAACATTTAAAATGGATTGAAGAAGGTAAATGTCAATGTTGTGGTGCTGACTCAGGTGAGTATGAAGGTATTTGTGATGAATGTAGACTTTCATAATTATTTATAACATATCAATTGTTGATATAGATTTTAACTTATTTAAAAAAACAAAATTATCTTATGAAAATGAAAGTACAATTAGAAAAACAGTTGCCAAATATAATTGGAAAGAATGTAAATATAAAAGAAACGATAGTTGGTAAGGTAATAGAATATGATGTTGAAACAGGTATGACAACTATTGTAATAGATGATAATTCATTTTCCAAAATTGATTGGAATCCTATAGTAGGACATCAAGTTGGTATTAGTAGTAAAAATATAGATGATTTCAGAATAAATGAAAGTAGATTATTTTATTGGAACTCATCTTTAACTGAAGAAACTAAATTAGCAATGCTAGATTGGTTTGATAAACTTTCAGATATTGAAAAACAATACGTTATGAATTTCAGAGGTGAAGCAGAAATGAATGAATACGAAGCTCATTATAGTGGTGAAGAACTTTAATATTAACACAGTAAAAGATTATGGAAATTAAAATTGAAAGTAAAATGATTGTTGAAACTACTGCACATTTTCACGATGGTAAATTAAAAACACACCCTTGTGAACTATATGCTTGGTGGGGTGAAGATACTTGTAAAGAAGTAGATTTTAACTCCGAAATAGAAAAAGTTACCTTACCCGAAGGTGAATATAAAGTAACTATTATTTTGGAAAAAGTTAATAATTGGTAGCATATAATAAACTTAAAAATAAAGTAAAATGGAAACACATAAAGTAGTAGATGGAACAGATGGAACAGATGATGCCTTATGTTATGGTATAGAAGAAGAATGTTACGAATGGAAAAGTCAACAAGGATTTGGATATAAAGTAGTAATATTGAGTAAAGAAGAGCGTGCGTTGGATAAATTCGCTATAATGGTTGAGTATAAACGAATGTAAAATTTAATATGGTACAACAAGGATTAAACATAAGAGAAGAATTTAAGGACAAGGTAAAAAACTTTTGTTCTTTACATAATGTAGAATGGAGTGACAATGTATATGAAAGCGTAACTGGTGGAATTGTAGGTGAAGTTGAAGACGTGGTAAAAGTTATGGAATACATTGATAAGTTGGAACGAGATAGATTAGAGGAGTGTGGAATGATGGTTTTGGATTCTTCGATTTAAAAATAATTGATGAAGATAAAAACTATGATGGACATTTTTATGAAGAATATCTTAGTGTGACATATCGGGACTTACTCGATGATAATGTTGCCAAACGTCTGATGATAAACAATCGTTTTAATGTTGTTTATCATTTGTTATACACAGTACGGTTTATTAAGGTAGAATACTAATACGAAGAACAAATAAAAACTTTTTAAAATATGGAAATTAAATTGGTGAAAAGACCATTACAAGACGAATATACGAAACCAGAGGAAGTACAATTTCCTAATGAAAACTGGTGCGTCAAAACCTCAATGTATAGGGAGGGTGATGGTGGTATGAAGTTATGGTTTAAAGAAATTGAACGAGTTAATCCAGATGTGATATATTTGTACGAAATAAAATCATGGAAAGACAAAATTGTAAATGGTTCAGACAAAGATGATTGGTTTGAAGACATAATATATAGTGTCCGATATGATTTTAAAAAGTTTTCAAACGAAACTAAAATCGAAGACGGAAAGTAATATTGTGTATAATAGATGGCGGTATGGCACGTTGCTAACACGATTGTTAAATAGAATTACAAACTTAAAAATAAAGTAAAATGGAAAATACGAAGAATAAACAGCAATGTGCTATACACGATGTTATATACAGTCGTTTTTTGGAAAAGGTTGAAAGAGAAAGGCGTGAAAAACAGGTAATGTTAGACTTATGGTATATGACAACAAAAGGTAAGCAGTTTTTATTGCGTGTTAGTACCAGTGCTTTATTTGAATAAATTAATAATTAAAACAATAATAAAATGGAAGAAAGAAAATCAAAACTTTACAAACTTGTAAATGGAATAGGAATTTATTGGGTAATTGCTAAAGACCCAACCGATGCAGAAAACAAATTAACTGCCTTACTCGACAAAGCTGATTATGGCTTTTCAAAAGACCGTGTAGTAAAAGAGATTCATTTAATTGCTGATGAAATTTACGAAGGTTCATTTGGGATAAGCAATAAGTTTCTGGTTGTTTAGCATTGGTACTAACGGTTGAGTGTATGAGTAGTGTGGCTTTGCACATACTTTCGACTTAAAGATAAAGTTATTTAGCCACATTACTTATACACTTTGTTATGCGTAGTTTTGATAATTTGATAGATGAATTAGTGAGCGAAGTTCAAAAATATTTTGAATATCCACCATACAATAGAGCACCATTTGATAATGATTTTCCACAGAAAATGAAAAATGAATGGAAAGAAAATATTGAAGGACTGAAAGAACGGATTGAATATTACAAATATTTGAATAAGAAACGTAGTGAAGGTGTATTTTTATAAAATTACGCATAACGGCTGCAAATATAAAATGTTTATTAAACTAAACTTAAATTGAAAAACAAAATGTAATTAAACACAACAATAAATTTGGAAACTGAAATAAATTTTTTATATTTGTTGTTATAAATAGTTAAAATATGTATTGGAGAACAACTAACACAGGAAAAACTGAAATTTGGATAGGTAAAGAAGAAAATAACTACGAACATAGATTTGGTAAATATGAATTATATGGATTGATTAAACTTATTGGTATTGTAATACTTATGTTATTTTCGTTTATAATTGGTGCTATAATATTTTAATTATTTATAACTAGTATATATAAAAACACTAGTATAAATAGTTGTAAATCTTAATGTTATGTAAAACTTTTTTAAAGATTCAATTTAAAACCTTAAAAACAGAAATAAATATACAAAAGTAATTTAAAGTTTTTTTGTTTGGTAAGAAAACTATTTGTATTTTTATAAATAATTTATAAAAATTTAGAAAATAAAAAATGAAAGAAAAAAGTAAAAAATTTGATATTGGTGTAATAGTAGGTCGTTTCCAGATTCACAATTTACATTTAGGTCATAGAGAAATATTTGATGAAGTAATTAGTAGACATAATAAAGTTATTGTTTTTTTGGGATGTTCTTCTGCTATAGGAGCTCCAGAAAACGCAATGGATTTTACAACTAGAAAAATTATGGTTGAAGAATTATATGGCGATAAAATTAGTTCTATATTACCTTTATATGACAAAAAATTAGATGAGGTTTGGTCAAAAATAATTGATAATAAAATTAGAGAAGTTTTTCCTATAGGTAGCGTAGTTCTATATGGTTCAAGAGATTCTTTTATTTCAAGATATTTTGGAAAATTTGATACAATTGAATTAGAAGCTTCAAATCAAATTTCTGCATCTGAGGTAAGAAAAGATGTAAGTAATCGTGTTGGAAAAACGGAAGATTTTAGAGCTGGAATTATATATAATGCATATAATGCATACCCTAAAGTTTACCCTACTATTGATGTTGCTATAATGAATGAAAATTATTCTCAATTATTACTTGGTAGAAGAAAGGAAGAAAATGAATTTAGATTTGTTGGTGGATTTGTTGATACTACTGATGAAGATTTAGAAGCAACAGTGAGAAGAGAAGCAAAAGAAGAAACAGATCTTGAAGTAGGAGATATAAAATATATTTGTAGCACTTTAGTTAATGATTGGAGATATCCAAAAGGATCCTCTCAAGTTATTATGACTCACTTTCATGTAGCTAAAAAAATATTTGGAAAAGAACAACCTTGTGATGATATGGACGGAGAAGTTAGATGGTTCGATATCAATTCAATTAATGAAGAAATAATGGTTACTGAACACAAAAGATTATTAATTAAATTAAAAAAACATTTAAACATTTAAAAGTATGAAATTCAATTTAAACAACTTTATTTTAAGAACAGATAGTTATAAACTAACACACTGGCTTCAATATCCTAAAGGTATGAAAAAATTATATTCATATTTAGAAGCTCGAGGTGGTGAATTTGAAAAAACTTTGTTTTGCTTGTTACAATATTACATTAAAGAATATTTTATAGATGTTAAAATTACACACCAAGATATAGATGAAGCAGAATATTTTGCAGATTTACATTTTGGTACCCCAGGTAAATTTAATCGTAAAGGGTGGGAATATATCGTTGATGTTTTAGAAGGAAAACTTCCTCTTGAAATAAAAGCAGTAAAAGAAGGAACTTTAGTACCTACTCACAATATTTTAATGTCAATTGAAAGTACTGACGAAAACTGTATTTGGTTAGTAAATGTTGCAGAAACAATATTAATGAAACTTTGGTATCCCATAACAATCTCAACAAATTCTTTTTATAGAAAATTAGATATTGCAAAAGCTTTAAAAGAATCTAATAATGAAGATCTATCTAATTTATTATGGAAACTTCACGATTTTGGTTATAGGGGGACTACTTCTGAAGAACAAGCTGGAATTGGAGGAGTTGCACACTTAATTAATTTTTTAGGAACAGACACTGTTAGAGGAATTTTATTTGCTAATAATTATTATGATTCAGGTGTTTGTGGTTTTTCAGTACCAGCAAGTGAACATTCAGTAGCTTGTTCTTATGGAAAAGATCATGAAGATGAATACTTTTTAAATATGATTACTCAATATCCAACTGGTTTAGTTTCTATTGTTTCTGATACATATCATACTTTTAATTTTGTTAGAAATATGTCAACAAAATATAAAGAGTTAATTTTAAAAAGAGAAGGAACTATTGTTTTTAGACCTGATAGTGGTAATCCTGTTGATATTAATGCAGGTGTGGGTTTTGAAGAAAATGGAAAATATTATAAATATGTAGAAATTCCTCAAATACCAGGAGAGGAAAAAGTTGAAATTACTCGTGATGAACATCTAGGTTTAATTGGAATTTTATGGGAAATTTTTGGAGGAGAAACAGATAAAAACGGTTATAAAAAATTACCATCTCAAATTCGCTTAATCCAAGGAGATGGTATTGATAAAATAATGGTTAAAAAAATTGGTGATGCTTTAATAGAGAAAAAGTTTTCAACAGATAATATAGTTTATGGTTCAGGCGGTGGATTATTACAAAAATTTGATAGAGATACTTGTAAGTTTGCTATTAAAGCTTCTTATGGTATTCAAGAAGTAGATGGACAAGATATTATATTAAATTTAGTTAAAGATCCTTTTACTAGTAAAGGTAAAAAATCTAAAGCTGGAAAATTAAAATTAGTTGAATTTGATATTGAAAATAAACCATATACTGAACTTCACACTGTTAGTAGTTTAGAAAAAGCTTTTGATCTTTATAATGATGAATTAGAAATAGTTTATAAAAATGGCGTATTATATAGAGACCAAAAATTTGATGAGGTTAGAGAAATTGCTAATAAATATTTTGAAAAAGAACTAAATAGTTAAATATTATTATGTTAAAAATAAAAAAACAAAAAGATTTTGCTAACGGTAGTGTTTTCTGTTTAGAACTTGAAGATGGTATGTTAATAGAAACAACAGATACTTTTTTACCATATTATACTAAGAATGCAATTGGACGTAAACAAAATTTTCTTAAAAATAATGATATAGGTAATAGATCTGAAAGGTGGATGATAGGAGTTTCAGTAATGTCAGGTTGTCCTGTTGGTTGTAAATTTTGTGCAACTGGTCAAATGAAAAAATGGAGAAATCTTACTACTGAAGAAATTGTAGAACAAGTATTATTTATTATAAATAGAAGTGAAACATATCCATTACCTTGTAATGTTAAAGAATTCAAAATTAACTATACAAGAATGGGTGAAATAGCATATAATATTGAAAATGTAAAAAAAGCTATTGAAATCATAAGTGCTCTTCATCCTAATACTCATCATTACATTTCAACTATTGGTGTTAAGAATTTTGACTTTAGTTGGATTAAAGATAATGTTACTTTACAAATATCATTACATAGTTTAGACGAAAATAAACGAAAAGATTTAATTCCTCATGCTAATTTAATGTCTATTAGTCAATTAGGCCAAATAAGAACTGCTAGTAATTTAAAAACAACTCTTAATTTAACGTTAGTAGATGAAAATGATTTTGATATTAACAAACTTAAACAAAATTTTGACAAAGATAAATTTTTTATTAAACTGAGTCCTATTAATAAAAACGTTATTTCTGAAAAAAATAATATGGGGAATGGTATAATTGAAGGACTTAATTTAATTTAAATTTACATGTTAGATATTTTCAGATATAGAATTATTACCAATTTACAATGTAATAATCGTTGTTCTTTTTGTTATCAAACCTTTAAACCCGCAATAGGTTCAGATATTGTTTTATCAATAGATAAAATGGAATCAACAATGGAAAAGGTATTTAAAAAGAATGGAAAATTAAAAAGAGCAACAATTATGGGTGGAGAATCTCTTTTAATTGAAAATATCTCAAAATACATTGAAATAACAAAGAAATATGCTGAGACTGTGTGTTTGGTTACAAATGGTAGATTAATTACATTAGATCTATTAAAAAGTATGGTATTAGCAGGATTAGATGAAATTGCTATATCTATATATTCTTTGAAAAATTTTAAAGAAATGTTATCAATTTTAAATGTAACTAATATGGTAATTCCCAATATGAGAGTGAATATACCAAGGTGTGATGAATCTTCATATGATAAATTAAAAAAATTAGTGGAAATGTGTTTAGATAATAATTTTGGTTGTGTAGTTTGTGAAGATTTAATGGGGAGATTTGGAGAACCTCATGATAAAGTTATTTCTAAATGGGAAAATATAAAAGAGGTTAGTAATGAACATAATTTTATTTTATATAAAAATCTTGAAAGAAATAAAAATTTTGGATTATTTGCTCATTATATAGGATATAATAATACTGATATAATAATTACTCCTTTAGGAAATTATTGTTCTTGGGAAAAATATTGTAACAAAATAGAAAACTATGATTTGCATTGATTTAGGTAGTGGATATAATCCTAAAAAGGGATATAAAACATGTGATGTAAATGCTTATTGTAATTATTACGATATCAATGAAATAAAAAATAATAGTGTTGATGTTTTTCATATTAGAAATGTTTTACACCATGTTGAAAATTTAGATGAATTTATATCGAAAATTTATAAAAAACTTAAAATAGGTGGAAAAATACATCTAATAGATTGTAGTGAAGAAGCTTATTCTTCGAATTTATATCTTGATAGATTATGGTATAGATGGATAACAAATAGAAAAGATATTTATATATCTCCCAAATATAGAGATATTTTTTCTTATTTTAATAATAATAAATTTAAAATTATAAGTAATAAAAAGAAAAACGAAAAAATAATACTAAAAATTATAAAATTATGAACGAAGAAATTAAAAAACAATTAGAAGAAAGTAGTTACGATTATGCAATTGCTGTAGCTACTCAAAGCGAAATAGAAAATGGTGCTGCTTGTGGGCAATTATCAATTATTTCAGAAGAATAAGTGAAATATAAATATAACAATATGAACAAAAAACCAATTAGTGTAGTAGTAATTACTATCTTTATAGCTATTGCAATATTTTTTTTATTTAAAAATGTATTAGATGAAGAAAACAAGAAAACTATTATAAAAAAACAACAAATTGATTCTATACAAATTATAAAACAATTATGTATAGAAAGAGGACATGTTTTTGAAAATGAATCTATTGGGTATGCTACCAATATAAATGAATTTAATCCTAATCCAACAAAACAAAAATTAGTTGATACTAAAGATTCTTCTTATATTGTAACTTATATTGGTTATCCAACTTATTATAGCTGCAAAAGATGTAAAAAAGAAGTGGTTATAGAAAAAGATAGCACAATAAAAGTTATCTGGAGAAAACAACAATCTATACCTAAAATAATTAAAAATTATTAAGCTAATTTACTTTAAATCAATATTTAAATAAAAATTTAGCAAATGAAATCAGAGTTGGAAAAACAATTAGAAATACAGTTACTTGCTGAGAAATTACAAAGAATTAGTGGTAAAAAAATTGTTTTAAAAGAATCAGATAACCCTGGAATAGAATTTGGAGGTCATGTTGTATCTTTAGAAGAATTGAAAAGCGATTATCCTGAAATGATTTTTACTTTAAATCCTAACCCTAAATTTAACAAAAGATACTTTGCTCGAGTTGATATTAAAACTAAAGATGGTGAGAAAAAATATTTAGGAGCTTTAAAGGGTCCTGTAACTAAAGTAGACGCTTTAGAATTTTTTAATAATATAGCTAGGTCTCAATATAGTAAATTCTATCCCTCTTTAATTTTAGAAAAGAAAAAATCTAAATATAAAAGCGCTAAAGATCAAATTCAAAACATGAAAATTCCTTCTGAATTAAAAGAAAGAATTTTATCTTTGATAAATTCAGGTACTAGAATAAGTGATAAACATCCTATAATTTTAGGATTGACAATGGCTCCAGAATTAACTAACAAAATAAGAGAAAAGAACTTACCTAATGGTTTTAGTTTTGGTGCTGATAAAAACGGATTCTTTATTTATACTCATAGAGCTAGATGTAAATCTCACGAAAATCCAGAAAGTATTACCCAAAAAGAAATAAAATTTATTGACAGCTCTGGTTAAAAATCTATTTTTTTAGATTTTTGTCTATTATACTGTTTTAAAGATCTGTGTATTTTATGTTTACATACAAATCCTGAAGACAATTCTAATTCAGCTTCTCTAGAACCTTTTCTACATGCTTTTATATAATTTGATATTTTAGTATTTGTTTTCACTTTATTTAGTTATTTAATTTCTATATACCTAAATATAACAGAAAAGCAAATACTAATCAAATTATTTCCAGTTTTTATAAGGGTTTGATACTAAATTACAGTTTAAATATTTAGGATCATTAGTTACTTCTTGTAAAATCCAATGCGGTTGGATAAAAATTTCCTCCTCTGATTTTAATTCAATTTCAGCTATTATTAATCCTTCATTGTCTCCTTCGAAAACATCTATTTCCCATGTTTTGTTATTGTCAAGAACTATATAACGTTTTTTAATAATACCGTCATTATCAAACCTTTCAATTATTTCCATTCCATTAAGAAACGGTATTTTATATTCATGTTCTGTTCTTGATATAGATTGATTATTAATATTACTTTTCCAAGTAATAAACATTTCATTACCACCGTATTGTCTTAACCTAATAGATTGTTTAGGAGTATTTAAAAAATACCATTGTTTGATATCAACAACTTTAATAGGATTAACATATTGTAAAAAATTTGGTGTTACTAAAAATTTTCTTTCTATTTCTATGTTTTTCATTAAGACTTTATATAAAATGGTTCTAAAATTTTTCTTACACTATTCCAAAAAATAATATTATTATCAACTAATCCCCTTAGTTCATTATATCCTATGCATTTTACCTTTCCTTTAAAAACTTCACTATCGGTATAAAAATGCAAACCTTTTGCAGTTGTATAAACAAAATGTCTAAAATTATTTGGATTTTTATTATCTGCAACTATATCATGGCTTAACATACCATCTGTAAATAAATTAGCTAAATGGTCTTTAGTAGTGGTTAATAACTCTTGAGTATTACTTCTGTATTTTATTTGAACAACTGAAGTTCTCCTAGAATGTTTACACCTAAGCCATCTACACCATTATCATTCATTAATTTAGGGGAATAATTATAAACTCCTATTCTATTATCAACTGGATGTAGTTTTAATAAAATTTCTATAAAAAACTCAAATCCATCACCTAGATATTTATTAGTATCATAACATAAAGGATCTTTTAAAGACTGTATTTCGAGTTTATTCATGAAAGTAGAGAGTTTATTAGTTTTTTCAAATAAACTCTTTAAATCATGGCATTTAGTTAGAAAAGTGTGTTCTATAATTATCATAATAAGATATGTTTTTTGTTTATTTGATAAAGATAGTAAATATTATTATTCCAACCAAGAATATATTTTTTTTATTTATAGGTAATAATCATAACCCATTTAACACAAAAAATTGAATCTTCTTTTATTGTTGTAACATTAATAATATTACTAGTAAAAGAGCTTATTTTGTTTATCCACTCTTGATACTCTTTAGTCAAAGAATCTAAATTGTTGCTTTTAATTACGTGTGTTTTCATATTAATTGATTTTAAATAAAAATTATATTATTAATATAAGAAATTATTTTTATAAACAATTCGTATATTCCTTGAGCACTAATTGAACTCCAAATTAATATTTTTATAAACCTCAGTTGTTTATGGCTTTTTTCAAAATTATAAGAACCCCAACTATATTTTTGTTTTTTTGAAACTGGATTTAAAATATATTTAATTTTTTTTATAAATTTTTTCATTTTTATATTATTAAAGTTATTTATATTTATATATTTCACTTTAATAATAAATTTATTTTTACACTCGACGAGAAATAATTTTAACTATATTTTATTAAAGAAGACATAATTTTAATTTCTCCATATTCTATAAAAGGTTCTTGTGCTAAAATAAAACTAATTCCTTCGTATTTATGTAAATATTCTATATTTTTTATTTCATTTTTAAATCTTTTATTAATTACTACATAAATAAGATTTTCTCTTTTTTTTGTTTTTATTAAGATTTCTTTTACCTCTTTTAAGTTCTTTTTAAATAAATTAGAATTATATACATCATCTTCAAAAACAATATTTTTTATATTTAAAACAAAATTAAACTCATTTACCGATTCACTTAAAACGACTTTTATATCCTCTATAAAATATTTTTCTAAAACTTCATTATGACAAATTATATTACTATCACATAATTTTTCTAAATTATCATTGTTTATTAAAAGATATGTTTTTAAACTATCGTTATTTTTAATATCTTTTAATTGTTTTCTATAATATTTTTGCTCTTCAAAAATATTGTTAATTAATTTTTTTATTTCCATTTTTATATAATTATTATTTCTACTTTTATAATATATATCGTACTTGTTTTAATAATATATCTTTTTGAAGATAATAGTAATTTAGATAGATTGATGAAGTTGGTGGGGTGATAAAGTATTTTTTGGAACCGATAATTACATGATTAAACCTGATTCTTTTTTTCTTACTAAATACTTTGAAAGACTACAACAGAACAATCTTATATTATTTTAACTATCATATCTCGCAAATAACAAGAGATCTTATTTAAACCATGGAAATATATAGGTCAAATAAGATCTCTTGTTAGAATTAAGATAAATGAGTTTTAATTACCATACATCTGGACTTTGTGTTAAAGGATCGGATTCACTCCACCAGTGATAAAATATTTTTTTACTGCGTCTTGAAAGACAATTAGGTTGATAATTCCAATAACCAATAGTACCATAATCATAAAGGTGATGGAAGGAATAATATCTTTTTTCATCCCACCAATCATATGTAGTACTTACACTTCTATCAATTGTAAAAATAAAAACTATACAAGAATCAGCAATATTATCTATAGTATTATTAATTTCAACTTCATAACATCCAGGCGCAAACTCACGATAAGAGGTTGGAGGATAGTTTATATTATCTTCAAATACTATTTTAGCAAGTGTTGCCCCATCTACTAAAAAATTTTCTTGATCAACACCCAACCCTGGATATTGTTCTGCTAATTTTTTATATGGATGTTGTACTTTTGTACTAATAACCTTCATAACATAAGTGTAAGTATGATTTGGATAAGGAGGAATCTCTTTTAAGTAACCTTCTGAATCACGTAATGTATCTTTTCTAATTACCGACAAATCCTCTAAATATTGTGCATATATCTGTGCATCATTTTCCTCAGCTATTCTTATTAAAGAATCTCTAACAAAAATAACTCTTAAAGAATCTGCATAAGCTCTTTCAACACTATCTATATATTCTTGTGTTTCATTATAAGGAGTAGGTTCTATAATTTCTCTATCACAACTTACAAACAAAGATCCTATAAGAATTATAATTCCTAGAATCACTATTATTTTACATATTTTCATTATTGTTTTCATTTTTATTTATTTGTTTAAATTAATTATGAGATAAAGATACTAGTTTTTGTTATACCAACCAAATAATCTCCTACTATAAGTTTATAAAATGAGGGACGTGATTACTTTGAACACATCCAGGAATAGGAATTAAATTATCACCTTTAACATCAACGCCAGGCAATTTAGATAAAGCCATATACCAAGATTTTTTATATTTATTTTCTACTTTATCTAATTTAATTAAAACATGATAACCTCCTCTTGTTTTTAAAATAGTTAAACAATCAAAATTAATTGAATTTTGTAATTGTTCTTTAATTTCTTCAATAGAACAATCAGTATCTAAATCAAAATCTAAATATACTTTTCTTTTACAAGAAGTATGGATTTGAGACATAATTGTTTGATGGGGATTAAAACCTTGATATGGTTTTGTAATTAACTTAGCTAATTCAATTAAACTATTTTTAGCAGCCTCTTCGTAACTTCGAGGATTAACGGTAATATAAACAGCTAAAGCTTCTTGTGGAACTATATCTCCTTTATATAAATAACTTCCAACTTCACATTCTAATTGTTTAAGTTTTTGATATAAAAATTCTTTTTTAGATGTAAATCTTTTAATTTGTTGTTTTCCAGATTTAATAACTCCAGATTCACAATATTTATTTCGTGCAAACAAAGCAACATAATATGCTTCACCTAACTCTAATTCAGGTAACCAATTAATAAAATCTTTCAAGATTTTTTCGTCTTTTATAATAGTATAATTCATTTTTATTGTTTTTTAAATATTTGAATAATTGTACCTTGACCATTCAATTGATGAAAGTAATATCCGTGAATAGTGTATATAGCTGATGTAAAAGTATTGCCATATTTTGCATATTCATCAGAAGTAGCTTCTTCCCCATATTTAGAGGCATAATTAAACAAAAAGAAATAAAGTTCTTCGTTGGGCATTCTACCTTTACTATATTCTCTTTTTACATATTCATCAGAATTATATTTAACTACGATTTTTTCAACAAGTTTTGAAAATTTGTTAGTATCGTTATATAAAAAGCGAAACCTATCTATTTGAGATTGTATCATTTTATCTACATTACTTAATCTTCCAAAATATTCTTCGGCGCGATTTACATTTTCTTCAGACTCAAACCATTTCTCTACATCTTTTATTTCCATTTTTCTTATTTTACATTTAAATTAAGGTTTAAAAATAAGATTTATTTTGTTTCCAAACAAATAAAAACTATATTTAATTATAAAATAAGATTTATTTTAAATGAATATTAAGATATTAATAGAAAAATTAGAAAAGCTTACTAATAAAAAAGTAATATTGGAAGATAATAAACTTTATTATTCTAAATATATTAAACCTATTAAATTAGATGAGCGACTTTTAAAGAAAAAAGAAGAGTTTGATAAAAACATTGTTATTAAAGGTAACGAACTGACTTACAAAGGTAATTTAGGTTGGGATGATGATAAAATTGTTAATTATGCTATTCTTCTTAAATATTATAAAAATTATATTATTAATGTGAAGGGAGCTGTTGATATTAACAATCTTAATTTAAAAGAAATTGAAATACAATTTGGTTCTGTTGATGGCGCATTTGATTGTTCTTGGAATTATATTACTAATTTAAAAGGTTGTCCCTTTGTTATAGGAAACGATTTTTCTTGTACTGATAACGAATTAACTTCATTAGATGGATGTCCTAAAAAGGTAGGTAATAGTTTTTGGTGTAGAAATAATTCTAAAAAATTTACTAAAGAAGAAGTAAAAGAATTATGTGAAGTCAAAGGTGCTGTTTTTTCGTGATGGTTTTACTTCGAAAGAAATCAGAGAGGTGTGCAAAGCAGGTCAAGGGGTTAAATCAACCAAAAAATAATTTGGTTAGTATTTTCTTTTTTCTTATTTTTAAACAAAATAAATAATTATGGAAGAAGATTTTTTAGACTCGCCAGAAGCAGATCTTATAGTTGGAAATTATCATAGAGGACAAAGCCATTGGCTTACTTCTCAAGAGTTAGGCCGTTATGATAGATCTGGAGAAAAAAATAAATTATATTTTTCTAAATATATTAAACCTATTAAAATTGATGAAAGAATTCAAAAATTAAAAGAGAAAATAGATAAATATATTATTATTAAAGATGATAATGAACTTACTTTTATTCATAATGAAGATTATTTTGGTATAGCGCAATTAAAAGTTTTTGAAAAATATTATAAAAACTATATTATTAATGTTGAAAATTTTGTTAATTTAGATGGTTGTAATTTAAAAGAGATACCTGTACAATTTGGTTATATTACAGGTAGGTTTGATTGTGATAATAATCAATTAACATCATTAAAAAATTGTCCTAAATTTGTAGGTGGAGATTTTTATTGTCAAAATAATATTAGACAATTTACAGAAGGTGAAGTAAGAGATTTATGCAAAGTAGGTGGTTTGATTTATCGTTAAGTATAAATCATTTTTGTTAACTAAAATTTGGATGGATTAATATTTTTTTATATTTTTACAATCTAAAAAATAAAATATTATGAAAATAGTAGAAGCAAATATAACATCATTTATAGGTCAATGTGGTGAAGCAGAACATTATTATTGTCATTATAAAATAAACGAAGATAAAAGAGATTTAAAATATTGTAGTGTTCATTATTTAGATGAAGAATTAAAAAAACCTCTAACTGACGAAAATCGTATTAAATTAAGTAAAAAAGATAATGGACGATGCTGGGGTGATACAACAACTAGATTTGATTCTATTGAAGAAGTACATAACAAATTAATTGAATTATTTCCTAATGAAAATATTATAACATATGATGAGGCTAGACCTTTTAGAAATATGTTGTGTATAATAGATGGTAAAAATTTAGGGTTCGAGTATATTGGGGAAATATGGAATCCTCTTCCATCATCCTTATATAAAGATCTTATTGTAGGAGATTATAAAATTAAATGTCATAAATGCGGACATGAATTTACTTTAGATGAAGTAATAATATATGAACGTAAAGAACAAGGAAGAGAGTGGGTTAAATTTATTAAACGTGATAGTGATTTAGATAATCCTTGTTGTGAAAGACCAAATTTGGAGTGGAATTTAATTTATTAATATTATTTTTTTTATGGAAGGTTTAGATAATTTATGTAAAGCTATATATAATCGATTCATAGATGATGAGTTAGATAGTGTATTAACTAAGTTTATACCTGATACTATTTGTAAAAGATATGATTTACATACTAACTTAGGGGGTAAAAATAAAACTTTATATAATAAAGAAAATGAAGTTGTTGGTAAAATAGAATTGTGTAATTATGTTGTTTTAATTAATCATGATAAAGATTATCTTTTAGGTGATAAAAGCATATTTAAATATTATATTTTACATGCAGGAGATCATAATACAGTATACGTTTTAAAGATTAACAAAAAATATCTATAACAAATGCAAAATAATTTTAAAGGTTTTTTAATAGCAGGAATAATTTTAATATTGGTTTCTTTGTTTTATTCTATAATTTTATGTATAGCATGCATAGTTATATCTATATTCATAGGAGTAGTTATTGTAAAAACAACTTTTGGGGAAAATAACCCTAATACTTCTCAAGAAGAAGAAAATATCGTTAAATGTAAATATTGTAATGATTATGGTTACATAGAGGTAACCTTTGGAAATTCTACAACAAATTTAAAATGTGAACATTGCAATAAAGAATAAAAATCTTTAATTTAAACAATTATTTACATTATCTATACATTTCTATAGAATTTAATTAAAACTCTTTTAAAACTCAAATAAACAATGAAAAAACATCTTATAAAGTACGAAATTACAGTTGCTACAAAAACAAAACCTACTCCGGCTGAAATTAATGAAATGATGCATAACATTTTAGGTAGAATGCAGGGATATTCAACAACACCTCCTGAGTTTTATCTTAAAAATAAAGCTGATGATATGTTAATTAGATTTAAGCCAAGAATTTTTTCTTATATTTGGTTTAAAATAAGAATTACTATTTTATTTAAAGCAATTTTAAAGTTTTTAGAAATTTAAAAATGGAAAATTCACTTTATTATTCAAAATATATTAAACCTATTAAATTAGAAGAAAGGCTTCTTGACTTAAAAGAAGAAATGGATAAGAATATTAAAATTTTTACAAACGAACTTGTCTATAATGGGGATGTAGGTTTAGCACAATTAAAAATATTTGAAAAATATTATAAGAATTGTACTATTAATATTTTATTTGACGTAAACTTAAATAATTGTAATTTAAAGAAAATACCTATTCGATTTGGTTATGTTAAAGGATGTTTCAATATAGCTTATAATCAAATAACTTCTTTAAAAAATTGCCCAAAAAAAGTAAATGGTTATTTTGATTGCTCAAGTAATTTATTAAAAACTTTAAAAAATTGTCCTAAAAACGTAGGAGAATATTTTGTTTGCGGAAATAATACTTTTAAATTTACTAAACCTTTGGTAGAAAAACATTGTGTTGTAACAGGACCTATTTTATATGATAAAAAAAGTAAAAGAGATGAATTTACTCTTTTTGCTTATCAATTTCGTCGTAATTTAAATAGAACAAAATCTTTTAATTTAAACCTAGAAACTATAAATGATTTTGAATCCCTTATAAATTAAGTTCTTGTTGTATTTGTTTTACATCTTCTTCTTTTCCAAAAACTAAAACACAATATCTCCATTCATCTCTTATTCCTTTTACAGCTAATCGTGCAATTAAGGTATTAGAATTAACAACAAGTGGTGAATTATTTTCGTTATCACACTTAATTTGATAATTAGGAAATTCATTTTGTAATTTTACTTTAAATAAATTTCTTACACCCTCATTATTTGCATTTCCGAAAGATAAAGAATTGATAAATATTTCGTTAAGTTCTTTATAAATATTTTCTATTTTGCCAGTATCCATTAATTTTGCAGTAGCTATATCCATTTTATTTAATTTTTATAAATTGTGTCCACCAAGAATTATCGAAATTATGCCAAAAATCATTTTTATGACCTTGCTCTCCCGCTTTCCATAAAATAAATTGGACATTTTTTTTGTATTTATGTCTTCTTGCAAATTGGTTTTTGCATGTACCATATTCCCATTTGTTAAAAAAATCTAATATTTTATTTATTTTACTTATTTTAGTATCAGCTGGCTCTGTATATGGTACTCCAATAAAATGAAAATCATTATTGTCAAGTTTAAAACCAACAAAAGCTTGTTTACCTGTTGGCGAATCTTTACATTCTTTAATTGAAAAAACCTCAAACGAATGAGCATCATTTGGTATATGTTGATTAGATATTTGCTCACCATATTCTGTTAGTAAATCAATAAAATCTGGAAATCCTTCTATTTCATCAGCAAGTACTTTTTTTTCACCTCTAAATCCATAAATAAACTTTTCGGCGTTTTCTCTTGTATTTTTCATTTTAATCTTTTAAGGTTTTCGTTAAGTGTTTTAATTCTTTCGCTTAATCTATCTAAATTTTTTTTATGTAATTGAATAGCATCTCTTTTTTCTCTTTCTAACCATCTAATTTCCTGTTCTATATCGTTTCCAATTATAGTTACTCTATGTTCTCTTGGTAATGCGTTAAAACGCGTTTTAACATCATCTCTAGTCATTTGTTAAGGTTAGCTTAAGGTTATTTGTATATTCAATTCTAAATGCATTTAAATGAAGATTTGTATATTCTTCTATCTCATTAACAATTCTCATGGTCTCATCAAAATTATCACATTGATCATTATCTCCGAAATGCCAATATAAGCCATAATTTTCAATTATGTTATCTATGATTAATTCTCTATCTATTTTTTCAAAATAAATAATATCGCCAAAATTATTCCAAAACAAAGGTGAAAGATGTTGAGGTTCTTTTTTTATTTTTTCTACAACCCAAATTTTTTCTTTATGTTTAACTATTTTAACTTCCATTATAACCATAAAGTTTTTGTTTCTTCATCTTCTGTTAAATAAATTGTCTTTCCGCATTTATCACATTCGTATTCATATTGAAGAGGATCTGTATAGTGTGCACAACCTGTTTTGATTAAGTTTCCTGAATAACAATCTTTACACTTTAAACTATAATTAACAAGATTAATTTTTTCTTTTTTCATTTTTTATATTTTTTTAAGTTTATAAAGTATTAGCTTTTTTCAGAATCAACTAAGGCATATGCAAAATCATACCATTGAAGCCAAATTGACAAAAGAGCATATGCTTGCTTTATACTATCTACATTATGAGGATGATATTCAATAAAATCATCATCATTCATTTCAAGAATTCTATTAGACTCAAAACCACATATCCCTAAATCACATGCGTTTCCTAATACTGTAGCAAAATTTAACAAAACTGTTTGTTCCTTATCTAAATATTCAAAAAATAAAGGGTCTCGATCTTCAAAGTTCATTATTTGTTTATGAATAGTTTTACAAATCTTATTCATTCTTTGAGCTTGTTTATCTGTTATTTTAAACAACAAACATTTTTTTGCAAAAGATACCCTAAGACTTATAGAAAATCCATAACCTCCCATTTGACTATTTTCAGAGGGAGGTAAATATCCGGAAATAATATAATTACATTTTTGAGAATACATATATTATAAATTATAATAAAGTTTTTATTAAATAATATATTAAATTGTTAATTATTTAATTTTCTTTTTTATATTATTTAACTTAAAAATAAGAATAATTTTATTACCAAACAAATGTTTTTAAAAAATAAATATGAAAAAATAATGTTTTTATTTATTTTCTTATATTTAAAAATAAAATAAAATAAAATGAAAAAAGATAAAAGAAGTAAGGAAAATACTTATAACTTAATAGTCTCTTTTGATAGAGAAGTTATTGATGAGTATAAAATTGTTTGTGAAAACCAAGGATTTAATATGTCTCAAAGAGTTAGGAATTTTATTAATAAAGAAATTAAGGATTTTAAACAAATATAACTTAATCTATTGAAAACTATTGTTTTACCATATTATTCTGAGTTTGATTTTACTAATATTCTTAGTAACTACTCTAACGTTGTTAGGTATAGTTATAATAGATTCTTGGAAGAAAAATCAGAAAAAGATATTAGGTTGTTAACCAAAAACTTAAATAATATAAATCTTATTAATTCATGGTTAATACAATGTGGAATTAGGGAAGGTAAACAATTATCTAAAAGATTTTCTTCTGTTAAGCCTAATATAATCTTTGGTGGTAAAAATAACTATAAAGATTTAACAACCAGTAAAATAACTAAAGAACAATACAAAGAAAATAGATTATTGCCTATTAATATACAAGGGGAATATCTACAAAAAGGAAATAGATCTTTTAAATTAGATATAATAAATAATAATTCTATCATATTTAAACTATCTAAAAATGAACATATTATATTAGAATTACCTTCATTAAGAAATAATATTAGGAAAGAATTATATAAGTTAGAAAGTTTAAATAATAATATTAAACAAGGACAAAAAGGATATAATTATTCTGTTAAATTAGATAAGAAATTTATTTATATATCTTATGAAGAATTTAAAGAAGATAATAATATAATATATAACAAAGATAGGTATATTGGTATAGATCTTAATCCTGATACTATTGGTATATCTGTTAAAGAAAATGATAAGATTTTATACACTAGAGAATACTCTTTAAAACCTATTTTTAATAAAATAATTAACAATAATTTATCCTCTAACGATAACAAATCTAAATATTTACAAAATAAACTAATGTTTGAAACTTATGAAATAAGTAAAAACATTGCAGATCTAACTAAGTATTATTTATGTAAAACGGTATTTATAGAGGATTTGAAGTTTAAACAAAAAGTATCTAACAAATATAATAAAGTAGGTAATAGAAAAAACAAAAATTTATGGAAAAGAGAAAGCTTCATACATAATTTAGAAAAGAGATTAAACATATATAACATTGATTTAAAGAAGATTAACCCATGTTATAGTAGTGTAATAGGAAATATGATATATAATTATACAGATTCTATAAATGCATCTTTAGAAATAGGGAGAAGAGGGTATGAATATTATATAAATAAAGAAAAAGAAAAATTTTATCCAATATTTGATAAAGAATTATTAAAACACCAATGGAAGGAAATGGCTAATAATTTAAATAGTTGGGTAGAGTTTTTCAAAACAATAAAAAACTCTAAACTGAGATATAGAGTATCACTAGAAGAAGCAACTACGTTGCGAGACCATAGTGTTTACAGACTAAATAATAATGATAAAAGTTATATATTTTTGTATAATTTTTTATAATTTAGTTATCTTAAAGTAATTCTATTTCTAATTTATTTCTATCAATTCTAATCAATTCTTTTTCTATAAGATATTCTAGTTTATGTTCAAAACTTAAACGTCTTAAAATAGCTTTAAATAAAGATTTGCTACTATCTCTACCTGTATAATGATCTTTAACTTCTACAATATAACCTTTAAATAAACTTTGTATAACTGAATCTACTTGTCTTGTAGTGTTTCCACACATTCTATAGTTTTCAATAATTACATTATCTATTGTATTTTTTCTTAATTTTTCCATTATTTTTTATCTTTTTCTATTTTACAAATATATAAAATCATTTCTTTTTCTTCTTTGGAAGGCTCATCATTAACTTCAACATCTTTCATAAAAGCCTCTAACCTAGTCCAAAAATTTATTTCTTTTAAATCTATCATTTTTTTTATTTTCTAAATATTTTTTACCAAAACTATCTGTATCTTCCTGGGCCATTATTTTATAAAAAACCACAACCTTCCATTTGATTTTTATCAAAAGAAGGTAAATATCCAGTTATTATATAATTACACTTATCAGAATGCATATAGTTCAATTATTGTTCCTCATCTACAATAAACCAATTTTTATTAAAAATATTTAATTCTCCAAGAGCATTATTTTGATTAATTATTTCGTACCAATTTGTTGGCAAGTTGTCTATAATTTCAATCTCAAACTCTAATTTTTCTTTATTAAGAATCAACACTTTATAATTACCAAAATCATAGTTATAAAGTAAAGTTCCTATTTCAAGTTGGTCTATTTTTTCTAGTCTTATCATTTCTTATTATTTATATATTTTGCCAAAATTATCAGTTTCTTTTTGTTCCATAATTTTATAAAAGACTAATTCTTCTTTAATGGTATCAATATGCATACAAACTATATTATGTTTTCCTTGATTATAATAATTTATTAATTCGTTTTTTCTAAAAGGAGATGCTTTACCTAAAATTTGCATAGCTTCTTTTCTTAAATCTTCTCGTATAACTTCGTCAACTATTTTTTTGATAGTTGGGAAATTTGATTTTGCTAATTGTTCATTAGCTTTTTTTAACAATTCAGGAAAAAAGGTTTTTGATCCATCCTCATCTTCTTTGTTTTCTATTAAATCAGCAATATCTTTTCCTCCTACAAATTTTGAGTATTCTTCATAATATTCATCATATTCACAAGTTGTCAATATTTCTTTTGGATAATTTTTTTTCATCCATTCAGCAAAAGTTAAACCATCTTTGTTTTCTTTATTAACATTGTAATTATTGGCACAACATTCAAAAGTAAAAGAATCCATTCTTCCGTGACCATCTAAACTTTCTTTTTTGTTTTTTGAAAAAGTACATTTGCTTGTACACCACATGCTACCTATATATCTATTTTTAAAATAAATACATTTGCATGGTTCTTGCGAGGGAATTATTGTATATATTATTTCTAAGTTTAATAAAGAACTAGGTATAGGTCTTATGATTGGAACATCCATAAATTTAAGATTTTTTATTTTAAAATAAGATTTTTTAATATATTAAGTGCTTTCTTTAATTAAAAAAACATTTAATATTCCATTATACCCTAATTCATCTGCAAATGGGTATTTTTCTATGTTTTTATTTTCCGGGTTAGGATCAAAAACTATATTATAGTTTTGATCGCATATAACGGCGTGGCACACTGTTTTATAGTCTCTTTTAACTTCCTCCAACGTTCTATTTACATCTGTGTATTTAGGAGAATAAACACTTGCATAAAATAAACCTTTAATTCCTTTTTCCTCTGATAGTTTATCTATTGTAGTATATAAATTTTTTGTATTTTTTTCATTCCAATTACACAACAAACCATCTAAGATATATCCATGTTTATTTAAAAAATATTCAAATGAAATATCAGATGTAACAAAATCTGGAACTTCTTCTAGCTCTAATTCAAATAAACTAGCTAATGCAGCTTGCATGCAATTTCCTTTATCTGGATCAATTACTGTTTGATATACAGGTTTCATTTTTTTCGTTTCTTTTTTTTAGGAGTTACATTGGTAATTTTTTTTCTATGTTTTTTAAAATACCCATCTTCAGTTAAAAAATTAGGATCTCTAACTATTAATTCAGTTCCATTTCCTGTTGTTTTTGAAGTCCATCCTTTAGATAAAACTTGACCTTCATATAAATCTCCTTCTTTCATGTTTTAAACAAATTTGTACATACCATGAATATTCCCTGATTTCTCTACTAGACCATCATATATTAAATTTTCTAACACTCTTGATGCCGAATAATATCCTACAGCACACTTACGTTGAATAAGAGATGTTGAAATTGTATCATTATCTTTAAACATTTGAAAAATTAATTGTCTTGTTTTCAAATCTTGTTCAAGTTGTATTTGCTTTAAAGTTTCACTCATTTTTTATTTTAAAGGTTTAAAAATTATACCACAATCTTTACACATCCTAGTATCATATATTTTCCATCTTGAATATCCTGATCCTATAACTCCATTATCTTGATATGTACTATTGTCACATATATTTGTTGATTTACAACAAGGACAACAATCTTTATTTTCTTTTTTTATTTCTTGCAAAAACTCTTCACACTCTTTAACATTATGACAATAGGCAAATTTTCCCGTTTTTTCGTTTAACACAATAACAAAATCAATAGCACTATAATTAAAAGCTATTTTAGCAGCTTCAATATCAAAAACGCATAAAGCGTTATGTTTAGGTTGTATTGGCCTTAAATTTGAATATTTGTCATTTAAAATCTGTATCATTTTATTATTTGTTTAATCATAATTTACCGCCCCACTAGTACTAACAACTTTCCAATATTTCTTATGTATAACCTCACCATCTACTTTTCCAAATATTCCTGGTTTAACCATTTTATATCCATCTAAATCAGATACTAACTCATCAATTACATTTGGATATTTTTTACACATTTTTTGAATAGCATAATTATAAACTTGAGATTGATACCACCAGCCTAAGTTTAATAATCTAGTTTTTCTTGTTATTGGTATAATAAACTTATGATCTATTTTCCAATACAAAAAGGGAATTACAACTCTAACCCAGCCCGGGTAAATTAAACCATGTATTCCTCCATCCCAAAAATGAACATGATCTCTAAAAGTACCATATTTTTCTTTTCCAAACGAACCTATTCTACCATATTTTTTCCAAAACCTAGTACAATAGTCAATAGCTTTATTTAAATCGCGTCCGTTAACTTCAAACCATTCATCACCCCAATTATGCATTTTTATTTTTTTAATAAATTATTTAACTCTTTATAGTTTTTAACAACTAATACATTTTTAACTAATTCAGTTGTCGAATAAGGCGGCAAAAGCTGTATTGGAACACACTTTGTATTAGCATCACGAATCATTTTAATAGTATTCGGATTATCATCTACAAAAATATCAATTTCTTTTTCAATAATATAATTTAATTTTTCACTACTACTACAACATATAAATTCTCTTACTGGTAATTTATGAGAAAGCATATTTTCTATCCTATTCATTAAATATTTTTTAGGAAAAGAAGTTAAATAACAATCTATTTCAAATTCTATTTCAGAAATGTTAAAAATAGGGTTTAAAGAACCCCAAAACTCTCCATCTAAACTATTTAACTTTTCAGGAGTAACCCCACTTTCTTCTTCTGACCATATGTCACAAGGTTTTAATTCAATATTATATTTTTTACAAAATGATGGGTAAAAATCAAATAATACATCATCAACATCAAATCCAATTTTTAATCTTCTCATTATTTTTATTTTAAAATAAGAATAATTGCTAAAATAATAACTCCTATAAAGTTAACCCAATTAAAAAATCTTACATTTTGAACCCAAGCACAATCTTTAATAAAATTTTTAGCTCCTTCTAAATAATTTACTAAGGGAAACAATAAAATAACTAAGACAAAACCTATAACAGAAAATACAATTCTAAATAAGTATAACAAAATAGCTAAAATAGTTATATTTCTAAACAATGGTTTTTTCTTAGATATATAAAGTGGAATAGATTTATCAATCAACCAACTTATTAAATTCAATTCTATTCTATAGTTTCCTTTAAATGATTTACCGTAAGATATAATTCCATTTGTAAAAGCAACAACTTTACCATATCTATTATCTACTCTAATTGTTTTCATTTATAAGATTTTCTTTGAATTTAAATAATTATCTATTCCGAATTCAGGTATTTTGCACCAAGATGAACCTCCCTCTTTTTTACAATATTGAGCAAACTTCATTAATTCTTCTTTTAAACTTTGTTTGTTTATTTCACATAGAAATTTTACATATGCAAATTCTTTTTGTTCATCTTCAGACAAAACATTACCTAAATCACTTTTATATTTAAAATAGTTATATCTTTCTCTAACCATGTTTAATCTTTCTATCTCTTTTAAACGATAGTACTCTTTTTGTTGTGCTACCGCTTGTGCTACAGCATAATCTTTTAAGCCTTCTCCTTTTAAAAAATTTATTAAAAGATCATCTAGTTCTCTAGGTTTAGATTTAAACAAGTTTTTCATGTTTTATTTTTTAATCTTATTTGTTTTATCCCAATCTATATGTAATTCAGCTCTATTTCTATGAGATAATTCCATCTCTCCCTTTTCTAACCACTTTATTGCTTCTTCACAATCTTCATCTTTAAAATAATCAAAAGGGCCAAATATTAAATTATGGGGAGCTTTTAAATTTTTTTGAAAATCTAAAATAGAATAAACAGGACTTTCTTTAAGATGATCATATGCACTTGTAAAAGAACTGTATGCAGACATTTTAACCATATGGTGTAACAAATCAGCATCTTCTCTCCTATTTAGTTTACGAGAAACAATAACATACCTTTCTGAAATAGCTTTTACTACATAAGGTATTTTTTCTCCAATAAAATATATTTTTTGATTTTTATTTAACTCATTCATAAATAAGATTTTTATCTTAAAATAAGAAAAATAATTAAAATTCTTTTAAGTTATAAATATCTTTTGCTCTCTCTTCAATATTTTCTAACTCTTTTTTAATTTTCTCAGTATCTTCTAATAGCTTATAAAGATATAATTCTTTTATTTCTTTATACCAAGACGATGAAAGAAAATAGTTTAAATCAAACGTATATAAAACGCAATCAATATATTCACTACCTGGATCACTAATTTTGATAAAATTACCTATACCTCCTGTCCAAATACATTCACGTCCTGCTGTAACACACTTACCTTTTTCTAATAATTGAATAGCTATATTTTTCCAACCAGCATATTTTTCATTTTTAAAAAAATATTTTAAAAGAAATAATTTTTGATTTTCCGTTAATTTTTTCATTTTTTTAATTTATTTTATTTTAGTAAAGTTAAAACTATCTCTTAAAATATCAAATTCTTTAAATCTTGTAATAGAATCAAAACTTTTAGCATCGTCCCAATTTAAAGTAGATTGTGCTTTTTCCATAAAATAAAGAATAATTTCTTTATCATTTAAAACATCTACTTTAAATTCTTGTTTGTCAAACAACAAATAATAATCAATATTTTTATTAACTATTACTTCTTGTTTTTCATAGCCTTGATCTATTCTAAATTGAGGGGTTGATAAAACACCATCACTATTCATTAATAAACTTTTATAAAAAGCTACCTGTAAAAGAGATGAGTTTAAATACCATTGCGGATAATTTATGGGATCATTAACTGATTTAATTTCCCACATAGCTTTATCTTTTAACATATCATTACAAAAATAAATTATAAAATTATCTTGTAAGTATTTTCCTCTTAACTCTTCGGCAACTCCTCCTTTAGATATAAAAGTATCTTTTTGAAATTGCTCACCTTTTAACATTTGATCTGAAACAATTTGAGATTTTCCTCTTGTAAACAATATTTGACTAGCTGATTTCTTAACTAAATCACTTGCAGAGAATTTTATTTTTCCTTTTTCTTCCATAGTTATTTTAAATCAACAAATATTTCCTTTGCTCTTTTTAAACTATCTTTACTACCTACAGGTAAAACTTTTTTATAATCAGGTTTACAAACTTCCCACTCTTCATTATCAAGCATTAAAAAACTAGATAAACAATATCTTACAATTGCCTCTTGCATATCATATTCTTTATCAGAAGAAACCCAAGTATGTTTTTTTGTATAATACCCTATCTTCCAACAATTTTGCTCTTCAATTTCCATTAAAAAATCATATAATGAAAAATTACCCTTTTTAGGCAATCTCTCAAATTGATTTAAAATAACCCGAGCACAATCGTTTGGTCGAAACCAATCAGAACTATAACCATCAGCTTCTAAACACTTATTGATATCTTTCCAAAAATCATTTGATCTTTTATACCAGTTTTTGGCGTATAAAACTACATGTTGTAAAGTAAATTTTTCTTGTGACATAATTTAAAATATTAATTTTTTAAGATAATTAAAAATACGAATATTTTTCTTACCAATCAAATTAATTTAAACAAAAAAGGTCTATTTCAAAATAGACCTTTATTTAATAAAAAACAAATTATAAATGCTATTTTAGACAATCAATCATATTTGTAGATAGAAGTAAGCAATTATTTAGGTTTTTATTTTTTTAAAGAAAAAGTGACTAAGCTAAAGTAAAAAGTTGCAATTTTCATTTGAGAAGTAAGCCCTAGTCGTAGTTCTTTATATTTTTATTTAAATATTAACTTTAAAGCATATATTTAATTATTTCTGAATATTCTTTAGAAAAATCTTCATATTTAAATACAACATCAGCATCTTCTATTTCTGTTACAATACTTCCTCTGGCTTCAGTATGAAGTTTTAATATATCATAAGCTGATACTTTAGGTAATTCAGCGAGTTGCTTTACATAATTATCAAATTCTTTTCCAGTAGCAACAGGTATACCATCTAAATCCATATCAACTAATATCCATTCTTTAGTCTCAAAATCAATTAATATTAAAGCAGCGTTTTGAGCTTCTATATCTACGGAGAAAGCATTAGTAACTGTTTTAGGTAACCAAGCTGTTCCTGAAGTTTTAGTATCTCTTTCCATAAATCCACACTTAACTCCAGCATCTGATAATTTCCCTCCTCTAAAATTACAAACTGTCATTAATCCATATTTGTAAGGAACTTTATCTGTTTCAATATCAATATATTCAGCATATTCTCCGGGAGAATGAGGAATTAAGTCTCCAGAATGTTGAACACTAGGGTGAGGTCTCATATTTCTAAAAGAACAATAATTTTTATCTCCACTTTTTGATAAAAATGTACAAGATAAGTCAAAATCAATACCTGCAGTCCAAAACAAATAAAAACGTATAACTTTTTTATTAACATCTAAAGGTACACGTTGACCTCTAACTGTTGGTTTTAAAGAAGGGTTTAAAGTACGCATGTTAGTAGGACAAGGAATTTTTTTCAATTCTTCATCTAAATAAACTTTTCCAAGTGGATCTAATTTAGCAAATTTATTAAACAATATAGTCCAAATAGCTTTATTGACAGCATCAATAAGATATCCTGATAAAGGAACTAAAGTAGGTAAAGGAGTTGCTTTTCTAGAACCTTTAACAACTATTTGTCTGTTTTCATTTACTTCATTTCTTTTTTGAAAATATGTATATAATTCAAATAAAACTTTATTAGAAATTTTATCTCCTACCTCAATAAAAGAATTTAATATTTCAGTATGATGTTGAGGATATTTGATAAACAATTCATTTAACTTTCTTGCTAAAATTCCTGGGCGTGTTTTCAACAACTCTATTTTGCCTGTATAATCAGTATTTTCAACTTTTGAATTAAATGTTTTTATAGATGTAAAATCAGAAGTTGAAGAATTCATATTACGTAAAGCTTTTACTGCTTTAGGAAATTTATTTTCATATTTTGTAGGATGTATACAATGTGCTAATTTGTTCCACATTTTATGTTTTTCTTTCATTTCTGCGGAATTAGCTACTTTTTCTAATAAACTTAAAACATATCTTTTTTGAGAGTTTGTTAATTTAAATTTATAGTCATTTCTTAATGGATTAGAAACTAACGTTCTAGACCATGAAGATTCTTTAATTTTATTTGGTGGCAAAATTAAATCTGAATGGCCATGAGATAAATATGCTGCAATACGTAAAACATCTGTTGATGTTTTAACAGGTACATCTAATCTCAAGGCAGCTAACATACAAAGATTTTCTTTAAAAGGAATTTCTTTAGGCATAGTAAATTTTCCATAAATTTTTGCAAACCATTCAATTATAGAAAAATCCTCAGGTGTTAAAGCAGTATTAACTTGTGCTAAATCCTTAAATATATTTAAAAAATCATTTTCACTTTTACAAGCTATAGGATTAAATTTACATGATTCAAAAATATATTCTTTTTTAATATTTTCATCTTCATATACTAAAGTTCCTCCAGACCAATAATGTAAAATAGCTTTAAAATACATTTCGAAATCAGACATTTCCATTAAACTTTCTGGAAACCCAGAATGTAAAGGTTTATAGGTGTGGTCAATACCCATAAAATCTGTTAAAAAATCAATAACATCTTTAGCCCATACTTTTATAAACTTTTCGTTTGATTTACATAAACAATTAAAAGCCTCTTCATTAAGAATATAACCCAACTTCATTAACTCAGCATTAATTGTTGCAACTAATACTCTATTGTTTTGACTGTCATCAGGACAAACTAAAAATCCTTTTCTAAAAGCTACTAAGTTTTTGTTTAAGTTTTTCATATTTTTTTATTTTTTAAAATTAATAATTGTAACAACTATGATCAAATTAAAAGTTTGGTGCTTTGCAGCAGAAGTAAGTTGTAACGTAGTTAATTTATTTTTTGTTTTCTAATGTTATAATTAAATTAAGAAATATTTTTTTATTTTGATGTTCTAAAAATATATTTTTTTTTAATACTAACCAAATTTATTCTAAATTGTTTTTATTATTTTTTTGTTCATCTTCCCATTCTTTAATACGTTCATCCAAATAATAATCCAAATAATCTTTTAACTCTGGCTTTTTTTCTTTTTCTTCCCAAAATTTTGTTCCATGTTGTTGTATAATTATATTTTCTCTGTGAATTTCGTTAGCTTTTCTCCAATTATTAACAAAATCTATAACTTCTATATGTGAATTATTATAAAAACGATATAGTTCCTGAATTTTTTGAACTTTTGTTTTACCTAACTTTAAAACTTCTGAAATTTTATTATTTTTATCATATAACAACCTTTCTTTATTACACTTTTCAATAAACTCTATTTGTTTTTCAATAATTTTTAATTGTTCTTTAACAGAATAATTTTTATATTTTTTTATTTCCTTTTCAAATCTATTTGATTGAATAAATTTAATTTTATTTTTTACTTTTTGAATTAATTTACCAAAAAGTTTATTTTTTATTTTCTTAAATAGATTTTTAAAAACCCCAACTTTTTCAACTTCTTGATATGCTAACTTACCATCTCTAGTTAAGCCACCTCCAAAACCTGAAAAAGTATTAGGTTCATCTAAAATTGTTAAATTTAATTTATTTTTTTTCATAACTCTGATTTTTTAAATAATTTTACACTACTATAATCTGGTAGATCTTTAAATATTGGCATCCAATATTTTAACCCATCTAACGATTTTTCCCAATCAAACGCATAGCAAATAAACATATTATATTGTTTTTCGTCTAAACATCTAATAAGTAATTCATTTCTATTAAATTTATCATTAATATTAGATAATAATTTTTCTTCTGTAACTTTATATTTTTCTAATAATGTAATTAATTCAAACCAATTAGAATGTGATATAAGTCTTTTTTTATTTTTAATATTTAAATTATTCATAATTGTTTTAGCATCCTTAATTTTGTTCTTCATCTGAATAAATATTTTTAGCATTTGTAAAAACATAATCAATTAATTTATTAAAACTTTCTGAAGTTAATTCTAAATTTTTTTCTCTTAATTTATTAATTAGATCGTTAAAATACATAACATCAACACCTACTAATTGTTCTTCTAAAACATCAATATTAGTTAAATCTAATTGTGATACTTGAAATAGAATTTTCATTATATCACCTGCAGTTATAGTCCAACCTCTAGTAATAAATTTACGCATTCTAACAATAGATGTTATGGGATATAAACTACCTTGATAAATTAATCTTTTAGACAATAAAGATTCTAAAGCTGCATTATTAGTTACTAATCCATCTTTAAAAGTAAAATAATTTGTAGCATGAATATAATCAAAGTTTTTATGAATCGCTTCTGCATTACCATTAAATCTAATAATTAACTGTAAATCATTAGATAAAGTAATTGCATTAGCAGAGAAAAATAAAGGAGTAAAATTTAAATTTTCTTTCTCTATATCTTGATTAACTTCTAATCCGCCATCTTTATCTTCAAAAAAAAGTTTTATTTGATCATTATGTAATGTTTTTAAAGAAATGCCATAAATTCCTTTATCATCTATTAAAGAAATTTCTTTTTTATTTCTGCCATCTAAAACCTTAATATCATTTACAAAGGGTTTAACATAGTAATTAACAAGTCTATATAAAACCTCCATATCTTGTATATAAACATCATAGTCTCGTATTTTTTCGTTTAAAAACATAGAAGCTATACAACCACCACTAACTAAAATATTATCCTTAGTTGTTTTTCTTAATTCACTAGGGAGTGTTTCTATCCATTCCTCTAATTTAATTGTAATTTTTTGTTCAATTAATCTTCTATTCATGTTTTTATTTTTAACAATTAATAATTAAAATTCCATACCCAATTAACATAGAAATTATTAAAGAATGTTCTACCCACCAAGTACATGAAAAATATTTTTTAGTAATAAAGAACGTTGTGAGTGCAATACTAAACATTGTTATAGTCCAATATAGCATATCATAATCCAACCAAAAGCCTAAAGATATAATAACAAAACCTAAAGTGGCACAAATTAAATGTAAAGGTCTAACATGTTTATAATACATATTAGCAAAAGCGGGAACACCTGTTAATATTAAAGCGCCAACGTTAGACCAACTAAAAACTTCTAAACTACCTTTAACGTCCATATACATATATGATAAAGTCATAACTGTAAACATAGAAATCATTAAAAACCCCACAAACATCCAATGAGGCATAAAATAAAAAGTTCCCATTAATAGAATTGTTTCCATTTTTATATTTTTTTAATTATTATTCTACCTTCTTTTGAATATGTTAATCCTGGAAATGAATAAACATTTTTAGAATTACTTTCTGGGTGTTGTTCTTCCCATTCTTTTGTAAAAAGTTCTAAAATAGGTCTATAAATATCATAGCATGTTTTAGCTTCTTCAATTAATTCTTTACTTCCTATTGCTAAACTCTCGTTGCGATTTAGTTCTAACGTTAATACTTTAATTTCGGCAAACAAATTACTTATAGAATTCCTTTTATCTAAAAAACTTTTATTATCACATAACTTATGGTAAAGTTCAAGGGGTAATTCCATTTGTCCTGCACTAAATCTACTATAAAATTCACAAGCACTTCTTATGGTTTTTAATTGAGTTTTAGTTAATTCAATTGTATATTTTTCTTCTTTCATTATTTTTCTAAAATATAATATTTGTTATGTTTAACACAATCGACATATGTTACTGATGTATCATCTCTTTTATTAAAAGGAAAATAAGTAACTATATTATCAACAGGTGTATGTCCTGCTATTTGATGATAACCCTTTAAAGGTTTAGTCCATGTTTCTATTTTATCAGCCCATAAAGGACCTCCTTGTTTTTTAAAACCACCCCGTTTAAGACCACAATCAAAAATACATTCTACATTTTGCTCAAAAGCACCATTTAAATCATCAGCAATATTAGGTGAATTAAAAGGAAACTCATACTTATACCAACCTTCGTGTATACCCGCATGAGTCCAAATATAATTATCTTCCTGATAAGCTAATTGAAATTTATCTTTATGTTCTCTAAAAAAAATATTTAAATCCCAATAAGCCTCTGGTCTAAAACCTTGACATTGTCTATCTCCATTAGAAATAGGATATAGATATTGAACATCATGATTTCCCCATAATAATATAACATTTTCAGGGTAATTTTCTTTAAACTTAACTAAAGTTTTTAAATTATGTAATATTTCAACATTTGTTTCTGTATAACTATCTGTGTAATCACCAACAAAAATATATTTATCAAAATCTGTTTTAAGGTTTGGATATTGAGTTAATATTTTAATATCCTCAAAGTTTAACCAATTATCTAAACCATGTAAATCACCTATAGTTAAAATCTTCATTTTTTTATTTTCCGAAAATAATTATGTGTATTGCTTTACCTAAACGTTTGAAAAATCCTATTTTTTTACTTTTTTTATTTTTCACGTATTCTGAATTAAGTTCCCTGCGTTGTTTTACAAATTCTAAAACCATTTCATAATTAGGTTCTTCTCTATTCCATTTATATTTTGCACCACTTCTTCCTTTGGGAGCGCTAATAATTATACCTGATTTACCAAGAACGGTAGAAACGATTCCAGAAAGTTTATGATTTTTAATTACAGCACATAAAGGAATAGCAGCACTTCGATTTAAACTATTTTGATAAACATCTATTAAAAAATTATATATTTTGTTTTCATAATAATCTAAGTTAACTATTTCTTTTGTTTTTTCTTGATTGCTAACCCCACCTTGAGAAGAAACTAAATTTGTTTCTTGAAGAGAAACGTTATCTTTTTTAGATTGATAAACTTCTTCAGTTTTCAAAGCCTCAATAATTGCTTTTGCCATTATAATATTAGGTTCCGTTGGACTAATCCAGCGAGTTCCTTTAGCTTTTAAAGTATCAACTATTTTTTTCTTTCCTAATAAAGTTACTACAGCATGAGAAACATGATGTTTATAGGTTAAAACCCTACAATTTATATATGTTTTACTTAAATAAGTTTGATCATACAATTCTTTAAAAAAATGACACAACCTTACTTCTTGTTTTGTCATACCCTCAGGTATAAAAACTTCACTATTACCACATTGATTAAGTTTAGGTTTTAGTTCTGAATGTGTTCTTGCTAATTCTCTTTGAGAAAATCTTGTTTGTTCTTTCATATTTTTAACTATTTAATTATTTTTTTTAAAATTATAAAATATTTTAATACCTTCCTAGGTTTAAAATAAAAATATTTTTAAAATTATAAAGAAGGAGTATATTCTTCCATTCCTACATTTTTTTGTTCTTGCAACAGTATTTCAAGTTTCATATTATATATAGTATATTGTTTTTGATAATACATATAATCTTCTACTTTTCCATTTTTTGAAGTATATTCAAGTTGAAATTCTATTTCTTTTAAAATTTTTTCAACTCCTCGTGCTTCAAACGCTCTTCTTTCTTGCTCTCTCTTACTTCTCATAATTTTAATTATTTAAAAATAACAATTTCAACATCATAATCTTTTAATTCTTCCTGTATAATCTGTTTTACGTCTTCCCAGTTTAACCCTCCTAAACCACATCCTATTTGTGGTAATCCAATACGATAAATATAAGGATTAAGAAAGTTAAATTTATTTATTGATTTTAAACTATCATTAAGTATTTTTAAACAACTTCTAATAGCTTCTAGACTAGCGTGAGGGCCCCAGTGATATTGTGTATAAGCATTAAAAATATAAACTTGACTTATGGGTTGTAAATTTTTTAAATTATAAACCATTCCTTCTATGGTTCCTAATTTACCTTTATCTCCCTTAAACTGAGGGAATTCTTTTGGATATTTATCACACCCAAAAGCTTTAGCCATTTTAGGTGCTAAACCTGCACCCATTGTGCAAAAACAATTACATCCGTGTAAAATAACATCAAAACGTCCTTCTTTTGTAAATTGAATTAAATCTCCTTCTATTTCTTTATAACTTCCCATTATTTATTTTTTAAACATTAATTTTTTTTATAAAATGTTAAAATTATCACTTTTTAATCTTAAAGATGATTCTAAATCTTTTGGTCTTCTACCATATGAACGACGTGCTATCATCACTTCTTCAATTGGTTGTATTGGTAAAAATAACGATTCATCTATTTTAAGTAAAAGAAAATCATTAGTATCAATATTTTTATTGTAAAATAAAAAATCAATTTTCACATTATTTAAAAAAACCTTATGTGAACGCCTTTGATATTCATTTACAATTTTTGCATTATCACTATAAGATTGCATGGTAGCTATATTTAATATTTGAATAATTTTTTTTTGAACATCAGTAGGTTCAAAAATAATTATATCTATATCCTCAGGAGATTTAGTTACTAAACCATGTAAAGATAATGCAGTACTACCACAAATAATAAGATTTTCTTTTTCTTTAATTAAATGTTCAAACAAACGTTTTACTTCAATTAATTGATTTTTTATTTTTTTCATTTTTTTTCTAATTAAACAATAAGTTTATTTTGTAAAATTTCATAATAGTTTTCCTCTATTTGTTTTTGAGCTGATAATGTTGTAATTTCTTCTTTAATATAATTATTTGCTATATTTACAAACACTTCTGGTGAAATTGCTGAATGCTCTATTAAATGATTTATAACTGTATAAAGAAAAGGAAGGTTATCGTTTAATATTTCCTCTGCTTCTTTATAACATTTTTTTAATATTTCTTCTATAATTGTATCTGTTGGTAATATATTAATTAAAGCATCTCCTTTATTCACCAAAGGAGCTTCAATTACACCTATTTTATTATTCATTCCCCACATTCTAACTATATTACAAGCAATTTCTGTTGCTTCTGTATAATCAAAACTGGCACCTGATGTGATTTTAGTTTTCCCAAAGATTATTTCCTCCGCTATTCTTCCACTTAATAAAATTTTAATATCATTAAGATGATTAGATATACTACTTAAATGACCGTGAGTTCCTATAAAACCCCCGTTATTATAATTAGTTGTATTAGAAGAAATTTGTGTTGGTGCTATATGGGTTAATACAACATATGTTACAGCATGTCCTGCTTCGTGTGTTGAAAATAAAGCTTGTTCATTTTTTGATTGGTTATTTCTAATATCATCTAAAACCCTAGGTATTTTATGCTCTATTTTTTTTCCTTTTATAGTAGTTGTTATAAAATCGTTTTTATATGATAAATTAATTTCTTCTTTTGCATTTGTTTTAACATATTCAAATAAAAATGTAGTTAAAGCATTTTCAAACATAGAAGATATAGTGCTTAATAAAGGTCTTACACCTTGAGTTGGAAATACTCCGTTATCATATATTACTTTATAAACACTATTATCAACATTAATAACAATATTATGATCTTTTTGTATAGTATCTGTTATTATTTTTATCTTTTGTTTAATAATATTTGTATAAGCTGCTTTATTTAAGATAGGGTATATTAAATGTATATTTCCAAATCTAGCTATTTGCTCCGGTTTAAATCTATTTTTTAAAGCTTGTTTAATAGCTATTAAATTAACTGTTTTTGAATGTTCATGATAAACATCAGCATCTCTATCAGCATCTCCTACCGCCGTTGATCCTAAGAAAGCTTCATCTAAGTTTCCAGAAATTATTATTAAGAGTTTTTTATATTTTACACCTTCAAATATTTCAGTACTTAATAATTTTTCTTTTATTCTTTTAATTTTAACCTCTTGATCCCATTGCATTATTTCTGTAATACCTTCTTCTGCTTTTAAAAGTTTTTTTATTCTAGTAGCTTCCCAATAATATGTATAATATTTTTTTTGTTTATTTTTTTGTTTTTTTGATTTTGCAATCATAGTTGGTTCTTCGTCTTCTTCACAGTCGTCATCATCATCATCGTCCTCTTCTTGAGAGTAATAATCATCTTCAACTAATATTCTTAACAATTCATTTTTAGCTTTAGAATCTGATTGAAAAACCCCATCACTTAATAACATCCATAAATCTTGATATTTCGAAGAAGTTCCTTCCTCTCCATTATCTTTAACTGTTCTAAATCTTTGTATTTCATCTAATAATAATACACCGTGAGTATTTCCATCTTCAAAAATAGTCTCTAAATAATCTTGAATTTTAGTATCGCCATCTCTAGAATCTAATTGTATTTCACAAAAACGATCTGAAAACTTTGTAAAATTAATAAACTTTCTAACAAGATCTGTTTTCCCAACTCCTGTAATTCCCCATAAATTAATAATAAGAGGTCTAGTTTGAACTTCAGGTAATAAAAACCATACTCTTACTGATTCAATAAATTGGTCTATAATATTATCTATCCCAACAAATTGAGTTTTTAAATATGTTTTAGCTTCTATTAAAACTTTTTCTCTTTCTTTAATTATTTTTTTATCAATCATAATATAGTTATAGTTTAAATTTTTAATGTTTTTAAAATAAGAAAACTTTACTTAAAACAAAACTCCATAATATTTGTTTTTATACTATCTTCTTGTTTGTTTAATTCAAATCTTTTTTCACCTAAACGTTTTAAAAATTCAAATCCTAAAAGTATATGATTATCTATATGGCTAAGATCAAGATATTCATTATCAGTATGCCAATAAAAATATCCTGCTGGTAAATTGCAACTACAAACATTAAACTTATCTTTAACAACTGCTATATCTGTATAAGGGTCGTGAGAAAAATTAGTTATGCCGTGTCTTTTTAAAATATCTTCAACTAAACAATGAAATTCTTCACTATATATATTAGAAAATTGAAGTGTTTGAGAATACCAATTATTTGTAGGGCCATCAAATTCAATAAAATAACCCACATCCTTTAAAAAATTCTCGTCACATTCCCTTGCTCCTCTAATTCCGTATTCTTCTTGTATGAAAAATGCTCCTTTTAAATTATCTACCCTGTCAAACATTTCAAGACAAAGATATATTCCAGCTAAATCATCTGCACCTAAACCCATTCTCTTTTTTGTTTGAGGATGTATTGCATATAACCAACCTTCGTCTTCAACTATTTCTTTAGACCAGTTATTTTCAATTAATTCAACATGTGATTTATGTACCGAATCCATATGAGCGCATACACAAGGAAAATATTCTGCATTTCCTTTTTGAGCATATAAATTTCCTATAGCATCAAAATGATATTGATAATTTTTAGATTTAAAATATTTAACTAAAAATTCTTTCACTTTGATTTCTACTCCAAAATAAGTTGGGATAGCTAAAATCTCTTTTAATAAACCTATGTCCATATCTTTTAATTTTACTTAAAGATACAATTTAAAAGAGTACCAAACAAAAAATTAACCTAATTTGTTCATTATGTCTTCAATCTCGCAAACATATTTAATATATTTATCAGATGACCTAATATTATGCGTTCTACGAGCATCAAAATTAATATCTATAACTTTATGTACCTTACATGGATTGGCTTGCATTATGTATATTCTATTTGACAAATACACAGCTTCATCTATATTATGAGTAACTGAAATAATAGTTTGATCTATTTTCGAAGAATAATATATATTTAAAAGAGTTTCTTGTAATTCTCTTTTAGTTTTTATATCTAAAGCTGAACTTGCTTCATCTAATAAAATTATTTGAGATGAATGAATAAGACTTCTTGCTATTGCTACTCTTTGTTGTTGTCCTCCTGAAAGATTATTAGTCCATTTATATTCATGTCCCTCTAACCCTACAATTTTAATCATTTCTAAAGCCTTTTCATAGCGTTCTTTTTTTGCAACGCCTTTTAATTTTAAGGGTAAAGCTATATTATCAATTACAGTTAACCAAGGGAAAGAACTATATTGTTGAAAAACCATTGGTATAGAATCTGTATTTTTTTTTATATTCCCATATATTTTAACTTCACCACTTGTTGATTGTTCAAGTCCTGATATTAGTTTTAATAATTGACTCTTACCACATCCTGACGCTCCTAAAATAGAAATAAATTGTCCTTCATTTTTAAAATCAGGTATAGAAAAATTTAAATTATCAAACAAAGTAAATGCTTTTTTACCTTTTCCAAAAGTTTTTGTTAAATTAATTAAATCTACAACATTTGTTGTTTCATCTTTTTTTATTATTTTTTCTTCTACAGGTTGCACTGATGGTTCACTAGAACTTCCAGTTATAATATTTAAAAAATTACCCATTTTTATTTTTTTGTTAAAGTGTTAATTAAAGAAGATTTATTGTGTTTATAAGGGAAAAGTATTTTATCTAACGTTTTAAAAAGAATATCTTGAAATATTCCTATAAATACTATTAAAAATATTAAAGCATACACTTCAGCAGTTCTTGATTGTCTTCCTAATGTACTAATCATTGCACCTAGTCCGCCATCCTTATTTAAAACCTCAACAATTACAATATAACTCCAACTGATCGCTGTAAGTATACGAACATCATCTGATATTTTTCCCATAACATGAGGAAAATATACATATCTAAATAACTGCCAGTTTGATGCCCCTAAAGTTTTTGCTGTCTGTAAATACACATATTCTTTTTCATTTTTAGGATTTTGTAAATCATTTATTCTTTGAATTATAACGGGTAGTATATATATTAAAATACCAAATGCTAAAAAATCAGCTTTCATATTCAATCCAAGTCCAAAAATAGCTATAAATATTCCAGCACAAGCGGGTAAAGGAATAAATCTTAAGGCATCAAATATTTTATTAAATAAACTTTTTCCTAAAGGATACATCCCAATTATAAATCCAAGAGGAATAGCTATACTTAATGCATAAAAATATCCAAGTAAATTAAGTTTAATGCTATACCAAATATTTTCTGTTAAATTTAAATCATTATACATTTCTTGATAACTAGATAATACTGGAATAGGTCCTGGTAAAATTTTACTTGATATCATATTAGTTGAAGTTACAAAATGCCAAAATAGCATAATTATAAAAATTCCAACTAAAAAAACTAAACTATCTGTTTTTTTATTAACAGAACCTCCCATTTTAAATAACTCTTTCATAATTTTTATTTATTAAAAAAAGGTTTAGACCAAAATCTAAACCTTTTTATTATTTATATTTATTTATTTTATTCTGCTTTTAATTTAAAATCAGTTGTTCTATATGTTGAACTTGCTCCTTGAATATTATCTTCAATAGCATGTTTAGAACCATTACCTATTACAATAAATCTATTAGAGTCAAAACCATATTCTGTAACTAAATAATCTACTACAGCTTGTGCTCTTTTTTCAGAAAGTTTTCTATTAACTTTAATATCTCCTGTTGCATCACAATTACCTTCTACTTGAATACGTGCTTTATCAAATTGTTTTGCAATAGAAACAAATTCTCTATCAATTATATTACGAGCATCTAAGTTAAGAATTGAACTATTTGTTTCAAAATTAATAGTTATTTTTTTATTAGATATTTCTGTTTTTTGTTTAATTTCTTTTGTAGGTATAGCAAATGTTGTTTTTGATTCAGCTTCTTGATTTCCTTTAACATTTTTACTATCCCAAAGAGCTTCAATCATAGATAGATCACTTACTTTTCTCCAAGATGCAGGGGATTTTGTTAAACCAATACCTGCATAAATTCGAGCCATCTTACTATAAATCTCATCAGCTTGGGTTCCTGTATAGGTAGAATTTAATCCAAAGAAATTTGCTTCATCACCTAAAGTTGCAAACCTAATATTTTTACAGCCTTGAATACAAAAAGCTTCATCAGTTCCAAAAGCTTTAGCAAAATAACCAGCAGCTTCTTTAACTATTGCTTCATCAGTATTCATTAAGCTATTTGCATATAATATAGCACTAATAATTTTAGTAATATCTTCTTTATTTTTATCGATAAAACTTTGTTTTGCAATTAACCCGTCTGTAATTAATTCACTTGCTTGTTTAGTTGAAACTAATACTTTAGAACCAGGAATAGCATCTACACAATCAGCATCATCAGGAGACCATGTAACACAAGCATCAACTCGCCCTGCTTTAAAGTCTGCAGCGGCATCCATACCATTGTTTACTTTAACTATTTTTACATCATTTGTTGAAATCCCGTTAGTTTCAAGAGTATTAATTAATAAAGTATGTGATGCTGTACTTTCAGCAACTGCAATTACTTTACCTTTTAAATCTGCAACTGTTTTAATATTTTTATTTACCACTAATGCATCTGCTCCTCTACTTTTGTTAAGAATCATAAATTGCCGAGCATCTAACATATCTGATGAACTACCCATTTCTGTTGATAAAACATCAGTGGTGCAATAAATCATGTCAATAGTATCTCCTTTAAACGCAGAACGTCCAGCTAAAAAATCATCTTGAATAACAATTTTTAATTTAATACCATACTCTTTATAAATAACAGAGTTTTCGTTTGGTTCTAGTCCACCGTTTAACCAAATAATTGGTGTAAATCCAGCATATGTGTTAACACCAATAGTGTAAACATCATCGCCGAAAATAGATTCAATAGAGTTACTAGCTTTAGTATCCCCCTTTGTTTTGTCTGAATTGCCCGTGAATTTGTATATTCCAAATCCAATTGCAAAAACTGCTAAAATAATTAGGACTTTTTTAGCCCCAGGTTTTAATGGTCTCATTTTTTTAATTTTTTAATTATTAATTTATTTATTTGAAATCTAAAAATAATATTTTTTAACTTACCAATCAAATAATTAGTTAAAATATTTATTTTCTTTTGATGTTTTTTCAGGTTCTGATATAGTTATGTTTGAAATATAACTTATTTGATTATTTGATTGTTTATCATTGAAAGATTCAAACATTCCATCAATTCCGAACTTATCATATCTTTCAAGTAACTCGTTAGCTTGTTTACTTGATATTGCTTTATCTGCTTCATATTGATCTATTAAACCGCCTGCAGAGTTAAGAACATGTTCCATTTCTCCTAATTTAGCAGATATATCATTAGCCATAAAATCCATAGCTGCTTGAAACATAGCCATATCGTCAGGATCTCCTTTTATAATAGACATAACAGACTTATAAGCCTTATGTTGTTCTTTTATTTCTTTAAACTCTTCTTCTCTAATGGCAACTTCATTTTCTGTATCAATTACTGTTAACTTCGTCATTTCTTCAAGTTTGCATAATATTTCATACCATTTTTTAGAATCTTTTAAACGTTGTAATTTATTTTTTATAAATTCTTCTAAACGATTTGCCTGATTTTTTGCAACTTGCGCTTTTTCAAGTTTATTTTGTTCTTTCCAATACTGAACCTGATCTAAATTATCTTTAAGTTCCCTTTTCTTACTATTAATACCTTTTTCACTAGTATCTATTAAACCTCTGATTCTTCCAATGGTTTGTCCTATTTCTTCAAGTTTGGAATTCATTTTTGCTATTTTCATTCTAACTATAGCAATAGGATCTAATTCAACTAAAAGTCCTGCTAACTTACGCATTAATATAAAATACCCAGCTCCAATAAACGCTTTAAATTGTTTATTCGTAGCTAAAAATAAAATTCCTGCTAATGCAGCGCATTCCAAAACTAAGTATAACAAATTAGTGGCTGCTGCTAATAAAAAGGGTAATATGTTAAAAAACCCTACTACAACAGCTATACCTATTACTACTGCTACTACTTTTGCTAAACCACCACCTGGTTTATCCCAATTGGTAATTTCTCCAATTCTTTTTCCTAATTCTTGTTGATTCATTTTATTCAATTATTAAAGTTTGTAATTTATTTTTATCTGTATTTAATTCATTTGTAACAAAATCTACAGTTGTCTCAAAATTTTTCTTTTGAATATCTAATTCTGATTGTTTATTAACCATTTCAGAACTAGTTTTATTAATAAGTACTCCTGATTCGTTAATTTGACTTTGTAGTTTTTCGATTTGTTTTTTAAACTCTTCTATTTTAACTGATTCATTATCAATAATAGTTTTTCTTGACAATACTTCTTTTTGAAAAAGTTTTTCAATTTCTTTTTCAGCAGCAACTTTTTCTTTATTAATAAATTTTATATATTCATCAATACTATTTAAAATAATATTTTTTGTTAAAGATGGGGTAGATGCTTTTAAGGTAGCGTACGCAGCTAAAAACCTTGCGTTTTCATCAGGAATTATACTAGCCATAGCATTACAAGAGTTTTTTAACTCTAAATAATCAGGTCCAGGAAGATTGCACTCTTCTAATACCTGTTTAACTTTTTTATAAATTTCTTGATTTACTGTTCCAGTTACAGATATTGTTGGCTGTGAAGTAGGTTGTGTTGATTGTACTGAATTAACTACTGGTTGGTTAATTGATTGTTCTTCATCAGATACAAAAATTGAATCAACAAATTTTCCGAAAATACCTTTTTTTGGTTTTTCAATGTTTTCTAAATTTTCTGTCATAATTTCTTTTTTAATCTATTAATTTTGGATAAAAATAGATTAAAAAGAAATACGAACCAAATTTATTTTAATTTTTTATGATTTTTTTTTCGATAATGCATCTTCAGCATCATGTAGTACAGTAAAACTATCGTCTGCGAATTTTTTAATTTCGACAATTTTTTCAGGATCAACAACTTCTTCTCCATCGTTGTCAAATATTTTTGTAATAGAATATTCGTCTAACCCCCAACCACTTCCAGTTTCATCTTCCCTGTATTCTGCTTTTACTTTACCTTCTAAATAGTAATATTCATCTTTAAATTTAATTTCTGATTCAAAGTCTATTTCATCAGTATCTCCTTCAGAATCAGTAGAAAAATCTTCTCCATCATTCCAACTATCTCCACCATCTCTGCTTTCAGAAATACATTTTTGTTCTTTAAGAGAATTAAATAAGTTTCTTAATTGCACAGCAGTATTTTCTATATTTTCTTTTTTTTGTCTTTTTATATCTAGAAATTCTCTATATATAGTTTTAGGTATATCTAAAGCAACAACAGTAGGTATGTTTAAATTAACCCCTGTTTGTTGAGAAACATTAATTAAGTATTTTATATCGCCGTTTGTAAAATCAACTATATTTTTCATTTTAATGATTTATTATTTGAAAGTCACCATCTAACACACTTCTAACTCCGCTTCTCATCCATTGTTTAACAGTTACAAAAATATTATTTTCGTCAAAATATTCTTTTTCAAAAAATCTCAACATTCCTTCTTCATCTTTTTGATTATACATTTTAAGAAGTTCTTTTGTTTGAGTTTCTTTTAAATTTATATATTCACCGTACATTTCTTTAAAAGATTTAGGTTTGTTTTGAAGATTAGATAAAGATTCTGCATTCTGCATTCTATGTTCTTTACCATATAACATTTCATTTAAAGATATTTTACTACCTGATGTAGTTTCTTCAAATTTAAAATAAATATCATATATACTTTTGTTACCATAAGGATCACTTAAATTTATAGTAATTTTTGCAATTTTTTTATCGTTTAAGACTCTAAGTAATTTATCATAATTAATTTCTACTATATTTTCCTCTTCTTCTGTAACAATAAGAGCTTTAGGTTTAGGATTAACACTAGGACTGAATTTCCCTGGGCTAAAAGGATTAACACTAGGATTAACTTTGCGTTTAATATCTGGTTTAACTATTGGTTCTACTAAAGTTTCTTTTTCTTTTTCAAGAGTGGATAATTCAGTATATTCTTTTAATGTTTTTTTCATTTTCCTAGTATTATATCAAGAAAGTGTTTCTAGTATACTAGAAACACTTTCAAATATTTTTTATTTTTAAATTAATATCCGTAACCATATACACCTAATAGCTCGTCAAAAGCTAATGCAAATTCGCCTTTTTTAGTAACGTTTTTGTACTTTTCTAAGTGATAATAATATGCTCCTGGTGTAATTTTATATCTGTTAAAATATAATAATAACTTTTCTGCAGCTGTTGTTAACATTCTCTTTATTTTTTAAATTAATTAATCTTTTTTATTTTAAATATAGTTTTAATTTATTTTTTTTCTATAAATTTAAAAGAAAGTTACTTATTTAGAAAATTAATTAATTTTTTTGTAATTATTTCACTATTATAATTATTAATTATATAATCTCTTCTTCTACATCTGTTAATAGTACTTAATATAGAAGGATCGTTTTTAACTTTCTCTAACAACATACTTGCATGATTTAAATCAGGTTGAGCCCATTGTTGATTTGAATTATATCCAGCTATCCAGCCCATACCTGTAACAGGTATTAATTCATAATTAACTAATAATTCTTTATTAATCTCAATTAAATAATCTAATTGCCCTCCAAAACCAGTAATGATTACTGGTTTTCCTTTGCCAGCAGCAGCAAATGCACCTAATCCCCATCCTTCTGCTTTGCATAAACTAAAATAACAATCTCCTAAATTATGTAGAGATTCTATTTGATCTTCAGAATATTCATCTAATAATAAAATAACCTTAGCAGGATTTTTATATTTATCTAATAAAGAATTAACTCTATTTCTAATTTTTTCTTTTTCTATTTCGGAAAAATTATTTTTAAAAGTTTTAACTATTAAGCATGTTTTATCTTTATTATCAAAAGTATTTAAATAAGCTTTAATTGTATCTTCTATACCTTTTCTATTAGTCCATTGCCCTATTGTGTAGTAGACAAAATCATCGTTTATATTTTCTATTTGTAAAGGATTAATTAAACTAAAAGAGGGTGCTGTTGATTTTTTAAATATATGAGGAATAACTTCTATGGGTTTTATTACACCGCAATTCAAAAAAACGTCTTTGTTAAGTTCACAAGGAACAATTACTTTATCTACTTGATTAATCCATTTAACCCAATTTTTATCTAAAGAATCAGTTTCCCATACTGTCATTCCTATAACTTCAACATTAGGATTATTATTTTTCTCTGTTTTTATTATTTCGGGCCAAAATTCAGGTACTGTATGGATAATTACTTTATTGTAATTTACATGTTGTAAAGATAATAAATTTACTATTTTGTTCTTTTTTCCTTCTGTACTATTAGTATCGTCAAATATAAAATATTCAACTTCTATAGGTATATTTACATCATTTATTCCTATTATATAATCTTTAGCAGCTGATGCATAACCCGAATTTCCTCTAGGACAAATATATTTTATTCCTTGTGTTACTTTATTACCTAACTTAACTTCTTCAAATAAATTTTTATTGTTTAAGTTATAAAAAAAACTTATATATTCTTTTATTATATTATTATAATTATAACAATCTAAATTAAAGTTAATTAGTTTGGATTGTTCTCTATTGCTATGTCTAATAAAAGTATTTCTTAATATATTTTTAAAATCTTTATTATCTGCTATACACCATTCTGATTTTTCACTATACGCTTTATTAATTTCATTTTCTGCAACAATTTTGTTACATGAAACGTATTTAACATCATCACAAAATTCTAAAAAATCATTATAACCACTTAATTTATTGTCTAATACAATTATTGGTTTGTTTAACAAAGCCATTCTTAATAAGGGTATTCCAAAGCCTTCTATTCTTGAAGGATGAACATAACAATTTACCTTTTGCCAAATTTTTCTTAATTCTTCAAATTTTATATATTGCGATATTTTAACAACTTTAGCAGGGTATTTAAACGTTTTTTGTAATTTAAAAATTTCATCTTTTAAATTTTCAAAATATTCATATGCTTTTAAAGTATTATCTGTTTTTAACAACAAAACAACTGGTTCCTCTTTTTCATTACTAGAAAATTCTTCTATATAATTTAAAATAAGCTCTTCAAATCCTTTTCTTGGATAATAATTTGCTTCATAATAAAAAACAAATTTATTTTTTATTTCTCTATCTAATTTTTTTTGTTTTATATTTTTTAAGAATAAAAAATGTTCATATTTCCAAAAATTAGGAATTACTTTTATAGGGGTAACAATTCCATTTTTTAATAATATTTTTTTTCCAGCTTCTGCAGGAGTTATTATATAATCAAATTTATTAAGACAATATGTATATTCTTCTGTAAGAGAAGTACCATCAACGGGAAATATTAAAACCTTATGTCTAAAATCATTAAAAGTATCATGACTTACTATTTTAGGCGTTACAAAATGACATAATAAAATATCCTTTTTTAAAGGAACTTCACCTAAAACTTCTTCAGTAATTATAAAATCCTCTTTTAACCCGGCAATTATATCATTAGTTACTTCTCCTAAACTAGCATTATCTTGACTTATTATATGTATATATCTTTTATCCATTTTATTTACAATACTCACAAAATTGTCTTACTCTGTTTTCACAAGTTCCTGTTAATGTATATGTTACAATATTATATTTTTGAAAAACCTTTTTAAAAGTATTATCAATTTCTCTTTGGTAATCTTTTTCTGTGTTTCTAAAACCATCTGGAACAATATCAAACTCTATTGGTATATAAAAAACTATATCATAAGATTTAATACAATCTAAAAAAATAGATTCATGTATTTTATGTTCTTCATAGGTAAATTTACCATTTACATAATCAACTGTTGCATATGTAAACGCATCAATTGCACATCTATCTGTTATAAAACTTGAATGTCTCCATATGTTTTTATAATGTTCTTCTAAAATTCTAACTTGTGATGAATGATCAGCATCTTTATCAATTTTTACACCCTGTTTTACTAAAGTTCTTACGATTTCATCTATAAAAACAAATCTTTTAAGCTCTTCTTTTTGTTTTAAAGCATTGATTACTGTACTTTTACCTGTACTTTGACTTCCGCAAATAGCAATTTTTATCTCTTTCATATTTAAGAATATATAAACTTATATGTGTTTTTTATTAATTTTGCTTCTTCTCTAAATTTTTCTATTTTATTGATATCTTTAATAATTTTATCTTGATCTTTTATATATAATAATAAAATATTAATAAAATCATTTAATTCTTTATTAGCATATCCTTCTTTTAACCAATCTGAACTTCTTTTAACCAAATCTTTATATAATTTAATTTTAACTTCATCTGAATAATTATTTAAAATATCATAATTTACTTCAGTAATAATATAATTTTTATCTGGTTTTAATTCATTTAAAAAATCTAACTTTTCAGCTAAAAACATTCTGTTAAAATCATCTTTAAACCCTCTTAATAACCCTTCAGTCCAATTATAAACTCTTTCCCATCTATCATAAGAATTAGTTTCTTTAAAATAATCATAAACTAAAGAAAATTTATATTCCAAATCATTATTAAAACTACCTTTGACAATAGATCTAATAACTTGCCATTGTGGCTCATATTTAGTTACTTCTTTTGATTTTTTCATCTTTTTTATTTTTTAAAAGATAAAAATACAAAAAATTATTAAACTAACCTCTAGTCTATAAGATTTATTTCTCTAAATTTTTTAACATTATAATTAATTATTTCTTTTTGTTCTTCATCAGCTTCTTCGTAAAAAATTTCAACCATTTTAATAGGATCTTTTTTATATAATCCAAAATCTTCATATTTTATTTTCTTAAAACCATGTACAATAGGACTACTAGTATCAATAGATTCAATAAAATTATAAACTGGCTTGTTTATATTGTAATAACTGAATTCAGAAGGCAAAAAAGTTCCGAGCAAATGGTGTGGTTTAGAAGTATTTATAACGTTATTTAACAATAATTTATTAATTAACTTTTGTCTACCTATACTATATTCTAAATCTTTAGGAATTTTACCAAGTTCTTTGTTAATACCACAATTTAAATAATAACTATAACCAAAAGAAATAGCAATTTTATCAACATATTTATCTAATTCTTGATAACAACGGACGAAATCTTCATATGTTTTACCTTGACATACACCTATTTTTTTTCCTGGTAAACTTTTATACTTATTCATCCAAGAATGCAAATTTTCAATAGTTTGATCAGTATTTTCCCAACTATCTGGTATTACATATTCTGTTGGTTGTAGTTGATTTATCCAAAAAGCAAATTTTTCAGAATCAAAAGCTTCCCCTAATTCAAAAAGACTATTATCTAATAAAACATGTCTCCCCAATTCTACAGATTTTTTATAAAATTTATAATATTCTTGGTTTTGTTCAAATAAATGTACTAAAGCATAATCGTAATCATTAAATTTTCTACTTTCTTCTAACATACATAAAGGTACCTCATGACTAATTTTCATATTTGAATTTCTTTAAAATGTTTAGCTGTTTTTACTTTTTTAAATTGTTCAAAAAATCTAATTAATTGCTTAATTATCTTAATCATTTTTTTTAATTTTTATATTTAATAATAAAATAAGAAATTTCAAATGAATATTACTATATTAATAGAAAAATTAGAAAACCTTACTAATAAAAAAGTTATTTTAGAAGATGATAGCGAATATCAATCTAAATATTTTAAACCTGTTAAATTAGATGAACGCCTTCTTAAAGTTAAGGAAGAAATGGATAAAAATATTTTTATCAATGGCAAGGAACTTACTTATAAAGGAGATGTTGAAATAAAAGAATTGAAAATATTTGAAAAATTCTATTCTAAATATATTATTGACGTTAAAGGGTTTGTTAATATTAGTAAATGTAATTTAAAAGAGATCCCTGTTCAATTTGGTTATGTAGGTGGTAATTTTAGTTGTGGGAATAATCAACTAATATCATTAAAGGGTAGTCCTTATAAAGTGAAAGGCGCTTTTAGTTGCAATAATAATAAACTAACATCTTTAGAAAATTGTCCAGTTGATGTTTTTAATTTTGACTGTAGTAATAATCAACTAACATCATTGAAAAATGGACCTGAAGAAGTACTTGGTGTGTATATATGTAGTAATAACCTATTAATATCTCTTGAGGGTTGTCCTAAAGAGGTAGGTTCAAACTTTAATTGTTGGAATAATAAATTAATTTCACTAAAAGGGAGTCCAGTGGTTGTAATGGGTAGATTTCACGTTGGTTCTAATTTATTAACATCTTTAAAAGGTAGTCCTAAATTTGTAAACGGGAATTTTGTTTGTCATACAAACAAAACAGTATTTACCAAAGAATATGTTAGAAAAAATTGTGATGTAGGAGGACAAATTATTATTTCTTAAAAAACTATTGTTCTTTTTCTAATTTCATACAATAAATCATTTAAAAAATCTTCATTTACTTTATCAGCTAAAGAACTTTTTTTATACAAATCATCTAGCTTTTCAACTTTACTATTTGCTATATTTACTAATTCTTTTAAATTGTAAGCACCTTTTCTAATTGAAATTAAATATTCAGGATTTGGTCTTCTAACATTAAGAACACCTTGTTCTGCTATTTCCTCTGCCATTTCTAATAATCGAATACAATGCATTAGATTTTTTCCATCTATTTTTTGTCCATGATTTTTAACATCAACATATCTTGTGATATTTCTTTTTTCTAACCATTCTTTGTATTCTTTATAATCTTTACAATGAGAAGAATAACCCTCAATATTATAATAAATACTTACTAACATATTTTCATTTTTAGGGATATTAGATAAACGTAATTCATTACTATTTTCTCCTACTATTCCTTTATACCCAATATTTTTATCTTTATCATAATATAAAGCATAACAATCTTTAGCATGATTTAATTTTGCTAAACCACAATTTTCTTGTAACAAACCAAGTTCGTTTAAATAAACTTTAATAGGTAATGTTTTTCCGTTAAGTATAGTATATGCAAAATCTAAAGGCTCTTTTCTAATTACTTTATCCATTTCCCAATTTTGTTTTTTATCAAGACCTGTTGCTTTTTTTATTTGAGCTGCAGCGTATCCTCCAAAAGATTTAGCACATTGTTTAGTTAAAAACATTTGTTTATGCTCTAAAATTAAATCAAAAATTGGATCTTTACTTATAATACAATCTTCAGGACTCCATAAAAGCTCTAATATAGTAGGATTTGCTACATTAAGAAGCTCAATAAATTTCTTAATTTCATAATAGCATTCGTCTTTATTAATTGTTAATAACTCCATATAGTTATTAATAGAAAGTAAATCTTTACTATTTTGAACATATATTCCTTTGTAATCTGTATCAGATGTAGGTAATTGAGTTCCATAGGCTCTTGAGCCTACTAACGCTTTGAAAATAATTTTTTGTGTCATATTTTTTAAATTGGTAAAGGTAATTTGTTTAAAACTTTGGTACTAACGTGTAAATATCCTTCTGTAGTTTTAAGGTTTGAATGTCCTGCTAATTTTTGTATATGTCTACAATCTACTCCATTATTTAAAAGTGTAGTAAAACAACTATGTCTAAGTAAATGCATATGATATTCTTTCCCTAAATATTTTTTAACAATTTGATTACAACTTGTTGAACTGTATTGATTAGAGAATTGACCATTGAACAAATATTCTTTTGGTTTAAATTTTAAAAAATATTTTCTTAAAAGATCTAAAATTGTTTGGGATAATGGAACTATCCTATCTTTATTTCCTTTAGATTGTATAATATTAATAATCATTCTCTTAGAATCAATATCAGCTATTTTTAAATTAATTATTTCACTAACTCTTAAGCCAGTAGAATATGTAAGGGACAAAATTGCTTTATGTTTTAAGTTTTCAATTTTAGAAATTTGATTAATTAAATAATCATGTTCAATTATTTGTGGTAATTTCTTTTCTTTACGAGGTCTTTGAAAATCAATTTTGTTGTACTTACGTTCTAAAACTTTCTCATAAAAGAATTTGATTGCATTTATTATTTGATTCTGTTGGCTTGTTGAAGTAAAATTATAATTCAATAGGTAATTTTCAAAATCTTGTGAATTCAATAACTTCGGATTCTTTCCTACACTTGTTATGAATTTATCTATATAATGCGAATACATTTTAGAAGTCTTATCAGCATAGTTGAAATATCTTAACTTTTGTTCTACAATTCTATAAATTTCCATACTCAAAGTATTATAAGTATTAGTATTATTGATATATACTAGTTATGCCCCATTTAAGAAGGCGGACACACTTCACCAGTCCAATCACCTCCGACATTTGGAAATGTAGCACCTGTACACCATTTGAAGCCTCGTTCAACTCTTATCCAATATCCACCCATTAACGCTTTAAATTTCGTTCCAAGTGGGTATTCTTTAACCGATTTATCTGCTTTAATCCATTCGTCTCCGTTGTAATCTTTCATAAAATAAGTAATAAAAACGGGGCATAACACACGGTATAAAAAATTGGGGCGTGTGTGGGTTCCCGAAGGTTTGTACTATTAATTATCATTGTAGTGGTGCGAAAGCTTATATCTTTTAATCCCCAACTTTTCATACCGCCATCTATTATGTGCCATTTTAAAAAGACACCATCCTATCATAACCATTTCGATTTTCTGAACGACATTTACTACTACAAAAATTAATTGAATTTGTAGTTATTGATTGTCCTTTATCGTTTGGAACAATTTGTTCTCTTGTCATTACTTTATTACATTCAGTGCAACGATATTCACCATATTTTAAATCTGAATGTTCTGTTGCGATTGTTTGATTTAATCCGTTTACGTATCTCATTTCAATTAATTTTAGAGAAGAAAAACGGCACATAACAACACCTAACCAAAATTGGCGGTTCAGTGGTTATATCAACGTTTCTGCTTCGATTATACATTTATCTAAATTTTAAAATTTGTGCTTCGCAATCGCCAACTTCGGTTAGCTGCAAAACGTTATCGTTCAGTTTAAGACACTGCATTCAACTGACGATTATTATTTCACGAGAAATTATATCTAATTCATTGTGGTTATCTGGAATTGACTGATACCAACGAATTATCCAAGAATTTCCAGTACTTGACTTCCACATCTTACCTTCATAAACACCTGAAGGTATTGAATGAGAATAGTCTTTTAGTTTGTTAAATGTTGCTTCTGTCATTAATGCTGATTTATCATCAACTTCAATTTCAGTGGTTTTTGGTTGCTCCCAATACCTACCAAGTGGGTTTGTCATTAATGGAATTGTAGTCATATTTCAAATTTTAGTGATTAAAAACCGAAACGATAACACGCAATATAGTGCATGTGGGCGGTATCGGTTATTGTAAGTTTCTTCATTTTATTATAGTTCGTGGTGGCTTGACAGGCCGGTGTTATTAATCCCACACGACACCATATTGCCGCCGTTAGCAGCAACCCTAAGAAACCTCGTCTTCGTCCCATTCTGCATCAGGCAAATCTATTTCCATTTTCAAATCATCCAATTCAGTTTCTAATCTTGAAATTTTACTGTAAACTTCACTACTCCAATCTTCAATTTCTAA
>Ga0172381_10000116_pt1 | contig 89373 bp, 126 predicted proteins | sample Leawel6488metaG_FD_119754 | JGI IMG/M metagenome (GOLD analysis project Ga0172381, IMG submission 119754) | Leachate microbial communities from a municipal landfill in Southern Ontario, Canada - Leachate well 64-88 metaG | ecosystem: Engineered > Solid waste > Landfill > Unclassified | place...
GGGGATGGATTTTGCTTTTTGGTATTATCCCCGGGATACCCATGCTGAAGGTCATCTTTTCGGAAAGCCTTTCACTGTCAGAGAAATGATTGTAGCCCTTCGGAAAGAGGTGCAACTTCACCCGGAACTTTTGGTGAAGTGTCCAGTAATTTGGACGGTTGTTAAAACCGAAGGATATGATTACATGGTGGAGGCCGTGAGCCCTCAAGAAGCTTGCAATTTAGTAGCTAAGGGAAAAGGGGAAAGAACTGCAAAAGCAGATCCGGTTACTTCTTACAAAGCGAGGTTGGGCTTATGAAATATGCCGAAGTAGGAACAATAAGCTGGGCAACTATGCGGGAAGAGGATTTGATTCCCATATTTGCCCAACAGCTTCTTAAACTAGCTAAGACTCAGACTCCCAAAATGATTGATCATATCAGGGAGGCTAATAAAATCCTTAGCAGAGTGGCCGTTAAGGAGGGATACTACGGAACAGAAGAATCCTCCACGGATTTGAATGAGACCCTATTTGATGCTCTTAATTACTATGCCCCGGTAGGGTGCTACTTCGGTGCCCATCCCGCAGATGGCTCAGATTATGGATTCTGGCCCTCAGAGGATTTTGATCGAGAAGTCGATCTTATAGTCCCCGAGAAACTGAACCATGTGTTCGACAAAGACCCGAAATTTACGGGTCTAGTCCTAGTCAACTCAGTCCACAGGACCACTCTGTACTATTTGTATCAGGGTGTTCCTCTCAAACTATGGGAAATATGATTATGGATAAATGTCGGAATCACCCCGAAAGACATGCAGTTTGTTGGCGTAAACCATTAAACTTTGACGAACCCCCGGAGGTACTATTGTGTCTTGCTTGTGCAATAGAAGAAGATCATGCCGGGATTTTGACAGAAGAACGAACTCTTCGGTTAGATGAGGGAAGACTTCGGAGAAAAAGCAGAGGGAAGCCCGAGTAATCGGGCTTTAATGCACACGATCGGTCCCAAGTCCGATCGTAATTTTATGAAAGGAGGAAAGAGAGTATGAAAAGAACCAGAAAACTGTGCTACCCTGTAGTCTTTTCTGAGGAGAAAAACGAATGAGAACACTCCGAAGTGAACTGATCGAAAAGGGTTTGGTCAAGGATTCTTCTAAGAAGAAAAAATGGACGGCTGAGCAAGAAATTTCAGCCCATTTATCCGGGGAGATTCAGGGGTATCATTTGATGATACCGAAACCAAAAGGTAAAGGTAGAATAGTAAAAAGAACAGGGAGGCATGGTAAAGTGAAAGAAATATCAATAAGAAAGGTAAATCTTAACACGACGGGAGCAAATATTCTCCGTATATTCTGGGAATCTCCAAAAGAATCCTTCACCAGAGATCAGGTGGCTAAGAGACTGAGGACAGTTATGGACAACGTGGTACCTACTGGCACTCTTGCTGCGGTCTTGGCGAGAAGCCTTAGGTATAAGGTGCTTCTTAATCTCGGTCCCATCGAAGGGAGCAGGATAAGTCATTACCAGTTCAATGAGGGTCTTTATGAAGAATTTGGATTAAAGGTCCCGTTAGAAAAGGTTTACGAGGTCTTTTTAGACGGAGAAGCCGATCTCAGAAGGAATGGTAAGCTTCTGAGAAAGAAAACTCCTGCCCCTGAGAAGGAGGTCGAATCCCCGAAGCTTTGTCCCAGATGTCATAAGCCTCTTACCACTACAGAAACAGACGGTCTCTGGTGTGATAATGGCTGCTATGAAAGCGAAGCGGCTGTGTGGAATGCCATTCAGGAGAGTATAAAGAAGGACATTCAAATGGAATTGGAGCCCGAAAGGGAAAAGCAAATTCAGGAGTTCTTGAAGCTTCTCCCTGGTCTTTCTATTTCGGAAGCTTGGCTGAGTGACGGTAAGGATCGTACAATAACGATCATAGCCGGCAAAAGTGGGCCTGGCGTCCAGAAAGTTGCCCTTCAAATCAAGATTTACGATATTCAAGGTGAAGTCACCAGAAAGGAGTTCTTATGAGTGAGTCAGTGGTAGCTAAGAAGGAAACACTCGATCCTAGCCAGCGTTTTCGAGCGTTGCTAACCCGGAAAGGTTACGTCATTTACGACTACGGTAAATACACAACTGTGGTCGAGGATGGGAAAGAGGTACTTTTTGACAAGCCAGAAAAAGCAGCGGATATGGTCAACTATTTAAATGATCTCTCGGTCTTGATGCCGAGAGACCCCAAAGTAAAGTTTGGGGGATACAGCTAAACCCTGTGGGGAGCTTAGGCTCCCCGGCGTCTAATAAACTAAGGGTTGGAAGACGCTTTTTCATATCTTTTGCTTGACAATATGATTTGAAAGAGATATGATTTTTATCTAGGAAGGAGAGTGAGAGGATATGGCACTTTTCGATGAGAAACAAGTGGTGACACTTACTCCGAAACCAGGATTGATTCGAAGACGGCAGCCTTTGGTTCCGGAGGAACTGCCTAAAGCAATACTCACCAGAAAAACTCCGTTTGTCTCTACAAATTCGGAACCCTGTCTCTATGAGCCAGAAGTCCGGATATTAACTGGACAGCTCTGGAACAGAAGATGGGCTCCTAAATGGGATGACAGAGAAGTGGCGGAAAACTGTGAACACCTCGTCCGGGTTTGTGAGAAATTCCACAAATCGGTACCCTCAGTTTTGGCAAAGATGAAACTCAAAGCTACCAGTAATTTAGATTTCTATAGTCTCGTGGACTTTGTCTGTGAAGGTGTATTAGATTGGGAACTTCGGCAGAAGCTAACCCCTAAACGAAAGGAATGAAGATGGCTCAAGATGAAGATAAAAAAGCCTGCTACATTCGGTTTCCGGAACAAGTGAAGCTTAGAATGGATCATCAGCAGGAGCGACTAGGGGGGATTACCAGGAACGCCTTCGTAACTATGTCGGTAGTTAGATACCTGGAAGCCTTAGAGAAAGAAGAGAGAGAATTAGGGGAAAGGAGGTAAATCTTGATTTGTCTCTATTGTAAGGATTTCCAATATTCTTCTGCGCGGATTAAAGAACAGAGGTTCTGTCGATTCACGCAGAAGATGGTGGAAAGGACGGATGAACATTGTCATCATCCCGACCCAGTAAAGTACTTTTGGTGTAGAAGAGCCGAATGCTTCCTGGATGTAGTAGTCTGCATCAGTCGGCAGAGCAAAGGTAATCGGGATTGTGCAACTTGTAGGAAACAAAAGACGGAGATTTATGACCTACGGAAGATCATAAACCGCTATAAACCGAGACCGGAAATTCCAATAACACCGGTCATTGTCAACGATGAGGACGACAACGAGAAGGAAGAGTGGGAAGAAAGTGCTCCCGTTCATACTCCCGTGAAACTGATCAGAAGATCGGAAAAGACTGATTCGGATTTACCACCAAAAGAAGAAGAACCCACAGTAACATTAATACCAAAAACAACCTTGATACGCCGGAGATAAAAGGGGGACTCGATGGCAAAGGATTCTGAAGACGATTTTGTATCAGCGGCAACTATTTACTTTGGTAGGTGGGAAACCGAAGAATCTCTGCAAGATGAGATTCAGGATTCCCCTGAAAAAGAGGTCATGTTTTTGTCCTTCTTGCAGTCGTTGAAAGGAGAAGTCCAACTTTTCGCTCACACAATACTGACCTTACCTTCGGATATGTTTTACCTTAACGGAAAGTTGAAGACCGACCAAGCGGAGAGGTTTATGAAAGAAAAATACGGATGGTCAAGAGGCAAGTTTGAGAAAGCCCGAGAAAAATTAGTCCAAGAAATTCTTGCCCATCAGTCATCCTAGGAAATTCTACGGGCTTTTCAGTTTTTATGATATACTAAAGACAGCAATAAAAAATCAGGAGAAAGGGTGGGAGGGGTTTTCCCCTCCCACGTGAGAGAGAAGATGATTATAACCTACCGAAATCCTTCAGAATGTAGTGTGAGTATTCCTGATGGAAGGAGAATAAATCCTTGTCTATCCTATGAAGCTGTGTACTATAAGCAAGGACCTTACCATAAGGAGCGTAAGGTTTACCAAGCCAATGCTCTCTTCTCCCATAAGGCATACCCGCACGATGTTTTCTTTCATACAGGGTTACTTAGAAGGATTATGAACTACTGTAAAGAGCAAAACATTTCCGTGGAGATAGCAGGAAAACCCAAAATACTCCTAACAAGAGATCCAAACTTAAATGGTATAACCTTTAAAGAAGATCAATTAAGGTTGATAAAGAAGGGTTTGCTTCATCAAAGAGGGCAGCTTATATCTCCGACGGGTACGGGAAAGACCATCATTGGTCTAGCTGTACTTTCGTCCCTCCCCCGAAATAACCGATACCTATGGACATGCCATACTAAAGACTTGATGTATCAAACATGGGAGGAAGCCAGAAAATTCTTCCCCTCGGTCGGGAGAGCAGGTGATGGATACAAGGAAACGGATAAGCAGATCATTGTGGGCATTAATAAGACTCTCCGGGGACTTATGGATAATGGCATGCTTCCCGAAGTTCATGGTGTAATTGTCGATGAATCCCACAACATATCCAAACTTGACAACGACTATGCCAATCTCATATTCCGAATGCCTTGCTACTTCAGGATCGGATTGACTGCTTCCCCGACAACTCCTGAGAAAGATGGAGAACCCGGATTTGCAAGTGAGGGTTTGCTCGGTCCGATACTAGGTGAGTTTACCATAAAAGAAGCTACAGAGAAAGGTATTCTTGCCAAAGTATCGGTGAGGATGATTAAAATACCCATTGATTACGACATAAAATACATTCAAAAATATAAGGATGCTTACGAGGAGGGTATAGTCAAGAGACTGGATAAGCTCCAAGCAATAGCAGAGGTTGCGGCTAAGCATGTTAATGCCGGAGACTCTGTGTTGATTATGGTTACCCGAAGAGATCATGGAGAAAACTTAGGTAATGTTCTGGCAAGTATGGGTGTCCCGTGTACTTACGTTCACGGAGATGCTAGTGGAATTTTCAGGAACGAAACTAAGGAAAAACTTAACTCCAAAGAAATCAAATGTGTTATAGCCACAGTTGTATGGAAAGAAGGTATTAACATACCGGAATTAAACGTAATCATCTATGCTGGAGAAGGAAAAGGTGATAGGGCTGTCATTCAGTCCATTGGGAGAGGTACTAGAATTACCGAAACTAAGAAAGTCCTTATCTACTATGACATCTTTGATCCTTCAAACTCCTACTTTATGGAACATTTTGGTCTAAGGTTCATGTTGTACTGTGACCTAGGATGGGTGACATAATGAAACTATTCGGGCAGAAGTTGGAATCTTCAGGTACTTGGGCTTGTTTTCCTGGAGACAATTCCTCCTTGCTTCTGCCCGATTTCCAATAAATAGGAGGTGAGGAGCGATGATGGAACTTCCAAAAATTAAATCCCAATATGGTGTGATGGTAAAAAGGAGGGGTGATGGAATATAATAAAATAGAAATTGAGCTTCCGGTAGGAACTGATATTTCCAATACATTTGTAGACAGACTGGTCAGCTTACTTACCGAGGATCTTTGTGAGGAAATAACGAAGAAAAATCCGGGTTTGAGTGCCTGGATATCCGGAATAGGGGCAAAACCTTCCTACTCTAGGATTGATGCTGCACTACTTGGAAAAACCACATACTCCCCACTAATTAAGGATGGGGATGAACCTGTATATGATGACTCAATTCTCCACATCGAAATAAGTGTAAGGTGAAATGCAGAGACTACTTAATACCGGGTTAGCAATGATCCATATGTTTTTTGTTGTCCTGATTGCTATTGCTATCCTGGATGCAGTAACATGGAAACCGGATACCTATGTCTGTTTTGATACGGTCAAAGGTGTCGTTTGTTTAAGAACTTCCCAATAAGAAAGGAATAAAGAATGGAACTTCCGAAGGTTTACAAACCTGTCACTTTGCGACCGAAGACCTCCATAGGGATAAAACAACGCCGTTTCGGCGTAATGGTCGAAACTGACGGAGAAAATAAAGGTGGTGTATTCGGTCCTTATGAAAAATTGGAGACTGCTTTGGAGGTAATTCCGTCATATTCGGATTTAGGTATGAATACAAACTTTGACTCACCTCCCCTTGATTTGTCCAAAACTAAATTCGTAATCTGCTATCTTAACGGATTAGATTATGTAAACCTCTATGAATGGAACTTTGGTAAAGATCAATGGGAAATGCGTGAAGGGGTGGAAATAAAGGATATATAATTAAGGAGGAAAAGATGAATCATGGAAAAAGAAATAGACGAAGAAGTTTGGAAAAAAAGATGGACTAAGTTAGTCGAAGACGCCGCTGAAGCCATTGAAATCTTCGGAGAGGATGAATTAGAAGAATATGCCAAACGCCTACGTAGACATAATACGGTACCTGAATGACCACCACATTCACATTGACTATGCTGGGAAGAATGTATCCGAAGGGTGGATAGGGATTCGCTGTATCTTCTGTTCGGATCACTCCAATCATTTGGGGTTTAATATGTCCTCAAAGGCATATAATTGCTTCAAGTGTGGCCAGTTTGGCAATGTTGTTGATTTTATTCAGATTCTTGATCGGTGTGACCTGAAGCAGGCCATAAGGATCTCCAGATCATATCAGAGCATTGATTCTTTCATACCCCCTACTGAAAAAAAGCGGTCCTCCGCAGACTCAGCACAGCTCCCATTCGATTCCACAAAGCAATTCAAGACAAGACATCTCGAATTTTTACGCAGCAGAAGGTACGAACCGGAGAAGCTGATTAAACAATATGACCTCTATGTTACTGGACCTTCGGGTGATTTCAAGCACCGGATAATAATCCCTGTGTTTTACAAAGGGGAGATGGTTACTTACGTCGGAAGAGACTTTACTGGAAGAGCGGAAGTTCCATATAAGAACTGTCCTGATGAACGCTCCGTAATCTCCCCGAAGAAAATACTTTATAACCTGGATGAGACAGATTCTACTCTTTGTTGGGTGGAGGGTTTCTTCGATGTGGCCAGATTCGGTGAAGGTGCAGTCTGTTCGTTTGGTACTAAATGGACTTCAGAACAATTGGCTTTACTAATTGGTAAGAAAAGACTCTATATCTGGTTTGATGGGGATGCCCAGAGAGAAGCAAAGCGGTTAGCTAGTGCGGCTTCTGCATTTATTCCCCATGTAGAAAACTTAAATTTCCCTGAAATAAAGGATCCTGACTCGTTATCAGATGCGGAAATGTCGGAAATAAAAGAAGAATTAGGGTTTTAAATATTTTCTTGACATATCAATTTAGCTGTGATCTAATTGCAGCGTTCGGGTAACAAAAGGATTGTAGAAGCGGGGGGAAGTAATTGTGCCTATTTACCATAAAAGCTTTTTTGCAGAGTTGGGTGGACATCTCTACTATTCTTTAGCCCGAACAGCCAAGAATAAAGACATGTTGCTTAAACCCCGGTCTACCCGATTCTGCAATAAAGCTTTTTTTGTACCAACTTTTCCTGAATCACCACCAAAATAAAATATAAAGGGGGAAAAATGTTATGCTGGATGACCAAGTTAAACCTTTGTACTTTGGAGACGGGGAAGACCCAGATGAAGACGATTGGGATGATGAAGAGGACGACTTCGAAGACGAAGAGGACGATTGGGATGACTTTGAAGATGAAGAGGAAGAGGACGACTGGGATGAGGAAAACGATATAGATGATACCCCAGACGATGAGGAAGATGAAGACGAGGTGGAAGGTTGAAAACTGAGCTTCAGCAGAAACTGGGTTGGGCTGCTGGGATTGAAGAGAACAGAGCCTTAGTAAGGATCCTAGGACCTGTGGAAGCAATAGTACTGTTTGAGTTACTTATTGAGGATGGGAAAACTGATAATGAATGGTTTTCCCTTCCTCAAACCCTCATTGCAGAAAATACAGGGATTTCTTTCCGCAGACAAATCACAACCCTAGAAAAACTTACATCAGTTAACGGTGTTCTGACCCGTGTTCTCAAGGGTATGCCCGCTCGATTTTACTATAAAATCAACTACCAAAGGATTGAGGAGCTTCTCAGTTCTAACAAATTGTTAATACAGCAAAACGCCTGTAAACCAGCGGAAAATTGCAGTTTAGACAAATTGTTAATACTGAGAAAACCTGAACCCCAGGATAAGTCTCAGTTTAGACAAATTGTGAATACAGCAAACCCCGTAGTTTTAACACCTAAGAAACCGGTTTTAACGCTGAAAAACACAGTAATTCTCACGCCTAAGGTAGCGGTTGCAGGGTTGACATTGAAAGCCTCGGTAGTAGGCCAAGAGAAAGAAGAAAAGAAAGTAATACAAAGAAAAGAAGAAAGAGAAAATAAGGAAGGGAGTAATTATACTAATCCTAATAATAGTTATAGTAATATTAAACCTATTTTCCTTACGGAAAATAGGGGCACTCACTTCTCCGAGGTGAGTGCGGCCACTGCTGCTGTGCAGCAAAAACACACCCTTGTTAAGAGGGATACAACTGAGGATTTATGGAAAGATAATTATAAAGGCTTTGTTGGTACGGTTGAAACTTCTCCGGAAGCTGAGGCTATTATCTCTTTCTGGAAAAGTAACGGTCTCAAATGTCGGAATAAAGGTACTAAGGGTTACATTAAAACCCTCCAATATATTCGGGCAGCTCTGAACGGTAGTTTGTACAGCCAGAACAGACCTGATCTTGCCGGAGTAGAATATACCTTGGAAGGAATTAAAGGTGCTATTAAGAACTTTGCTCTCGCGGCATTTCATCCGGAGTACGAACCAATATCCTTTGTCAAGAAGCAATTCTACCAAAAGGTTACCCTTGATTGTTTCTTCTATCAGCAGTTTTCTCCTGGGGATGAAAATAAAAGGTTATTCTTGACCTTCTTGAAAAAACCGGAGACAGCTCGTCCTAAGTTTGCTCGTAGGGAAGAAGAAGGTGAAATCTCTAAGGTGGCTACGAAAGTATTGATTGACTGGTTTACAAAGAAAGGTTATCCCTACTCTGAAGAAAAAGAAGGGGAGGCTTTTGTGGCGGCATCGAATGCCATATTCAGGTTTTACCACGATCACAAGAATGACCTCCTCATAGATACATTTGACTACTGGGGAAGGTTATTTGGGCTGACAGACCCAATACAGATAATGGCTCAATTGGTAACCAAAAGCTTCGATGCAAAGCTTCTGGAAGGAAAGAATCAGAAGAACTTTAATCCAGGATGGGTGGCTTCTGAATTACGTCGTCCGGATTATTTTGTTCGTTACCTAAAAGACAACAACATCCTGAGGTCGGCAAAGAGATGATCATTAACCGGGAAAAGATAGATACAGCCATTGAGAACCAAATAACTACAGCGATGATTTTATCCACTCGTTATTTAACCGAAATCTTTACCTTGTATGAAGCGGAGTACATGGTAAACCCTTATGCCAAAGTTATATGTGCTTGGTGTATTGACTACTACAAGGTTCATGGTAAAGCCCCACAAGAAACTATTCGGGATATATACGAATTGGAAAAAGGTTATATGTCCGATGCTGATGCCCAGATAGTCTCAGCTTTTCTCTCCAAGATAAGTAGGGAGTATGTTTCGGGACAGTCGGTGAATGACGAGTACGCCTTGAAGGAATCCCTCAGCTACTTTAACCGAAGGAACATTACTGTACGAGCTGAGAAAGCTCTCAGGTTATTGGACTTAGACCGTCATGAGGAAGCCCAGCAAGTTTTCACTGACTACAAACAGGTTTCTTATCAGCTTTCTGGTTGGTTTAATCCCTACGATCCTCAAGGTATTTGGGAAGTGTTTGATCCTAGCACTCAAGGTATTCTACAGTTACCCGGAGCTGTAGGGGAGATAGTCGGTCCGATTGAAAGGGAATGGTTTGTAGCTTTACTCGGACCGTTCAAGAGAGGCAAGACCTTTGCTCTGATGAAGATGGCTAGATGGGCCGTCGATCAGAGATTAAAGGTGGCTTTCTTCTCCCTGGAAATGAAGAAGAAAAATATCAAGGAGAGGTTTGCAAGAGACATCACAGGATATGGTGTGAAGAATGGTTCAGGAGAGGAAGAGATAGTCTATCCTGTCTTTGACTGCATTCATAACCAAAGTGGGGAGTGCAACCGTCCAGAAAGAACTAATCAAGAGAGTCTGGTAAATGTGGTAACAGGTTATACCGCAGACTCGTTTAACCGAGAACTCACTTATAGGGCATGTACAGCTTGTAGGGGTCAGGGAAGACTGAGTACCTTCAAGCAGACTGTCTGGTTTGAGACGGCTCAAGTGCCTGCGTTCGACTTCCGAAACACCTTCGACTTCTTGAAAAGCTATGAAGAAATCTATGGGTCGGAAAATCTGAAAGTTATCCCCTACCCAAGATTCAAAGCTTCCCTCGATGACATCGAAAGAGATTTGTTTTCACTGGAAGTAAACACAGGATTCATTCCCGACGTAATTATAATTGACTACGCCGACATTCTCTTGCCTAACAAGTCAAGAGAGGGTAGAAGATTTGAGGTAGACGACATCTGGAAGCTTCTCCCAGCTATGGCGTCGGAACGAAAGTGCATAGTCATTTCAGCTAGCCAGGGTAATAGGGATTCTGTTTATTCAGATGCCTTAGGTCAAGACGACATCGCTGAATGGATTGGGAAGTTTGCTCATGTGGATATATTTCTCTGTTTGAATCAAACTCCTGAAGAGAAGCGGAAGAATCTACTTAGGCTAGGTATGCTTGCCCACAGACACAAGGACTTCGATGAAGAGAGAATGGCTATGATCGTGCAACAACTAAGGGTCGGTCAGTTCTGGTTAGACTCAGAAGTTATCCGGTACGAAATAGACCGAGAAGCGAAAGCAGCTAAGAAGAGGAGGTAGGGATTGAACGGGAGAGAGGGACAAAGAAATGACGATCTTCAATAACAGACCCTCGGAAATGTGGTCGAAGAAAGCTTGGGATTTTGTTACCGAAAAATACGGAACTCCCCAGAGCTTACAGATCAACACCTATTGTTGTCAACCACCAAACTGGACAGCCAAGGTGGAGAAGCGTTTGATTATGGTTACCGTAAAAGAAATTAATGAATGGGAGGGGGTGAAAAATTAATGAAAGGAAGTCTTGTCGTAACGGTATCTTCCGGGGAATATGAAAAAGCTTCTACTGAGGAAGATCGGTCTCTTCTTCTGAAGAATCTAGCTGATGCAGGTGTGAAGGTTAGGAAACCTTTGGAGGACGAGGTATTTGTTGACATTGACACTGATTCTGATTATGAGGAGTTCCTTCATCGGGCATCAAAGATGGAGGACTTTACGGGACTTCGGTTTAAATACGAAGAGTATCCGTCCAAGTCAGGATTACCACACAGACATATCATAGTAACCATATCTGGTTACAAGATAATGTCTGAATTGGAGAGAATAGCATTCCAGTTTGTATTCAACTCCGATCCAACAAGAGAGTTTCTTAATGTTGGTAGATACCTCAAAGGAGACACACCAATAAACATGCTGTTCGATTATAGAGAGGTTAAAAAATGAGAGTACTTGTAACAGGAGATCGGAATTGGTCGAACAAGGATATAATCCGAGAAGTCCTCAAGAAGTATCCTACCGATACAATACTGATTAATGGAGGTGCCCGGGGAGCCGATAGTATAGCCGCTAAAATTGGCAAAGAACTCGGGTTCAAGGTCGAGACTTTCAAAGCAGATTGGGGTGCTTACGGTCGGGCTGCTGGTCCTATTCGTAATCGAAAAATGCTGAGAGAGGGGAAACCGGATGTCGTAGAAGCCTTTCATGACCATATCCTGGATAGTAAAGGGACTAAGGATATGGTAGAAATATCAATAGCAGCCAATCTTCCCGTAACTTTGCATGATGACAGAGAAGGGCATTACCCTCTCCATTTATTTTACTAGGGGAATATGAATCGAATTTTTGTATTTGGAGATAGTCATTCTTATCATGGTTGGGTACAGGTACCGACTCTTCTACCGGAAGCTGCCATTCATATTAGACATCTAGGTCCAATCTTAATGTACTCTCTAAGGAATGGAATCCTGAGAAGGGTTACCAGGGAGGGAATCCTCCCCGATGATCTTATCGTCTTCTGTTTCGGAGAGATTGACGTCCGTTGTCACATTCACAAATTCAAGGATCAAGGAATCCAGAACATTGTAGACGATTTGGTTACCCATTATTTCTTGGCAGTACAGGAGGCTATGAATCATTTCCCCGAAACAAAGGTGGGGATTTACTTCGTACCTCCTGCTACCAAGAAAGAAAACATAGTAGACAATCCTGACTTCCCTTGGTTGGGAGAAGACTCAGAACGCTTGAATTATACCAGAACTCTAAACAAAACTCTGGGGGAAAGATGTGAGGAAGAAGGTTACTTATTTATTGACCTCACAGAATGGTATGAAGATGATGAAGGTTTTCTCCGACTAGACATGGCGGAAAAGGACGGTCCGCACATTCAGGATGCTTCACCCTTAGTGAACTTCCTGCAAAGATTGATAAAGGAGGATGAATGATTTCCGTTTGTAGAACATTTACTTTTGAGGCAGCTCACCAACTTCCCAGATACGATGGGAAGTGTAGTCAGGTTCACGGTCATAGTTACAAGCTTGAGGTAGAAATAGCCTGCCCGGTGTCCCTACTGAATGGGTACTTAGACCCTCAAGATGCTATGGTTGTGGACTTCAATACATTAGAATCGGTCGTAAACAATGAGGTCATTCGGTTATTGGATCACCAAATGATAAATAACCAGATCGACATAGCTGAACCCACAGCGGAAATGCTGGTGTTATGGATAGTCGAAATACTGAAGAAGGCAGTATGGTCGTATTCTAACCCGGATAGAAAAAGTGTACACCTAAACAGAATCCGTCTGTACGAGACGGAGAAATGCTATGCAGAATGGAGGGAAACAGATCGGGATGAGAATTGATGTCAATTCGATTTTTTATTCAATCAACGGGGAGGTTACATCAGCCCATCAAGGAAGTCTTTGTACGTTCATACGACTTCAGGGCTGTAACCTTCGGTGCAAGTACTGTGATACAGCCTACGCACAAGCAGCCAAACCGGGTGCTATGGGTTCCATTACAATGGAGAAGGTGGGAGAGATCGTCCAAAAATTTGGATGTTCCAATGTGACCATAACGGGAGGAGAACCCTTATTCCAGAGAGCACCTCTATCCGTGTTAATTGCAGGATTGAAGGTCATCTCCGAATATGGGGTGAAGTTTATTACCGTAGAGACAAACGGTTCCTTCAACCCGTACATAACCAACCCCTCTGAGGATTTAGCCCATAACGTAGACTGCTGGGTAATGGACTATAAACTTCCCTGCAGCGGGGAGATGGATAAGATGAACCCGGAAAACTTCGCACTTTTAACCGAAAAGGACTTCGTGAAATTTGTCATTGCCGATGTCTTCGATATGTTTGAAGCTGTGAAGGCTATGGAGGACATTCGGAAAAGAGGATGTAAAGCGAAGTTTGCCTTTTCTCCCGTACTTAGCGGAAAAAATATGGATTATAGAGAAGCCTCCCAGGAGCTGCTTAGTTGGCTAAGCCGACTCGGCATCAAGGAAGGAATCCTAAGTTTGCAGCTTCACAAGATCATTTCGGTCGATTAAACTTTTTTTGGACCAGGGCAAAAAAATCAGCGGGTTTTAAAAAAATTGTGCTATAATGAGATTAAATCAGTTACAAAATCCATAGCATCACAAACCAAAAAGGAGGCAACAAAATGAAAGCGTTAGACCAAATCGACGTAGCCAGACTTAAGGCTGCAATCGAAGCCTTGAACAAGGCAACCTTCAAAACTGAGGACGGCACCGAAAAGAAATTTGTTGAACAGAATTTGAAAACGGTAGCCATAACGAAGGCAAACATGCTGGACAGCTTCGTAAAAGCTGTCGAGGGTATGGATGAAAAAATTGCAGAGAATCTGCCCGAGGTAGTATCGAAGTTTTACAATGTGTTCGTCTCCGAGGCAGAAGAAGACGATCAGCCGGCACCGGTACCCGCAGCCAAGAAGGAAAAGAAACCCAAGGAACCGAAAGCTCCGAAAGAAAAGAAACCCAAGAAAGAGAAAGCAGTTTTGTCTGAATACGGACACAAACAGGGAAGTCAGGCCGCAAAGCTTGATGATCTCCTCAAAGAAGGTGGCCATACTGTAGACGAAATGGCCCAGATTTCGGGAAGAACGACCCTCGGAGTGAGAAGTCACATTCAGCATCTCCGTAATGATCGGAAACTGGTCATCGAAGAGACGGAAGACCATAAGTTCCAGGTCAAAGGCCCGGCCCCTGCAGCAGCCCCGGCAGCCACAGCAGCCCCGGCAGCAGCACCCGCCGCAGTAGAAGAAGCAGCCAAAACCGAGTAAACAATGAATAAGGACGCCACAGAAAAACATTTAATGTTGATGTTGACGGAAGGTCTGGGTCTTGACCTCACAGACTCAGACCTTCGTGGCACCCCTGAGAGGGTTGCCCGGATGTATGCGGACGAGTTCTTTGCTAACAATTCTGGAAAAACACCTAAACCCAGAATACAACTTAGTCCCAATAAGAACTACACAGGAATTATTGTCCGGGATAACATTCCGTTTGTTTCTATATGTGCCCATCATCTACTTCCTTTCTCAGGAGTAGCCCATCTTATGTATATCCCTGATAAACATCTTGTGGGTGCATCTAAACCATCAAGGATAATCCAGTATTTCGCAAAGAAACCCCAGTTACAGGAATACTTGAGTGCAGAGGTTCTGGACTATTTTTGTTGCAAAGTCCAGCCCTTAGGGGCAATGCTGATCATAAGAGCTGTTCACGGTTGCATCTCTTGTAGGGGGGCAAAGGACGGCAATTCCTCAGGTATGATAACCTCAGAAGTTCGTGGGTCATTCGCCGAGAATCTTTCCACTAGAATGGAAGGCTTAATGTTATTGAAAACTATGAGTCCAGTCCTATGACAGCACCCTATCCGGATTTTGAATTAATAGAATGCCTAAGAAAGAAGTTTGTTGAGTTTTCGGTCGATAATCTCACGAGGGACGAGGTTATCGACCTGATCAATCATATGTACCAAGCGATACAGGTTAAAGATCGGGAAATAATAGAACTTAGAGGAGTCATGAGAACATGAATGCTTCCGAGATTAAGTGGATTCCTATCGAATCCTCAAGCATCGTCAAATCTATAGCCTACCATAAACCAAGTCTTTTCATCAAGTTTAAAAACGACCGTATGTACCAATACTTTACAGTCCCCGAGGGACTGTTCGAAGAACTGAAAACAGCAGAATCTATCGGGAAGTATGTTGACAGGTATGTAAAGAAGGGTGGTTACCTCTACAAAGAAATCAAACCCAATGAGTCATTGAAACTGAGGTGGAATGAAGATGGACTATAAACTTACGGATGAAGAATACAGAGTACTCGTCAAATGGATGGGTGAGGTTGTTCATGAGAACGCAGGACGTGATTTCTTTGGGCTTCGATGCTGTTCCTGTGGGTATGAATCTCCTGAAGAGTTAATGAACCGTCATATCCAAATAAGTAACCGGGACTTCGCTATGGCTGTAGACAAAGATGCCCTTTTCCTGAAGATTGTGGAAAAAGATTCTTGGGTGAAGTTCCTAGACTCTGCGTCCAAACATTATGACAATTCCTCAAAGTACCACAGAAGTTTCTTTCCCGAATATGGATTTATGGAATGGGTGTTTAACAAAGAAGATGGTTGCTACCGTCTACCCAAATTAGCTGCATTAGCAGTTAAGGAAGGAATAATATGAAACCACCCGATCTAATGTTTGATGCCGAAATGCAAGAGTTCTTTCGGGAATTTATGGGGAAATGGCAGCCTTTTGACAAAGCAAGATGGGTTAATCCTGAAACTGAACTCATTTATAGAAACAAATGGGTAGCAGATACCGGTAAACTATGGTTCTATACCCACATAGACACAACGATTGAGGTATCGGAAAATGATCCTGCACTCTATCGCATACCCGAAGTTTTCTCCCGAGACTTGAAGAGATGTCTTTGGCATATGGTAGACTGGACCAAAATGGAATTAGGTACGCACGACGATAGTGGTGACGTTTACCTTTTCCTCCCCTCAGAGATAGAGGAAGGTCCATTAGAGTACGAGGTTACCTTAGAAGAAGCTCTCTTAGGAGCAATCAAATGGCAAATAGATCACGGCGTCAGACCGAAAGGATAGGTGAGACATGTTCCGTAAGAAAATAAATCAAATTTCATCTAGTTTATGGGTGTGGTTGTTTCTTCTCTGCATGAAGAACGTATATTGGAAAGAAAGGGCATTCGTCGCCAATCGTACCATCATGCGGACTTGGAATGATCAGCTGGAGTTTACCTACATAGTTAGAGACATGCGAAAAGTAAACGGTTATACCCGGGAAGAACTATTAGAGATGCTTACCATCGTAAGAATGGAAGAAGAAAGACTTCGGTGGAAATGCCCGGAACCGGATGAATCCTTGTTTCAAACAATACGGGATAGAGAAGAAAGATTAAGGAGGAGTGCAGAGTGAAGATAACTAAGGCGGAGATTCTTTGGTCAAGAAAATGTCATCTTTCCTGTAGCTTTTGTAAAATGGTTACGGGAAAAGCAAACACAGTTCCATTAATATATTGGATATATACCATTCTTCAGCTCAAGAAGCTGGGTTGTGGTTTCATTGCCTTCTACGGAGCCGAACCCCTCATTGAGATGGAGAAACTTGCAGAAGCAATCGGTTTCAGTGAGAAGATGGGTATCCCCACAACTGTCATCACTAGCGGAGTCGTTCCAGGATTCCTGAGCAAACTGCAACTTCTACACAAGGAAGGTCTTAGATCGCTAACGATGTCCTACGACATCCAACCGTATGACAAATTTAGTCGAACAAAAAGCAATGTTGCGATAGAAAGTCTGGAATACTTCAAATCCCTCGGTCATACCCGTGATGTCGCTGTAGTCGTAACTCTTACTCGCAACAACTACAAGAAGCTTGCCGACACAATAAGGATGCTCTCCCACAAAGGTATCTGGACGCTGTTTGACTTCATTCATCCCGACAGAGGTCAACCAGGAAGCAAGTGTTCTTCCACAGATAACAAGAAACTGTTCTTTACCGAGAAAGATAAGAAAGACCTAGTTCAGGTTGTGGATGAATTGATATACCTGAAGCGACAAGGTTTTCTCCTGCATGCCAGTCTCAGCTTCCTGAAGGATATAAAGAGTCAGGACTACTGGTATAAACACGATTGGAATTGCCTCACATCAAATCTCTGGGGTTTCCCTTCTTGGGTGACCATTGATTGTGACGGAAAGGTTTATGCTTGTGATGACTTCCAACCCCAGTACAGTCCTGAAATATATGGATGGGAGATTGCAGATAAGTGGCTTGATTTTGTCTCGGAACATAAGCGTTTGGTTGCAAGTCTTTGTCCCGGGTGTGCTTGGAGTTCTCATATCGACGCCCATCTTATTAAGGTCGGTATAGAGAATATCTCTGACTATACCCATTCAAGAAAGTAGGCGTAAACTATGTCCAGACCAGAACGTAAAGAAGAAATAATCCGTATTCGGCAAGAGGGCTATGACGCAGCTAAAGCCGGAAAGCATGTTCAATCTTGCCCCAGAGAATATCTCCATTCAACAAATCAGGAGCAATGGGAGACAGGATACAGAAACTACCAAATGGAAGCAAATAAGCTGAGGCGTGAAAACAAAATAGGGAGGATAGCAGATAGGGTGTGCTATATACTAAATAATTATAACATTTGGAAGGAGTCCGAAATCGAACGGGTTATGGTTGAATCCGAAATCGAAAGCATAATTGAAATATGGGAAGGGGAATCATGAGGAGTTTATGTGAAGTCTGTCATAAAAGGAAATCCGTAGGAGTGGCTTCAGTACCCGGAGTTCCGATGTCAGTAGCCTACTGTCGTCATTGTCTGTTAAACGATCTTCAGCCCATGGAAGTACTTATAGCTCACACGGCTTGTGGGGGAGAAAGTTTGGCAACCTCAATAAGCTGGTGGAGATTACTTGTTATTCATAATCTCCTGGAACAAGGTTGTACTCTTCAATGGTTCAATAGTCAAGTCCTTGAATATTCCGACTTTGTAAACGAGCTTATGGAAAGCTAATATAAGGAGGATTAAGATGATTTTATTATTTTCAGGAGGAGTGGACAGCTTCATAGCCTACCATCTATTGTCAAAGAGACACAAGGTGGATACCCTTTACATTGACTGTGGTACTCCTTATTCTCATAAGGAAATAAGTGCCGTAAAGAGACTTGTACCGTCAACCATAATCGAAACAATTTCGTCTATAGGAAATAGACAGTTAGACGGAGTAAATGCCTATGTCCCGTTCCGCAACCTCTACTTAGCCATGTTTGCAAGTTATTATGCTGAAGATCGCATGATAGCTATGGCGGGATTGAAGGATGATAACGTCAGCGACAAGACACCGCAGGCATTTAAGCTAATGACAGATTGCTTAAATCAGCTTGACCCACAACTGGATAAACCTTATCTCATATTCAGTCCCTTCTGGTCTCATACTAAAGAGCAGATTGTGGAATGGTACATGAAAAGGGTGGGGGACAAGAAAGCTCTTTTGGATACCGTGTCTTGCTATGTTCCGGGTATTCAATATTGTGGTAAATGTCCGGCTTGCTTCCGTAAGTGGACGGCTTTTTTTTGTAACGGAATTTATGACCTCCCCGTACCCAACAGAACCCTAGCTCTTGGTTACTATGAAAGAGCTAAGGAGAAAATGTACGTCCAGGAAAGAAATGAGTCGATCATCAAAGCTGTGACAAAAGCTGAGGCTATGAAACTATGGAATTAAAATACCTAATGTTTGACGAGATTTTCCCGGTAATATTTCCTGATTCGGTTCTTCACAACCAAGTCAGTATCAAAGGGAAGACAGTCACCTCAGCCGGTTACATCCACACAATAGTAACCGAAGAAGGTTACCTGAAAGTCCAAACATATGGAGAATCCATGGGGCTGAAAAAGAAGCCCAGCAATCACGATGCCGACATTCTAACAGAAGCTATTAACCAGAAGATGTCTTCCCTGCATGGAATTTTAGCCGTAGTGAGTAAGGAACAAAGTGTTCTTTCCGTCTTGAGAAATGCTTACCTGGACAGAAGTGATAATCCCAGGAAGAAAGTGATAGCTGTAGACATAGACGGTACGATCACCGTAGAAACAGAAGGTCATGATTATCCAAATAGAACTCCCCGCCCCGAGAGGATTGCAATGATCAATAAGGCTTATGATGCCGGAAATGTGATCATATACTATTCAGCAAGGTGGGGAGAAGACAAAGCTGCTACGGTCAAATGGTTGGAAGACAACGGTGCAAAGTATCACGGTCTTGTCCTCGAAAAGCTCTTTTATGATATGCTCCTAGACGACAAAGCTGTTGTTTGGAAAGAGGTATAGAGGTAAATGAAATTCAAAATCTTCCTGGATTCCGGTGCATTTAGTGCCTTCATGAACAAAGCGACTGTTTCTCTCCAGAACTACATCGACTATATTCTGGAGAATGAGCAATACATCGAGACCTACGCTTGTCTTGACGACATCGGATCTCCTGAGAAAACATGGGAGAATCAAAGGGAGATGGAGAGACAGGGGCTGAGTCCTCTCCCCGTCTATCATATGGGAGAACCCGAAGAGTTCTTCCAACGAGTTCTTGAGTATCCTCACTTTGCAGTCGGAGGGATTGCTTCAAGCGTAAAGGGTTCTGGTTCCTTACAAAACCATCTGGACATTCTCTTCTCCCGCATCTGTACTGAAAAGACAGATTATTATCCCTCTCATAAAGTTCATGGTTTCGGTATAGCTATTCCTCAACTGATAGCCCGCTATCCTTTCTACAGTATTGACACAAGTTCCTGGGTTGCTTATGGAAAGTATGGAATCATCCTAGTTCCTAGAAAAGTACACGGGAAACTGAGGTTTGATGTTTCCCCCTACACAGTAACGGTGTCTACCCGATCGAAAGCTGTCGGAGAAGCAAAGCACTTTCAGCATCTTCCCAAGATTGAGCAAGACTGGATTATAGAATACTGTGGGAATCACGGGATGCAGATGGGTATATCCACTTTCACCAAATGTCCATTGGGGCAAAAGTTGGAGAAGAATCAACACAGGGTAAGCAAAGGCTCCGAGGATGTCGAAGTTGTACTGGAGAAGGGTCTCATAAATGATCATGAATCCAGAGACAGAATGAATCTTATCTTCTTCTTGGAAATGGAGAAACACCAACCTAAATGGCCTTGGAGATGGTATCAACAAAAGAAGGAAGGTCTTTTTTAAAAATGATCCTCTATCTATCCGGGAACTTCCCGCAATTAGCCAAGATTGAAAAAGAAGATGCAATGATAGAATGGATGAGGGAACATGACTACGACTATCACCGTTTAATTACCTTTTTTTATAAAGATGACTGTGATAGAGTGTTTCAAAACGTAAAAACCAAACGAAAACCGACATTTATAAGGAGGAACGAGAAATAGAAATGGATCGAGAACTTCTGGACTCCCTGGAGAAATCTGTAGCCGCAGCTAAGAAGATGTACTGGTCTCTCCGGGCAAAATCAAGCAAGAGGGAAACCCCTCATTGCAAACGCGGACAATCTCCACAAATCTCTTATAGTTACCTACAACAAATTCAGAAAGGAGTGTTACGATAATGGTAGTAAACAGGACGGAGCTTCTGAAGATTCTGGCATCACTGAAACCAGGACTTGCTAAGAAAGAGATGGTGGAACAGGCAACACACTTCATCTTTACCGGGGATGATGTCGTGACCTACAATGATCAGATTTGTATATCCCACCCTTATCTTTCAGGAATCAAATTCTCTGTTAAAGGAGAAGAGTTTTACAAGTGTCTGGAAGTAGCTCAAGGAGATGATGTCGATCTCATTCTCCAGGAAAACAAACTCAGCATCAAAGCCAAGAAGACGAAAGCGAGTCTTTCTCTGGTATTAGATGACAGGGATAGGGTAGAGTCCCACATTTCAAAAATGAAAGCCACTATGAGTGACTGGGTTCCTCTACCGTCAGACTTTCTTTATGCTCTGTCCTTATGTTCGTTTTCGGCATCAAGGGATTTATCCACAGGCATTCTCGCTTGTGTCATGATTACCAACAACAAAGTGTTTGCCACGGACAGGAACCGAGTAAGTCGGTTTACCTTAGAGCAAAGTCTCAATAACACCTTCTTCTTGTTTGCCAGGGACGTTCTTGAGCTTCTGAAACTTCCCGTCACAGAGTTTTGTATCCCGGAGGGGTGGGTTCACTTCAAGACCAAAGATGATGTGACTTTCAGTTGCCGAACAATTTCGGGGAGTCTACCGAATCTAAACAATTTCTTCAATGTGGAAGGTCCTACAATAAAGCTTCCAGACGACTTGAAGGAATCTGTAGACGCGGTAATCTTCATGACCAAAGGTGACAGTGAATCTTCCAGATTTATTGAAGTAGCTATCACTGAAGGTAAGTTGACTGTCAAAGGTGAAAAAGAAAGAGGTTGGATTGAGAAGATGGTTAACATCGACTACAAGGATGAACCCATCACTTTCAGGATTAATCCTAACTTTCTCTCTCAGATACTTGAAAGATCAGCGAATATAACCGTCGGGAGAAAAGCGGTGTACTTCAATACCGAAAAATTCGAACATGTTATTGCACTAGTTCTTATGGAGACGGCATAATGTCGGGATTCTTTGACCTCAGTGAAATCAGAACCGACTTCGACAGACCTCTTTGCCTAGAATGTGGATTATTCAAGACATGTCTTCATCCGTACATGCCCACCGGGGGTAAAGGGAAACTTGAAGTTCTGGAGATCGCGGAAGCCCCCGGTGAGGAAGAAGACAAAAGGAATACCCAATTAGTCGGGGAGGTCGGGCTTTACTTCCGAAACAAGCTCAAGAAGCACGACATATACTTGGATGAGGATTTCTGGAAAGAGAATGCTCTAGCTTGCCGTCCCCCCAATAACAAGGAACCTGAACCTGATCAGGTTCGATGCTGCAAACCAAGACTTGACAAAGTGATCGAGGAGTTAAACCCAAGAATTATTCTTCTCATGGGTAAATCCGCGATAGAATCTTTCTTCAAGGACAGGTTTGATGATCCGTCTCCTTCAAAATGGAGGAAGCTCTGTATCCCCGATTATAAGACAGGGGCATGGATAATACCACTATTTCATCCCTCTTATGGTAAAAGAAATGAAGCTGACAATCTACTCCAAGCTACTTACGATCAAGACTTGGAATTTGCCATTGAGAAGATAAGAACAAAGCAGAGGATAAAAAGAGGGGGATTTCCGAAGGTAGAAGAGAACATAAAAATCCTCAAGAAGTACGACGAAGTTATTGACGTTCTGGAGGATACAATAAAGAATCCGCCAGAGTATATCATCCATGATTATGAGACTAACAGAAAGAAACCTTTTGTAAAAGACAGCAAGATTGCTTCGATCTCTTTTTCTCCCGGAGATCCTAACTCAGCTTGGGCTTTTCCTCTCAGTTACCCCTGGTGGAAACCTTCTGAGGAAGAGACTATAAAGAAGATGTGGGGGAAGGTTCTGAAAGGACCAAGCAAGAAAGTTTCCCATAGTATGCAGTTTGAGGACAGTTGGGGACGAGCCGTTATCGGAGTTTTACCTGCATCTTGGCATTGGTGTACAATGACAGTTGCTCACATCCTGGATAATAGAACGGGTTTTACACCATTAAAATTTCAAGCTTATATTCATTGGGGAGCACCTGATTGGGAAAGAACTGTAAAGCATTACCTGGAGAATGCAAACACTAAGGGTTTTAACAGAGTAATGGAAGTTCCGTTAGATGAACTGCTGCTTTATAATGGACTTGACTCTTTGTGGGAGACCCGACTTCTCTACCTTCAAAAGAAGCTTGTTGATTCTCATTTAATGAAGGGTGTAAATCTATTCATGGATGGTCTGATAGACTTCTCAGACATGCACATGGCAGGTATAAATGTTGATCGTAATTATTATAAGGGAGCTTTCGATGAAGTGGAATCTATGGAGAGCGACATCAAGAGGAAACTTCTGGAACTACCAGAATGCCAGAAGTTCTTTGAAGTATTCAGACGCCCACCCAACTTAGGTTCAGGAAAAGACCTGAGGACGATATTCTTTTCAAAGAGCATTCTCGGTTTACCGTCCGTAAAGATGACGGAGAATGAACAGGACTCAGTAGACGCTAGCGTTTTATCCCAACTAGATTCTCCCTTAGCTCAAAGTTTAACCGACCTAAGTAAACTATCCAAGATAAAAGGTACTTATATAAAGCAGTTTGTTAAGAATATCCAAGATGACGGTAGAGTACACCCGTCATCGAATCTTCATATACCAAGATCGTACAGACCTAGCACGACAGAACCAAACTTTGCAAACATTCCTGTCAGGGACGAGAACGCCAAGAGATTATCCCGATCGGGCATCATTCCTAGCAAGGGCAGGTCTATCGTTGACTGGGATTATGGTGCCATTGAAGTGAAGATGGCAGCATGTTATACCCATGATCCAGCTCTCATATCTTATTGTAATGATCCGACTACAGATATGCACCGAGATCAGGCAATGGACATCTTCTGTCTTCCGGCAGGTCAGGTGACCAAGAAACTCAGGTTCTTCTCTAAGAACGGATTTGTATTCCCTCAATGGTATGGATCAACATACAAGGCTTGTGCCAGAAACATATGGAGAGAATGTGCTTACCTAAAGACAGCCGACGGTATTACTGTTCATGAGTGGTTAGAATCCTGCAAGATCATCAAGAACAGGGATAAAGCCTTAGATGAATTTACCAAGCATATGAAGGGTGTGGAAGATCGTTTATGGAAGAGATTTCATGTCTTTCAAGAGTGGAGACAAACCCATTATAAAAACTTCATTGAGAAGGGTTATGTGGAACTTCTGACAGGTTTCAGATGTCGTGGTTATCTCGGTAAGAACGAAGTGGTAAACTATCCGTTTCAGGGTACAGCTTTCCATTGTTTGCTCAAATCAATACATCTCAGCAAAGAGCTTTTTGAGGAAGAAGGTCTGGACTCGTTCTACTTGGGGCAAATCTACGACAGTGGTGTGCTAGACGTAGTTCCTGAGGAGCAAAACCACATAATTCATGTTACTACAGAAATAGCTACCGTGAAGATAAAAGAAATCTTCCCGTGGATCATTGTCCCTCTGACAGTAGAATGGGAAGCTACAGGAGTAGATGCTCCTTGGTATGCAAAGAAAGAAGTCACTGAGGAGGAATAAAGCATGGCCGAAACATTATGGAAACTATCCAGAAGATTTAAAGCTTATGCAGGACAAGATGTTGAGGACGTTCCTGATTCTTACCTAACTTGGTTGGAAACACAAGACTGGTTTCATAAGGACTTTCCGAAGGAAGCGTCTATTCTCAGAAAGGAATTAGAATATCGAGACCAGTTCAATCTGCATATCAGGAGTCAGAAGGAGGAAGAATGGAACTGAAGAAGTGGATTAAAGATCATTTCTATGTAACAGTCGGAATGTCCGTAAAAGGAAGATTCTTCTACGTCAGGGTGATAGATGGAAAGGGGATTGATTCCTTAAACATTCGTTTCCCGATATTCCTGTGGAGTAGAACTGAACTGAATTGGAGTCGGGATAGAACCATAAAAGGATTTTGTATCCTTTGGATACAAATATCTTTCTATAAATCCTTTCCTGATCGGGTTGTCGGGGTATATCTTAGATGGGTTTGGGAACTTATTAAGGAGGACTGGGAGAGAAAATGACTACCGATAGAATGGAAGAAATACGAGTAGCCTTACCTATCATACGTCAAAAGTGGGCTTATGTCGGTAATTTAATGAGCGTAATGCTCACCGAAATAGACCGACTAAGAGAAGAAGTGGTAAAGCAGATGACAGAAACCCACCAAGCCCAGGAGAATGATAACGATGAAGACTAGCGATGGATCAATTCTCCCAATGGAAGCAGTGGAAGCAAAGGTGCGGGAAGGCGATATAACGGCAAGATTCTACAAACAAATTCCCGAAAAGTATCTCCCGGCATTGCAGGGAATGAACCGCAAGCAAAGGAGAGAATACTACAGAAGTCATAAAAAGGAATGGGCGAGGGAGCTAAAAGCGGAACAAGCCGCCGAGGAGGAGGAAGGTCTATGAAGGAGTTGAAAAAACTGTATTGGCAGGTCCTTCCAGTTCTCACAGATAAGTGGAAGGGTCGGTATCGAGGTTGGCCAGAAGCTTATTACGATAAGGAGAAAGAATATATAGCCGCTTGTATATTCTGCGAAAGCAGCTATGTACCTCAGAAGGTTAAGGTAGGAGATCACACACCCTTGACAGTTTCCATAATGGACTATAGTGCCCGGAAGAAAAATCCTGAAGGTCCTGGTTGGGTAAGACTTCGCATACTGAAGACTTTTCCGAATTTAAAGGAAGCCCAGAAGGCTGCCTTAGAAGTCCTGAGTCTTCATCCTAATCTTTGGCCTACTGCAATTCGGGAGAAGGTAGGGAAGGGAGAGCGATGAGCATCCTAGACGAAATCAATCAAGAGTGGAAACGGGTTGTAACTGAAATTAAAGAAGAACAGACGTACAGGTTGAAACGGAAAGAGATATTATTTAAGCAGTTGCAGAAAAAGCATAAACAAGGTAACAATACCTTTTATTTGGGCAGGGATGATTTTTATTATTATGAAAAACTCTTAGGTGGGAGTTGTCAGAATGAGGAAGTTCAATGCCCGTTTTGCTTAGGAAAAGAAAAAATCCGGCAAATCAATACAGACATCACTCAGTATTTTGAAAATAAGGTCAAATGTCCATTGTGTAATGGTTATGGTACAGTATTCTTTATTTTTGGATATAAGTATCAGGAAATTAGTAACGATGATAGCGATTACCAGAGGTGGTGAAACGAAACGGGAGAAGGTGGATGATTAAGTGGAAGGAACGTCTAAAGATCAGTCCAGTATTTATTCCCCAAAATCTTTGGATTGGGGGAACTTGGGATAAAAGTTCCATTAAAATAATGTTCCTTTCCTTAGGTGTTATTATCCATATACATAGAGTTAAACCAGTAGTTCGTTCTGATGGAGGAGAAGCTTGCTTCTGCACTACCTGCGGAAAATACTTCGGATTAGATTAGAACGGAGTACACATTAAAACAAAGGAGGAGTGAATGCCATTACAACTGAAGTACCGACCCTCAGACTTTACAGAAATGATAGGTAACAAGGCCATTTTAACCAGTCTCGAAAGCATCTTTGCCAGAGAGTTTGACTTCCCCCATGCTTGGTTGTTTTACGGACCTAAGGGTTGTGGGAAGACTACATTGGCAAGAATTGTTGCCCACAAGTTAAAGTGTAGTGTTGATGACCTTTATGAGTATAACATGGCTAATCTTAAAGGTATTGACACTGTTCGGGACATCCTGGAAAACGCTGTGTATGCTCCGATCTCAAGTCCCGTTAAGTTCTACATCTTGGATGAAGTACACGAACAAATCAAAGGTGCCCAGGATGCTCTTCTCAAGATTCTGGAAGAACCTCCTCAGCATGTGTATTTTGCCCTCTGTACAACAAATCCGGAGAAGCTACAAGGGGCAGTCCGAAGCCGTTGTATGCCATTCTTAGTAAAGACCCTTCTATCTACGGAAATGAAGATGTTACTTGACGGAGTTCTTACCAGAGAAGGTCTACCGGATTACCCAATAGCAGTCATTAGGGAGATAATTCGTATTGCCGAAGGTATCCCCCGAGATGCTCTGGTGGCCCTTGATTCTGTCATTGACATTCAGAATGAGGAGATGGCTATTCAAGTCCTGCAAAACATTTCTATCGGGGAAGCAGACCTAGCCGATATTTGTAAAGAGCTGATGGACGGTACCACTTGGGAGGCTATCCGAAAAAGAGTAAGCACCTTGGCATCAAACATTAATGATGCAGAGAAAATACGGAGGGGTGCTATGGGATGGTTTTCCAAAGTGCTTCTTAACTCAAAAACAAACGATAGGGTATCCATGATTCTTCAGATTATGGAAGATAATACTTATGATGGAGGAATACCCAAACTAATCAACATGTTTTACATGGCTACAAAAATAAGATAAGGAGGAGGTTATGTCCATAAAAGATGATTTCCTGAAGCACTACAAAGAGATGATTTTACCGAATAAACCGGGTGCAGACAAACTCCTGGAGCACTTGCAAAAGAGGGATTTCTTCACAGCCCCAGCGTCCACAAAGTTCCACAGTAACTACCGAGGAGGACTGGTAGAACATTCCGTCCTGGTGTATGAAACCCTTAAGTTTGTTATGGAAGGATTTGCACCGACTACTTATATTGAAAGACCGGAGATGAAAGTCTCTATGGCAGTAGTCGGTTTACTCCATGACATTTGCAAGATGGAAACTTACTTAGAGGATAAAGAAGCTGCGACAACCCCACAAAAAGAAGCTATTGCCAGATACGGGCTTAAGGTTCCACAAGATCAGATGACGAAAGCATACGCAAGTAAGCTTATTGAGTGGTGCAAGGGTGGAAAGACTGGAGCTAAACCGGAGTTCCGGGAGTTCTACCGTGTGGAAGAAGTGTTTCCTTACGGACACGGGGAGAAGTCAGTCTTTATCCTTCAACAGTATATTAAACTTACGGAGGAAGAGGCATTAGCTATAAGATGGCATATGGGGGGATTCGACCCCGGTATCCACTTCGGGTATCCTTCAGGGATGGCATACAAGCAAGCCGTGAAGGATAACAAGCTTCTGGCTGCAATCATTGCGGCTGATCACATAGCAACTTATCTTGTGGAGTTGTGGAAAGATTAAGGATTGCCAACGGACGATTTTAAAGATGTGATATAATAAAAGAAAAAAGCTTGAAAGTGAATTGCTTATGCCAGACGACAAAGATTTACCGGGAGATGAAGAATTTGAGGAACTGGGAGACGAAGAGGACAAGAACTTCCCTCTCAAAAAACATATTGATGTCTATGAATTGGATCGGTGTGCAGTCGAACAAGTAGACTTATACCACATATGGGGAGAGCGTTTAGCCCGAGCCGAAAGAACCAAACAGTCCTGTATAGAAGAACTTGCTTATGAGAAGGCAAAACTTTCGGTAAAAATCAGAGAAGACCCCGAGAAATACGGGTGGGACCTCGAAAAAGAACCTACTGAACCTTGGGTAAAAGAACAGATTATTCTGGATGACAATATTCGGGCTTTAGCAAAAAATGTCATTCAGGCTACATACCAATATAATATGATCAATAATGCAAGAAAGGAGGTACTAGAACACAGAAGAAAAAGTCTGGATATTCTTACTGAGCTTTACAAAGGTGATTATTGGGGAGGTAGATCGAAATGGTCACCTGCTGCTGACATTGCCCGGGAGAATGGTAAAAGGGAACAAACGGAAATGTTGAATGCAGACCCCGACTTGAAACAGCGTTTAACAAAGAAAGGGCAACCAGAATGATACAAGAATCCTTTAAAATCCTTGTCGGATTTCTCTTTATCTTGGTTGCCTGGTGGGCTCTACTGAGAGTAGGATCCACCGCAGTATTTCACACATGGTTTAGACTAAAAAAGTATTATGAAGGAGGTAGTAATGGGATTAACGGCAGAACAAAGAAGGGCACTCTATGATCAGGAGTTACCTCAAAGGCAAGAAGAAAGCTATGCAAGAAAGGACGAGAAAGGTCGTTATAGATCAGTCTTTAAGACAGAAGAAAAAGCCGGCATCTCTTTCTGGGGAGCAAAAGACGGCGATCACAGAACAAGAATTATCCCGTATATCGTCGGGGAGAACAATCCCCAAAATCTAAAACCTGGACAGGTTGCTTTTATATGTGAGATATTTACCCACAGACAAATCGGTATAAATGAGGATTCGATCCTCTGTCCTAATCTCACTTTTCGGAAACCTTGCCCCATATGTCAGCATCAAGCAGACCTCAAACGGCGCCAAGGTGAGGGAGAAGACATTCCTAAAGAGGAAATTTCCAAACTTAATGCTTCCCGTAGAGCCATCTATAACATAGTTTGTTACGATGACACTTCCCAGGAAGCAAAGGGAGTCCAGGTTTGGGAAGTCTCTTATGTTCTCTTCTCAGAAGAAGTGGAGAATCTGGCAAATAAGAAGCGTACCGGTGGAAAAATTCTTTATGCACACCACAATCAGGGTTGCATTATTTCCTTCCATAAACAAGGGAAGGGAAGAGACACCGAGTTTAGTGCTTTCGAATTTGAGGAAAGATGTCCCATAGATGATAGTTTTCTTGAACAGGCTCACTGTCTGGAAGATTTGGTTGAGGAACTCACCTACGACGAGATTTACGATATGTACTGGGAGAATGCTTACGAAGCTGCACCGGATTCCCAGGAAGCAGCAGAAGCTACCAGAAAACCCAAATTGACGGAAGTTGAAAAGAAACCCGAAGCAATAACAGATAATTCTAAAGCCGAGGCAGAAGCAGCAGCCAAAGCAAAAGCGGAAGCAGAAGCCAAAGCAAAAGCAGAGGCAGATGCCAAAGCCAAAGCAGAAGCAGCAGCAGCGGCCGAAGCAGCAGCCAAAGCTAAAGCGGAAGCAGAAGCAAAAGAAACTGCGGCTCTTCAGAAGAAGGAAGAGGACGCCCCAATATTCCCCGCAGATGAATCGGAAGAAGTGGCTTGTCCCTTTGGAGCAGCCTTCGGTGCCGACTTTGATCAGTACACGCAATGTGATGATTGCCCGGTTCGGGCAAAGTGCAAGGATAAAAAAGAAGGAAAGAAACCTCCAGTCGAAGAGAAACCTGCTAAGACATTAGTGAGAAGGAGGGCATAAATCCTAATGGGCTTGATCAAGAAAAGACCAGATGATCAGCCAGGGTCAACCAACGAGGACATACTCCGCGAACAAGCGGGGTATGTCCAAGAGGTTGAGAAGGCTATAGCGGAACCCACCGACAATGAAATTGTTTCTTTACTGAACCGCAGAGTAGAAGTCAAGCAGGTTATCTCTACAGGATCCACTTTGTTAGATTTGAGTATTTGCGGAGAAGTGATTAGGGGCGGGGGCATCCCCGGTGGGTTATTAGTCGAAATTTACGGGAGAGCAGGGTTGGGTAAAACTGCCATCCTATCAGAAATATGTGCCTCCGCCCAGAGCAATGGGGGTAAGGTCCGTTTTACCGATCCTGAAGCCCGTCTTAACAAGGAGTACACCCGGATTTATGGAGTTGACTTATCCAAAAAGTTTGAGTATTACCGACCAGACACCGTAAAGGAACTGTTCAATGATTATTTGACCCCTTGGGAAACAAATACCGATAGTATAAATGTCTTTGCTTCGGATTCCATAGCAGCTTTATCCACTGAAATGGAGATGGAAGAGGAAGACAAACGTGGTCAGCAGCGGGCTAAAGACTTCTCCCAAGGATTGAGGAAGAATGCCAGAAGCATCGTTGACAAGAATATCCTGATGATCTTTACCAACCAGGTAAGAGCAGGGGAGAGAGGTGACATCACCCCAGGAGGGATGGGTATACCGTTCTATGCTTCCATCCGATTAGCAGTAAAACAACCAATGTTAGACCATTTTGTAAAGAAGAGTAAAAACATAGGAGGATCAAAGCGAGAGGAAACCATCGGAATAAAGAGTGAAATAACCGTAGTTAAAAACTCCGTAGGAATCTCCTATAGGAAATGCCCCATCTACATCATGAATAATTACGGTGTGGACGATCTTCGGGCAAATCTTCAGTACTACAAGGAGATGATGGGGCAAAAATCCTATGATGTCATTGACAGAACCTATATCTCCATAATTGATGCCATTCATTACATAGAAGATCACAACCTGGAAGAGAAATTAAGAGAACGGACTATTGATACTTGGGAAATGATTTTTCGGGAGTTCCAGGAAGTTAGAAAACCCAAAAAACGCTAAGAAAGGAAAGAACGTGGAATACATCATCGTCAGTATTAAACAGTACATGGTGATTGGTAAACTGGAAAAGGAAATAGTAGATGGTATTCCCACAGGGAATTTTATATTAATTAGCCCTGCCATTGTCCAACAGTCTAACCCAACAACGGACACCCATCAGTTCCTTCTTTTTCCCGGGTTACCGAAAGTCATACACTTGTCCAAAGGGTTTATGGAACAGACATTTTGGTATGATGTTTCACCCGGAGGTCTTCGGAACTCGTACATCGAAGTAACCTCTTCCCTGAAGATAACCAATAAAATGCCTCAACCACTTCCTTTCGGGGGAGGTAAACGTCAATGAAAATGCTCCTTGACTGCAATATGATTTGCCATATGGCAAAACACACAACCGGAGATTTAACCTACAGTGAATTGAAAACGGGAGTGATCTTCGGTTTCCTGTGGCAACTTCTTTCTTTGGCAAAGGTATTGCAGAGTAGGGAGTTTTGCTTCATCTGGGATTCTCCGGAATCCCTTCGCACTAATTTATTTCCTGATTATAAGAAGAACCGAATACAAAAAGAAAAGACCGACGAAGAGAGAGAAAGGGATGCCATAGCCTTTTCTCAATTCAGTACCATAAGAAAGGATATCCTACCCGCAATAGGGTTTAAGAATATATATAGTCAGAGAGGATACGAAGGAGATGATATAATAGCCAGCATTGTCCAGCATGACCTTGGACCATTCATAATAGTGTCCTCAGACAACGATCTTTACCAACTTTTGAGGGAAGAGGTCAGTATGTATTCCCTCAAAACAAAGAGTTTTTTTGGAGTAGTGGATTTCCGCAAGGAGTATAGTATTAAACCTCATAGATGGGCTAGAGTAAAAGCCATAATGGGATGCAAGACAGACGGGGTGCCAGGAGTACCGGGAATCGGTGTATCTAATGCCGTGAAGTTTGTAGACGGAGTACTTCCCCCGGCATCGAAAGCTTACCACAGTATAAAGTCGAACAAAGAAATAATAGAACGCAATCAAGTGTTGGTGACCCTACCTTTCCCGGGAGTAGATACATTTTTTATTCAGGAGGATGACAACCTCTCTTTGGAAGGGTTCATGTATGTGTGTCAGAAGTATGGATTTCATTCATTTCTTAAATCAGAGGGATTGGATCAATGGATAAGAATTTTTGGACTGAAGTAGGGAAACCTCTAAGGGAACTTGTGACCGATCTGGAGAAGCATCTCAGCAATGATAAGTTGGATCGGGTACGCAGGAATGCAGCAAAGAAGACCATGGAAAAAATCAAAAAGAATCTTGATAAATCCGAAGAGATTTACAAGATTTAAGGAGTGATCTGATGAATCCCAAGAGACACGGTAATAGTTTTGAGTGGGAAGTTTGCGGAAGTTTCTCCCGATTCTGGAGTAAAGGTGCTCGTGGTGATCTTTTCGGAAGAACAGATTCTTCGGGTGGTCGGGCTACGACGAGAGCTAAAACGGGACAGGAGACCGAGGGTCAGTTCGGGGATATGTGTGCCACAGCCGATGAAGGAAAGATCGTTGAAAGAAACTGGCATGTGGAGCTGAAAACAGGTTATTCCCAGAAGAGAAAACAAGCATTGGATAAGAGGAAAGTCCTCACCAATTGGTGCATTCTTGACCTAATCGACACAACACAGAAATTAACTGTATTTGAGGAGTTCTGGCTGCAATGTTTGGAAGGAGCTAACCATACAGGAAGGGAACCAATCCTAGTATTTAGGAGAACCCGTCTACAGAAATGTATTGCCTTTGAATACGATTATTTCTCCTACCTGATGGACTACTTCGGTAATCCGCCTATCGAGACTCCTCTTATTCACATAGAAACCCTTGACTATAGCATAGTTATTATGCTTTTGACCAACTTCTTTACCTGGTTGGAGCCCAGTGAATTGCTATTCAGGAGGAAGCAATGATTAAGTTCCTGGAGTTTGAATTTTTTCAACCTTATTCTTACGGTTGCCTAGAGCTTTCCCCCGGAGTGAATGTCATAATAGCTCCGTCTGATAAAGGAAAGACTTCTATTCAACGTGGAGTTGAATGGGTAAGAACAAATAGACCATTGGGAGATGTCTACAATTCTTGGCATGCTCCCGAAGGAGCCCATACAAGCTTCTCAATCTGCAAGACAGATGGAAGTCTAGTGGGTAAATCACGATTGAAAGGAACAACCAGATACTTCGTAACTAAGGATGACAAAGAGCTGGAGTTCCAAGAAGCTGTAGCCAGAGATGTCCCGTCTGAAGTAACAGAAGTCCTGAATCTCTCGGATATTAATGTTCAGGAGCAGGAAGCTCCCTACTTCCTCATTCAAAACTCGTCTCCCGGTGAAGTAGCAAAGCTGTTCAACGGTTTGATGGGTTGGAATATCATAGACCGACTGTTTAAGAATCTGGACGGGAAGATAAGAGCAACCAGGGAATCGGAGAAGTCTACAGAAAAGCTCTTGAAACAGAGTCAAGCCGAATTCAAAGGGTACGCATATTTAGACGAGTTCCAGCGAAGATTTGATATAGTGCAAGCAAGAAGTCGTCTTTATAAAAATAACATGGGCACCATCAGCTCAGTACGCTCAATCCTTGTGGCAATAAGCATTGTAAATGAAGATATTGACAAACTCAAAAAGAAAACCAAGCTTGAAAGCAGAATCCTAACTCTTATGGAGAAGGTAGAGATTTTCCAGAACAAAAATACGAAGAAGGAAAAGCTCACGGTTCTGGTTTCTGACATCAAAGAAACTGAAGAGATTCTGGAAGCAAAAGAAATAATTGAGGAATTGGACAACAGACTTATCCAACTTACCAGTAAGATCGCGGATCGAGAGAAGATCCAGAATAACATCAGAAACCTACAGTCTTTGGTAGTGAGCATAAAGCTGGCTGAGAAGTCTGTCGGAGAAAAGACCAAAATATATGAAAACCAAAAGAAACTATTGGAATCAAAAGTGAAGGAGTATAAAGTTTGTCCCTTCTGTGGACAACCTATTAAGGAAGATTTTCACTTATGCTAAGATTCGGGCTAACCCTTAAACCTCTCGGGGGTTAGTTCGATCAGGGGAGAGCGGGAAAGAAACCCCCTCGGTCCCGCTCTCCTCATTAATTAAAAGGAAATGACTATGCTACTTAATACAGGTGACTGGCACATAACAGATCAGACACCGGAGAAAAGAACGGATCCAGACTTTTTTGCTACTGTATTGGAGAAAGTAGACTTCCTTCTAAATACGGCTCACAAAGCAAATGCCATCATAGTCCAACCAGGAGACTTCTTCGATACAGCTCTAACTCCTTATGATGTCTTTGGTGAGGTATTGAGTCTTATCCGTTCTTATCCAAGTGTGAAGATACTAACTGTTCCGGGTCAGCATGACCTTCGTTACCGGCGGGAAAAGAAGATTCCGCTACTGGCTCTTAACCAAGCTTTCCCTGATAGAATCATTATTCTCCGGGAAACTCCTCATATCATAGGAGATATTGCTTTTTATGGAGCAGGTTTTAATCGGCCCGTACCCCCGATCGTCAATGGAGATCACACTATTAACGTACTTGTCACCCACCGAATGATCATAAACAATAAGAAGCTTTATCCGTCTCAGGGAAATTACGAAGTGGCTCATAGGTTTCTCCAAGATAATCCCTTTGATCTGATCGTGTCTGGAGACAATCATGAAGGATTTATTGTACGGGATAAGGATAAAGTTCTCTTTAATATGGGAAGTTTGGTTCGGACAAGAACAGATCAGATGGAACATAAGCCCAGGGCAGTCTTGATGGATCCTCTCTCCGAAGCGAGATGGACTATTATTGATGTACCCATCGAGCCAGCTGAAGACGTATTTGATGCCCGAAAGATCGAAAAGACCCAGGTAAAAAATGAATTGCTGGAAGAGTACTATGAAAAAGTTAAGGCTATGAGGGATAGAACAACCAACAAAGAAGATCGGTTGTTTGATTACACAATTATCCTCACCGCTTACATGAAGAACCCAGTAAACGATGTAAGTATAGATGTACAAAAAGAATTGACGGAGGCTTTGGAAGAAAATGAATGATATCCTGGCAGAGTTAAAAAAGATGAAGGATGATGTGGATATATCCAAGAACGAAGTATCTAAAGCAGAAGGAAGGAAAGAGGAGCTGTTCAACCGACTGCAAAAAGAATATGGAATGAAGTCTCTGGAAGTAGCCGAGAAACAGATAGAGGAACTGGTTAAAACCTCTTCAGACCTGGAAAAAGAGATTCGGTCAGAGCATAGCATCTTGAAAAACGACTATAAGTGGGAGGAGTAATGGATAAAGTATTTGCCGATCTCGAAAAAGCAGGAGAGTTCCTTAAGGATAAGCAAGAGAGAAAGAAGTTCCTGGAGAAGCAGATTAAAGTGTATGAGGATTCCCTCTCCGTCCTTACAAAGAAGAAAGCCACCCTTGATAAAGCTGTTATGGTGGCTCAAGTGGTAGCCCAGGATTTACAAAGTAGTTTAGAGGGTTATGTAAGTCAGATGGTGAGTCTTGCCTTAGCCGCCGTCTTCCCCGATCCTTACGAATTTGTCTTGAGATTTGAGAAGGGCAGAGGCAAGACGGGAGCGGAAATGCTGTTCAAAAAGGGAGAAAATGAAGGTCCCCCGATGAAAGTATCGGGCGGAGGACCTAAAGACATCGCTTCTCTTGCATTACGTCCGGTTGTATGGTCATTAAACCCTAATGAACCCTTCTTCTACTTGGATGAACCAGCCAAGTTTGTCTCCCGAGACCTACAGCAAAAGGTCTCCTTTATTATAAAGGATATGAGTGACAAACTAGGCATACAATTCCTGATAAACAGTCATATCCCTGAAATCATCGAATCAGCGGATAAGGTTTTTGAAGTGGAGCAGGTCAATAGAGTATCAACTATCAAAGAGGTGGACTCCGGTGATATTTGATCCAGCTATGGAAAGAAACTTGCTGGACTTTGATTATCTAATCATTCTCAGAAGTACTGGGGAAGTGATTGCGAAAGGGACTACAAAAGCCAATACTGCCGGTTATGCTTCGACGTATGCCAAACTTGAACAGAAAAACATTGTGAAATTGTACGGTACGAATTCCGTTAAAGTGATTGTAGGAAAGGGTAGGTTTTCTAATCAGCTACAATTAGATATATTTTAAGGAGGTTGGAGTGAAAGGAATAATATTAGCTGGAGGTGCTGGTACAAGACTTTACCCCCTCACCAAAGTAATCTCAAAACAGCTCTTACCGGTTTTCAACAAACCAATGATTTACTACCCCTTAGCCACTCTGATGTTGGCGGGGATTCATGAAATAATGATAATTACTACCCCAAGGGATTCCTTGACGTTCAAACGGTTGTTCAATGACATCTATGCAAAATGTGGTCTGATCATAAGGTGGATTGAACAAAGTAAACCAGAGGGAATTGCTCAAGCTTTGATTCTGGCTGAACCGTACCTTGACGGAGGTAGTTCTTGTCTTATTCTCGGAGACAACTTGTTCTTTGGTTCGGGGATGACGGGATTAACAGAGAACTGCACCTCTTTGTTTAAAGGTGCCATCGTATTCGGATACCATGTTAGTAATCCACAAGATTACGGAGTTATTGAAATTGACAATGACGGTCATATCCTCAGTATCGAAGAGAAACCCAAGGAACCCAAATCGAACATAGCTGTTCCGGGAATTTACTTCTTTGATGGTTCTGCCCCAGAAAAAGCCAGAACATTGAAGAAGTCTGCCCGTGGAGAGTACGAGATAATTGACCTCATAAAGAAATATATGGATGAAGACCGTTTGAGATTGGAAATAATGCCCCGAGGAATTGCTTGGTTAGATACCGGTTCTTATGAAAGCTTGCTTGAAGCCAGCAACTTCATAGCTACCATTGAGCATAGACAAGGATTAAAAGTAGCCGACCTCGAAGAGATAGCAAGACTTAAACAGTTCATTTAGGTGGTACAAGAGCATTCTCATAGCATTGGATGGTAGCTTCCAATGCTCTCATGTATTCACCGACAGCTTTAAGATCATAAAGCTGTGCTTTTATGGTCTCCTCATCCAAACACTGATAACATACAGCCGTAATCTTATTGCAGATTACGGTTGTTTTATTTCTGTCTATCAAGGTTGGTACTGGTTTTACTGGGGATGGGCAATAGATTTTGGGTATTACTACTTTGGTTGTTTGGCACCCCATACATATCGGAAAGAATGCCATTGTAAATATCAGTATAATCCATACCTTCTTCATTTTTCTTCTCCGAAAGCTTTAGTCGGTTGACTTCCTTCTCCCACTTGGATGCAAGGTTGCGGTACTTCTCCAGACTCTTATTATACACCCGAATCTCTTGCAAGTTTCCTTCCAAGGTTTTCTTCTCGGTTTGGGCAGCTGCCAGCTCTTTTCTTGCCTCAGATAAATCATCGTTTAAACCCTCATTCCGAAGATAAGCAAATCCTCCCACAATGAGTAGAAGGAAAACTAGACCGATGATGATATAAATCAAAATCCGATTGATCATTTACCAGTACCTCATGGATTCTAAAGACTTGTCAAAGAGTTTAGCGAAGTCGTATATCTTTTCACTGTACCTGTAATTAACCGAGCAGAGATCAAGGGGACCGCTTTTTAACTGAATAATCTTGCGTTTACATGCTTGTCTCATTTCAAAATGGGATAAGACTTCTGCCCGTTGATATTCCTTATAGAGATTTGCTTTCCCTCCATTGTAAATCTGATAATCTACCCACAAAGGCTTATGTCCCCAATTCTCTTTCTTGTGGATATGACTGATGTAGAAAGCTTGGGCATTAATAGCTTGAGCAGGATTAGAGGGAAGAAAAGGGGACTTCATTAAAGTGGATACATATTTAGCAGTCGAAGGCATGAATTGGGCTACACCAGTTCCCCCATCGAATGCTGTAATGTTTCGGCAGTTACTCTCCACCTTTAATTGAGCTAAACCAAACTTCCAAGGATAAGCAGGTCCTAAATACTTTTGATGACTCTTTCGAACGGCAAGTCGGTAGGATTCACAGCGGTCTTGGGCTAAGACAATCGAAGGGATTATCCACCAAAGGACCAAGCAAGCATAAATCCAAGGTAGATACTTATGATAAGCAGATTGTTTGACCATTCTTTTTCACTCTTGAAGGTGATGTATCGGAAGGCTAGTTTACGGACTATGTGAGCATTGGCAAAACCAGCATTTACATACAAAGCTTTGGACAAGAATAATGTCCAGAATGCAATCTTCGGATTGATATTGTCGGATTCCAAATACTCCGGGGGGATTAGACCTATCAGTAATAGAATTACGATGAAGACTGCTAAGGGGATGGATATGCGGTAAAGTTCCTCTCTTATAGTTTTAAATGTCTTCATTCTTGGCTCCTATTATCTCAAAAGGTTCGGATTCAAAAGAGTAGGTAACTTTCTTCATCACGGTAGGTTGGTAGATTAAAGTTATACGAAGTCGGTATTTCCCAGTATGACATAAACCTTTGGGTAGCTTCAGTTCCTGTATCAGCACCCCCTTACCTGTAGGTAAATTAGAACGAAGAGGTGGATAAATCAGGGTGTAGTCGTTTACCAGTTGTCTTATGATCTCTCCGGAGAAAGGTTCCTTCTTGTCGTAAACCAATTTGTAGACAATAGAACCACCCATCTTGATGTCCCCTCTGTTCATAATCTGAATGGGTTGTGTAACATCTATCACAGTAAATGGCCAAAAACTCAGGTACAGTACAAAAATGTACGTTATACCCACCAGAACTAATACAGCCTTAAGCATCTGTTTCATTTTTTCTTGATTACCTCCATAACTTTCCCATCTTCAAACACATGACCATGGAAATTACTGTTATCCCACAGTTGACGATGGGCTTCCAAGTTTTCTTCGGCAATACACTCGACTCTACCACGTAGAGTCTCTAATCTTTCTTTAACCATGGTTTCATCGGCTTTGCTAGCAACCTGAGCTTTAAGGGAGGAAATCTCGTTCTTCGCAAGGTATCCGGCAATAGCCATAAGAATCGTGTTTAAGACAACAATTAACGTACTAGGTTCTACCATTGGCCCGCCCCCATGATAATACCTTTCAAGAGATGTAAGTTTGTTTAGGTTTCCTTTATAACATCATCAATAATCCTTAAGGTGAGCTTCATGGCTGTCAAGTGCTGATCACCCTGGGTCAGTTCTATCTCTGCTTTGTAACGACCGACAGAAGCCGTATCCACGGCAGTTAAGTCTATATAGCATTGACCAAGCGTTGCGTCCGTCCAAACACAATTCTTAGGACCGATTGCATAAGTCACATCATCAAGGGAAACCTTTGCCGCAAAAGCAGCAGTCCAACCGGAATAGTCATCCTCCAGATCAATCACAATTCTCGGAGTGTCTCCACGCACAATCTCTACAGTTTGACTGGCTACGGCTACGGCTGAATAAACCTGACCTTGAATGGCTGGGAGAGTATATGTAGCTCCCCACAGACCCTCTCCATGAGTAGAAGAAAGCTGTTCGTCTATCTCTTCGACGGAAGCTCCCCCTCCTCCCCCACCACCAGCAGGAGCATTATATAAAGAATCCTCGGTGAAGCGACTATTCTCTCCATCAGCTTCTAACATGGTGTCCAACTTATCTAAAATGGAAGCCATTGCTTCTTGAACAGCTTCGGTTGCCAATGATGCTACAGCCGAAGCGATTGCAGCTATTGTGGCATTATCCGGTGCTGTGTAAGCTCCTGATGCCAGACGTGAGGTGATAGTAGCATCCAATTTAGCTAAGCGGGTATCGGTAGTCAACAAAGGATTTGTGGGTATATTATTGACGCTCGTTTGACTTGCCGCCGACTTTGCAGCATCGTAGGCACTACTCAAAGTGGCATTACTCACAGTAGGTTGTGTGGTGAAAGCTTTTACGTCGGCTGGTAGATTACCGGAAACATCCCCAGCAGCCAAACTTACCGCTCTCTTTGCACTAATGAGCTGATCAAGGAAAGCTGCTTTGGCGTTTGTCCAGACCGTATTGTCCAGAGCTGATGAAGCATTGGCTTTGGAGTCGATCAATGTCTTCAGAGCGGATAGACCACATATCGCATCCTCCAACAGATCATTGATCGCTGTTATTGTAGTATTGTCGGGGGCAGTGGTAGGTAAATCCCCTATGGCATCAATGATTGCCGCAAGACTGCTTCCTGCTGCTTCTATGGTTGTCTTTATAGCTGTAAGAGCCGTATCGTTGGGGGCATCTATTAAATTCATTTTGTCCCCGGCTTGTGCTGCCGTCTTTGCAGCATCGTAGGCTTCATCGAGGGTAACTCCGGTTACAGTGGGCTGAACAGTGTAAGCTTTAACGTCTGCCGGAAGGTTACCTGATACATCTGCGGCTGCAAGAGTATCAGGAGATTTGGCTACTGCCGCACCGGCCGCATGTCTTGTGCTGATCGCTGCGTCCAGATAATCTTTGATCAATTTTCCTATGCTGCCGACCGCCGTAATACCGGTAAGCAAAGATTCCCAGATCGCTGCCGCCATTGCTGTGGCAAACGTACTGCTTTTGAGGATGAGATCGGCACCGGTGGAAGCTAGAGAGAATCCGGTCTTGTCAGATACAGCTACACTCTGTCCATCTGTTAAGTCTACTGTTTGGCTGAGCTTTGTACCGTTAGTGGTGGGGAGTGCTCCGGCTGTTCCGGGAACACCGTCAGGTAAACTGTTTATCGTACCTGTAGGACTGGCTTTATCAAAGAATTTCTTAAAGGCAGCTGCAATACGTCCACCGGCTGTTTCAGTTAAAGCCGTATTAAGGATTTTACTTACACTTACTCCAGTTGCTCCAGAAAGAGCGTCGATTAGGGTTTTTACCGCTGAATTTCCGTAAGTTCCGTTACTGACGACAGCATAAGCATCTCCGCTTTGGACGGCCCTTATCTGGAAAACATGGGATTCAATAGCCGATACGGAATCTACCGTAGCTTTCACCAAGACGACATAGATTTTACCTCGTTCGAAACCTGCTGCGGCAGTAAGTTGCCGTCTACCATAGTAGAAACCAACTACTGTATCAAAGGGTGTTGCGGGAGTCATGTCCACATCTTCATCTATTCCAGTTGTGTTACCCTCTTCATAGATTGAATAAGTAAGAACGGTTGCTGCATAGGCAGCTCCTGAGGAAAACCGATGGGCTACTACCGGAATGGGTACATATTCGTCTATGTCATAAATTCCCAGATACATTTTTTACCTCACTATTGAACCACCTAAAACGGGGAGACCACCACCTCCACCTGCTCCTGCACCATCACTAAATCCACATATCATTAATCCAGCCGCTATCCTTCTGGTTAAAGTTTCCTCCGCCCATGCTCCGCCGTCTACTCTCGACGTATAGCGGAAATTGATGCCCCCATCTATAGCTTGCCAATAATTGCGTGTATTAACATCCAAATAAGGAAGAGCAATATTGGTTGCGGTATCAGCACGAAGACTTAAATAAAAATCAGTATTTGCCGGAATATCTACTACGGAGCTAAAAGGAGCAATGGTAATATCATTTGACGACCATGCTCTATTAGCAGCGGTCATACCTGAAGTTACTGTTGTTTCTCCACAGGTTAAAATGATCGAATTGTTACCATCAAAATCGGCCATAACCCAGGCACCATCGGCCCTTACAGGGAAAGGAAATTGACCAACCAAAGCGTATTCATCAGGATTAGAACCGCTGTTATAGGTTAAAACACCAGTAGCCGAAAATATAGTTGAAGTTATTAAAGTTCCGTAAGTTCCATCATCAAAGCAAAGAACTATGTTCGGGGTTCTTGCTAAGGCAAAAGACCAAGTTCCCGTATAAAGTCCTACAAGTTCTTGTGCATACTTAACACCCCAACCAGAATCTGTGCGTCCTGCAATATTTATTACATCACCTGCATTAAACGTCTGGAACTCCAACACCACACAAACAATTTCTCCGGGATTAACGGTCCTTGTTGCAGATAAATTTCCAGTTTCTACCCAAGCATCAGCAGTCATGTTATCCGTACCGTTTACCATGTCGTAATATTGATCTTGAGTTCCATCTGGGGCAAGACCGACTCCAGATATATTTTGCAGAGATATTCTAACGGCGGTAGGCGTCCCTCCTGCTGTCACAGTCATGGTAGAACCCCATTTAAAACCAATCTTCTGTATGTTTTTAGAGGTTCTATCTTTCGTAAACACTTTGCCCGAAATTGATATTTTCTCCGTTGCGGTGCGCAATGGCCCAATATCTCCAAAAGCAAATTTCGTTAGATTATCATAAGAAAACCACTTCCAACTAGGTATAATGACCCCTATACCGGGAATATTCTGGTAAGCCATTGTTACACCTTAAATTCTTTTGTATTTATACTGCTAACAATTTTACCCCAGTCTGTTTCTCCAGATACCTTTATATTTGTCTTCAGATTGTGTAGAACTATATCAAACCTACCTTCTAAAGAAGGTATTTCAGACAGGAGATCATCCTTTGTAGTTACATACGTCCTAGTTTCTCCATCTATCTCAAGATTAATGGATATATGGAGACCGCAATCAAGTAACGAAATAGTTGCCTTTGCCATCTAACACTCCTACAATCGTGCTTGTGTCCTGTTTAATTTGATGTTGATCTATTTTGGCGACATAGCATAAATGTTTAAAAAATTCAAGGAAAATCCGCACTTACAAAAATCTTATTTCTTACGGGGCAGACGTGGGTGGAACAAAATCGGTAGTCCACAAAATCCTGTTAGTTAGCACACAACCGTCGATCCATGCTACTGTACCGCTTGAATTATATTGACCGCTTAACCCAAATTCTAAATCAAAATTACCCTCCCAAGCATTAGAAAGGGCAGAAGTGAGAGAACCTTTTAATGATCCATTAATATAAACCTTCACAACTCCAGAAGAAGCTGTGATGGCAATGTGAATCCAAGTAGAAAAGGGAATGGTTAGAGAGACAGTACCCAAGTTATGACCCCAACGGGTTGAAGCATCATAAGCCTGCATTCCAAATCGGTCGTATTCCACATTGTAATATAATTCAATCCACCTGTAATTAGCAGAATAATCCCCGATAAGAAAAGACATCCGAGCAGTCTCATAATTTACCATATCAGCTCTTTCGATACGGAACCAACTATGTAAAGTCCAATTGGTTAAAGGTGTATCTGAAAGATCATAACGTAAACCAGCCCAATCATGGGTGTATGCTGGATGATTAACATAGAGTGAACCAGAACCGAACTTACTTTGTAGATTGGTAATAGAAGAATAGACATTGTGGGTCAAAGAAGGAGCCGCCGGTGCTTCGTTTATGTAAGTTGTGTCACCCTCATCCCCTTCAAAATTGAGGACAAGAATTTGATCAGGATCTACATCTAAAACAATGGACGTATGGATTTCATCCGACAATTCACTTTCCTGACCTCTTCCATCTACAGAGCTTATCCTATAGTAATAATCGCCTGATGAAGTAGGGATGTGGGTGTATGTTAAATCGGTTATACCGGTAATCTTGTTATCTCCAGTAGTTACTCCTGGAGAAGTATCCCAATATATAATATAAGAAACGGCTCTGGGGGAAGCATCCCAAGATAAAACAGAACTCGACCCACCAGCTACTACGGGATTTGCGGGGATAGGGGGAGGAGGGGTAGGTACTGTATAAGTAGCCGCCACTCTTGGCAGCAGAGTTCCACCCATCTTGTTCAAGATGACATATTGACCATTAACTTTACAAACCAAAACATTCTCTCCTTCGTGGAGATCCGTTAGATCGTAAAGATAACTCCCCGCACTCACAAGACCGTTCTTCAGGAATAAGGATACTCGACCTTTCTCCCTATTGATTGTAATTATCTTTCCTTGTTCGATCTTGTCTGGCTTTATAGTGTTCCCGAGCAATATACTCATCGGAATAGCTCCAAGTAACTCGCTGTTCTTAATATGGTTATCAAACTCGCTTCCCCATTATCCGCTACATTCCCCGATATAGTCTGGGCAAGAACTTGACTTTTCTGGGTTTTATTTCTACGGGTACTGGTATAAGTCACAATGTCACCTACCTCAATTTCGGGAAGATGACAACCTAATGTAATTTCTTTCGACAACGTGGCAAAGGAATGAAGGTTCAATTCAGCTTCCCCTCTGGAAACTACCAATGTCGAATTGTTGTAAATCGGATCTCTTATCTCGTCTAAGTCGGTAAAAGGTTTGATCTTAAAGAATCTGTCTCCTGCAATGAGTTCGGAAAGCTTCAAGTGGTATTCTAGGTCGGAGTAATAGTAACCAACATCCTCATATTCGTCTACAGCTAAAATAACCTTAAGATTGGCATCAGCTACTCCGTAAGCTACAAGATTAGTACCCGCTAGTAAATCAGCTTGTGTGGAATATAAGTAGACAGCGGTGTTGTTTACCTTCAAATACCAGGTTTGATTAGGACTAACATTCCAATCAAAAATCTCCAGATCAGAATGAACAGTACCTACCTCCGTAGTGACAGAGTAGACTTTGCTCATTATGTAAAGGGAGTAATTCTGAGGAGCTTTTATTATGCTGAACAAGACGGCTATATCGGTTCGTTTATCTCCAACTTCTACTTCAAACCGAGTTGCCACATTCTGAAAATTGTAGTAGTCCCAGGATTCGACAAAGAACTCAATACCAATATTGGTAAATAAATCCCGGATTGCTTCAAAGCGGATAACCACATCTTCATAGGTTACTGCCGCTAGGGAAAACTCTACTGAGGTGTCGTCGTAACCGTCAGCCATATTATCCTCTTATCACTCGACAAATGGGTTTCCCGACAACCCCTGTCTTCCATCCGGAAGTGGGTGATCCTCTAAACTCTTTACCAAACACAGCTTTTACTTCGGAAAGACCACTCCCTGCTAAGTGAAAACCCCTGACTGCCGTGCTGTTAAAAAGTTTACCAAGAAACCAGAAGGATTGTACTTTCGTTGAACCCGTAATCACATTCTGCATAGCTTCCACAAAGAAGTTGTACTTCTCCATTCCTGAGATTTCCATGGAGAAGTTAATGATTTGTTTGGAGAGCTGATCTACTCCCTCAAAATCAAAAAGCATCTTCTCTATCGGAAGACATTGAGAGTCTCTCCAACCTGGGTTGTCTGATCGAACATCGGGTAACATCAGCATTGCGGTGTTGGAGAAGAACAGTCTTATCCGCCAGGAGTTCATAATTCCTCCTATGAATATGTGTAGTGAATGGCAAGAACCAAGTCGTTATTGTACCAGTCGGCTGCATCCCATGAACCCATCGAGTCCAGAAGAATCTGCTTCATGTTCCAATAAACATAACCGGCACCGGCAAGAGGATTGTCATCCAGTGTGACGTAAGAATCGGTTCCTGCAAGAGGAGTTCCCGTCCAAGTAGCTGCCCCCGGTACACCGTCTGTAGTCCCTATTGCCTTGAAGACACTGTTTGCGGGAGTACCGTCACCCAATGGCTTACTGGCCCATGTGGCATGAGTGTTGTCATCGTAAGCTTCAAGGGTAGGTGCGGTAACTGTAGCTCCGCTGAACCAGGCACAACAAACGTAACGAGTATTTCCACCGCTTCCCCCACCTGCTGTAGTTCCTGCAAGAACTACCTGCTGATAGTCCCCTTCACTATTATCCATAAGAAAGAGCTTCGGGACTTCAGAGGAACCAGATTGAGGAATAATGGCAGGATAAGATGCACCTGAGATTAAATCCCCACCCATTTGTTGTGAGTCCCTCCATACAATAATGTCCCCTGCACCCATAAGCAAGAAGTTAGAATCTCCTGCAGGGTTAGTACAAGCCACATCATTGGAAGAGATGTTAAACAGAATATTTACGGTTGGTTTGGACATAAAAATTACCTCCTAGAAAGGACTCGTTACATAAACTGTGGCATTTGCCGAAACAGTTTGCCACTCATAATCTACATAATCTTCACCGGTAATTCGAATACCGATGGATTGATTGCAAGCATTGTTTCCTACCTTCAGACTATTGTTAACCACTTCTACAAAACCACTCCCCGAAGTTATTGTCAGAACAAAAGAACCAGACACAACTTCTCCACTTGATCTGCATAAGTAGTAAGGACCAAATGTCTGATCTCCCGGGATTGTCTTTGTGGGATTGAGAGGACCGGTTATGTTGTAAGTTATCTCTGTACCACTTACTCCACCTGTGTATGTGACTGAGAGGGAAGCAGTCAAACTCTCACCCGTTCTGGGATGAACTCCTTGGACAGACACCGATACCGACTGCGAAGGAGTCAACTTATTTGTCGAAAAATACCCTAAGGAGGGAATCTGAAGATAACCAGAACCACTCGCAGCAATCTTAGTTTGGGTAATGAGTACGGGTGTACCTGTAACTGGATCCATCATGTACAGGTTATAAGGTCCAAACCTTTGAATGTCTTGTCCCCCGTTTGCATAAACACAGGCTATCGGACCTTCCACGTAAACGGTCGGTTTTGTCTCTCCCCCACCAGTACCTGTATCACTGACAATGCTTACCTTTATTGACTGAGTTAGTCCTTGCTCGGTGTCTACATCTACGGATACATTTACCTGAGCATCACCGACATGACTACCCTTCAGGTAATTCCTGACGGAACCTCCCCGAGTATAATCGACAAGAACTTCGGTACCTGTGGCTACAAACGCATTGAGGTCGATTATCCTTCCTACGAAGGAACTATAGAGATTCGATCCTGTTTTTTGTCCGTAAGCATCAATTAACCAGATACCAGTGACTGTAGTTATGGGGCAAGAAAGAACACATTGGGATTGACCAAATATGTCGTTTACTACCTCAGTTTTTTCTCCTGTAATTGTAATGGTTTCTGTAGCTTTATCAGCCCAAGCAAGATAGCCATTACCTGTAACTTCAAGCATGTGAACAACTACATTAGCCGGACATCCACCATTCTCCACGTAAACGTCTATAACAGACTGACCCGTGGAAATGGTAGTCGGGTTTGCCGTTATTGTCATGCTCGTCTTACATTTGCAGGAGTTATCCACATAAAGAAGCTTTACATTGTCTCTCCCTGATACAGAGGCAATTACGTTGACTTCCCCAAGTAACTGTACGGCGGTGGGACTTTCGTAAGCCTTTTCGTCATAGACAATGACATTCTTGACCATTCCTGAAGCCATATAACTAATGACAACCATCTGATCACAGAAGTTAAACTGGGTTAAGGTTAGATACACCGTCTTGCCGTCAATGACATAACCGTTATTTGCAGCGTAATTAAAACTTCTCGATTTGTCGGAGTATGCCCAGATACCTAAAATTGAAGAAGCCTCAAATTCAGTAGAAACGGAGTTTACCCCGGAAGCTCTTTTAATCTCGCTGGGAATAAGCATCTCTTGGGTATTCTGACTGGCTGTTTTCTGTAAGTTAGCCGGAGAATGAGGATACTTGAACCACATATCTTTAGCATTAGCAGGTTCAAAGAACCACTCAACCACAGCATTATTTATGGGAACACTGTCACCGTTCTTTACTTGAGCATAAATAATCAGATCGGTATTTCCGTCTACACCCATACATTCTGAATCCATAGACATTTCTATGCTGTTCTGGGATGTCGTTTGTGCCGGTGTAATCTTAATCCTATTTCCAAACTCAGGCCACTCTGGTTCTTCATTGTAACTCTGCACGATTAAGTCGGTAATATCTACATCAGAGGTGGTTGGTGCCCTGTCTAAAACACGGATACAGATGTCTCCTTGACGGTCACAGGTTACGAAACCCTCCGCACCGACAGCTAAGTTGACGAGCTTCTTAAGGACTTCTATAGGAAGCTCGTTATCGGCTTCGAAATTGTCGGCATAAACATAGAAGTCGGCAAGATCACATTTGTTCTCATCCCAAGTTAGACCTACGGATTCTAACAATTCCTCACAGATGTTATAAAAGGTAGTATCTGCCACCCAAAGCTTAGTAATCTTTTGAGCAAAGGGTTCTCCCATTATGGCTGTGGACTGTCTTCCCCAAATCCCTGTAGTTGTTTCATTGAGACCTACTCGAAAGGTCGGTCGTTCTATAAAGAACTCTCCTTGGGATATCCACGCAGGATCGTATTCGTCTTCATATTCATCTTCGGAAAGCTCATTGGTTCTGGTGAAAACTTCTATTCGTGGACTCTCCGGGATTATAGAAAAATCCAGAGCATCATAAAAAGTCTCATCGGCAAGTTCCAAAGATAATTCCCTACAGAACATCTCAAGACTGGATTCTATATTGAAGGACAGAACCTTGTCTGTTATATCTACAGTCCCGTCTAATACGAATTTCCAACCGTAGTCTCCCACCTAGTATTCTCCTAAGTCTTCTCTTTCCAAAACCACAAAATTCATCTCGTAATTAAACCGGGTCATCCCGTAATGTGAGCTGATCAAGTTTCGTCTTGAAATGTAGCCTCTCGGTCGTGCAAACTTCACAAGAAAACAGTCATAGCCGTCGGTAAAATAGAATTGCCCATTAGATATTTGACTCGCTGCTATAAATGCTTGATTAGTCAAAATCGAAAAGGCTGCCTCATCTGAGATCGTTATCCTCTGATCCTGTATCTGTTCTCCAAAGTCTTGAACTACGACTCCCCCTAGAGTGGGAATGACCGAACCCCTCATCGTGTTTCCCGCGAAAGGATCATATGTACCCTTACCGATCGGGTCTGTATCGAACACTATTAAAACAGAAGGAGCAGGATTGAAGGCTTCTTGTGGATCAAGAGAAGCTCCTAACTCCGTACTGAATAAAGCAAACTTCGATCTAGCCATGGGATAACCTCATTCTCGCTAATTCTGTTTCCAGTCTCTTTATCTGTTGCCTGGTGGTTTGTGGGTTACCAACTACTTTCAAGGGAACAGCTTCATTCCCGACCTGTAGATTCAAAGTGAATACTTCCGAGAGCTGTCGGACAATTCCTCCCTGAGCAAAGTTCTGTGTAGGAGCTTTAAAGTTTGGTACAGAGAAGGTTTTAAGGTTGTTTATGAAATGGAAGAAACCTTCACCAAGCATCTGCACTACACCCTTTCGAACGACAAATTCTCCCGGGGTAAGATTTGCGGGAACTGAATCAGTATCACCGGTTCCGGGGACATCTCCACCTTCTCCGAACTGATATGGAATACCGAATCCTGTGAATCCTCCGAAAACGGGTTCTTGCCCTTCTTTAACATACTTAGTCACTACGGTGAAGACAGCCCTCATACCATTGATTTTATTAAATAAATCGTTCATTCTGGTCTCGACAGAAGCAATCATGGTGGAAAGAGAAGTCATACCCGTTCCGTCACTCCCCATAAAATGCACTATAAAGTTAGCACTCTTTGCGGATATAGCAGATGCCAGGTTTTCAAATCTCTTCTTCATGTCGTCGATTAAAGGAGAAAGCATTTTTGCACCTTCTCCAGCATCTCCTTTAAGAGCAAAGACAGCTTTGAAGTCCGTTTTCCCTACTTCATCACAAAGTTTACGGAAGGAGTTTTGCGTTTCCGTAATCTTCAGGGATAGAGATTTCTTCTCTGTACCGTCAGCACCTTCAAAGTAGACAACATAGCTAGGAGGTTTCTCGACAAGCTGTGTCTGGAAGGATGCCAAGGTTTTCATTACTTCGTTTATGGTATTGGTGAGTGTATCTACAGGAGAAGCCTTACCTAAAATCCTTATGACAATCGCAAACTTATCTCCCCTGTTGCTTTCGTCAATGGCAGTCAGTAACCGGTTCAACTGAGCCAGAGCCGAGTCAATATTGATTGCTACGGTCAATTCCTTAGCTAGTCTCTCGGCAACATCGTTGTATTTGGCCATCAAGGTGTCGATAGTCTTCTCAATTCCCGACATCTTGGACCTTGAAGCATCTGCGGTAGACTGGGCTATATCCACCAGTTTCTTAGTAGCTGCCTCTTGAGCATTTATTAACTGCCCTATAAAACCGACTCTTGCATTCTTGGTGGCTTCTGCATCCATGACCTCCTTACCTTCAGCATCCTTCTTCATGACCGTCAGATTTCCGATCATTCCAGATGCCTTATTGAAGTAATCTTGTGCAGAAGCTACCTTGACCTTTGCAGCATCAAGGGTTAGACTTTTATCGGTTTCATTCAGTTGCTTCCAACCAGCACCTATGATAGACTGAATTTCCCGTTCTTTGTCGGCTCTTTGTTGCTCAGAGTCCATTGTCAACCGAAGGGCTTCTCGTCTTTGTCCTTCTAAGTCTTCCTTGGTTTTAGTCAAAGACCTTTCGGCGTTTTCAATTTCCTTTAAGGCTGCAATGTACTCACTTTTATACCGTTGACCTTCGGCAATCTTACCATCTATAAGACCTTTGTATTTAACTAGGTCATCTTTGTAAATGGCTGCAAGCTTCTCGGCATTCTCTTGTTCCAAGGCAGCCATCATGTACTTCTTATTTTCCCCGATTATCTGGGTTTGTTTTTCAAGAAACTCCTTTTTAGCGGCATATACTCTGTTCCAAGCAGCAATCTCCTTGACGGTAGCCTCTTCAATCATTATCTGGCTTTGCTTGTAGTAGTCGTCTTCAAGTCGGTACTTCTCCATCAAGAAGTTAGTCTGATTAAGGATAGAAGTCTCCGCATGGGATATTTCCTGATTCTTTCGAAGCTCAAGAGCTTGTAATTGGGCTTCGGAAGCTGACTTCAGCAGTTTGGCTTCGTCCTGATACATCTTGTCCATCATGGATAAGGCTTTTTCAACCATCTTAGCTCTGGATTCCAGAAGCTTATTGAAGTGATCATCAAATACCTTCTCCTTCTCGGCAAGAAGGAGCTGTTCATCCCCGGTTTCTTTTCTTAAGGTATCGACTGCCTTCTTGGCTGCTTTCTCAGCCAAAGCAGCTTGCTGGAGGACAAAACCCTGACCCTTAATATCCTGAGCCGCATAATACTCTTGCCATTTAGCCCCTAGAGCGAATAAGGAATCAAACTGTTTCTGTTGGTAGTCGGACATCCCTGCTTTTAAGGATGCTACCATCTTATCGTTCAATTCCACAATGTTCTTGACGTTATTGGCATACTCCCCTTGGGGAAGGGAATCTAGGAGTTTTTGTCTCAGTTCCTTAGAAGAATTGATAATAACGGAGGCAGTTTCCTGATAGATGCCAGCCGATACTCTGTATTGATTGTTAAACATCTGTTGGGCGGCGTAATTGTCTCTACCCTCTTTTGTTAAAGCCGAGAAGGTTATCTTTAGATTGGTAACAGCCTCTGTATAAGCTGAAGTCTCCATTCCCGCCAGAGACAAAAGCAACTTATAGGGTTTAAGTAAATCCATTACAGAGGAGACAGTCGTACCCCATTGAACAAGAAGACCTCTGTCCTCATTCAAGTAATCAGAATAGAGTTTAAGGGACTTTGCGGCATTATCGTATTCCTTAACTAAATTCTGGATGGCATCAACAGCCGATCGGGTAGCCATCTTCTCATATTTAGCCGATACTTCCGTAAGAAGACCGGCTTGGGCTTCTAAATTGCCGTTAAACCGCAGCATTTGGGAAGAAAGTTCAGGGAATGTGTCCTTAACCTGTCGTAAAACTGCCAGATAGTCGTCGGTGATTATCTCTCCTTTACTCTGACGATCATTCAAATCAAGGAGAGTTTTGGCGTACTCTACGGCTGATTTACTGTTTTCCGTATAAGTTATGGTGTTCTTCTGAAGAGTTTTTCCTAATTCCGCAGAGCTTGTACTGAATGCGTAAATGGCTGACCCAAGAGCGATTACTGTGGTTAGTAATAACCCAAAAGGATTGCTGGCAATCACCGCTTTAAGAGCTAACCAAGCTCTACTCAATATACCCACAGAGGAAGCTGCTCCCACCGATGCTGTTCCTATGTAGCCTATAGCAGCGGCCGATCCTGTAAGAAAGATAGCCAAAGAAGAAAGACTGGCTCTAAATAAGTTCCAAGCTGCGGTGAGGAGTCCTACGGTCGTAGTTAGCCCCATAGCTTCCACAGTGGCTTTACCTAGCCAACCTACTAATGCAATGTCTAATACTGCTTTTATAGCTATGGTTAAAATACCTAAGGCAGTCTTGAGAAGGAATACCATTGCTAAGAACTTCGCCATAGCATTGTCGGTAAGATAAGTCATTACATCAACGATCTTGGTTAGTCCTGTTATCACCGAACCAAAGACATCGGTTAGACCACCCTGACTCATCCTTATTATCATATTAGTAAAGCGGTTACCTAACACAGATATTTTTACGGAGAGACCTTCGGTCTGGGTACCCGCCATTATGGCAGCAGCCCCGTATTGTTCGGTAAACTTGATCATCATACCAAGATGTTCGTGCATGGTGGAGATAACCAAAGCAGCATTACCTGCTCTTACGTTAAAGAACTGGACGGCGTTTGTTAAACTTCCACCAACCACTTTACCTAAGTTCTCAGCAACCTTAGCAAGACCGAGTTTCTTTATACTCAAATCTTCGGTAGTCATCCCCAAATCTTGCAGAGCATTACGGAGTTTAGCCGAAGGATTTTCTAATCCGATGAACACTTGACGTAAACTCGTACCTATAGTGGACATTCTCATACCTTCGTTTGACAATGCCATTATAGCTCCTAGAGTTTCCCCTAGACTGGCTCCTGCAGCATGAGCCGCCGGACCTATGTAGTTAAACACAGTCCGTAAACCCTCAAGATCGGTCTTAGATTTGTTAGCTGCCATGGTCAACATGTCCATGACTCTTGAAGCATCCTCAGCAGGTATCTTGAATGCACGAAGTACGGTAGTTAGCAAGTCGGCTGCTGTATTCAAAGGTTCAAGAGTACCCTGGGCACCTCTAGCAGCAGCGGCAATCACCTGTAAAGATTCCCCTGCACTAAAACCTGCCTGAGCAATGTAAATTGCACCTTTTCCTATTTCAGTAGCCGAATATTTTGTTTTATCCGATATATCAAGGATTTCATCCCCTAATAAACTGATTTCAGCTTCAGTACCTTGGGATATAGCCTGTAACGCCTTTAACGATTGATCAAATTCAGTTACGGCATTTATTGCCTTTGAGATGGATTCAATGAACTCCCCGATGATCATGGCAGCTACTATCCAGGCAGCCAAGCTCGTCAAGGCTCTTGTCAAGTTTTGTATGTAACCAGCAGCTACATTGGCGGCAGCTCCCCCACCTATTAATCCTTGTGTAAACAAAGACAGGGTGCTCAAGGGGCGGTTTACACCGCTAGAAAATCTACCCAGTTCTGTGACATGATTCTGGAGAAGTTTTACCGCTTCTTTATGAGTTACATTTCCTGACTGGATGGCTTGGTCAAGAAGCATTACCACTCTACCAGTTCTTCCACCAGCACCTTCAACTTTTTCGACTGCTTTCTCCCAAGCAGCCATATTCCTTATTGATTCTCCCCAAGCTTTATCTAAATTAGTTAGATTCACTTGAGCCATTCTGAAGCTCTGCTGGGTACCTTCCATTTGGGAAATGATTTTTGTGGCACTTTCCCCAAACTTTGTCTGTGACCCTATGAGACTTTGGTACTTGACATTGAGGTATTCTTGATTGTCGGCAAGGAGTTTGGCTGAGTTAGCTGCCCTGGTAGTCAGCTCCCCATGTGCCCTTAAGTTTTCTTGGGCTGTTTTTAGAGGGACATTTCCTTCTGCAAACTTCTGTCCCATGTATTCAATGGCACTTGCAGAAGCTTTGGTGTTCTTTTCTGCCCAAGTAACAAAGTCGGAGTAGGTCTGTATTCCCCTTCCAGCTTCATTGGCTCTATTTGCCACTCCCTGTAAAGCGGCTTGATAGTCTGCCCAAGTTTTGATCTGGGTACCAAACTTGTCATGGATGGAATCAGCAGCTTTCCCAAATTCGGAGTACTTAGTTCGAAGGGCATCGACTCTTTCCTCTACTTGTTGGGAACTTCTTCCTAACTGTAGGTACTGATCTCCGATCTTTGCAACTTCTCCTCTTAGAAAGGAAGAGGCTACAGCTTGTTTATCGACGGTAGCAGCCCATTTCTCCCCCGCCAATCCCATCTGATTCATTCGCTCTATGTTACCAGCAACAGCTTTCTCTGCCGCTATCATGGCGGAGTTAGCCGCACTTTGCTTGTCCCTCAGAGCTTCCAGTTCCCTTCTTGCATCAGGAACAGTCTTGATGAAATTGCCTAAACGATCTTTTACCGAAGTGAAGTTATCCTTACCAAATTCGTCTTGCATCTGGGCAAAAGTACGCTGCAAGGTGGTGAAAGATTGACTCGTGCTGAAAACAACTCCTTGGGAACGGACTAATTCTCCGTTCAAAGCTGAATGAGCAGCCCCTACTCGGTCTACCCCATCTGACCAGTTCTTTAAGTCTCTTGGAAGAGCATTCATTCCAAGTTGACTTCGCACTTTACCGAAGGAGGCTTCAGCTTGAAGGACTTTCTTTTCAGTTCGGTCTAATGCTCCGACTAGATCGTTAAATCGGTTTATGGAAGTACCAGATTCCTTAGCCAATTCGGCAAGAGCTTTCCTGTACTGAAAGCTCTCACCACTGGCCGATTTCAATTTCTGTACTAACCTATCATATACTGGACCTTGAAGTTCGGTACTATGGATTGATGAAATGGTAGCGGCATCCAGACCTTTTAATTGTGCCCTTGTCTCTGCAAGAGTTCTGCCATGGCTTTCTGAAGCTTTCGTAGCCTTATCTTCAGCAGCAACTAGTTCGGTGAGACGGCTCTTGGACTCTGTGGTTCCAGCAGCTAAATCCTTCATAGCATCCGTACTTCTCTTGGATGCCTTTTCCGCACTAGCCATAACCTTTTCTTGAGCATTGGCTAGATCACCCATAGCCTTTGCTCCAGTTTGCCCTATTGATTCCAGAGAAGCGACAAATTGCTTGAGCTTATCCGCAATTTTGTCTACGTTCTGCAGGAAGTCGGTTATTTGGGCTTGGAATAAAACCCCTAGTCCTAGATTTTGGGAACTATCATCATCAGCCATTTTACTTTGCCCCTTTTGACGCCCATTGTTTCCACTTGCCCATCATTTTCTCAGTTAAGGCATTTCTCTCTTCGATTGGCATCTTTTCATAATCTTTGGGGTCTCCGAACAGCAGAAGATTAGACTTACTTTTAGCTGGAGATTCGGTTTCTTCTATTTTCTCCGGATCGACACCGTGTATAGCCATTTGGAACTTGTGATCAATTTCTTCCCACTTTAAGTATTCTTCAAGAAGGTAATCTATCTGCCCGAAGGTTATGCCTCCTTCTCGAAAGCTTTTTCGGTAGATGTCTTCAAGTCGATATTGGGGGAAGTTTCGGAGGAAGAGGGTAACGACCTCTCCGAACGTAGCAGACTTTTCATTCGGTCGAAGAGGTCTTTTCCTTTTTTTAAGGCTGGCTCAAAACTCACTTCCCAAATGGTCTCGATAAGGGTGACCAACTGTAGATTGGTGAGTTCCTCCATAAGGAGCTTGACATCTTTCTCACTCAAGTCTGTTACGGGAATAAGGATTTTCCCGATGTTGCTTTCAAGGTTCTTCAGTATTATGGCAATAAAGGCAACATTGTCAATACCCTTATCCTTCTGATATTGACTGACGGTATCCTGGACAATCTTGGTAATAAAAGTGGTTATTCTGGTTTGATCAGCCGCAGACAGCGGCCAGATGGTGAGTTCCTTCAGAGTCTTTTTTCCATATTGGATTGTTCTCATTTGAGGATTGAGGATTTCCTCTTCCATTTCGTTCTTCATTAAGACATCTCCTTTAAGAAGATTCCTCCCCCTTATTCAGGGGGAGGTTGTGATGGTTATACTTGGTAGGGACTAGACCATATCCCCTCCGGACACGAAAACAATGGTGCCGAGTGGCATAGAATCCCAAGCAGCATCGCCGCCTGTGATTCCCGAGTCCGCTCTTTTTGCTTCGAACGTAACCGGGATAGCCGCAGCATCCTCAGCCTTCAAATCCATTTCGAAGTTACTGACAGCATTAGCCCTGGGATAGATAACGATCATCTGGGCCAAGTTATTAGGGAAGGTGTAAACAGCTTCCATTCTGACGTAAGCGGGGGCAACCAAACCTCCTAGAGCAATACTTTCATCGTATTCATCTAAGAGGGTAGGGTCAATACCACGAGCCATAGCCATGTTTGCAAGAGTTAGCTCTTTGAAAGCCGTCTCAAGCATGTTCGATTCCCTTATTGGAAGAGAAATATCTTCCAGAAGGGGGAACCCTGATTCCAACTTCCAGAAGTCTACTTTACCTGTCATCTTGGTAGATGCCAGAGCACCGATGGAATTGGCGGAAGTGAGAGCAGGTGTTGCCGTAGCTATGTTCGCCGCCGAAGCACCTACTCTGATCTGAGCCAACCCCAAAGCGACAGATTCTGGATGTACAGTCAAAGGGCCTGACCTTGTTAAACTCATACTTCTTACCTCCTGTTTTGATTAATGTTTGCTGCTTCTGGCGTGGTTGCTTCGGATTTCTCCGATTGAAATATATTGGGTAAATAATTTATAACTTGCCAGTGATTACAACCTCTCCTCAGACATTTCATCTTGACATTACCCTGCAAAAACATTTCTACGGGTATATGCTCATTATTGGAATCCGAGGGTTTACCAAAAATGAAATGCAGAATGCCATTGGGGCGTCTTTCAATAAGCTTCTTCCCGCACTTTTCACAGTTTACAAAAATTCCTTTTACTGGGCTGCTCCCCATCGCAATCTCACCGAATAAAGTTTAAACTTTGTTTCGTCCTCAAGGACTGCTATTGTTGGTGTGGCGTCCCAAAAATCCTGAACAATCATTTGGGCAATAACTTCCCAAGGATTCTGAGTAACATCATATAATGGTATTCTCTTCATCCCATCCGTAAAAGTGGAATCAACTAAGAGTCCCTTTACGATGTCGGCCATTTCTGCCAGTTCATCCCCTTCGGGGTCTTCCCTGGAAAGACAGTAAATCTCAAAGAAGTATTCATTAAGTGCCTGTAAGCCAAAAGAACCGAATGACACACTATACCACTTGAGGACTGCTGCATTTCCCTGTGTTCTTGTATCAGGGGCAGCTAGTGAAACATCAAAGGTGACGGCCGTACCAAGAACGTCCAGAAAGAATTTCTTCAATGATCGTGTTACATTCACTTCTTTTGACAATTTATGGAGACTCATGTTATTTCCACACAGACCTGATCAAGTTTTTAGCAAGTTCCACCTTCTGAACAAACGTGGGATAGAAGTCCCTAAAAGTATTTCCCACAAGAGGTCTTGGGGGAATGTTATGCGAAGGAAAGCCGTACTCTATGGCATAGACGTAAATGTTTGGATCCTTCGGTTTAGGAGTTTTCTTCTCGCTCACGTTTTTTCACCAGTAACGGGTTAGTCAATGACTGAGAATGTACCTTCGTTTGTGGTACATAGCCCTCAATGGATATATGTCTGAGGGTACTCATAGCTTCATGCCTTCGTTCCGTTGCACTCGTAGGTCTTTGTGTACTCTTCACTTCTTTACGCTTTACTACAGTTCTTTTGGTCGGTCGGGCAGCACCTTGAACTATGGCTCCTCCTACATACTTAAAACCGACAAAATATGATGTTCTTATGGGGGAGTTATCCACAGACCAATAGTTTATAGATTTCATCGCTGTGCCCAACCACAACCAGTACTGACTTGAATTTGAAAACGCTTTCTTCCAAGATGCGGTTCTAGGGTGACCAAAATCGGAGTAGGTCTGTTCGACAATGTTCTTGCGGAGCTGCTTGGAGAAAGCAATAGCAGAGTCCAAGGGTATTCGGTTCTTCTGATCGACCACAACCTTCTTCACTCTTTCTAAAGCTGTTAGGATGCGGTTGAAATCACCTTGGTTCACTGTTATCTTAATCATCGTAAATGTCACCGTCTATAACTACTGCTTTGGGTCTGGTATCTTCTACTAAAAGAGCCATGCAAACACTGGGGAAGTTATACCTTTGGATATTCTCAATCTTGTAATACTCAGTCTCCGAGACAAAAACTCTATCCAAGGGTTTCAGATCGTATGAAGCCGGGTAATAAAAATCCAGTCGATAAATAGCATTCTGTCCAGTTCTTACATTCTCCTCAAGTTGTGAACCAAAAAGTCGATCTGTTATCAGACCGTAAACCGGAGACTCTTTAATCACTTGCCATCCTGAAATCATCTTCAAGGTTTCATTGTCTCGCACTTCTACGGGTCTTAGGATATGAGCCGTTACCGGAAGATTACAGAGGTAAAGAACTACACTCCACTCTACTACCTCATCCTCAAACATCTCGGGTGTTTTGTTCATAACCAAGTAGTTGCGATTTAACTCGGTTATGTTCAGAACATCTCCGACAACGGCTTCCGAATCATAAGGAAAAGTGGCATCAAGATGATGCTCCCGAATAAAAGGTTTAGTTGCCTGGGAATTTATATCGTAAATAACCCACTGATCAGTGACCACTGGGTCTCTACTTATGATCGTAGTGGCAGAACCTTCTTCGGTGTAGACTTCCTTTATATCCTCCCCCAAGGATGCCATTATTCAACCTCTCCCGGGGTGAAAACTACATAATTCCGGACATCGTAAGTAAGATCGGCTCCATCTATGTCGTAAAGAAAACCGGCATCAATCTTCGTTCCAAACAATTTGTACAAGTCAACCCCACCAAATGCAGTCGGGTTTTCTGCCATAGCATCCTCAAACTCCTTATCCATCGTTTCGATAAGCTTCTGGAAATGCTCAAACCTGTTTTGCAGATTAACGAGCTTGTATTTAAACTTGTTGGCAGAAGCTATTCGGAGAATGTCTACGCAATGTCTGGAAGCTCGATTGATCAACCAGAGAGCCTTTGTTGGGTCAGTCACTGGATACGACCAACCCAACTCACTGATGGCCTTGTTTCCCGCAAACTCATATCCATCCGCAGATATTAGAGTGTTGAGGGAGGATAATTGGATGACCACATAATCCGTAAGTTCGGCGGCATTATTAATGGTAAAAGACATGGTTACTCCGTATTCTGTCTTTTCTTGATAAGGGTCTTAACCGGTGCCGGTACTTCATCTGAAACGGGAGCAGTTGCCGGAACCGGTTCTTTCTTTTCCAGAGACCGTTTTGCTCGTGGAGCCTTTATTTCTTTCTCTGCGGCCTCTTTGCGGGCTATGATAGCCGCTTGCTTTTTCTTCTCCTCCGATGTGTCATCAAAATTCACTGATACCTTTGCTTCAGTTTGGGGAGGAGGGGAGACTGAGGAGGGTTCTGGAATAACTTCAGCTTGCCCCCTCCTCAATCTCTTGAACATGAACTCAGGAATGGGTTCCTTGGAATCATCGAAAACCGTCCCTGCCGCGACCACTTGACCGCTACCTATTTTCAAATTCACCTTGAGCATAAGTTTCATGGTGATTGCACCTCCTTCAAGACGTTTAGTATTCTGCCATATCGTAGGCTGTGATCTTGTACGTGGTATCCGGATAGTAAAGCACCGGAAGACCTTTATCCTGTACACGCAGCCAGATTCCTTCAGGATCCCATTCGTCTTTCGTGTCGGCGTAGAAACCCCAGCGCCGAGTATTGCCGTAAGGTGCCTGCATGAACTCTGCAATCTTCTGTCCGCCCTGGGTAGAGCTGAAGAGGAAGAACTCATTATCCAATATGAATTTTTTCTTCATAAGGACTTTGTCTCTTCCGCCTATGAAGGTTGCAGTGGGCTGTGCTCCAACGGTTACGGTATTGGCAGTCTTATCCACAGCCGTAATCACTTCGTCTTCATAGGTGTTGTAAGTAACCATGTTGACGAAACGGAGTTTTCCGCCTACTTCAAAATCGGAGGCGTCGTCCACGTAAATCGTAGTTCCGGACGGTGTCTGAGTCAACCATGCCTGAACTTCGTAAAGTTCGTCGTATATGGTCAAAGCACCGATTCCGAGAAGTACAGCAAGGACCTGAGCCGGACGAGAGAAGAGATCACCATTACCGAAAGCACTCTTCGTAAGAAGAGCCTGAATCTTCGTGTCCAGCATGAGGACTTTCAGCATCTGGGTATTACAAATGGCATAGTCGGGAACTACCGAAGCATCGTCGGCAAGAGCTACTTTTCCTTCGAAAATATCTTCGACTACATTCCGGGAAGCACCGTCCACCCAGTTACGGTCATCGTCCAGAGTTACGAAATGGGAAGTAGGTACTCCGTAACTGAGGGAGAATTTGGTTCCACCGGCCATCGTGTAAGAGAGGGAGCCGTTCAGAAGCATCTGAGCGACCATCCATTCTCTCCTGCGATCACAACGGAAGCGGAGTTTTTTTGCACCTCGGGAGAGTTTTCTCTCAGCCGTCTGATAAGTAGCCCAACTACCGGGCTCTCTCATATTGTTGAGGAACTCTTCATCGAAGTACATCTTTTCTTTCCAGTAAGCGGCTTTTGCTGAAGCTTCGCCGGTTCCGTCGACTCCAATAGCGGGAGCTACTGAACCCGGAGCAACAAACGGAGTCATCCCACCGGAACTGTATTCAATTTCCCACTTGATGCTGTCCGAATCATAATTCTGACTCGGGAACAATCCGGTGAAGAAATTCGCGGGCGGCCTCTCAAACTTGGAAATGAGTTTGTTCAGCGTAGTTAGCTGAAGAGCCGGGATTCCTGTTGAACCTTTCATGTAAAGACCTCCTGATAATTTATCTGACCAGTTATTTCAGAATGAAGAAACGACCGTCCGTCGAACCGAGGGAAGTTATTGCTGCCGCCGACAAATTGGTCATGTTGTTCTTGTACAAGACCGCATTGGAGACCACGACGGAGGTAAGGGCACCTTCAGCATCCGTGCCTTCCCCGGTGTCAACGTCTTTGTCGAGAACGTAAGCGGCTACTGAATAAGTACCGGACTCTGCGGTCTGGACATAGCAGTAAGCCCCCTTCGCTACTGTGAAGTTCCCGTGGGAGAACGCAGTAGTCGTTATTTCCGCATAGATTGCACTGGTAGTGCGATCTATGACGGTGATTGCCGCTGCTTTTATCGGACCGTCTCCATCTGCATTCTCCAAGTACAGATCGTCACCGACCTGAAACTTGTACGAATCGTTTTTGGAAACTCTGATCTTTCCTGAGGCAGAGTCCAGAACGCAAGCAGCTACTCCTATGGATGTGATTCCGTCACCGAGAGTTACGGAAGCCGGAACAAAAGGAACCAGTTCCCCTACCCCGCCTGCGTCGGAGCAGTTCACGGCCATCACGGTTCCCGCCTTCAGATAACCATAGCCCTTAGCGACAGTCTTATCTATGATAAGAGCAATGTCTCGAACGGAATGGAACAACGGTTTAATTCCATATCCTTCAGGACCTCGATTAATCTGAGGCATTGAACTTCTTACAAAATTGTCCATTTGGACCTCCTTCTAAAGCTTTTGAACCTTGGTTTGAATTAGTCTTTAAATGGTTTAGTAACCCATCATTCGCTCTACTATCTTGTCCTCTGCCATTTCGTGAACCTTCTCGGATGAAGCAGAGAAACCCATACCGAGGATAGAAGGTTCAGGACCTTCTCCTTCTACCGGTGCCCAATCCTTCAGTTCCGTCTCTACGGATGCTGCGAATTTGACTTTGTCCAGATTCCCGTTTTCGATGAAGGCTTCATGACTGATCTGCTTTTTGATCTTGGTATGAAGTCTCACCGGAATCTCTTTGTGAGCCGACAAAGCATTTTCGACGATTGCATCGGCGGAAGCTTTAAGCTCTCGCTCGGATCTCAAAGCGTCATTCTTTTCCAGTTCTTTCAAACGGTCTTCCTGGGTTTTCCCCGTCTCTTTCAGCTTCGCATTCTCAGCCTCCAGTGACGTAATTTTTCCCGACATACTGGTCTTCTCCGCAGAGAAAGACACTTCTGCTTCAGTCTTTCCTTCTGCGTAGATGGCCGCATAAATATCCGGGAACTCGGCCTTCAGTTGGTCTTTTGTCATTGGAACCTCCTCTACCTTTCCTTTAAATGTGGTAACTTCTACTTCCATGTCTTCGTTTTCGGACATGGCAACCGATTTAGTGTTCGGGTCGGCACCAAAGGTGACAACCGAACCCTCTTTAAATGCTGACTCTCGCCAGATAACAGCCGGACCTTTTAAAACATAGCCATTAACCTCTGCCTGAGAACCTTCCATAATCTCTTCGATCTTAGAGGGTTTAGCAAAGATGGAAGCTTCATAGGGGAAGCCCGCTTTGGAGTTGGCTACAAACTCCTGTGCAAAAGGGGTATCAAGGACTTTGGCGTTCTTAGCCACCAATTTGTAATCCTCGGTTACCACGTAGTTAGCAAATCCGATCTTCTTGTCTATGTCGTGCTCTGAGAGGATGGGATTTACTTTCTTGGCAAACTTCATTCCGGATAGATCAATGGCTAGAGTTCCCCAGTACCAATGACCTTTGATGGGTTTACCCGAGTAAGCCGTCATCTCCATAATAGGATCACCACCATCTTCCGTGAATCTGAACTCCGCCGCTTCACTGAAGCAAAGAGAGTTCTTTGGGCATTTCTTTGTGATGGATTTTTTCTCTTCCATTTCTGACCTCCGGTTGGACTCTCCTTAATCAATAGCGGAAAGATCCACTGTGATTGTGTATGTTACGGTTAATTGTGCGCCGTTTGCAACCTCTACGGGTACTCCAAGAACGCTTCTTTCAAGGAGAATCTGAGTACCATTAAAAGAAGAAAGACCGGTTTCTTTTACCGTAATAGAAGAACCCGAGTTGTTATTGAAAACCCTGGACATAGTAAGAGTCCAAGATTTTGTACCTGCTGTGTAAGAAGCTGTTACAGCGGAGTTGGCTGCGTAGCTCAGTTGAGAGGCACTGTTACCATGAGCTATTAGAGTAGCAAGAGCAACATTGGCGGCCGACCAAGCTGTATTTCCTGTGCCTACACATATACCATTAGTGGCACCTGCCCCCGAACTCTTGTGGTTAAGAGGACCATAAGACGCAGCTCCTGCTGCATAATAATTTCCGGCAATGTCCTTGATAGAAATATATCCAGCAGCAAAACCTCCGGTTCCTTTTACCCCTGCGGAACAGAGAAACATGTCGATGAAGGAATTGTAATAATTCCTCACCCAACTGTGGCCCCGTTCCAGATGATTGTGCAGCAATTTGCCGTTCTTGTCATGCACTTCAAAGCGGATGAAAACATCAGGTGGGGGGAGAACATGCAGTTCGGCACACATTTCCTTCAAACGCTTAAATTTTAATTCCTCATCCTTATTCAACATTGGTTATGTTCCCTCCTACTAGGATGTTGCAACATCTACATCGGCTAAGGTTTCAGCCGCTGACGTTATCTCTACCGCTGTGGATACCGGTGTTTCTGCGAGTACACTTAAAGCAACAGAAGGAACAGCAACACCTGGGGATGTTGACAATTCCAGACGCGGTGGTCCCGGTTTCCCTTTTGAGATAAAAATAATCATACAGTCACCTATGGTAAGGCAAATGCCATTTCCACGATTAAACCTTTAGGGGCCGTTGTGCTTACCCCGTCAACGTCAATTCTCAGAAGGTCACCTGTAACCACGTCATCATGGGTAGCATCAATAGTCCCGGGTGTTCCCGAAGTTCTTGTGGAGCTTTCTGTAGATTCAATATTCATAAGGGTTGAGAGCATGTCTTGGTTATCGGTCACATTATGAATCTGGATAGTGGTTGCATTTGTCGTTCCTGCCGTTAAAACGGTAGCTGCTACCCTCACAAGATTCATTCCGTTTAGTTCGGGGGGGACTACGAAGTAACCTTTACCATCCCCGGCAATAACATCTGCGGCAGCATCGAAGATCACCATTTGAACGACTTGCGTTCCTATATTGGAACCTGCCAGAGCGTCCGCTGTTACGAACTTTGCATTATCCGTACCTGCATTAATATCAGCACTTGAAGCTAGAAGGAGGGATAAGGCACTCTTTAACTCGGCGAGTGTCTTCTTTGCCCAAACAAGTGGAGAACCTCCACCCATAAGAACATCATTCTCTGCTGTCGGGGAAACAAGACTGCTTCCACCACTTCCGCTGTCAGGAGGATTGTTATAAGGACTCTTCATGCTACCTCCTTGACCATCTTTGAATGCTCACTTGACAGTCTTGCTCACTTATGAGGGAAACATGGGTCAGTTGGGTGGAGAAGCTCACATTACAAATTAACCCCGGGTTGAGAAGGGGAGCACTTCCGTCAACAACATCATACTCATCGGGAACCTCAACCTCTACATCAGACCCTCCAAAGAGAACCCAGATGTCTTTGGACGGAGTAAATAGAATAAGGTCTGTTCCTGTGGGTATGGCATATCGTTTCGCAGTATTGGCAGTCAAGGACAACCTATCAGAAGCCGTCAACTGTGTAGACAGTATCGGGTTGTTATAGGTAGGATCGGCTGCCTGTAGGAACTTTTTCATATCCATTGAAAATCCTCCTAAATTGCAACGTAAGCACCTGCATCCTCTTCAAGAATGCTTTTTAGTAGCCCATAGTTTGGATCGTGTTTGAAACTTCTATTATCAGGATTATGTGCAGTTGTCAAGCCCTTTTTTCCTACCATACCCTTCATACCCATTGTGATTATCTTAGGACTTCTAAATATCAGTTTTTCAACAGTTTTTGCTTTTCGGTCATACACAAATTCGGCCCCTCTTTTTGCTCGGGCTCTCATTTTTATACTTTCGGGAATATTATTTTCGAAGATTTGTCCTGCAGGAAGAATTGTACCACTACTTAATTTCAGAGAAGTGGTCAACCTAACTTTCTCTATTTTGTCATAGGTTTGGAAAACTTCCTTCCACAGCTTCACGTCCACAAGACCCTTCCCCGCCAATTCATAATCTTTCCCAGCACTCTCGCAAATAGAATTTAATCGAGGGATTATACTGGCTCTGAATGCCGTTTGTGAAAAGGCTGGTTGTTTAACAGTCTGCTTCTCCATATATTTACCTATGCTCGGATAGTAAAAGATCAGATTGCCAAAGCCCACCAATTCCGCTTTATCTAGTAACTGAGACATCGTATCCAGATAAGTGGCGTGATACCAGTCATCATCCTCCATTATCATTATCTTGTCACATTTTACTTTGGTTAATGCTAGGAGAAGGTTCAAGCAAAGGGTGTGCGTGTAATCATTCGGTGTTGGATTTCTTCTGTAATATTCCATGTCCCTTGTAGGGGTTATTGGGGTTTTTCCATCATCGACTACAATCCATTGAGTAGGTTGGAGTATTTGCTTATCTTTCCATCTCTTTAAAAGAGCCATACATTCCGGACGATCACTTGTGCATGTTATGACTGAGATCGGTTCGATCCTCTTAGGAATAGGAGGGGGAGCTGGACGAGGTCTTACATTTGTTATTTGGGGAGGAGGTTTGGGAAGAAACTGGTTTACTCTCCCCATAGACCGAGTTGTACCGACAAGCAGAGCACTTTCAAAGCTTTGCCCCACATGTTTCATTATTAACTTGGCATTATCTATCCCTATCCATTTTATCAGATTCTCCAGAGCAATGTCCGGATAGTAGTAACGAGATTCAGGATTATGACCTGTACCAATACCCTTTCTCCCTTTTAAACCCTTCAAGGAACAGTGGAGATGAAGTTCGTCTTTGATATCCTCAATCAGGTATTTGCGAAGAGTCGGAACAGCCCATATACGAGCATCGACGTAAGGATCACCTTCCAGACATTTCTTGAAAAAAGATAATGCTCCGGATGTAAATCCTGTCTGACATAAACTGGCATGAGCCGTGTTTGCAATCCTTCTAAACTTCATTATGGGAGCATGATAATACCTGGCACATTTCTCTCCCACTAAGTCAAAATGAAGAAGATAATGATTCATGGTGGCTATATAATTAGGACCATACCAGTCATCATCCTCTATGATAAGGATTTTATCTCCTTTTATGTGCTTAACAGCTTCTTTGAGGTTAAGGGTAAGGGTGTGACCCTCTCCCTCTTTCGGTTCCCTACGGACGTATTTGATATTGATGTTTGCACAATACTTTAGGTAATCGGGCATAGGAGTAAAACCGTCATCTACAATGATCCATTGATCAGGTTTTACTACCTGATCAGCCATCCATCTCCGACAAAGTTCGAACGCTTCTGTCCTATCCCCTGTGGGTGTAATACACGTTATCATACCTGACCTCTATTCAGTTCCCAAGCTCCTTCTATTTCGGAGACACCGTTTTGTTTTCTCATTTTCCTGGTACCAGCTACTTCATGCTTAATGTACTTATCCAAACCGGGAAACTCTTTCAGTACTCTATTGGATAAACCCTTCTTATATATATCCAGCATTGTCAACGTACAGGGAGCACCATGATGAATGTAAGGGTAAAACTTCTTGTAGTTTTCGATGTTCATTAATTGGAAGTACGGGTGAAGATAAGGCATCCACCCCTCATTTCGATGGGTCGGTTTAAAACCATAAGAGAATCCGTCAAAACCTGTTCTCTCAATTCTCCCTACTCCAAACGTATCAGCTTCCATCATTGACATCATCTTGGGTACGGGTGATTTTAACATCTCTATGTCGGAATCAAAGAAGAGGGCATATTTGGTTAGGGTGTAGTACAAACCAATGCACATCCCCCTACCATGTCCGATATTGTAACCGACTGTAATTACTTCTGTTTTCTCAGATGCCAATGATTTGACGTAACTGTAACAAGGGCCATCGAAGTCAGAACCGTCAATAATAATGATCCTCATATCTGGGTGGAACTTCCTAAACGAGTTATAAGACTTCTCAATTAGGCTTTTTGTCTTCCAGGATACAGTTATTCCAGTAATGTCACTCAGCTTGTCCACGACTAACCCTCAAAGTCTTTGTGTAAACAACATCATCCCGCCAGTACACTTCGGTTTTGGATTTAAACACAGTATTAATAAACTGGAAATCCCCCGTTTGCATGGCAAAGAAACATTGTATGTATTTTTGGTAAAGGTCATTTCTGACCACGACATTGGACGTACCTATATGGTTTTGGAAAAGTACGTCTTTTTTCCATACCATATCAGTAGGGTAATTCTCTCCGTTTATGTACATGCGAACAAATATCATGCCTACATTGGGTTGCTTTTGGACAATGGACTTCAAATCCTCCACAAACTTATTGGATATAAAAACGTCATCGTCATCCAGCATAAAGACGTATTTACCCTTTATTCTTTTTCGGTTCCTGTAGAAACTAAGGTTGGCTTTTGCTACACCGCATCCTATATTGTCGTATATGATCACATGTTCAAAGTCCGGGTCTGTTTGGGCATTAACACTTTCCATGTGCTGCTTATACATAATCGGTCTATTGAATAGATGTCTGGTAACTATGGTTAGAAAGGGCTCATGCTTTATTGGCATAACGTACAGATAAGGTGGGGGAACCACATAATTCTTATTATGGTTTCCCTTCACATCCCTTATTGCAAAATGGACATGATATGCTTTGAGAGTAAGACTGGGGTTGGTGATGTGGTATCCAGCCCTCTGAATCTCATAAGCAATGCGGTTGTCACAACCAAGTCTACCGATCTCAAAATCTCCATATACATTGTTGATCATGCCTTTGAATATCCAAACATCCTGACTGTCTTGATGAAAGAAATGAACAGGAGTACCGTCTTCTGTGATGTCCCAACGACTCAAAGCGAAACAGTCCCCTTCAGACATGTTATCCAAAAGAGCCAAGCTCCCGAAGTAAATATCCGTGTTTGCAATGATTGAATGTCCTGATTCCAGAGAGTTTGCTATATTGAAGATGTCCGTATAAGTAGGTCTTTTGTTCAAGATATGATGTGTGACCTTTGGATGCTGAGGTAGATTCCTGTCGTTCTCAGCTATTAAGTGGATTCTACTTATATCGGCGCAGGCTATGTTTGCATCCAAGCAAGCTCTGTTCTCTTCATTTCTCTGCGGATTAGAATCTGTATACCAAGGGGTAAAAAGTCTGATCATCTTGTCACCTCAGGGAAAAGCTTCCCGTTATACTTAGTTATACCAAAACCAAACTTCTCTTTGGATTCTTTAAGAACCTCGAAGCAGGTGGATTGTTTTATGAATTTCCAGGTTTGATGATGCTTTACATGGAAAATGTCATCCAAGACAAAATGACATGGGGTTTTGATCTTGGATAAACTGTAGGTAAACTCCGTTAAACCTAGATGCCCACCGCTATCGAGCATCATCAAATCCACACAACCATCTACTGATTTCAGTATTCTTCCAAGAGCGTCGTCTGGTATATTAGGAAAGTCGGTTTCCTGGAAGTATTTAGTTACCCTCTGTTCTTCTGGATGATCTACCCAAATATCATCCTTCTTAACATTCTCAATAAGCTCTTTTCGGAGTTCGTCTTCCTTGGGTAGAAGATTTCTAGGCAATGACAGGGCATGAATCAGCTTAATCTTGGGAAAGCTCTGAAGATGAAGCTTGGCTCGCTGATAGTATTGGAGATTGCATTCTATGGTATAAAATTCGTAATCGGTAATATTGCAGGTTGCAAGACTTCTGGCTATGATTTCCGTACTACCATTACCCAGATAAGTACCTGTCTCTATAATTCTTTTCGGTTTGATACTGGAGATCAAACCGAGGACGGATTCTTCAAACACCGTCCCCTCTATGCTCATACCTGCTCCGGTCGCGACCTTAGCCATTCTTCCTCCCACATATTGTCATGTCTTGAATGAACACACCCGGTTTGCATATATCAACTGTCAAACCTACCCTTTTGAATAACTCCGTAATGGACAAAACATTGAAGATGTAAAGGTGTTCTTCTGGATAGTAATGACGGAAACGAAGACCTTCTCCGCGATACCAGGGTGTCTGAAGAATCAAAACACCATTCGGTTTCAGGTAGTTTACCATAGATTGGACTGCTGCTAAAGGATCAAGGAAGTGTTCCAATACATCAAAACCAACTACAAAGTCGAAATGACCATCTATCTGTACATCAGGGAAAACACCGCAGATGATCTCTTCCAGACCGAATCGGGTTTTGGCAAACTCGCATGTTCCTTTACTCACTTCCACCCCTACTACCCTTCTGAACCCTTCTAACTGACATTGGTAGAGAAAGCCACCGTGACAGCAACCGACTTCAAGTATTGAACCTCTTTCCGGAGAAAGCTCCTTAATAGTTTCTATCCATTTAGGGATTCTGTCGTGGAAGTCTGAGGTAGACCGTCTTTCGATCTCGGGATTATGGAGGTCTTTCGTCTGACGGGTATGCCAGTAATCCTGGAAATCATAAAACTTAGAAACATCCTGTACGGTCTTCGTGGAAACTAACGCCGTACATTCTGGACATTCCTTATAGTCCGGGTGTATAAACTTTTGGAGATTTATATTTCCACACCAGCATTTTTCCATTCTACGACCTCCCAATCATTGCTTATAAGGGTATTATTCCAATTCCAAGCATTCCTGGCAGTTTTGTAATAAACCTTTCTTCCTTTGTAAGGTAGAACCTCAACAAAGTTGCAAAGGCTACTGTCGATACAATGAATCTCCTTGGCACTCATTATTACCTGATACCAATCAAATATGTTGTAATCCTCGAACTCCCTAAACTCTACTTTGTTAGGGAAATCCATTTTTACGTGGGAACCGTCATGTGTAGATTCATGACACAGAATGTAGGGCTGAGTATTGGCTACTCGGAGAAAAAGACCTGCTTCCCTACCAAAACTTCTATTCCAAACTAGGTTTCGTCTATAAGAAATAGGGACTCCGGCAAGAAAATACTTTGCCTTTACAAAGCTCTCGTTATTCTCCCGTCGCTTTTCCCACCATTTGTGGACTTCTGAGTACTTCTCCAGACCGAACTCCAGATGGAGAGTTCTGGCATACTCTCCATCTGGTCTATCAACGGGTCGGCAGTAATTGATGTTTCGGAAGTTACTATGGTACTGGGAAGGACAAAGCCAATCAATCTGGTAAAACTGTGAGTAATAATGTGCAATCGGGAGGCATATTATTATATCACCATGCCTCCCTGGTTGATTAATCAGTAGTCTCTTCATGCTTCGGGTCATCCGATTGTTTTTGGGCTTGAGTTCTCTTTATAATCTTAGTTGCCGGTTTCGCTGGAGCTGCTACTGGCTTTCCTGGGGCTGCTGGCTTTCCTGGAACAGCTCCCGGTTTCTGCTGCTGATTGCCTCTTACCTTTTGAACACCTGGTTCAAGCTGCTGTCCACCAGCATCTACCGGGGGAAGAGGTTCAGGATACTTATCTCTCTCTGTGGCATCTTCCAGAAGTAGTCTTCGGTAGTTGCCAAGTCCCAGATTCTTTGCAATGGTTCTATTGGGGATATGGAGTGTGTCATTGACCGAACCGTGTTTAACTCCCAGTAAAGCTCTGGTCCTTGCTTCCATGTTAAGCGTTTCCGATACCGGGAAGCTCACTTCAATAAGCTGTTCCGGTTTGAATTGCTTTTCCTTAAATATGGGTTTCTTCTTTTCAAAATCTACAGCTACCTTCTGAGCGATCTTCTCCGGGAAACCTGATACCTTGCTTTTTATGAAGAAGATAGCCCTCCAGAAGTCAAACAGAAGGAATCGTTCGAAGTAGGCTACCTCATCACTGGTTCGATCGGACATCGGACCTCTTGTGGCTTTTACTGCGGCAAAAGTACCACTAGATTTGCCGGTCATGATGTCTTCTGGCTCATTTAAGCCGCTGGCGACCATATCCAGCAAATCTGTGTCTTCGTCTGAGATAGTCGGGAGTTTGGGGTTATGGACTTCCATCTTCATCCCTGGAGGAAGAACTAACGTACTACCCGGGGTCTTCTTAGCCATTATGCCTGTTTTTCTTCTATCTTCATCTGATAGAGCTAACCAGGTCTTGAAGGACTTTGCATCCTCAATGGTGACTACCCACAAGTAAGAACCTGCCGACTTCTTGTGATCTATCTCGTATTTCTTCAGGTTCTCATAATGGTTTAACCATTCAAGAACTGTCCTCAGGTAAGAGACATTCCTCTTTGTCAAGAAGGATTTATCCCAAGCTACGATGAACCTTCGGAATCCCCCGAATTTGTTGAATTTGTTACGAGGAGACCGACTATCCTTAAGCTCCGATTCGTTCAGCTCGTTTTTAACGGTTTTATACATTTCAGGGAAATAGGCTATATTGATAGAAGGAACTATAACCTTCCCTGTTTGAGACTTGAACGGACTACCTGCTGTGTCTATATAGTAGAAAAGAGGGAAGGTGGTTTTCATGGGGTGGTAGACTATTCCTTCTTCACCTCCCCCACCGACAAACTTGGGGTCAATGAAGTCCACCTCAACAAAGCCGTCTTCGTGTACGGTCAGGCAAAGAAAGAGTTCCCCTTCAATGATGGATCTACCTGAGTAGGGAGTCCAGAAGTGATACAGTCGATTTCTTGGATCATAAGTAATTTCATCCAATACTTCTTGCACTTCGTCTACGGGTGAGGTAACTTCAAAGCCCATACCAGTCAAACGACCTACTTGACCTCTAACAGCCGTGTTGACATGGGGGTTTCGATTGAACTTTTCCCAACAGGAGTTCTGGAGAAGTTTCCTGTTCCCTTCTGTAGCTACGGAAGTAGTCACCATACCGGTTTTATCGAAGCCGTCCGGGTCCTTGTCTTCATCAATAGCTGTGTACTGCCAGGGCATTGTAAACTTCAATGCCGAAAGCTCGTCCTCAGTCAGTTTGTCTAAACCTGAAAACGCCAGATCAAAGTTACTCATTTTTTCACCTTTTTTCGGACCTATAAGAGGGTTGTTAGCACTTTTTGGACAAAAAATCAAGGTTTTTATTAATTTTCCTTAATTTTTTTCTCTTTTTCTTTTAAATATCTCTTTATCCACGAAATAAAATACTATCCCTCCTGCTAGGTTAGCTATAATCACTCCGGTCATTCCTTTGATAATGTCCGTAATGACGTACAGAATTGGAGAACTTAGTTGCCATCTTATCAAATACAGTAGGAAAGCTTTCACTGTACTTACCTCGGGCCTAGGTGGTCGTTGCTCATTATCATTGTTCCAAAATAAGGAGTTTGCCGTCTTTCTTTAAAATCTGTGGCATTTAGCTCCCTACCCCCATAAACAGTCCAAGATGCACAAAAGATGGCATCATCTTGAACCCCGCCCCTTTCATTCTTTTCGGGAGAACCGAACCAGTGTTTGTCAGCATCATGGAAGAAGTATTTCATCTCCTCCCGAAGCATATCCATTTCTTTACTCCCCATAACTGCCATTGGGGGAGCTTTGAACCTTCCCTCTCTGGAAAGCAGATAGAACTCACTGAATGCCGCCTTTTGTTTGTCGTAGGTCGGGAACACAGCCTCAAACTTTATCTCTTCGTCTTCACACCAAGGTTGCAAATCCCAAATTCCCCACCGTTCTCCACATAGTATATCTACCCCATCAAACTCTTCTTTGCAGTCAAGGATGAGGTTTTTTAAGTCTTCTAGGCTATGACTCTCGACATGAACCAAATTCAGAAGCAAATAGATGTATGATGGTACCTGGCCCGGAGTATCAGTAGACTGAAACAGCATCGGTTTGGACTTACTACCAGGTAAACCCTTAGCCATACAAGTAAATATTGTCCGTGCTCCTCTATTTGATACTTTCATCGGGTCAGCACGGTCGATACCTGCAAGAATAGCCCAATTAGTATCCAGAATCCCTCCCAGCATCTCCAAGTCTTGAAGAGTTGCCATTACGGGCATTCCGAGTTTATCTTTCAGGGTGTAGTACTTCTCGACCGGTATCAATCTCTGGACAACCTTATTGATGACCCCTCTTTCTTCATTGAGGTCTCTGTTCTGGGCTCTCCGTTCGATTAGCATCCGCATTTGTTGTTCGACCTCAACCTTGCGAGTGATAGCTTCCATCATAACTTGATTATTACCCAGGACACCGTCGATTCCCATATATCCGATACCTTGAATCATTTCGTCAGTGAATACCTGCTCAGAAGCACTTCCCCAGGTGTTCTTGAAGTATCTTTCGAAGTCCCCCATCGGAAACTTGGCAGAATAGTCGTCCAGTTGATCCTGAGTCATATTGGGATTCCAATAATCCTCATGATTCGCCTTAGCACTAAACCTGTAACTAAAGTAAACAGTCTTGCTCTTTCGGGTCACATAGCCGTCAAAAAGGTTATAAAGGATGTGCTGCTTTGACGAAACGGTGGAATCTATTACTCCCAGAGCGTTTGGGATGTTACGAATAGAACCATCCAGTTGAACAAAGAAGGTGGGCTTTCTCATGTCGAAGATTTCAGAGAAGGTATATCCGGTAATGTTGGAAACGATACCACTGAAGCTACTAATCGACCGAATAACCGAAACAATGTTATTGCTCTCATCCTTGATCATAATTCTTCTCTCCTGGATGTTTCTTTTCCCCACTAAATCCTGGAGAGTAGGAGAATTGAGAATGATGTCGCGCATGATGTCGAAATGGACGAAGGTGACCTGTTCCTTAGAGTTAGCTCCAAGAACGATCTGCTGCTTTGTCCAGTTAAAGAACTTCCAGAGTTGGATAAGACAAGCCAGCAAAGACTTACCCTCCCCGCGCATCCAACACAGAATGATTAACCGGTATATAAACTGACCGTTTATCATTCTCAGACATTCTCGGACTACTTCTTTCTGGGCATCCCAAAACTCCCAGTAGGATCGGCCAGTGCTTGGATTTTTAACCCTTGGCAATTTCGAGATAGGGCACCAGACGGCCATGGTCGATCCTACCGGATAAATGGGGATTGCTACGTGGTCTTCACACCATTTAATGAAGCCTTCAGGACCGTCTCTGTAGGAATCGGGCTCGTATATTTCGTAAGGAGGCAAATCCCAAGGATTGACTCCTGGGAGAAATACCTTAGCCTCAAACAAGTCTTCGATTTCCTTTTCAGAGAGGGTTTCATCCGGTTCTAAGGATTCTTGTTCCTTCTTCTTTGCCAGTTGTTGTTCTTCGTACAACTCTTCGGTCTTCTTCCGATAACCGTCCAGCAAAGGTCTCTTTATTAATTTCCTTCTTTTCAGAGTTAAAGCCATGATCTTTGCAGCTCTTTTCTTATCTCACATGTTCGAGGTAAACGTCGTCTTCCACTCTTTCCCGAATTGTTTCAAGCTCAGACAGTATTTTATCTTTCTCTTTCTTGAATAATTGGGCTACAGCTTCATCCACGATGCTTCCTTTGTCTTTACCAGTTACCCTCTGCATAGTATTAATCATGCTGATGGTATTGGTATGCAACGCTACGCGGAACTCTCCGGAATGATTTCGATGTCTTGGGGTGGTGGTCATCGCTATCTATCCTCCTTTATTTAATTGTCGTTAGTGGTTCCCCCTTAATCTCCGTAAAGTCAAAGGGTTTACTATGTACACAAAGGCGACAGAAAACCAGTTCCTGAAGACCTTTATTAGTGCTGTAGACAGTTTCCTTGCCCAGACTGTTCCGGTATCCGTACACGATCAGAGGTTCTTTATTGAACACGCACTCCTGATCGCAGGTCTTCCTGGAATAGAGGATATTAGTTTTGATTACTGGCATAGTGGTTCTGGATTTCTTACCACTCATTTCCCGTCCCTTTCAGCAAGAGTTTGCCTGAGATACATCACAAGGTCTAACGCTTCCTGGTAGGCATCAAGCAAAGGATCTCTGCCGTTATGGGTTTGTAGAGTAGTCCCGTACTTATCGGTGCCCATCTTATCCCGGGCTTTCAAATCCTCCATAACAAGTGGTAGCACATCCATCTTACCTTTAATCGGCATTTCTTGTCTAGTGGCAGCATCCAAAACCATACTACTTATCCCCCTTTTCTAGGTTGCCTAACAGGCTGCGGACGCGGTTGATTCCTTTCTTGAACCCGGTCTCCTCAACCGTCTCTTTAGCCATCTTTTCAGCTCCGCCGTGGCTCAGAACCCAATTTCGCAACACCTTTCTAACACCCTTTTCTCCTTGACTATTGAGGCATTTAAGCCCCTCCTCAAACTCTTGGTTATGGTCGTCGCAAAGATCAGCCCACGGTAAGCCTCTCCTGTCCAGAAGCACGATAACACCCTCTTTTTCACAACCCTTCCAAGTACATTTCATCCTTCCCCTCCGGTTTCTACAGCACTAAAAACCAAAGTAATTTCCCGATCTTGAGGATTAACAAAGTCGATAAAATCCCCGTACATCGGTATATCTCCAGAAGGATCCTTTCGACAAAGCCGGTAGGAAGCTTTTAAAGGGTAATCAAATTCCTTACGAACAGCTTCCACCATTTTATCCACCTTCATGAGAAGCCCAAAATGAAACTCCGAAGTGCCACGGTCGCAGGCAACAAACACCTTCATCTAATAACCCCCTTTTTATTGGTATCTTCTTGCGACATCTGCTTATAATAGGATCTGTCACCAGTCTCTGACTTATTGACATCATCCCCTAGATTCGGCTTGTAATTGAAGGTAAAGGCTAACTCTAAGTCTTTCCACATAATATGGATAGTTTTCAAAGTTTCCCGTATCTCTTTATAAACCGGATGAATCTTTTCCCCCTGAGGTGTTGGTACCATCACGCTTGTAATGCTCATCTCTAACAACTGTAATCGACAAAGCTGCATATAAAGCGGTACAATCTGCACTCCCAGCTTAAAAGTCATTACTTCGTCTAAGAATTGATACGTTGAAAAGATCGTTTGGTAGAACGCTTTTAAATAGTCTACTTGTACTAGGCACTTCCCGCCTTTTTCAAATTGGCAACGATTATAAACGGGACAGTTGCTCTGGCATGACTGAACGATGTCCCAAGAAAAAAGGGTAACGCCCTCGCGGACATTGCCCTTCTGAATATCCATCTCTCCAATCTTCTCGGAGTTTACGATTTCTAGCGGCTTTCGCACTAAGTCCATATGATTCACCATCGTTTTTTCTTCGGAATAGCAGGTACAAAACACAAAGTCAAGAAAAAAGTTAAGGAAAAATAGAAATTCCATAGAAAAATTTAGAAAACCTCTCAGCTTTTGAAAGCAACCATAGAAAAACTAAAAAGGGCGGGGGCTACTCCTTCGATAACTACGTCCCAGTAGAGCCAGGTTCACCAAAACTGGAATAAATTATGCCAATAGAGCCAGGTTCACCAAAACTGGAATAAATTACGTGGTGAGGACCTACACGCTGCACACAAAAAAGAGCGTCAAGATAAAGCTTGACGCCCCCTACAGTGTTTTTGAAGCTGTATGATTTGATCATATCTCTTGAGATTGCAGCGTAGAGTTAATCTCACACGCTTTAAATTTGATATAGAACACAAACAAAAAGAGCGAATAAAGCTTGTGATTCGCTCTATTCGCTCTTTTGTTTTCAAAGCTTGTATAGCTTACGTCAATGACACTTCACGCTTTTTCAGTCTACTTACAGTGTCACTCGTCAAGTGTCTCTTTACTCTTTGTAACACACTCTTAGCATCTGCTTTATCTTTAAACTGAATCTTGTTTGTTTCGATGATTGCTTGCAGTTTAGCAGTAGCTCTTGCGTCTTTAGCAATCACTTTAGCAAGATCATTGATCGTCATTTCTTTGCTTTTAAGAATTGACGTAATGAGATGATCACTTGCACTTGCTTGACTAACTTTCGCATAATCGAATTTATCATCAGTCAATGACGCTGCGATTGCATTGTCTGTACGCATAATCTGTCTATATTCTTTATGCGTATCTCGCAACACAATAACAGTCTTTTTGTTGTTGTTTGCATTTACATTTGCAGTCTTTTCGTTTTTCTCTTCGCTCATTTCATTAACTCACTTTCTTTTAGTTTAGAGATTGCAGCTTTCTTGCTACTCTCAATAATTGCACTTGAGCAATCTCAAGTAGTAATAAGCTTTTGTTTGACTGCTTATTTCAAAGAGCAAAGCGCATAAAGCGCAATTCTGTTTTCTCAAAATAAACGCTTTTTTGCAACTATTTATTTTTTAAGCATTTTTTGACAATGTAGCTCCGATTAACCATATAAATCAATATTACTACCGGTTATTATTAATATTCCCCTATATAAGGCTTATATGTATTAACACTATGCGGCGTAACGGAATAATCCAGGTTCCTCAAAAACAGGTATTTCCTAAATCCGATATAGCATCTCAGTATTAACAATTTGTTATAACTGTAGCACCTGAATCCATGGTATAGTAACGGTCTCTGTATTAACAATTTGTTATAACAGTAAAACATTATAGGTTTGGATGGTTATCCACCACCTGGGATTGGAGCAGGATTAAGGAATAGAAAGACCGTCTGGAGGAGGACCATCAACCGGAAAAAGGAATTAATTAAAAAATCCTCATTTACGGTTGGGCCCTCCCGAAAATCCAGAGACCCTACCCAGGGGGAGGAACTCCATCCCCAGGACCTGGATTTCCTTCCCCACCGACCTTAAAAAACAAACAAAAAACAATCCTTGACATCGTGTTGAGGACCCCTATATACTCGACTCATTCAGCAAAGGAGAGGAAAAGCAGGTCCGATCCATGGTTCGGTAGTAAAAGGGCCGTAGGTTATTTCAGACCTGATATAGGCGAATCAGCCGCGGTTATTAGGTTTCGGTGCGCCTTGGCTCGGGGAGTCCTCCCCGGTACCTTTCCGGTCCTTTTCGGTACCTTTCCGGTCCTTTCCCGATACCTACCGGTACTTTTTCGGTACTTTTCCAGACACTTTTCGGTTACCAAACCTTCCTAAAACCACTATAAATCCACAAAACTTCTGGTTTCCTAAAGACTTTTTTCCGTAAACAAGGATTAATTTACCGATAAAATACTGATGCGCTTAATTCCTTTATATCGGTTATTTCCATACCTTTTCCTTATATGTACCTACTACACTACACTTATTTCTGATGGGTTATTTCCTACCTTTTATTTATACCTATCCTTCCTTTATCTTATATTGACAATGAGTATTCCTTTCCTTTATTTATTGCTTTATATACCTTTTACTTATATATGGATTGGTTTATTCCTTTCCTTTTTCTTATTTATATTTACTTATTCTATACTCCTAAATACTTTCTATTTGGTGGTATTCCTCATTACTGGCTTGGCTACTCTTTATTGTTTCTTCTCTCTTTGGGCCTTCTTTGGTGGTCGGTTCTGATTCTTGGGATTGGTTATGTTTGGGGGAGGATGCGGTGGTGGTTGCTGTTATAACAAATTGTTACAACTGAGAAGTTCTTTGATGGCTTGGTGGTGGAAAGGATCCACCTCGATTTTGGCTAGGGGGAGATTTTTTGGGCCTTCCTTTTTTGAGGATTAGGTACATGTGTGATAAACCTGCTTCAGAGCTTGATTTGCCCTCTTTTTAAGCTGTACCATCCGTCTTGTACCGCGGTAACCATTCTCTTTTGAGTTCTTCTACAGAACCGCGATGGACAGCTTGGAGTCCTTAAATCCGAACATTTTTTCCTAAGGAACCGGAGGCAGAAATTGGTGACTGCCAGAAATCCTAAGGAACTACTTGAAATGCTTAGTGAAAAAAAATAATTTTTTTTCTTGACACTCCAGCATTTTTTCTCTATAAAGTAGATATGAAAGTGATATGAAAGTGAGATGCAGTTATGAACCAACTTCATATTGTGAGACTTAACTCTAACCCATTCTTTGACATAAAGCTTAGAAACCTCGGTTCTAAGCTTGATTCTGAAATACTTTCCGGCAAGAATATTTGAGGCTTGCTTAAAAACAGAGACACCGGGAAAGTGAGTAAAGAATCTGACTGAACATGCTGAGAGCTGTCTAGGTATCGTTTTCACAATGGAATCTCTTAGTCAACCAAAAACAGACACTAAAACAGACAGACGATCTTACCGACGTAGGTAGCACTTATTTTCCAGTGCTGACAGATGAGTTTTTGGAGGTGTTACAATTAGTGCAACGAATGAAACTTAACATGGTGGCTTAGCTGTTGGAAACAGTTTCTACTCTCTTTCTTTTCTCCTAGGTGCGTTAGGTGGGTAGAGATTGAGATTGACTTCAATCTCTACCCATTCTTTAAATTGAGTATGGAGGCAGAAATGAACAAACCACAATGGTTTATTTACGAGCTGACTGATGCTGGAAAAGTTAGGATTTATCCTAACAGACCGGCTTCGTCTATTGCAGTTGTCCAAGCTCGTTTGGAAGGTCTCACAAGAGATCGCAAGGGTCGAAATCAAACAAGAATGTTTGAGGTTTGGTGTGATCTTTGCTTGATCTGCAATACAGAGGTACGGAACGGGATTATCTTGAGTGTCCATTATTATCAAGAAGTCCGCACGGAAGGTGAAATTGACGCTGATTTCTATTATGCAAATCGTAATAGAAAGATTAGGTTTGGTAGAGCTGCTGGCGATGTCAGCAGATGGATACTTAAAGCTGCTATTTAGGAGTGTGTGAAAATGAGAAAGAAAGTGGTGGTGGATGATCGCACAGCTATCCACAGTGTTTACTCTTCTGAGAAACATAAGTGGTCAAAAGCTGGAAAGATGATACGCATAAAAGTTAAACCCACCAAAAATGGTGAGATCATCAAAGTCGATCCTAGGAAGTATGAGCCTACGGAAAAGCTAACGCAGATTATATTTGCGGATAGAGGATAGTAGATGCAGAGGGACACAGTGTAATGTGGTAATGCACTATGCTAGCTTCCCAAGGGCTAGCCTACTATTAATACATGGAAGGTCGGAAGGTTGCAGAGGGGAGCCATGATATGTGGCTCTAATGCACGATTCCCGTCCCAAGTCGGGAATATGTCTTATAAAGGAGGAAAGAGTGGAAATTATTGTCAAGAATAGATGCTTGCAATGGTTAACCAAGTTCATCCCTTACTGGCTTGTAAAGGAAGGTAATTTGGTTAAGGTTCGTTACGGTAAACTGTTTGCCACTAAGATCACATTCTAACTGAAAAGGACAAAGGAGGAAAGAGATGGCTGATGTTCATTTGATTGAACCGCATGAGCAACCGGTGGAGCAAACACGATCGGTACAGTACTCAAAATTGGAACTCATTCTTTCGGTTAAGAATGAGGAAGAGGAGACAGTCAAAGATGTTCTGGATATCATTGAGCTGGAGGCTAAAGCTCTCAATGACATGTTGGAAACGGTTGATGGTAATCCTCATCGACTCACCGTCATCACAGACACAAATGGTTTCAAGGACGAATTCTTGGTGGTAACGTCCAATATTTTCAGCTTTCGAGAGATTTCCGAGATTCTGGTTAGGATGACGGAAAGTATCGCCGTAGCATCGGCAAACACGTTCTTCACGGAACGCAAAATCAAGTGGGAAGAAATTGCACAGTAGAGCATGGCAGAGGGAGACCCGAGCAATCGGGTCTTAATGCACATATCCCGTCCCAAGTCGGGATAATAAAACTTAAGGAGGGAAGAGAGTATGGAAAAGGAAAGCGTAAGAAATGCTGAAATCTACCGTCTAAAGATGGTAGAAAATAAGAGTAACTCGGAAATTGCTAAGGTGTATGGCATCTCCCCGGTGAGGGTCGCTCAGATAATCTGGGACATCTCGGAAAGCGAGTCAAAAGGTAGAGTTGCAGGTCTTCATCCCTTCCCATCTCAGTGGGAAGAACATATCCTGATCAATACTCGGGAGATAAACGTCCTGACGAGAAAAGGAATTAAGACTCTGAAGGAACTCACGACTTACACGATCAAGGAACTTCGGGGACTCAAGAATGCTGGACCGAAATCATTCGGCAGTCTCCAAGAGAAGCTTGAGGAACTCGGTTATTACATTGCTGGTACTCAGCCAGAAATCAAGCTGAGGCAGGATGACATCGTTTACCTACTGATGCAAAAATTAAAGGATCACGCCACTTCTTGTAAGAAGGGTACATACAATCAGTCCGATCCGACAGCTTACGAGAAAGTAACCAGTAAGCTCTTTCTCCAGTATGGATTCAGCTTCCCCATAGTATCGGAGGATGAAGAGCCAGAACTTTTTGATGACTTCTGTCCCGATCCTGAGACTGTTATCATCCAAGCAAACGACTGTACATGGGGAATCAACTTCACCATTAAAGCTTCGAATGGTAAACATGTCGGTTACTGGTCAAGAGAATCAACCGGAGCTGATGGTAAATGGACGGGATGCTCACCGGAGTTTATCCCCGTCATCACACGATTGTTCCTTGGAGGAACTAGGGAACCGAGTGAGAATGACATAGAAGACCCGTACAGACGGGAAATTGATCTTAACAAGTAGGTAGAAAGGCAGAGGGCAGCCGTTCTAGGGACGGCTGTAATGCACGAAACCGGTCCCAAGTCCGGATTAACAAAGAAGGGAGAGAAGAGAGTATGGAAGATAAATCGAAACCTAAGACCACGATTATTCTTGCTACCAGATTAAAGTTTACACTTATTATCCGAAATGAGTCCGGGGAGGCAGGAGAAGACATCATCAATGGTGTAACGGCTTTCGTGAGGAAGCTTAATTACCTCTTTGAAAGCCAAAAGTGTGCGCCACTAGATGTTACTGTGGAGATTGATTCTTGTAAACTGGAGGATGAATTGTCGGCTTCCGTTACTGACTTGCGAGGATTCAGTCTGTTTGCCAAACACATACCGCATTTGCTTGACAGTATCACCGGATCGTCGTCTAACTTCTCATTTACGGGTAAGAAAATCCGTATTGAGAATTTGGAGTAAGGGTCGGAAATAAACGATGCAGAGGGGAGCCATGATATGTGGCTCTAATGCACGGCACAGTCCCAAGTCTGTGCAAAAACTAAACTAAGGAGGAAAGAGAGTATGAAAAAGACAGCAAAAGGATTGGTTAAAAAAGCGGGTAAGGTCGAAGAGAAGAATCAGGTTAAGGATGCTGCGGAAGTAACTGCTGAGGATAAAGCAGTTGCATTGGCTCCGGTAGCTGAAGTTGCTCCGGTAGCTGAAGTTGCTCCGGTAGTTGATGCTTCGGTAGCTGAAGTTGCTCCGGTAGTTGAAGCTGCACCGGTTTCCGAAGCTGTGCAAGCTGAAGCTACACCGGTAGCTGAAGTTGCTCCGGTAGTTGATGCTCCGGTGAGACCCGAGATTCCTGCTGATTTCTGCTTAGAGCAGGATTTTTGGGCAGGCAATGAAGCTTGCTTTGACCCGGAGAACAAAGACTGTAAGGATTGTGCTGAAAACTATGCACAAGCCTTCGAGGCATGCCAGAAGAGACATGAATTTCTGAAGGCATTGGCCAAGAAGTCTCCGGCAATGAAGCGAAAGTCTCCTCTTCTCAGTAAGAAACCTCAGTCCATCATGATTGACGATATGATCAAGTTGAGTATGCCCTTGGTGGATATGGTCGCTAAGTTGTCGGTGGATGAGTTCAACAGTGTGGAGAAGGACGCTCGTAAACGTCTTGACAGTCACATCAAGGCTATCAGGACGGGAACTTACTGCAGGGCGGAGGCTATGCGTCCGTTCATCGGTTATCTTGAAGCTCCGGCAGCAACGACAGCTCCAGCTGCTTCCGCTCCGAAAGCAGCGGATCCGAAAGCGGTAGCTCCGAAAGCTAAAGCAGCAAAACCCAAAGCTGCTTCGGCAACGACACTGAAACCGAAGGCAGTGGAAGCGGCATCACCTGCTGCTTAGAAATTGCAGAGGGCTCGGGGACAACTGATGTCCCCGAGTAATGCACAGCCTGAGTCCCAAGTCTCAGGTAAATAAACTAAAGGAGGAAAGAGAGAAGATGACCAAGGAAGACATCATCAACAAGGTTCTGAAGTTACTGCAATTGGGAGATGCCAACAAGAACGAGAACATTCACCAGAGGGAAGCAGCCATGAACAAAGCTGCAAAGCTCATGGCGGAACATGCTGTAAGCTTTGCAGACCTCAGGGAAGGTAGGGTAAAAGAAAGTCCCTTCACCCATGTTGTCATTGACGGTTCTTCCATCAACCCTAAAGTCTGGGAACTGATACTCTGTACCAGTATAGCAAAAGTGTTCGATTGCTCTTCCGTCAACTCTTTAAAACCATCATTTCAGATGCACGTCCTCGGTGAAAAAAGTGACGTGGAGCTGGCTGTGTTCTTCTATACTTATCTCAGCAGATCGGTAAGGAACATGGTGAGAGTCCACACCACCAAAGAAAAGCTTCTCAAAGAAGGATATCTTGGAAACGAGAGTGTGTTTCGGGACTCATATGCAAACGGTATTACGGAGAAAATCCGATCCAGACTGGAGGACCTGTACTCAAAGAGGGAAGCTTTTATTCCCTCTACGGGTAAGGAACTCATGGTTGTAAAAATGAACGAGGTTTCAAGCTATGTAAAATCTGTATTCCCCAATCTAACTAAAGTCACCAAGACCATGGTCAGAGACGGTCATGCTTACATGAAAGGTCTGAATGACGGGGAAAAAGTGAACATCTCTCGGCCCATTGCAGGCAATGGAGCAACACAGGAAGGAGCTATCGAATGATGTACCTTATGATTTCCCATATGATCGTTTTGATTCTCGGAATCATCGTCGGGTGGACAATGAGAAATTGCATCCGACGGAGGCTAGCATCAGCCCGCTTGATTGATTTTGACAGCTGGTTTGCTGCTGGAAAAAGGAAATAGCAGAGGGGACGGGGAGAAATCCCCGTCTAATGCACAGCCTGAGTCCCAAGTCTCAGGAAACCTAATTAAAGGAGGAAAGAGAGTATGAAACAGGATTTTGATAAGGTCTTAAACTCGGTGGTTCTGGAAGAGTATGGTGGGTGTAATCCCAGTAAAGATCCGATAATCACGCTCAAAGCTCGGATTGAGGAAGGTGCAATCCTTGTCTTTCTCGTAGGCAAATGGCGACCCATAAGGTCTTATTTCGGTAGAAAGTCCAGCATAACGAACAAAGTTATACTGAAGGATATGAGGGACATTATCCGAAGAAACACCGGATGGAGTAAGACTGCCCTCAAAGATAAACCTATTGAGTTCAAATGGGTTTATCTCGGTTCTAAGGACTTTCCAATAGTCCTTAATAATTGGTCGGTAATCAGCTTTAGAAATTCTCCATTCGACGCTCCGGAGCTTCATCAAACAGCCCTTGCTGGCACCACCGTAGAGCATCCGGTTCTGGGCAAAGATTACCGTGTACGAACTACGGGTATCCAAGAAGTCGATGGTCTTCTTGCCAAGACTAAGCATCATTGGTACAAGCTGGGGTCGGTAGATCCTATGTATAGGATTTATCTGAAAGACCACAACATTCCGTTCGATGAGAAAAATCCAATCAAGCTCAAAACTAAGTAGCAGAGGGGACGGGGATTCTCCCCGTCTAATGCACACAGTCCGTCCCAAGTCGGACTAATAACTTAAAGGAGGAAAGAGATGGCAGAAACAAAGATTCAGTGGATCGTTGAGGCTGATCCTACCGGAAAGTCTCTCTTTGAGAACTTGATCCGCAGCCGCAACGACGAGAAGCTGGCGGAGAACATTCTGAACCTTCTGAGTTGGGCAAAACCTGACATCATGAAAGAAAGTCCTCTTGCCGTCCTGTTTGAGCTAATCTACAATTCTAACTGGGAGGATGCGGAGCATACAATAATAGACTTGTCTGAGGACAAGAAATGGATCACTATCGAATCCCGTTGTCCAGAAGTTTTCGTTCATTTGGGGGAGAAATAGCAGAGGGTGGCTGCTTTGGCAGCCATAATGCACGGCACAGTCCCAAGTCTGTGCAAAAACTAAACTAAGGAGGAAAGAGAGTATGGAATTAGGAGCATTTGTCCAGGAAAGAAGTAGTCAGGAACGTCGGGGTATCCAGGAAAGATACCCGGATATTAGATTTCCTCAACCTCAATTAGAGCCGGTCTTCTATGGTCGTCGTGAGAAATTCAGGATAGACGGCAAGAAAGCCATAGTCGATCAAGCCGACAAAGACCTTGTTTTCGGTATATGTAGTGAGGATTACAAGGTTGTTCATTATGAAGACCTCATAATGATGACCGAAGAAGTGATGGCAAAACAAGGGTTCATGGTGAAGATGAACCCCAGAATCCTCTCAAACGGAGGAAAGTTCGTGTTGTCTCTCCAGTTTCCCGATTACGGAGAAAGTATCAGAAAAGGGGATGACATCTTCCCAAAGATGGACATCCAGTCCAGTTATGATCTAAAATGGAAGCTCACAGGCAGATTTGGTGCTATTCAGCTCAGATGCACCAATGGCTGTGGAACATGGAAAATGTTCAAAAGGTTCGCTCGTAGGCATCTCCAGTCACTGATAGTCTCAGAATTGGGAGACACCATCAGTGAAGCTTTGCCAATCTTTACGGAACAAGCAAAGCTCTGGAAGAAGTGGGCACACATGAAAGTACCCGTTCTGGCTTACGAAGAAATGTGGGCTGATCTCCCATTCAGTCCGGCACAAAAAGAAAAGATTCAGTTACTCCCCGAAATTGGCACCGGTCTCGCAATAGATGGTGCCCTGAAGAGGGGAAATCTTGATCTTTGGACTCTTAACTCCATTTTAACTCAGTATGCAACCCACGAACTTAAATCCGATCTCAAAATGGTTGAAATTGAACCGGTGATTGCAAAAGTCATGGAAGATACTTACGAAAAACTAGCGGCATAGAAACTTCAGGAGGGGGAACTTTTGAAATCAAACCCGGTAAAATCTATCACTTTGCAAGAAGCCCAAAAAGAACTGGAGAAGGCTGAGCAAAAAGTGAAAGACGGTAATGCTTCACATCTGGATCGGTATGAGTTAATGGAACTTGCAGCCCATGTTGCTATCTGGCAAACGATAAGGAATCATGTGTTCGTAGGCAAGATGGTGACCATGGATCTAGTGACAGGTACCCTTAAACTTTGGGATTAAAAAGCAGAGGGAGTGAGCGGGGGAGAAATCCCGCTCATTTAATGCACGGCACAGTCCCAAGTCTGTGCAAAAACTAAACTAAGGAGGAAAGAGAGTATGTCCAAAACAAAGGAAGCATATGTAGAAGAAATCCTGGTTAGGTTGGCAACAAACCATTCCCCAGACTCTCACATCTACAAAACAGTGGAATCGGGTCTGAGACTTATGAGTAAGGAATTTGTAGACGCTCTTTGGTCCCTGGTGATATGTATGGCCGAAAGTACCACTGTCAAGGATAATATTAAACTGTTTGCGAAAACCATTGAGGAGGCTGCAAGAATCCGAGAGGAATCTTGGCATCAACAAAACCACTTTTACAAGAAAAACATAGAGACTGCTGTTCGGGAGGCTGTAGGAAATACTGAATTGGACTTCAGATTTGCACCAATTATTGAGCTTCTTCTTTCATGTGTCTGGAATGATGCTCTGGAATGGGCAGAAGAGATTAATCAAGAAAAAGCATCGTCCCAATCGCAAAAGTAGTTGAATGAAGATTTACTCGTCTTTTGCGATGGGCAGAGCTGTCCGTCTCTCTCAGAAGCGGACAAAGCTTGTTCTTGCTAGCATCTAAGCAGAAGACAAAGGGCCTTAAAGGGGGAATTATGATCTCCGAGGATGTATGCAAAGAGGATTGTCGTAAGTTTTATGTACCCGAACCCAAGATGACTTGCCCAAACGGTCACACGGGTAGAGTTTACCATGTAAGAACGGGTAAGCTCAATAAGGATTGGTACGAATGTGAAACCTGTTTGATTCAGTGGGGAGGAACCGATGAGGGGTAAATTCTACGGTAATATTCTGCGGATTGAAGTAGATACCCATGAAGAGAAGTTAGACGCTGGGGAAGGTCTTCAATGGCTTCCCTGTGATCTCTGTGGGGAGCTACAAAAGGTAAGTTTGGACCTAACATCCTTTGTCTGTACACCATGTAAAGCAGCCAAAGGAGCTTCTGTCTATATAGAGGAAGAAGATGAGGATGAGGGGAACGTCTTTTGTAGAAGTGAAGATTCCTTGGAATCTTTTCTGAAAGACGGAGGTTGGGAATCAATAGAAGACTTCGAAGAGGAAACCGGTGTTGCCCGGGAGTTACTTCTCAGACACTGGTTTTGTGTCGTTCATGGTCGAGTGTACATCAAACCTATTCCAGACTTGTAGGAAAGGAGGTGAGCTATTGTTCCAAATTATTGGTTTTAGTTTCCTGCTTATCATTCTCCTGTTAGGATCTATTTTCAGACCTAATAGACTTCCTCAAAACAGGGAAATCAAAAAACCACCACACCCGTTGTATTTTGTAAAGAAAAAGTAGCAGAGGGCAGGCACTCCGGTGCCTGTAATGCACAGAGACAGTCCCAAGTCTGTCTAACCTAAACTAAGGAGGAAAGAGAGTATGAAAGTAGTGCCGCATATCGTGTTACAGGTGAAAGAAACAGACGAACTTATACTTGTGTCAGGTCCTAACGGATGGAACCTAAGTAGGATTTCCTTTGGTTGTCAGTTGCACACTGAACCACCACTGCTGGGCTTAAACGATGTTACTTACCCGGAAGAAGTCGTGTTCACTATACTCTGGTCCGGTGGCCAGGATGGCTCTATATCTGCAACCGTAGTGGAAACAGTGGTAGATGGGGAATCGAGGGTGTTGTACTCCAAGCGAAATATTCGGGCAGGATATGTTCTTCCTGTTGAGTTTATAGCTGAGGTTATAAACAAAGAGATTGATTCCTGGAATCGCTCCCGTAGGAGGGCAGATGAGTTTGCCAAAAAGGTAGGGATGACACTACACGAAGGTTCTTGGTAGATGGAGGATACGAAAATGCCGAAGATTAAGGTTTATCTGAATGGTACTGACAAGAATCCGTTCGAAAAGATGGGATTGTTACAGAATCCGTTCCCGCAGCTTGCCGAAGCGGAAAGCAACGAAGCAATCTTCCGACTACAGAAGCTGGGAGGACCGCCAATTCCTAAGAATGAGGCGGAGAAATACATCAGAGAAACCCTGACAGGATTTAGCCAGGAATTTGTTGATCTGTGTGTGAAGAATTTTGAGGTGGGCAAGTATGTCGAATTTACAGTCACATGGTAGGAAGTACAAAGGTTATAAAATCGTTCATGCCACGGAACGAGATGATGAAGTTCTGTCCATTGCTGATCATTCTTTCACCATCAAACTTCAAAAGGCTTATAGGTGCTTCCCCGGAGCTGGTTTGTTTCTGGGTTTAACCAAACAATACTGTCTGGACTACTTCTCTATAGCCGGGGAAGAGGGAGCATTACCCGAATTGCTTCTTACCTATGAATTTAGGGAGAAAGATGTTATCAATGGTGACCCAACATATCAGAATGGAGAGGTACAAGTCAGGTGGGCTAAGTACCTGGCAAAAGAGAAAGTTGAAGGCAAATAGCAGAGGGGTCGGGAGGTAACTCCCGACTAATGCACGGCACAGTCCCAAGTCTGTGTAAACACAAATTAAAGGAGGAAAGAGAGTATGGGAAAAGATCAAAAAATTAAGACAGAAGTAAATCCTGTTCCCAAGATTGCGGAAGCCTTAGTGGGAAAAACTATGACTGTAAATCTCGGAGGAAAGAAATATGATGTCCACTTCAGAACATCATTCTACACCCTTTCTAAATCCCCCGCTATCGAATTGGTTCTCGCAGATGGAGAACCGTTTGGAACGCTTACAGTCAATATTCCAGAGGCACTCGAAGTCCATAAGGAAAAGCTTGGTGACATGGAAATCGTCGTCAAGACCTGGTCAGAGAATGAAGCTCTGGCTGAAGCAGCCTTAAAAACGGGTCTCTTTGAAGACACGGGTCGCCGAATCTCGACGGGCTTTGTGCTTGCCCAAATATGGAGAGTGAAAGCTGTAGCAACAAATATGCGTCATGAAGGAAAGATTATCGTAACCTTCTCCAGTAAAACAACCGAAGAAGAAAAGGTAAAGATACTCTTTGCCATCGAGCAGGTTCTCAATAGTTCGGTGAGTACCATCATTTACCGCTTCACTAACGCTGGCATCCGTGTTCATCTGTAGCAGAGGGGTCGGGAGGTAACTCCCGACTAATGCACATCTCGGTCCCAAGTCCGAGAAATAAATTAAAGGAGGAAAGAGAGTATGTTAGAGTTCAGGAAAATTTCCCTGTACACAGAGGAAGAGCTTGAAGAGATGGACAGTTGGCAAAAGAGTGACTACCACGTTTTACGGATGGATGGTGCTGCATTTTTCCTAAATCCGAAAACCATGGTAACCGATCTGATGGATTCCCTGGAGTTGCCGGGTTCTTATGACACAGCAGTTCCAGAAAATTGGGCTAGGTCCAATAACTATCCTAAGGGGATGGATTTTGCTTTTTGGTATTATCCCCGGGATACCCATGCTGAAGGTCATCTTTTCGGAAAGCCTTTCACTGTCAGAGAAATGATTGTAGCCCTTCGGAAAGAGGTGCAACTTCACCC
>Ga0172381_10000117_pt1 | contig 89195 bp, 105 predicted proteins | sample Leawel6488metaG_FD_119754 | JGI IMG/M metagenome (GOLD analysis project Ga0172381, IMG submission 119754) | Leachate microbial communities from a municipal landfill in Southern Ontario, Canada - Leachate well 64-88 metaG | ecosystem: Engineered > Solid waste > Landfill > Unclassified | place...
ACAGGGCGCATTCGAGTACATACTCATGCTCTCCGGCGTGCTGCTCATCGTCATACTCATCATATTCATCCTTCAGGGGACGCTCGCAGGGACGAACAACACGATGGCGGCACAACAGAACACGTTCAACAGCTCGGTGACAATAGACATCGTGCCGCAATACATCATCAACCTGACAGTGACGATTCCGACCGGCGGGGTCACGGGGCCCTCGTTCCCGTGCTGCGCGCTCAACAACGGCACGTTGGCATCCGGCTCGGCCACGGGATACAACTCCACCTGCGGTGTCACGGGCGGGCAGATGATGACAGCCTGCAACAGCACGCTCAACTGCCCGACAAGCAAGTTCGACAGGAAGACCGGCAAGTGCGTGTAGCCGCCTTGTTTTTCCATTTCTTAGGTGATTAATTGCAAGGACGCGGCCAAGGCGCATTCGAATACATACTCATGCTCTCAGGAGTGATGCTTGTCGTGGTGATGATACTGCTGATACTGCAAGGCAGCGTGTCGAACTCAAACAACACGCTTGCGGGCAACCAGAACAAGTACGGGGACGCGATTGAAATCCAGTTCGTGGGCCACCGCACGCCGAACCTTTACGTCGCCGAGGCCACGGGCGGCATCACCAACCCGCCGTGCTGCGCGAACCAGGCGACCGCCGGGCTGCGGTGCGAGGGTCCGAACGGGGCGGCAACCAACGTGACATGCACCCCCGCAACGCTGTCCTGCTCATCAAAATACTTCAACAACGCCACCGGCGCGTGCGGCTAGGCACACGCGGAATTACCTTAGGACGGGACCATAGCCGGCCCAATGCCGGCAGCGAGGAATCAAGATGCGACGCGGACAGGAATATTACGGCATAATGCTCGTGTGCGTGCTGGTCCTCACCATAGGGACGATATACCTGCTGGCGCGGGCCCCGGCCTCGATAAACGCGACGATTTCCCAGACGCAGAACCACGTGGCTGACGGGAGCATCAGGGGGATAGTGGGCGAGGCTGGCGCCAACCTGCTCGTGCGGTCGCGGACCGGAAACATCGCGCAGGACTCCGCGATACCCTGCTGCGCCAACGCGGCCTCAGGCGGGTGCGGCGAGGGAGTTGCCAACTGCACCTACGCAGAAGGCGCTGCGGGGCTTGCGTGCTTTTCCCTGCTCTTTGACACCGAGACGGGCTCGTGCGCGTAGCCGCATGTGCCCAAAAGGCGCGGGGGCGCCGTAATGCCGCCTTTGCCTTCCGCAAGGGTATTAAGCGCAAAAAGAGTAAGCAAATACTTATGACGAGAAGGCGCCTCGGACAGCGCGGGCAGACCTCGACGGAATACATGCTGCTCATCGCGCTCGGCTTGACAGTAGTAATCATCTCGATATCCATAGCGACGCAGATGAAGGACATGACCGACACCCTCCTGGTCCGCGCGCAGATTGAGCGCGACGCCACGATATCCATGATCGTGCGCTGATTACTGTTTTCAAGCCTCAAAAACAATAATAGACACGCGAGGCCACACTATGTTCGACCTTGATATGGCCGACTTCCTGTTCTTCGCATCTGCAGCCGCTTACTGCGCCGTCGCGTGCTACACCGACTTGGGAAAAAGGCTGATACCCGACTGGCTCACGTACGGCGGCATCGCCTTCGGGCTGGTGCTGGGCGCAATCAACTGCGCGTATCTTGGGACTGCGTTCACGCTCCAATATGCGCTCATGCTTGCCGTTTCGCTTGCCCTCGGATACTCGCTGTTTCTCATCGGCGTGTGGGCCGGCGGGGACGCCAAGCTGTTCTGGGCGTTCGCCGCGCTCCTTGGCGCAGCCGGCCGCGCCGATGCACTACTGCCGGTTGTGCTGTTTGCCGCCTCGGCGCTCCTGTTCCTCGCGGCCACGCTCCTGCTGAATGCGAAAACCATTCTAAAGAAGAGAAAGGAATGCGAAAGGATTGCGATTGAGACTGCGGGAAATGCAGCTGGCGGCGCGTCTGTTGCCGCGCTTTTTGCAGGCGGCATCGCGGGCGACCTCACGCTGGTTTTGGCGGTTGCCGCTGTCTTTCTCCTTGTGAGGCTGCCGAAATACTCCTGGGCCGCGGTGCTGCTTGTCGCGCTTGCGGTGAACGCCGACGCGACGGTGGTGGCGTTCCCTGCTGCGTTTGCCTTCGCGTTCATCCTGGGGACGGTTGCAAGAATCTGCGTGGAAGTCATAGCGCCAAGCCAGTCTTACAAGGTGCGCGCAAGGGACCTGGAGGAGGGGATGCTTCCCGCGTACACGGTCATCGAGAAGGCGGGCAAAGCGGTGCTGTTCAAGCCTAGGCTCGACTTTGGAAAGATGCTGAAGGTGGCGGGCAACGGAGAGGCAGGCGTGCAGGAAATCCTGCAAAAATCCGGGCTCCTGCCGCCTGCCGGGTCGAAAATAATCGCGGATTCCTCGGATGCCGGCGGCCTGGGCGCTTCGCAATTGCAGAGGTTAAAAAAGCCGGGATTTGTTAGATGGTTGCAGGTGCGCAGGACCCAGGCGTTCGCGCCAATCCTGTGCGCGTGCTTTCTTGCGGCGCTTGCCGGGTTGCTCTGAAGGTAGTTATAGATGCGCGGACAGGTCGGGCTTGAATTCTTCCTCATACTTGGCTTCTGCCTTGTCATGCTCACCATACTAATATCCAACTCAGAAAAGCAGCTCACCGAGAACGAGAAGCTCGACTCTGCTGTGCTTTCCCTTTCGGCGCTAAACGCGGTGTCGAACGCGGTCAACACCGTCGCGATACAGGGAAACGGCGCGCAGATGACGGTGAGCGCGTACATACCCAAGAAGGCCAAGTGCTTCCTTGAGACTTCGGAGCAGCGGCTTGCGTGCGACATCGGCGACGCCTACGGCAGGCGCGTGTACGGGATGCGCCTCATGGCGACTCCGGACACGATAAACGACGCTTGCTATACGGTCTACGGCTGGATGGACGTGACCGTGAAAAAGTCGTTCGGGAGCGTTGAAATCTTCTGCTCGATGCAGACGTGAGCTGTGGGACCTGCATGTTCTTTGGAAGGCACGGCAAACGGGCGCAGACTTCGGTGGAATACATGATGGCAATAGCGATGACCATCGTGCTTGTAGCGGCGATAATGGTGACTGGGTTCAAGGAACTGGAACTTGACCTTTCGCTTTCGGCAGCCCGGATGGGCGGCACGGACTTCACCGCCAAGAGCGGAAACTACACGCTCGGAAGGATAGACTTTACTATCAACGACACGCAGAACCTGGTCAACGTGACCCCGCACTTCTACCTGCGCGGCGCAAGCTCGGTTTCGGACGCGGACAGGGCCTACGCAAGTGCGCTGTGCTTTCTGAAGATGCGCAGCGTGTTCAGCCCAGGCGAGGCGAACCTGACTGCGGACTACTGCTTCGACGCCCCGTACAGGCGGTACTGCGTGACTCCCGTTATGATTCCTGCATAGGTGAATTACATGAAGCTCTTCCCAACGGACGACATCTCAAGGTTCCAGGCGTTCTCGCTGCTTTTTTTGGTGGCGCTCCTTGCCTCGACGTTCATAGGCACGGTCGCGTTCGGGGTCACGCTTGCGCTTTTTGCGGTGTTGTGCATATCCCTTTCCCGGCCGCTTTCGGCACCGCAGAGGAGGCAGGCCTACGCCCTGTTCTGCGTGTTCGCGCTCCTTGGCGCGGGCGCATTGGCTGCAGGTAACGTGATTTCCTCGCCGGAGCAGGCGCTCGGGTTCATGCCGTTCCTTGCAATCGGCTTCCTTGCACTCTATGTGATAGTGAAACTGTACGTGGTGAGCTGGGAAGTGGAGTGCAAGGTCGTCGGTTACTCCGGAGGGTACGCGATAGTGGACGTCGCGCCTTCGGTGCTTTCGGTTGTCCCCGCGGGGATACTCGCCGTGAAAAGCAGGCCGGTTGCAAAGGGAAAAAAGGCGCGCCTTTTGTTCAAGCGCAAGCTGTTCGGCTCGGCGCCAAGGCCGTCGGGACTTGAGATTAGCGCCTGAATTTTTCCAGCGGCTAAACTCGTTGTTGCATCCTGCGGTTAAATCGTAAAGCGGCGCCAAGCAGTTATTGTGAAGCCCAAGACCTGCCTCCTTGTTTTTTCCGTCTGCCTTCTTTGCCTCGTGCTCAAGGCGCGCAGCGCGGAGATTTCCTACTCATCCTCGCTGGACGGGCTGCCGCAATACGCGCAGGTGGCCTCGACTGGAGGGATAGTGTACCGTTCGCAAACAGGAGGCGCGATGCTTTGCATGGGAGGGTGCGTGCGTCTCTACGGCTCGAACGCGCCCAACGGGAGCAGGGCGAACGTGATTGGCGTGTGGACCGGAAGGAAGGACAACTCCATCACGGTGGTGAGGGAAAGCTGGACCCGGCCCAAATCCTAGTGTTCTTCTTTATCGCAACGGCCGCGGGCTTTGCAGGCTACTACGTGCCCCTTCACTTCAACGCGCTCCTTTCGCTTCTTGCCTACGGGATTTCCGACGCGCAGTCCGCAACGATATTCGTGTTCTGCCTGACTTTCTCCTGCCTTGCCTGCTCACTTCTTTCCCTGCGGCAGGGAAGGAAAAACCGCGACCTGGAACTGGCGATTGCAGGAGGGTATGCGGCGTGCGCTGCTGCGGTGCCGCTTCTTTTCCTTGCGGTTCCTGCGATATACTCTGCTGCCAGGCCGTTCCTGTGGGCCGTGCTCCTGCTCTTGTGCGCGGCGCTGGTGCTGCGGGACGAAAACAAGAAAGCTGCTGCGCTGGTGATGGCCGCAAGCGGCTGCCTCGGCTTCCTCGTGCTTTTCTTTTCGCTGTGCGACAACGCGCTGCTTGCGCTGTTTTCGGGATTCTTCGGCTTTTCGTGGGAAGAACAGCAGGCGCAGGAGACGCAGGGCCTCGGCTGGCCCGTGCTTTTCGTGCCGCTTGTCGGGATGTTTTTGGTGATGCTTCCTGCTGCAACACCTTTCCTTGCGCAGCCGCTTCTTTCGGCAGCGCTCCCGCTTGCAGGAGCCGGGCAGTCCGCCGCGCTTGTTGTCGGAAAGGCGCTGTACGACCTGTGCTCGGCATTCGCAATAGGCCGCGGCCGCTCGCAGGGCTCGGTGATGCTTGCAGATGCAGGCGCGGACGTTTCGTCGGTCTTTCTTGGGATTGCGCTGGGCTTCGTATCCCTTTTGTGCGCAATCGCGTTCTGCAAAATCGCGCCGAGGCCGGGCAACAGGACAAGAAGGGTCGTTGCAACTGCCGGCAAGGCTGTGCTTGCGTGCCTCGTGCTGTTTTCGTGCGGATTGTGGGGGCTGCTGATAGCGGTTGCGGCTGCGGCGATATCCGAATACGCCTCAAGGGCGGGGACGCACCGCGGCATGTGCCTAGGCAGCCTGTACTGCCCCGCAATCATATACCCCCTTGGGCTTGCGCCGCTGCTCGCCCGGCTGGTGCTTGGGTACTGAGGCTGTGGATGCGTAGCGGCAACGTGCAAAAGTGCAACGGCAATGCGCAATAGCGCAACGCACGCACGCGCTCCCACAACCCTCTTCCCGGTTCCGCCGCCTAAATCCCTTTCGGCAGTTTTTTATCGTGCGCCGCAATACTCCTTGCGATGAGGGGACAGATGGCGCTGGAGTTCTTCTTTGCAATAGCACTAGTCTACCTTTCGGTCTCCTGGCTCGTCAACTACCTCAACGCAGGGTACGACTCCGGCAGGTACCTCACGCTGCGCGAGGAGAAGATGGTCGCAGCAGAGATTGCGGGCATCGCAAACAGCGCGTGCAGCCTGAACCTGAGCGCTACAATCAACGCGCCGTGCATCAAGTACCTTGGAAGGCCGGCAACATACTACATATCAGCCGACGGCAGCTGGATAACGGTAAACGCCTCCCGCGCACCCGAGCCTGCAGGCGCCAGGTCGCTTTGCCAAGTCTACGCAAACCTGACTGCGTACAACGCCACCTCGGGCATGTTCGAGCAGCAGCAGATGGCCTGCAACGCCACGACCGGCGAGGGCACGCAGGTCTGCATCTACGCCAACGGCACGGGAAGCGTGCGGATGGCGATGGGAAGGTGCACGTCATGAGCCGCAGGTATTGCCGCGCACAGTTCTTCTCTGCAGACTTCGTGGTCGCGACGGTCACGCTTTGCTTTGCATTGGGGGTGCTTCTGCACTCCGGCCAGCTCTCGCTTGACAGCCTCTCAAGGTACGGCCAGCACGACAACAACATCGCCGAGACCGTAGCCGCAAGCATTGCAAGCCCCGCTGCGGCGCCGGTGCCGCAGGCAAGCATCCCCTACACTTGCTGGGAATTCGACAACGGCACGAACTCCACGCCCAACTGCGCGTCGGTAATCGACGGCGCCGGCGGATGCACTAGCCGCAAGATGGACATATATTCCGCAAGGAGGCTCGTCGCCTGCTCAGGCTCTGCGTGCCTTCTGACAGTGAAAAGCTGTGACGTGATGCTGCAATGAGAAGGGCCTTCGTATTCACAGCCGACGCGATATTTGCGCTGATGCTTTTGGGTTCGGTCGCGATGATGTTCTCCATCTACTCCACCCAGACGGAATACGCGGCAAAGACGACGCTCTTGCAGGCGCTGGCCTACGACTATGCGACGCTGTCGCAGCCGCCAGCCAACCTAACCAACAGCACATTCACCACAAAGACCGGGCTTTATGCATTCACGCGCGAGGAGGACATACCGGCCGGGAGGCAGCTTGTCGCAGCCGCCACGAGATACTCCTACAACAACTCGTGCAACGCGATGGACTGCGGCAAAAGCTGCAGGATAACCAAGGACGACGCAATCAATGCGACTGGCTCCGGCTGCCTGAAAAGCCAGGTGCTCGGGGAGTACGGGATAATACGCACAAAGGCATGGGTGGCCACTCCATGAGGGGAATGTTCTCTTTCGCAGTAGCGATAATCGTGGCGCTGGTGCTGTTCTACTTTGCGGCAAGCGTGGTGTCGCTTTCGGAATACCACGCCGCAGGCCAGAAGCGGCTCCAGCTGCAGGTGCTTGCGCAGGCGTACAACGACACGCCCGCAGTCTACGACGACGCGGTCATCGACGCCATACTTGACTCGGCATACTCGTCGGGCACGGCTTCTGCCTGCAACCCGAGTGCGGCCGGAAGCCTTGCGGACGCGCTGGCCGCACGCGCACAAAGCTACGTGTCCGGCGCCACTGCCAACCTCACTGCAGCGTTCGACAATACTGCGGTGCCTGCGCTGGCCTGGTCGGCATCAAGCCTGTCCGTCCAATCCGGGTCCAGCCAGACCCTCACGCCATCGTGCTATACGAACGGGAGCCTCCTGATGAGCCTCACAACCGCAACTGTCGCGTTCCCGCTCAACGTCACTTCCCAGGACGGCTCCACTGGCGCGTTTTCAAGGCCGTTCAACCGCTCCTACGACATCCTGGTCAACTACTCGAATGCGAACAGGTCGTTCACCGTGCTCGTGCGCCGCGACGGGAACGAACTGCGCTGCGTCAACGTGGCGTGCTGAACAAGCGGCAGAGCGCACCAAAACGATTAAATCGGCTCGCAGACACTAAAGGTTTCGGGGTAAAGACAACGTGAACCGCAGGCCGGTTACTTTCGCAATACTCGTCGTCATCGTTCTTGTAGCGATTGCCATGCTGACTGCCCCTTCGCAGAACTTCTCATTCACGCAGAAGGACGCGGTTGACGCAAGCCTGAAGGACGCCCAGCAGTTCGCATCGGACAGCTACCCTGGCACCGAAACTTACATCGAGGTCGCGTCGGCGTCAAACTCAACTGGCAAGTGGAAAGTCGAGATGTTCCTTTCAATAGCCCCGCACTCGAAGTGCCCAGCGATGCAGAAGCTCTATTATGAGCTGTTCCCGGTGACCTTGCGCAACGAGACGGTCGTGGCCGCAAACTACTGCAACGCCCGGCCCATAAGCGTGGCGCCGGACGCCATAGCCGACTCGTACGCAGGCTCGCCTGCGGTAAGGCAGGCAGGGACGATGGGGTACCTTGCGTGCGCATTCATGCTTCCCATAACGGACGGCCAGGCCGCTGCCAGGTACTGCCCGGCAATTGACGCGGCCGCCATCTCCGACTTTGCCTCCAAGAACGCGCTCAAAAACGGCAACTGGGTAGTGCAGTGGTACAAGAAATCCGCAAACAACTACCTCGTCGGCCTTGACTCCGCAGGGGCAGTCCTTGCGGAAGGCGACTACGCGCCCGGCAAGTAGCTGCCTTGCAGACCCCGGTTTTTATTTCCAGCCAGCGTAAACCCGGTTATGGAAAACGCGCGCAGGGGCCAGACCGCAACCGAGATGGTGATGATTGTCGCGTTCATAGTGCTTGCGGCCACGATTGCAATCATCCTTGCAAGCAACACCGTTTCCAGCTCGGCAAACACCATAAGCAACATCACCATCTTCCCGAAGTAGAGTGGGCGATGTTGCGCTTTCCGGCCTATTCGTAGTAGTATTCGCCGGACTTCTTCTGCTCTGCATCCTTTTGGCTTCCTTCCTTGTTGGCCCGCGGCCTGCCTGTAGCCTCGTCGCGGCGGAAGGTTATCTCGAACGACTTGAGGAAGGAGTTCATCCCCTGCCGCATCGCAACGGGCGCGCCTGCAACACCCTCCACCGAGGGCGTGCCTGAAAACACCACCAGCCTGTCGGAGACCGAGTCAACTAGCACCAGGTCGTGGTCGATTACGAACGCGTTCCTTCCGCTGTCGGCAATCATCCTGCGCATTATCTCGGCAACGCGCAGCCGCTGCTCCACGTCAAGGAACGCGGACGGCTCGTCGAGCAAGTATATGTCGGCTTTGCGCGAGAGGCAGAGCGCGACGTTCACCCGCTGGAGTTCTCCACCTGAAAGCAACTTGACCTGCTTGTCCTCAAGCTCGTCGATGGACAGGGCGGTGCGCAACTCTGACGCATAAACCGCGGCATCGAACGCGGGGTCGGACGCGAGGTAGTCGCGGACGTTGCCGTCATAGTCCTGCGTAAGGTACTGCGGCTTGTAGGAGACCGCCCTTTTTCCAAGGCCCACCAAGCCAGCGTCGGACTCCAGCTCGCCTGCGAGCATTTTGATGAACGTGGTCTTGCCTACGGCGTTGGGGCCAAGGATGCCGATGATTTCGGACTCGTGGACCTTTCCTGCCTGTGCGGACATCCGAAAGCCCTTGAAGGTCTTTTCGCACGAGGGGTACTCGAATGCTGCAAGGCCCTTGCTCTGGTTGAGGTGGCTTGCGGTTGAGAACTTGATGTGGTGGTCGCGGAAACGCACGTTCTCCTCCGGAAGGTAGCCGGCGAGGAAGTCGTTGATTCCGTTTCGTGAGCCCTTGAGCTGGGAGACGACTCCGTACGCGCCGCGGGTGCCGTAGAGAACGTGCACGTAATCGGAAAGGTAGTCAAGGAGCGCGAGGTCGTGCTCGACTACAACCATCGGCTTTGTCCCGGATTTTTTCTTGATTGCCTTTGCGGCCTTGAGCCTCTCGCTTACGTCCAGGTATGAGGACGGCTCGTCGAGGCAGTACACCTGCGCGTCCTTTCCAAGGCAGCATGCGATGGCAAGCCGCTGGAGCTCGCCTCCCGAAAGCTGGGCGGTCTTGCGGTCAAGTATTGCAGTGAGATTGAATTGGGTGCAGATTGAATTGAAATCGTCGGCGTTCGGTATCGTCGCGGACAAAAGTTCCCTTGCAGTAGTCTTCGAGGACGCAAGCCTGTTGACGTCCTGCAGCTTGTGCGAAAACGAGATTTTGCCGTCCTTGAGCCTCTGCAGGTAACCCTGGATTTCCTGCCCGCGCACTGCAAGCTTGATCTGCTCAAAGGATGGCGGGTGCACGTAGTTTCCCATGTTGGGCGAAAGGCTTCCGCGCATCAGGTTCACTGCTGTGCTTTTCCCGATGCCGTTTACCCCGATGATTCCGACTACCGCGTTTTCCTTGGGAAGCAGGAAGCCGTAGAGGCGGAAGGTGTTGGCGCCGTACTGGTAGCTTGGCGTGTCAAGCTCGCCCACGAGGTTGACTATCTTTATCGCGCCTTCCTGCGCGCGCTTTACGCACAGCCCGCAGCCGGTGCACAGGGACTCGTCGATTACTGGCAGGCCCTCGGCATCAAGGCTTATTGCGTCGCGGCCCATGCGCACCTCGGGGCAGGCGCGGACGCACTCGTATGCAAGCTGGGGCGAGTCGAACTTCTGCCTGTCGATGACCGCTATGCGGCGCTTTTGGGCCATTTTACGAACAACACTAACTCCTATAATTGGGTGTAGAATAATAGTTCTTCAAGCCTAAGATAATTAACCTGTTCGCAACTGGGGAATTTCGATGAGGATAATACATTTCGACGGGGCGGAGGGAACGCTCAAGGCCGAGGCGCGGAACCTTGAGGACCTCTGGTATTTGTCGATGATTGTGACGCCGGGCGCAAGGGTAGCCGGCCGCTCGTTCCGCCGGTTTGTCACCGCTGGCGAGGGCGAGCGCGCAAAGTCAGGAGAGAAGAAGCCAATCCACGTCGTAATCTCGGCGGAGCAGGTCGAGTTTTCCGAGTCCGCCAACCGGCTTCGCGTCACTGGCAAGATAGTCAGCGGCGAGCCGGAGGAGTTCGTGCAGGCCGGCGCGTACCACACGCTTGACGTGGAGGTCGGAAGCGTAATCACCATTTCCAAGGAGATGACCGAGTTTGACCGCCAGATGATTGACGAGGCGAAGAAGAGCGCCCGCGCAATCAAGGCGGCGATACTTGCGCTTGACGACCGCAAGGCGACATTCAGCGTAATCACGAACTCGGGAATCAGGCACAAGGCAGAAATCGAGAGCGGCGCAAGCAAGCGCGACCTGAAGGGGTTCGACGAGGCCAAGAAGGGATTTTACTTCGAGCTTTACACGCTCCTCTCGCAGGCCGAAGCCGAGGCGCTCATCGTGGCCGGGCCGGGCTTTGCGAAGGACGAGTTCGCAAAATACGTCAAGGAAAGGGATGGCAAGCTCTTTTCCAAGATACGCATCGAGCACTCAAGCACTGCCGAGCGCAATGCGGCATCCGAGCTCCTGAAGCTGGGCGCGATAAGCAGGCTGATGGAGTCGCAGAAGATGCAGGACGAGTTCGACGCGCTTGAGAACCTGAAGAAGTCCGTTGCAAAGGACGACGGCTACTCGGTGTACGGCCCTGCGGAAGTCGCAAAGGCAGTTGAGTCCGGCGCAGTGTCGGAGCTTTTTGTCTTGGATGAAATTGCAAGAAAGGACGCAGCAGCCCAAAAAAACATCCGCGCAGTTCGCAACGCGGGCGGGAAGATAATCATATTCAACGCGCAGGACGAAGCTGGCGCGGAATTCCGGAGCTTCGGAATAGCCGCGATGCTGCGGTACAAGACTAACTATGGATAAGCTGCATAGGGAGGACGCGGCTGACTCCAGAATCGCGGACTGTGCATCAACCTAACAAACTATTTCTTTTCCTTGAAAAAATCAAGGTACGGGTCGACAAAATGCGACCACAGCTGGGCGGGGTTCTTCACCGGCACGGGCTGCTTGCCCTTGTCCAACGCGAACAGTTCGGGACAATATCCTACTGCCGACTCCGAGAACTCCTGCTCAAGGGACGACCGCAGGAGCTGCCCTGCAAGGTCGGGCCGGTTGCACAGCAACAGGAACTTGTAAAGATAGGGGTTGTCGCGCGGCCAGCACACGAAGCCGTGGTACTGGCCGTCGTCCTCGAATCCATCCTCAAACCCCGCTCCTGCGCGGGCCGGGATTCCGAAGGCCAGGCCGTTGCGGTAAACGAGGTTCTGCTGCACGGAGCCGAATGCCCTTGAAAGTTCGGCCTTGCGGAACAGGTGCGGGACAAGCGAGTATGCGGCGACGGATGCGCTTGAGAATGACGTGTCGCGGAGTGCGAACGGGTCCCTTGCGGAAGCTATGTGCGCAAGGCCGCCGCCTGCCGAGAAGACCTCGTAGAAGTTGCGCTGCGAAAGCCGGTAGAGCCAGTCAAGCTCGTTTTTGCGCGGCAGCGAAAGCCTCGAGGCGTGGCGAAGGAGCGCAACCCACAGCGCGTTGACCTCGACAAGGAGGTACCTTGCCTGTGCGGCATCCCACTGCTCCTTCAGTGTAGTGCCTAACCACCGCAGGGGTATGCGCCGCGGGACGGGCGCTTGCGCCCCGCCAAACTCAATCGTGCTGCACGAGTCCATCCACGAATAGTTCGCGGGGCAGGAGAGCAGGCCGTAGTCGAGCGCAACCGCGTGCTTTCCGCCGGATGCCTGGCAGAGGAACCTCTTGAGGGCGTGCGAGACTGCCTCCGCGACCTGCGCATCGCCGGACAGCTCGTAATACCTGCAGCCGCAGAGCATGCACAGGAGCGTCGAGTCCAGGCCGTTGCTTGCCTTGTCGCCTGCGCCGCCGATGCGCGTGGGAATTATCCCCGCGGGGTCCTGCATCGAAAGCCCGGCAAGTATGAGGCTTCGCACTTTGCCGGGTTCGCAACGGAAGAAGAAATTGAAGTTCGAATGGAGCGCCTCGAACGCGTCGCGCAGCCACAGCTGGCGGAACCACATCGAGCCCGCGTCGAAGCCGCGCACTCCTGCGGCCTCGAAGTCGAAGTTGTGCGCGAGGTCGTACATGCGCCACGCAAGCCTGCCGCTTTCCTTTTCGCCCCACAGCGCCTTTGCAGCGGCCAGCTCGCCTGAAAACTTGGCTGCAATGGCGTCCAAGTCGGCGGACTGGTGCGCGGTTGAAAAGCTGCCGGGCTTTTGCGGCTCCTGGCCGGAGAGGAACGCGGTTGCAACCAGGGTCGCGTCTTTTCCCTTCAAGGCAATCCCAATTTCCCCGGCTATCCTCGACGTCGCCCTGGCTGGCTTTGGGACGAATCCGGAACCTGCATTTTTCCTTTCGCCAAAGCCGAGCTTGCAGTCCCACTGCTGGAGGACGTCCAGGGGGATTGCGCGAATCGCGGTTTCGGAGCCGAACCCCACGCACGCCAGCGGCGAAGTGCACAACAGGGATTTGTCTTCAGTGGCAACTGCGGAAATGTCCTGGGTGCAATCGGCAGAACACGCAGGTGAAAGGCTTATGAGGGGCCTGACGATTATCTCCGCGTCTTGGGCAACATCATCCGCTGCATTGATATGGAAACGCGTGACCAGTGCGGGGTGCACTCCGTGCGAAAGGAAATAGGCGACTTCAAGGATTCCTGAACCGGATTGCGAGGAGAATGAGTAGGAATAAGTCGCACTCCACGGCGTTACATTTACTGCCTTTGGTGAAAGCTCGATGGGGTTTTTTGAGCCGTCCAAAAGGCCGATTGCGTAGGCGTCGAGTATCTTGTACGGGCTGCCTGAAAGCAGGGCGCTGAACCCCTCGCACAGGTAGTCGCGGTTGGGGCAGTAGAGGTCGCCGAGCCGCGCGGAGAACGCGGACCAGCAGGCTTCCGAGGACTTGTTCCGGATGAGCGTGCGGCTTGTGCGAAAGGGGTCTTCGCCGTTTTCGCCGCAGGAAAGTTCCTCGACAAGCTCCTGGTCCAAAGTGCTATGGCATCTCGTTGCGTCATCCGGTTATCTTGAACCGGAAGAAAAGCGGCCTGTCGCCGACTATCTCTATCTTGTTCTCCCGCGCAAGCCAGCCGAGCGCAGCGTAAAGCTCGGAATCCGAAAGCTTCGTGGTGCGCTTGAGCTGGGCGATATTTTGCGGGCCTTGCGAAGACAACGCGGTCCACACCACGCCGGCCTTGCACCCGAAATACTCCTCTACCCTTACAGTCATGTACAAACTACCCCTTTTTGTAAAACGCTCTTTGATGAGAATGATTGCGGCCCGCCCTGCGGTAGCACTCGTGCACGCGCAGCACGATGTAGTGCCAGTCGAAGTACGGCGACTGCACGCGCTCGGCGCCTCCCTTGGAAATCCTCGCCCGCAGGGCCTCGTCGCAGCAGGACATCGATATTATCCTTGCGAGGTGGTCCGGCCGCAAGGCGAACTGCGACGCCATGGGCGCCTTGAAGCCGTTCACGCCGTTGCGGATTACCTCGTTCATGCCGCCGTTGGCTCCGACTATCACAACCGGGCCCTTCGTCCCGTTCTCCTCGCAAGCCATATCTGCTGCGAGAACTTCCAGCGTGACCAGGCCGAACGGCTCGTAAAGCGAAGGGAGCGCGACAACGTCCGCCGCGCACAAGAGCGAGCGCTTTGCGGAGTCGGAAAGCCAGCCGTTGTGAACCGCCACGCTTGACTCCAGGCGCATGCTGCGTATGCGGGCCATCAGTGCGTCGTAGTCCGCACCGGACATGTTGCTTGATATTACGAGCCCGACGTCCTTTGCGCGCAACTGACCCATTGCAACGAGCAGCTCGTCGATTCCCTTCCTGCGCTCGGGCCTTCCTATGAACAGCACGTAGCCGTTCTTTTGGAATATGCCGCGAAGCATCTCCCTGCCCTTGAATATGTCCGCAAGCTGCACGCCTTTCCACGGGGCGAGGATGATGCCGTTGGGGACGCCCGCGCAGTACTCGCCGACCATCTCCAGGCCGTCGGACTCCAAGAGCAGGAACTCCTCGAACTTCTCGTCGCGCTCCTCCTGGAGCGCAAGCCATCCTTGGGGCATCCTCGGTGCAACCTCCGCACAGATTTGTTTTTTGCGGCCTGCAAGGTTGAAAAGCTCGAACTTCATCTCCGAAATCGACACGCCCTGGATGAAGTCCGCTGTCGCAAGCGCGGCAGCCTCGATGTCGAGCGGGGCAGACACCGCGTCCGGGTTGCCGAGGCTGCGGCCGTACTCGCCCGAGTGGAACCTGCACAGCAGCGGCTGTCCGAGCTTCTCGCGGCACAGGAACCCTGCAGGGAACGCGAGCCAGTCCTGCGCATCGATTACGTGTATGTTTGCGTTGAGCTTTCGCTGCATGAAGTCCGCGACTATGGGCGCGTACTTCCAGAACGCGGCCAGCGTGCGGTAGTAGGAATCCTGCGAGGAGCGCTCGGAGCGTATGCGGTACTTCTCGTAAAGCTCGCCGTAAAACGAGTTGCCTTCCTCCACGGGCATCCTCACCTCGAGGAAATAGCAGGTCACGCCCCCGCGCTCGGCCTTGTGCACTGAAAGCTGCGGGTATGCTATGGTAAGCTCCGCGAACTTCTGCGCAGGCACCAGGTCGGAAAGCGGCAGCGCCGGGTCGTGCATGGCAAGCACTATGGGCTCGTACTCGGTCTTTCCCCGTGCATGCGCTTCCTTCCAGGACGCCAGGAGCTCGGTTGCAAAGCGCGACAGCCCGCCAACTGGCCGCTCGAGCTCGGTAATCAAAAAAAGCGCTGCCTTGCTTTCGCGCTCCGGAGTTGCCTCTGCGTGCTTGTGCTCAATCATGCTAATTGGTTCCCCTTGTCAGTTCCTGCCCCACACGAGCTGTCGCGGCATTATCGCCATTGCCCGGGCTTTCGCATTGCGCCGCACCCTGTGCCCTTGCAATCTTGCCTTCGACCTGGCTCTTGAAGTCGGTGATTATGTTCATGAAGCTGATGAAGTTGTCGTATGGCCCGGAGTCCTTGTACGGCGAGAAGTAGTTATGCACCTCGCGGTCGGACATCCCCTTCGTCGAAAGGTACATCAGGTGGTCGGAAGTCTGGAGCCGGCGGTACGCCTCCCAAAGCTCGGCGTCGTTTGCCTTTCGCAATTTTGGCAGGAGCCCCTCCAATTCCGAAAAGCACGCGCGCTGTATCCGGTTTCCAAGCCAGGTACTGGTGTTGCGCTCGGCGTCGGCCCACGAGATTTCGCTTGGCACGCTTATGGTGTCGCAGGGCGGAAAGCTTGCGGCGGCCTCGGTGATTGTCGAGAATGAAAGGTTTTCGTGCCTGTTGGCCTGTTCGGGAAGGTGCGCAAGGAAGTCAAGTATCCCCGTGTCCTTCCAGTGGTGCTCGCCGAAGGTCTCGTAGTCCATGAACAGGTTGATTACCTGGCCGGGCGTTGCGGAAAGCCACGTCGCGTACTTGTCTGCAGTCAGCGGCCACTCCTTCCACGACTTTGCCGAGAACCGGAAGCCAACGTCGTCTGAGAGCTTGTAGTTGCGCATCAAAAGCCGAAGGCTCGTGCAGCCCTGCGGCCGGTAGACGTAATTCGGCGACCTCCAGCCGAGGATGCGCTCGACTCCCTCGGTGATGATTGCCTTGTAACCAAGCCCCTCCACTGCCTGCGCGATGCGGTCGGAATAGATTGCCTCGGTGTTGCGGAAGCTCTGCGGCGCAACCCCAAGCAAATCGCGGACCATCTGGTTGTGCATCCGCACCTGCTCGGAAAACTCGGACAGGTCCGCGTAAAGCGAGGAAAGCGAATGATAGAAGGTCTCGTCAAGCACGTCAACCCGGCCTGTTGAGCAGAGGCTGCGGAACGACTCGACTACCTCTGGCCGGTATTTCTTTGCCTGCATCAGGAGCGTGCCGGTTATGCTCAGCGAGAACCTGAACTTCCCGCGGTTTTCGTCAAGCAGGCCCTGCAGAATCCTGTTGGTGGGAAGGTAGCACTGGTCAGCTGCCTTGTTGAAGTAGTGCTCGTTCATCCCGTTGTCGAAGTAGCGCGACTCCAGGCTCGCGCCGTCGCCGCTTCCGATGCCGAAGTAGGAAAACCGTGAAAGCCGGACGGGCTGGTGCACGTGGAAGCACAGGCAGACTTTCGCCATCAGAACATCGCCATCGCGGCCCTTGCCGCAACCCTTGCCTGCATCGCCTTCTGGTAGACGTCAACGGTCTGCCTTGCGACGTCGTCCCAGGTTATCGACGCCGTCTCTGCAATCGAGTTCTCCCGCATCTCCTCGTAAAGCGGGTCGTAGGAAAGTATGGAGAGGATCTTCGACGCCATCTCGTCGGTGTCCCAGAAGTCCACCTTGAGGCAGTTCTTCACGCGCTCGCCTACGCCAGAGGTCTTGGAAACTATCGTCGGCGTCCCGCTTGCCATGGACTCGAGGGCAACTATGCCGAACGGCTCGGAGACGCTCGGGAGGACGAAAACGTCGCTTGTGCAGAGTATCCTCTTGAGCTGGTCGTCCGAGACGTAGCCGAGGAACATCACATTCTCGCTTATTCCAAGGTCGAACGCCAGCTCGACTAGCCTTGGGAGCAGGTCGCCTTTTCCGCTCACCAGGAACCTCACGTTCCTGTCCTTGGAAATGACTTTCTGCGCTGCGCGCAGGAAGAACTCGACGCCCTTCTGCACCGAGAGCCTGCCGTGGTAGAGCACGACCTTTGTCTTCTTGCCATTGGAATCCCGCAGGAATTCCCGGTGCTTGGGAAACTTGGAAGAGTCGATTGCGTTGTAGATTACGTTGACTTTGCCCCTGCTTGCGCCGAACTTTTCCTGCAGAAGCTGCGCGCTCCTTTTGCTTACCGTGATGACCTGGTCGGAATTTTGCACCATCTCCCTCTCAACGCCGAGTATCCAGCCGAAAGGCCACAGGTCCGCAGTGCGGTCGTACTCGGTGCTGTGCACCGTTGACACGAGCGGCAGGCCGGTGCGGCGCGTTACGTCCATACCTGCCCTTGCGGAGATCCAGTCGTGCACGTGGACTACGTCATACGGCCTCTGGCGGTGCTTCTTCTCAACCAGCAACGCGGCAAGGTGGTTGTACACCGCTACTGCCTCGAAAAAGCCCAGGTCGTAGGACTTGGACTGGCCTGGCGACTGCAAAAGCCCCGCAAGCTTCCTTGCATCGTACCGGGATTGGGTCGATGCTCCGCCGTAGCCGCTGTAGTTCATCGGCAGGATGTCAAGCGAAACGTCTCCGGGCTTGAGCAGGTTCCAATCGGCCTGGTAGACGTTGAGCCAAGGCTGTTGGATTTCGTAGCTCGTCTTTGGCATGAAGAAGTCGATTTCAACGCCTAATGCGGAAAGCGCGCGGGTCAGTTCGAAGCAGTGCGTCCCAAGGCCACCGCTGACAAAGGGCGGGAATTCCCAGCCAAGCATTGCGATGCGAAGACCTGTCAAACGACCACGACGTTACAGGAAGCCTGTGGAGGCTAACGGCTAATGGGCTAAAAATAAACCCCGCCAACCACTTACCCAAAACGCTCATTTTGCGATGGGTAACTCCCCATCAGACTAGGTGCGGACTTTCCTTAAATAGATAATGAAAACCAAAAAAATGCGAAAAAAGCGAAAAGAATTTACTTGAAAAACAACTGTTTGCGCGAAAAATAAGGCACGATAGAACCCCGTTTTTCAAAATAAGCATAATTTTCCGCCCATTTTGAAAAAACAGGCAGGAAGATGGAAACTGAAAAAATACTGGAAGTGAGGTTTGCAAGGAGTAAAAAGCGGCAGAATACGAAATTAACGAAAAATATGGTTTATTTTGCCAAAACAAGCCATAAAACAGCTATTTCTTTCCAATCAAGGACATCTGAGCCAGCAAAGCCTCAAGTTGGATGGTTTCGTCCGCACCCATAACCATGCGGAAGTCGTATTCGCCAATCTTATCAACCAGCGCGACTTTCTGCTCGTCCGGGATTGGAAGCCCGGTGACTTCGCGGTAAATCGAAATCAGGACGTCTTCGCCAGCCAAGCCGTACTTGCCCATAATCTCCCAAAGCATCTTGCGGGCAGTTGAGAAGTCGCCCTTGACCGCAGTTGTGACCATTGTTGCGACTTCTTTTGGAGTTGCGCGCGAGGCCACTTTGAAAATCGATTGCGCGGTGACTTTTGCGGAAAGCGAGCAGGCGCCCTGCAGCACGTTTGCGGCCTTTCTTGCATCGCCTTCGGACACCGCGACTACCGCATCCCGAACGTCCTTTTCCAGGTGCAGGTTCTCGTGCTTTGCTATGTTGTCAACAATCTTTCCGATGTGCTCGTCGGATAGCGGAAGGAAGCGGAACACGGCGCACCTGCTCTGGATGGGCTCGATTACCCTGCTTGAATAGTTGCAGCTGAGTATGAAGCGCGTGTTCTCCGAGTAGCGCTCCATTGTTCGCCTGAGCGCCTGCTGTGCCTCTGCGGTGAGCGCGTCGGCCTCGTCGAGGAAGATGATTTTGAAAGGCACGCTTGCAAGGGGTATTGAGCGCGCGAAGTCCTTGATTTTCCCGCGCACGATGTCGATGCCGCGCTCGTCGCTTGCGTTGAGCTCGAGGAAGCACTCCCTGTAGGCCTCGCCGTAAAGCTCGTGCGCAAGAGCAAGCACGCAGGTGGTCTTGCCTATCCCCGCGCGCCCCGCAAAGAGCATGTGCGGCATCTCCTTGGCGTGCACGTAGGACTCGAGCCTGCTGACTATGTGCTCCTGGCCGACGACTTCGGACAGCTTCTTGGGCCGGTACTTCTCAATCCACGGCTCGTAATCCGCCTTGGTCCTTTCAGCCTTCGCCGGTTCCGCTTCCTTGAGAGTCATTTTCCTGCACCGCAATGAACGTAAAATCAGACAGAACTGTTTTCGCTCGGAAAGTTAATAATCCGAGCGTGACAAATGCAATCGCCGCCCAGAGGCGGCAACTTGAACCAAAGGTGATTTGCTTATGCAGGCTACTGACCCGGACGTGCTCATCTCAACTACCGAGGAAATCTCAGGATTCCGGACCAAAAAGTACGTCGGCGTGGTGTGGGCGTCAAGCGCGCGCACCCTGGACACCGCAAGCGAGATTGGCGCGATGCTGAAAAGCATCGGCGGCGGCGACCTCCCGGCTTTCCGCAAGTTGCTCAACGAAGGCAGGCACTCGGTGCTGCACGAGATTGCCGCAACCGCAAAGGCACGAGGCGCAAACGCAATCGTGGGCGTAAGGATGGAAAGCGCAAGCATCGTCGGAGGCACAATAGACGTCTATGCCTATGGGACCGCAGTTGTTGTCGAGAAGGAAACCAAGAAGTAGGCCGTTGGGAAAATTAGAAAAAATCCTGAAAAAAGAAGATATGGAAAAAGGGAAACTAAGCCGCCTTGTAGGCGGTCCTCTTTGAGGGCGTGCCCCAGCAGGTCTTGCAGATTACGTGGCGCTCGCCCTTCACGCGCCTGCGCGAGAGCTTGCTTGACTTCTCGCACGCGTGGCAGACCTTGCGCTTGCACTGGCCGCACTCCTCGAGAAGATGGGCCTCGCGGCCGCACTTTTCGCACTTTTTGGAAGAAACTGGACGGACTATACGAATACACCCTTGTAACACATTATTCATTGACGGCCTAATGCCTTCAAAATGAGTATATTGTCTTTTGCGAAGAAAATTAATAAAGTTGCTTAAGAGGGCAAAATTGCCCGAAAAGCCGGTTGGACTGTTAAAATGGCAAAAAACATTGCTGGGGCGGGAAAAAAGAAAAAAAACGGGCCAGATGTGACCGCCACTTCAAAGGTCTTTTTCCTCACATACGGCTGCACGTTCAACGCCGCTGACACGGACGCATTGAAGGCCGCAGTTGCGAAAAAGTACGGGATTGCGGAGTCGGAAGCCGAGGCAGGCGTCGTGGTGATGAACACCTGCTCGGTGAAGGACTCGACGCAGGAAAAGATACTCTTCAAGGCAAAGAAACTGGACGCCCAAGGAAAGAAGCTGGTGGTTACCGGCTGCCTTGCACAGGTGTCGCCCGAACTGGTCGAAAAGGCGGTTCCGGGTGCAAGCATTGTCGGAGTGTGGTCGAACGCCAAGATGGTGGATGCGATAGGGTGGGTGTTGGAAGGAAAAAAAGTCGTCCAAACCAAAAGAACCTCAATCCTTCCTTTCAACGTCACGGTTGACGGCATCTTTGCCCGCGTGCAAATCAGCCGCGGGTGCCTCGGAAGCTGCACCTACTGCTCGACAAAGATTGCGAGGGGCAGCCTGCAGAGCTTTCCGCAGGAAGAAATCGTGGCTGCAGTCGAGTCCGCGGTCCGGCAGGGAGCTAAGGAAATCCAGCTTACAAGCCAGGACACGGCCTGCTACGGTTTCGACTTTGGGGGCAACAGGAAGGGAGGCAGGAAAGGAGTAACGAAGAAACCCGAACATACCCTCGCAACGCTCCTTGAAAGCATATGCAATATTCCCGGCCGCTTCCGCGTGCGCATCGGGATGGGAAACCCGGAGCACTTCTGGAAGATAAGGAAGGAGCTTGCAAAGGCAATCTGCTCAACGGACAAGGTTTACCGTTTCCTCCACATACCTGTGCAGAGCGGAAGCGACCCCGTGCTTGCGGCGATGAACCGAGGATACAGGGCATCCGACTATGCAAGGCTCGTGGAATTCTTCCGCAAGAAAATACCAGACCTGACGGTTGAGACCGACGTCATCGTGGGCTTTCCCACCGAGACCGGGAAGGACTTTGAAGAGACTGTTGCGCTCGTTGAAAAAACGCGGCCGCAGATTACGAACATATCAAAATACAGCGCCAGGCCCAAGACCATTGCCGCAAGAATGAAACAAGTCGGCCGCAAGACCGTCAACGAGCGCAGCACCAAGATGAACGTGCTGTGCCGCAGTATTGCGCTGGAAGAAAACGGGAAGCTGGCCGGAAAAACCTACGACGTGCTGGTCACGGAAAGGAAGGCCGGAGGATTTTCCGCAAGGGCGCCGAACTACAAGACCGTGCTCCTTGCAAGGGGCGCCATTGGCTCATTTATTACCGTCCGGACTACTGGTTACGGGCAATGCTACCTGAAGGGAAAAAGGCTGTGAACAGTCGAATGGAAAAGACGCAAGCGGGCAACAAGAAAAAGGAAAACCCGGCCACTATGAGAAAAATTGTCGCAGTAGTTGCGGCAATCGTAGTCCTCCTGGTTTTTGCGACTATCTTTTTCCTTGGAATCCCGACGGACAGCCATCGGGGAGTGGGTGAAACGCCCAATTCGGCACTGCAGCCAACGCCTTCAGCAAAAGCCCATGCGGCCTGCGTCACTTCGATTGAGGAGCGGACCGTTCGCGGAAGCTCGATGGAAGGGCTTCTTTCCGACGGCGACACCGTGACGGTCCAGTTTGGCTACTACGGCTGCAACGAGCCGCAAAGGGGTGAAGTTGCGCTCGTGCACTTTTCAGGCGACGCAAACCCGCTCATCAAGGTCATCAAGGCGGTGCCAGAAGACTCGTTCTCCCTTTCGCAGGCCTCCTGCGGCTGGAACATAATGGTCAACGGCAATGCATTGCAAAACTCCGAGGCGAAGGACTACTGCATAGGTTACTCCGGCTACCGGATGCTTTCGCTCTACGTGCAAAGCTACAACGGCATAATCCCGCAGGGCGCCTACCTCGTGCTCGGCAACCTCGTGCAGGGCTCCACCGACAGCACGCGCTTCGGCCTGACAAGCAGGGGCAGCCTGCTGGGAAAGGTGGGAATGCCCGCCGACCCCGCATAGCTCACGGCTCGTGGAAGCTATTGGTTTTAAATCCGCAAAGCAAGAAGTCTTTATCTAATTTCAAGGGCGAATTGGTATGAAGAGGATTGCGGACATTTTCAACAAGACGTTCGAGGCATACGGCGCGAACTTCAAGACGATTTCGTTCTTCTCGATACCGTTTTTGATAGCGTTCCCGGTAGCGCTGTTCCTGTCCAACTACGCCGCGATGGGCTCCATATTCATGCGCCTTGACAGCATCAAGTGGGACATGACCCCGCTCGACCTGGGCATCGTCATCCTCCTGCCAATCGTATCGATGCTTTTGTTTTCCTTTGCGCTCGTCGCAATCAACATGATAATCACGAGCCAAAGGTCGATGAACAAGATTGCGTTCTACGAGATGGAAAAAATCGAGCAGCGCACCTACCACCTGTTCGAGGTGTTCCTTGCCGCGTTCGCGCTCACGTTCATCGCTGACGTCGTGCTTTACCAGTATGGGCTGCACCAGACCGTCGGAGCGCTGGTTGCAGCACTCGTCGCGCTCGCAATATTGTTCGTGCCGCAGGCCATCGTAATCGACGGCTTCCGTGGATGGACCGCGATAAGGAAGAGCGTCTCGACTGTGACGCGCCGCTTTTCCTACGTAATCCTGTTCCTAGTAGTGTCCGCGGTGCTCATCCTGCTCAACGACATCATCTTCCTCAACATCTCAGCCGACCCCGGGATATTCGCCTACGGCCGCTACGCGGCCATCGTCATCAACGCGCTCGTCATCCTGCCGTTCCTTGAGGTGTTCAAGGTGCAGGTCTATCTCAGCAAGTACACGATACTCAACTAGGCCAAAGCCTGCGAAAACATTAAAACCGCCATTCACACTTAGGTTTACCCACCAAGATTTGCCTGCGAGGCAAAACAGGCGTGAAAGGATATTGCCATGGAAACCGTAATGATCATCACCGAAAAGCCGCGCGTGGCAGAGAAGATGGCTGCCGCGCTAGCGGAAGGCCCTGTCAAGCAGTCGGCAGGCGCGGGTGTAAAATCCTACGAGCTTGCGCGCGGCGGAAAGAGAATACTCATCGCTCCGGCAGTGGGCCACGTCTATTCGCTCAAGCAGAAGGAGGCCGGCGGGCGCTACCCGGTCTTTGACATAGAGTGGGTGCCGGCATCGGAATCAAGCGAGTCCGCCGCGTTCACCAAGAAGTACCTCGAGTCCATAAAGAAGCTTGCAAAGAACGCCGACTCAGTTGTGAACGCCTGCGACTGGGACATCGAAGGAAGCCTGATTGGAGGCAACATCATCCGCTATGCGGTGAAGAAGCCCGCAAAGCGGATGCTATTCTCGACGCTGACAAAGGAGGACCTTGTTGACGCTTATTCGGAATTGAAACCCCTCGACACGCCACAGATAGACGCCGGCGAGGCGCGGCACTACCTTGACTGGTACTGGGGCATCAACACGTCGCGCGCTCTCATGTCCGCGATAAAGAAGGCGGGGATTTTCCGCATCATGAGCATCGGAAGGGTGCAGGGCCCGGCGCTCGCGATACTTTCCCAGCGCGAGCTTGAGATACAGAAGTTCGTGCCCGAGCCGTACTGGACGATTACCGCGGTGCTAAAGGGAGTCGAGTTCTCCTGCCAGGAGGGCAACATCTTCGACGAAAAAAAGGCCAAGGAAATAGCGGGCAAGGTCGCAAAGGCCGTGAAAGACAAAGCACTTGTCGAGAAAGTCGAGGAGAAGGAGTTCGCGCAGAACCCGCCTTTTCCGTTCGACCTGACCTCGATGGAAATCGAGGCCTACCGCGCGTTCGGATTCAAGCCGTCGATGACGCTTTCGCTTGCGCAGGACCTCTACGAGGCAGCCCTCATCAGCTATCCCCGCACGTCGTCACAGAAGCTCTCGTCAAAGCTCAACCTGAAAAAAATCATCACCGACATCGGAAAGAACCCCGTTTACGCGGACCTGTCCGCAAAACTCATCTCCAAAAACAAGACCGTCCCCCGCGAGGGCGAGAAGGACGACGCGGCGCACCCCGCAATCCACCCGACTGGGCTGGTGCCAAGCGGGCTGAACCCGTACCAGGCCAAGCTTTACGACCTCATTGTCCGCAGGTTCCTGTCCTGCTTTGCAGACCCGGCAAAGAGGGCACGAATGAACGTCGCGGCAAAAATAGGCGAAGTGGGTTTTGCAGCAGGAGGCTCGCGCACTGTTGAGAGGGGCTGGTTTGAGTTCTACGGAAAGTACGTGGACTTGGAAGAGGAAGTCCTGCCCAAGTTCGAGGTAGGCGAGCGCGTGCCTGTTGACAAGCACGAGCTTGAAAAGAAGATGACCAAGCCGCCCAAGCGCTACACCGAAGCCTCGCTTGTCAAGAAGCTCGAGGACGAGGATTTGGGGACAAAGGCGACCCGGTCGGAAATAGTGGAGACGCTTTTCCGGAGAGGGTACGTTTCAGGAAAGAGCATCGAGGTGTCCGCGCTCGGGCTTTCGGTTTACGAGACGCTCACAAAGCACGCGGACGAAATCCTTTCCGAGCAGCTTACGCGCGACTTTGAGAAGGAGATGGAGGACATCCAGTCCGGCAAGATAACAAAGGAAAAAGTCATCGCCGAGGGAAGGGTCGCACTTGAGAAGATTCTCGAGAAGTTCCGCTCGAAGGAGGAAAGCATCGGAAAGGAACTCGTGGATGCAGTGAAGCAGACGCAGAAGGAGGAAAGCGTGTTGGGCCCGTGCAACGTGTGCGCAAAGGAAGGCCGCACAGGGCAGCTGCAAATCCGCAAGTCGCGCTTCGGGCTCTTCGTGGGCTGCGGCGCGTACCCCGCCTGCAGGAACCTCTATCCGCTCCCGAAGATGGCGCTCATAAAGAACGCGCAGAAAATCTGCCCGGAGTGCGGCACGCCCATAGTCACCGTGATTCGCAGGGGCAAAAAACCATTCAACATGTGCCTTGACACCAAGTGCAAGACCAAGGAGTCGTGGGGAAAGAAAAGCTATACGGTCAACAACTCCGACGGCACGGTCACCGAGAATAAGAGCGTGGTTGTTGCGCAGGGGGCTGCGGACGCGCAGGATGCGCCAGTGAAAAAGCCGGCGGCGATTGCGAAGGCAAAGGCCGCAACCGCGCCGACGAATTACACAAGCACCGCAGCCGTAACGCCTGCGGCCAAAGCTGCGAGGAAGCCCGCATCCAAAAAGCCTTCGGCAAAGGCAACGGCAAAGAAAAAAGCCTGAAGGGAAAAACAACGACCCGAACGACAAAGGCGACGATGCACTTATGCCCAAGACGACAATCTACCTTATTCGCCACGCCGAGACCATAGGCAACGCCGAGGGCATCATACAGGGCCAGACCATGGGAGGCACGCTCTCAAAGCACGGCACGCGCCAGGCGCAGGCGCTTGGAAGGTGGGCTGCCGCAAAGGACGTTTCGGCGGTGTATTCAAGCCCGTTGTCCCGAGCAGCGGATACTGCAAAGATTGCGTTCCCAAATGCCACAATAATCGAAAAGGACGGGCTGATGGAACAGGACGCGGGGGAACTGTCCGGAAAGACCATCGAGGAGGCGTTCAGGATATTCCACAAGATGAACCTGTCCGGAGCGCGCGAACCGGAACGCACAATCGACTACTTCCTGCTGCGTTACGGCCACGAGCTTTCAGGCGAGTCCGCAAAGGACGTTGCGGAGCGCGGGATGAAGGCGCTTGGGGAAATCGCAAAGGTAAATGCCGGAAAGTCCGTCGCAGTAGTGTCGCACGGCAACCTGAACAAGTGCGTGCTGTGCGCAATCACGGGCTACGCACTTTCGTACGAAAACTTCAAGAAAATGGTGCAGGGAAACTGCTGCATAAACACGATTGAATTCGGCTCCGACGGCCCAAGCGTAGTGGCTATAAACGATACCCGCCACCTTGATTCTGTTGAAAGATGAAAATCGCGCTCGACGCATCCAAGACCGCCCAGCAGAACGCCGCCGACTACTATTCCAAGGCAAGCAAGCTGCGCGCAAAGGCGGATGGCGCAAAAAAGGCGCTTGAGGATACGCTCAAGCTGATTGCAAGCGAAGAGCGGCGCGAGCTTTACAAAAAGCCGGAAGACGAAGCCGCTTCCAAGAAGAAGTTCCGCATAAGGCGCGACCTGGAGTGGTTCGAGAAATACCGCTGGTTCTACACAAGCTCCGGGCTTTTGGTTGTCGCAGGGCGCGACGCCTCGCAGAACGAGCACGTCTTTTCAAGGCACGCGGAAAAAACGGATTTGTATTTCCACGCCGACGTGACTGGCGCTCCCACGACCATACTCAAGGAGGGAAACACGCCTAAGGCTGCAGAGCAGGACAAAAAGGAGGCGGCCCAGTTTGCGGTAAGCTACTCGTCCTCGTGGAAGAACGGCTTCGGCAGCGTGGACGCTTATTGCGTGCCTGTTGAGAGCGTCTCGCGAACTGCAAAGGCAGGCGAATACGTTTCAAAGGGCGGTTTCATCATCGCAGGAAAACGCGAGTACTTCCGCGGCACGGCGCTTGGGCTGCGCATCGGCCTGGACGAAAAGGAAAGGGTCGTCGCAGTCCCGGCAATCTCGACTAGGGTACTCAAGAACGCAGTGTCAATACTTCCTGCCGGCACCAAGGAGAAGGGCGCTGTTGCAAAGGAGATCATGGCGCGGCTTGGGACCGACAACCTCGACGACCTGCTGTTGGTGATTCCGGCTGGAAAATCGGAAGTGGAACGGGCAACGAAACAGGCCCCGAAAGCCTAGAGGGCAGACAAACCAGCCGAACCGATTATTCAATTATTTAAACCGAGACGACACTACATACTTTCAGGCCAAAAACCGATTCTCACTAGTTACTGGATGATGCTTAATGGACCAGAAGACCGCCGTAGACAAGTTCCTCGAGCTCAAGGTAGCCGAGGCAATGCAAATCGACTACGGAAAGCGCGTCGTGCGCATGGACTCCGAGGCGCGAAAGGACCTCGGCCTCACAACCGGCGACGTGGTCGAGGTCAAGGGAAAGAAGCTCACTGCCGCAATAGTGCTACCGTCGCACCCGGCTGACGAGGGCGCAAAGATTATCCGCATGGACGGCCTGCTCCGACAGAACGCGGGGGTGGGGCTTGGAGACCGCGTGCAGATTAGGAAAGCCGAGGTCAAGGAAGCGAAGAAAATCGTGCTCGCGCCGAACCAGCCCTCGCGCTATGCACCTGGCTTCGACCAGCTTGTAAAGAAGTATTTGCTTGGAAAGCCGCTGCTTCGCGGAGACGTATTGAGCATCAACCTGTTCGGCACGCCGTTTCCGTTCGCAGTAGCCCAGACCTTGCCGCAGGCAATAGTGCTCGTGTCGGAGACCACCGAAGTCACTCTGCGCGAGGAGCCGGTCAAGGAGCTTGGGAAAATCACAACCACCACTTACGAGGACATCGGCGGGCTCAAGGACGAGGTCCAGAAAATCAGGGAGATGGTTGAGCTTCCGATGCGCCACCCGGAACTCTTCGAGCGGCTTGGCATAGAGCCGCCCAAGGGCGTGTTGATTTATGGCACTCCCGGCGGCGGGAAGACCCTGCTTGCGAAGGCGGTTGCCAACGAGAGCGAGGCGCACTTCATCACGATTAATGGCCCGGAAATAGTCTGCGTTACCGGTGAAACGCCGGTTTATCTTGCAGACGGACGCACCATGCCGATTGCCGAATTATATGATGAGGCGGCAGGCAAGTCCGCCACGTCGGCAAGAAATGGCGTCGAAGGCGCTGAAGCGGATTTCACGGTCTTGGCGCTTGACGATAACTTGAAGATAGTGCCGGCCAAGGCGACCCACGTGCTCAAGCTGCGCGCACCCGAAACGTATCACGTTTCAACCGCCCGCGGTCTGGAAGTCACGGCGTCCAAAAACCAGCCGTTCGCGGTCCTTTCCGAAGGGAATTTCAGGTGGGTGAAAGCGTCGGAACTGAAAAAAGGCGACGTTGTCGCGGCACCGCGCGTCCTGCCTGTTGAGAGCAGGGATTACACGTTCGACTTGCGGCTGCTGGGAACCGAAATAGTCGTCAAAATCGGCGATATCCAGAAACGCATCGCCGAGTGCTCCGACGCGGAGCTCGCTGCAGCCGAAAGCTTCAGGCTGTACGAAAAGCACAACAAGTCCCGAACCCGCTGGACGCAACTGCCAAGGAAGAACTCTCCCGAGTTCATGGAATTCCTCGGCATGATGTGGTCCGAAGGAAGCATCTCCAAGCGCAAGGACGAAATCGCCTACGCCAACCTGGACCCCGCACTGAAAAACAGGTTCAAGGAACTGGCATCGTCCATTTTCAACCTCCCACTAGACGCGCTTAGCGACGGAAAAAGCAAAGTATGCATCTCAAACTTGCTGGTAGCCGAGTTCCTAGTAAAATGCGCGGGCCTGCCACTGGGCAAAAAACCCGACGACTACGCCCTCCCGCAATACTGCAAGAACGCGCCCCTTGACGGAGTGCGCACTTTCCTCGGGGCGTACTTGGACGGCGACGGTTCCGTCGCCACCCTCGGCAGCTATGCCACGCCAATTTTCTTCTCAAAAAGCGCAGCCATGCTCTCCGACATCGGGTTTCTCTTGATGCGCCTGGGAATCGTCTCGAAAACGTGCGAAACGCGGACGTCCTACGGGAAAATGCACGCGTTGAAAATAGCTGGTTCGCAAAGCAGGAGAACCTTCGCACGCGAGATACGGCTTCACAACGGAAAAAAATCAGTGGCGCTTTCACGCCTTTCAAAGAGCGTAAAGACCGGGGACGACGAAACCATCGGGACGCTTCCCGCACTGCGCTTCTGCAAGGAACGCCTCAGGCTAGGCTACGGCCGCAACTTCAATGAAGGACCGTTCGAGCGCTACGTTTCAGGACGCAGCCCAACCACGTTCCGGAAACTCAAGCAGGTGCTGCCTTGTTTCGAAGAACGCCTTGGGGAGCTTGAAGCCGCAAGAAAAACATTCGACATTGCAAAGGCGCGCCTTGCGGGGCCGGCGAACTCGTTTGACGCTACGCCGGCTTCAGCGTTCGTCTTCGTGCACGAAACCGAACTCGAACAGGCGAGGGCCGGATTCGCAGAAGTATGGGAAACCCTCGCAATCCGCCAGTCCGAAGTCTCGCATGAATGTCTGATGAAGGCAAAATACTACCTCCGGGACGGTGCGAGGCCGCGCAACGCCGCCGCGCTGAAGGAGATATGCGAAGAAATCGAAGGAATGTTCTCGTCCATCGACTTGCCGGCTGTTGCCAAGACTATCTGGAGGCTTCGCGCCATCGCGGAAAGCGACCTGGTCTTTGACACGGTCAAAAAAGTGGAGCTTTGCGCGGGCGCAGAAGTGTTCGACGTGTCAGTTGAAAAGTATTCCAACTTCATAGGCGGCAACGTGCCCACCGTGCTCCACAACTCCAAGTTCGTGGGCGAGGCGGAGGAGAAGCTGCGCAAGATTTTCTCCGAAGCCGAGGAGAATTCTCCCTCGATAATATTCATTGACGAGCTTGACGCAATCGCGCCAAAACGCGAGGAAGTAACAGGCGAGGTTGAAAAAAGGATAGTCAGCCAATTGCTGACGCTCATGGACGGCCTCAAGGCAAGGGGCCAAGTCGTAATCCTTGCCGCGACCAACAGGCCGAACGCAATCGACCCCGCGCTCCGCAGGCCCGGTAGGTTCGACCGCGAGATTGAAATCGGAGTCCCTGACAAGAAGGGCCGGCTCGAAATCATGCAGATTCACACGCGCGGGATGCCGCTTGCGGAGAACGTCAGGCTCGAGGACATCGCCGCGAAGACGCACGGCTTCATCGGCGCGGATTTGCAGTCGCTGTGCAAGGAAGCGGCGATGAAGGCGCTGCGCAGGATACTCCCGAAAATAAACCTGGAGGACGAGCACATACCGCAGGAACTGCTTGACGAGCTGCGCGTGACAAAGGACGACTTTGAGACCGCACAGCGTGAAATCATGCCATCCGCGCTCCGTGAAGTCTACATCGAGGTTCCCAACGTGAAGTGGGACTTCATCGGAGGCTTGGAGGAAGTGAAGAAGGAGCTGCGCGAGGCGGTCGAGCTTCCGCTCAAGAACCCCGAGGCGTTCACCAAGTTCGGAATCCGGCCAGTTCGGGGAATACTGCTTTACGGACCACCCGGCACCGGTAAGACCCTTCTTGCAAAGGCAGCTGCCACCGAAAGCGAGGCCAACTTCATCGCAGTCCGCGGCCCGGAGCTCCTCTCCAAGTGGGTCGGAGAAAGCGAGAAGGGAATCCGCGAGATTTTCCGCAAGGCCCGGCAGGCCGCGCCGTCAATCATATTCTTCGATGAAATCGACGCAATCGCGCCAGGACGCACAGGAGGCGACTCGGACGGAAGCCGCGTGACTGAAAAAATCGTCAACACCCTGCTTACCGAGATGGACGGGGTGCAGAACCTCAAGGACGTAGTCGTGATTGCCGCCACCAACAGGCCAGACATCATCGACCCGGCACTGCTTAGGCCCGGACGCTTCGACAAGCTCATACAAATCCCGCAGCCGGACGAGTCAGCTCGCAGGGACATACTCAAGGTGCACAGCGCAAAGATGCCGCTTGACAAGGACGTCGACTTGGCCGACCTGGCAAAGAAGACCGAAGGCTACTCTGGAGCCGACTTGGAGGCGTTCTGCCGCGAGGCCGGAATGGAAGCGATGCGGGACAAGAACGTGGAAAAGGTCTCCAAGAGGCACTTCGAGCGCGCCCTAGGAATGAAGAGGCCGACCGAGGTCCAGCGCAGGCCGCAGGAAGGCTACGCGTAGGCTTTCAATTCGTTTTTCTTTTTTGGATTCAAGTGGGAAGTGACTGGAAAATGAACATCAAGTTATTCGCACAATGCACTGTTGCGCTGCTTACCGCATCGCTATTAGGTTACGCGTTCAGCTACATAGGCGTTGCCGGGACGGTCATCGACTCGTTCTGGAAGCTTGTTGCCTTTGACTTGGGTGCGTCAATCCTTTTTGCATTTGCCTGGCCGCATGTGCGGGGAGTGCGCAAGGGCGACACCCTTGCAACCGACCTTTCCATGGGAAACCTGCGCATGCCGGGGATAAACGTAATGGTCGGCACGTTCGGGATTGGAAACGCGCAGGCAGCTGGAAACGGCAGGATTGGGCAGAAGATACGCATCCACCTTGCCGACGGAAGGAGGGGCGAGGCAAGGATAGTGGAATATGCCGGCACGTTCTCGCCTGCGCGCGTGCAAATCCTTGAGATGGAAAAGCCTGCTCCCCAGCACATAGTTGAGAACGACGAGCGGCTGCTCTGAAAAAAAAGACGGCGAACCTGCCGGGTCCGCAGCAACTTCTTTTGCTTTCCTGTTTTTTCAATCCTACCGGAAAGGCCTTTCGTTTCTTCGTAGCCTTCGCAAGGATACCGCATCGGGGCCCACTTTTGCGCACAGCCTAGCGTAAGCGACTTCAAGCTCTTTCGGGTCCATCGCAGCACGCAAGTCCGCCTCGATGAGTATCGCGGGGTAGGCGTAGCGCGAGTTGCCCTTGCACAGGCCGCAGACTGCTTTGCTTGCGGCGTCCGCTTTCGTGTAATCTGAAAACTCGAGCCTGAGCGGGCGGTCGTATTTTGACGCCTTCACGTAGGTCGCCGCTGGTGTGGTGCGGCACAGGTCGCGTCCAAGGTCCTGGCGCTCGATTTTGACAAGGCCGCTGCGCTCGTTCTCCTCCAGGGCCATCGAAAGGAAGGCTGAGTCGTTTGTCGATGAGAGGAATTTCGCGTGCTGGGAATAGAAGTCGGAAAGGTCTTCGGACTTTCTCATCGCGTCCAGGTAGTTGCGGCTCTTGGTGTCCTTGACTACCCCGACAAGCGTGACGTCTGCCGCACTGCACTCCGCAAATAGGAAGCGGTATTCCGCAAGGAGGCGCTCGAAGCCCTCGAACGCCGGCGAGTCCTTTTGCGGCCGGTCCTGGGGGTTTGGGAAGATGCTGCCATCAAGAAAGACCATCGAGGGCGAGAAGAGCTTCACCGACTCCCGCGCACGCGCAATCTCCGAGCGCAGCCGGATTATGGAGTCGCGCTGCATCGTGTCCGACTCGTCGAAGGAGTCAAGTAGCGCGGTCTCGAACCCATCCAGCCCGGACGGGTGGTTTGCCTTGCGGCAGACCTTGCCGTTTTCGTAGCCGAACGCGGTGCACACCGCGCGGAAGAGTACGAGCTCGCAGGACTGGTAGACCTCGGACACTATGCCGCCGTCGATTGCTGCGATTGTACCGGTAAAAGTTGCGTTTGGAGGGCATGAAACAACCGATGACTCGCCGAGGAACGCTTCCTTCCCCGCGGTTGCCTGCAGTTGGCGCAGGCCCGATGCGGCGGCGGACAGGCCGGACTCTAGGGTGCGTATCCTCGCAATCACTTCCGAGGTGTTGTCCGTAATCATTGTAAGGCGCCTAGCGGTCTCAAGCTTGACCCTGGATATGACTTGACGGGATTGTAATTTATTACGGATAGGCCAGGACGAGTTCCGGTGACGTGCTCGCGAGGCGCATCGTTTATATCGGCGTGCGGCATACTGGTATATGCATATGACACACCGTGGCCAGGGCGCATTCGAATACCTGCTGATGCTTGGCGGCGTAGTGCTAGTGGCGGTCATGGTCATCCTCATAATGCAGGGTTCTGCGCAGGGCGCGGACAACGCCCTGCTGCAGAACCAGAACCAATACAACAGCATAGTGGCCGGCGGGGTGAAGAACACGCTCACGAACGCGCCGCTTTCGTTCATACTCTCGTGCACCGCAGGCTCTGCCACCACCTCGTACATAAGCAACAACTCGAACTGCGACGCCGCGTGCAAGGCGGTCGGCTACACCAACGGCACAACGGTGTGCTACACGAGCGGCTGCGCCGCATCCTGCAACGCCTGCACGACCATAACTTGCAACGGCATCGCGTGGAACGTCATCACGGGGTGCAGCGCGCCTGGAAGCTGCAACATGGACTCGTGCAACTGCACGCGCACCGCCGGCTAGTACGCGCATAACTTCTGCCATTTTAAACGGCAAATCCCCTTCTTGTTCCGGTGGAAAAATGAAAGGCCAGACGTCACTTGAGTACCTGCTGATACTTGCAGGGACCGTGATGCTCGTGCTCCTCGTCTCGACCATAGTTAACTCCGCCATGGCGCCCGGGCTGGAGAACGCGAGAAACAACAGCACCGCCCAGCTTTGGAACGCGTCAAACGACTGGGGGACGCCGACAATCCCGTCAACCACTGCCACCCCGACGCCCACGGTGGGCCCGATTGAGTTCTTCTTCCAGGTGCAGGACAACGGCGGCAGCAGCGTCGCATTGTTCCTGCCTACGGGCGACGTCGTCCTCAAGACCGGCTGCTACGCGGGGGCTGCGGGAAGCTGCGCCAACCCGCCGGATGGGTCGTTTGCGGTGAGGGACCCTGCGGGCGTCTCGCACGCGTTCATCAACCCGTCCGGAAGCCTCTGCATCGAGGACGCAAACTGCAACGGGAACGACGCGAGCTGCAACAGCCCGCCCGACGACTCGTTTACGACGCAGAACTCCGCAGGCACTACTGTATCATACATAAGCCCGGCTGGCGCGCTTTGCCTTACGGGCAGCCTTGTCCAGTATGGGAACCCCTAGATGATTTGATGGACCGCTTCAGGATTTCGTTGACTGTCGCACTTTTCCTGTGCCTGCTGCAAGGCGCCTGCGCGGGAAACCTCAGCGTGAAGAGCGGACAGCTCAACATGACAGGCAACCTCTACGTCGGGCCCAACTATCTCTTCGTCAACTCAACTTCGGGACTCGTCGGAATCGGCACAACTGCACCGGGAACGATTCTGGAAATCTCGTCAACAAACAACCCGCTAGCCGCGGGGTCCGCATCTATACTCCTGGCCGGCGACGTCAACAAGGAGCGCGTGGCGATACGCTCAAGCCAGGCTGCGGTATTCATTGCGGCCGGCCACCGGGGCACCGTTACGTCCCCGTCGGCCTTGCTTGCGGGCGACGCGATGGGTTACTACCAGCTCGGGGGGTACACGGGCACGGGATACACGCGAGCTGCGTGGATTACCGGATATGCAGAAGAGAACTGGAACGCAACGAACTGGGGAGGCAACCTCATATTCTCCACCATATCCCCCGGGACCACGTCCATCACCGAGAAGGTGAGGATAACCGGTGCGGGCAACGTCGGCATCGGCACGACGAACCCGGCAGCAAAGCTCCATGTCAATGGGGACGTGCGCATTACTGGGGATTCGTTTGATTCCATATTCATAAACCAGGGCGGGGCGTTGTATATCAGCGCTCCAAGTTCAAAGAAGATATATTTCGACACGACTGGAGTCGGACCGAAGGTTTCCTTTGATATGACTAGTGGCAACGTCGGCATCGGGACAACCGCACCGGCATCAAAGCTTCAGGTCTCCGGAGGCGAAATCCAGACCGGGACCAGCGGCACTGCCTGCTCGGGTTCCAATGCCGGCGCGATTCGTTGGAGCGGCTCGCACTTCTACGGGTGCACCGGCAGCTTCTGGATCCAGCTGGACTCGGGCGCGTACTCGTCATGCAACGAGATAAAGGCAGCAAGCCCTGGAGCCGGTGACGGCGCGTACACCATCTATCCGTCGGGCGTTGCAATCAACGTCTATTGCGACATGACCACCAACGGCGGCGGGTGGACAATCGTAACTGCGCAGTCCGGAGCGGGGCAATACGGCCTTGCCGACGACACGGAAGCGACTGGCAACCCGTTGTCATACCAGGCGTACAACCTGAACCTGATTAAAAAGATGTACATAAGCTCGGTCTCGTCGGAGTCGCTGATAAAGCGCAGCACCGGCGCCTGGATAAAGGCAAGCCACGCGCTGTTCGACAACAACCTTGTGGGCATGGGCAACCAGCACCCCCATTGGCAAGTCACTGTGACCGCCAGCAATGGTGCAACTGCTGCAAACTGCCAGATGGGCTACTCGAACTTCTATAATTCGAATGGCGGCGACTTCGGCATAACCACCTCGGGGGTCGTCTTCGACCACCACAACCCCAGCACGTATTACCACTTGAACGCCGGCTGCGCAAGCATGTACTTTTACAATTATGGCACTACATACAACGTGAACACCGCCTTGGGAGATTGGCCGGTGACGAATGCCTGCGTTCCCAGCGGGACCGAACTGGGCAGCTGGTACGCCGCGATGAGATGATTGGAATCTCGGAACGTTGACTTTAAGGAGAATTGTTGCCGGACAAATGAAACGACTCTAGGAAAATGGACATGCGATTTATGGACCGCTTCAGGATTTCATTGGCCGCCGCGCTTTTCCTGTGCCTAGTGCAGGCCGCGTGCGCGGGCAACCTAAGCGTGAAGAGCGGACAGCTCAACATGACTGGCAACCTCTACGTGGGCGCTTCTGGGTCCGCGCTCTTTGTAAACTCAACGTCGGGTTACGTTGGAATTGGGACGACGAACCCAATCCGCGCATTGCATATCTATGGCAACCCAGTTGTCGAACTCATACTTGAGGATGGCGCGGCAAATGCCGACTACCGGAAATGGAATTTCGTTGTCAACGGCGGCGCGGGGTCGAACAGCAGCTTTTACCTCCGCCAGCTCAACGACGCTGGAACTGCTGGCGCAGTCCCGTTCATGGTCAGCGGCGCAGGCAACGTCGGCATAGGCGCCAGCCCAATCAGCAAGCTGGAAGTCGCCGCATTGAACAGTTCCGTGGCAATCGGCGGTTACCTGGGGAACCCGCCGACATACCAGACAGGAATCCAGTTCCTCAACTACGGGGTATATCACGTCGGCTTGCGCTACGACGGCCAGGGCAACCTGATTTATGAAAGTGCGGGAAACAGCGTAAACCCGATGCTGTGGTATAATGGCCAGCCCGCCAACTTCCTAGTGAGGAACGGCAACGTCGGCATCGGGACAACCGCACCGGCATCAAAGCTTCAGGTTTCCGGTGGCGAAATCCAGACGGGAACAAGCGGAGCGTCCTGCACGAGCGCCAACACCGGTGCAATACGCTGGGATGGCTCGTATTTCCTCGGGTGCACCGGCTCCGGGTGGGCGCGACTGAGCTACGGCACGTATTCCGCCTGCAATGCCATCAAGGTCGCCACGCCAAGCGCGGCCAACGGCACGTATACGGTATACATCAACAACACGGCAACACAGGTCTACTGCGACATGACCTCAGATGGCGGCGGGTGGACGCTGATTGTCGGCATCGGCCCGGACAACAACCACGACACCGCAAGCGCAGTCACCCCGGAGAACCTCGTCTCGGCAACAGGCAAGGGCAAGTTCAGCGACGCCTGGATAAACCTCCTGCGGACCGCCCCGGGGACAGAGGGGATAGTAAGGCTGAACTGCGGCACCTCAGTTGATTATTTCGACTACAGGACAACCGCGTGGCAGGCCACGTATACCGCCAACCCGAACGGGGTCGGCTGGGACGTGTACACCCAGCCGTGGGGGACCGCGCCGTACAGCGGCGGAGGGGCGAGCTACCCGAACCAGCCCGGGCCGTGGGCGTACTCGGTATGGGGCCAGAACACGATTTATGGCTATAGCGGGTGGACCGGCTGCTACACCGGTTCCGCAACTGGCGGCCCCGGCACGGTTTGGATGAGATAAATATAATGATGTTTTGAGCCAGAGATGATTTCGTGAACAGCTTCAGGATTTCATTGGCCGCCGCGCTTTTCCTGTGCCTAGTGCAGGCCGCGTGCGCGGGAAACCTCAGCGTGAAAAGCGGCCAGCTCAACATGACAGGAAACCTCTACGTCGGCGCATCGGGCAACGCACTTTTTGTCAATACCGCATCGGGACTTGTGGGCATCGGAACGACAAGCCCTTCGCAGAGGCTCGACGTGACTGGAACGGTCAATGCGTACGCTTTCACGGTCAACGGCTCGGCCTTCAGCACCAGCCAGTGGACGACTGCGGGCTCTAACATATACTATTCCTCAGGCAACGTCGGCATCGGCACGACGAACCCGGCAACGGTGTTGCACATCTCCGGCCCGAACGAGGGAACCTCGACGTACTACTCCCAACTGAGGGTCGATGGGACCGGAGCCTACCCTTGGAACATTGCAGGAATTTCGTTGAACCCCAACGGGGCAGTCCAATCCCACCTTCGTTTTCTCGAGAATGGCGTAGTCAAGTTCCAAATACGATACAACAACGGAAACACGCAGGATAGCAAACTGAAATTTTACAGCTTCATCACAGGTACGGACATGGCGACGTTTGATGCGACAAGCGGCTACGTCGGCATCGGGACAACCAGCCCCGCTTCCAAACTGCAAGTCTCCGGTGGGGAAGTCCAGGTGGGAAACAGCGGCGCCTCGTGCACAAGCGCCAACGCGGGCGCAATCCGCTGGAGCGGCACGCACTTCTATGGTTGCACAGGCAGCGGCTGGGCGCAGCTGGACTCCGCGGTATACCCGTCGTGCGGCGCCATAAAGACTGCAAACCCGAGCCTTTCCGACGGGGTATACACGATATACCCTTCGGGCATCGCCATGCAGGTTTACTGCGACATGACCACGCTGGGAGGGGGGTGGACGCTCGTTCTTCTCAACAGCCAGTATTCCGTCCCTCCGAAGCCGACCTGGACAAACGTCACAACCGGGAACGTCATTACCGGCACGTTCGGCTCAACCCTTGACAGCGCGTTCGACCAGTTCCTTGGCGTCGCATATTGGAACACGCTGGGAACGCAGATGCGGGTCGAGGCGGGCAGCTCGTCCGCGTCGATTTCGCACCGGGCGCGCTACAACTTCACGCTCAACTCGGCGAACAACTATGCCCTGACCATGACGAACGCAATCCTTGACATAGGCTCGACCTACCCGGGAATGGCCACGTACCACGCTGCGGGCAATTATCAGCTCTCGACCTTTGACGCGGACCACGACGTGTACTCCGCAAACTGCGCCAATTCCTACGGAAACACCGCCTGGTGGTATGGAGCCTGCTGGGATGGGAACTTCTGGGGCGGCGGAGAATCGGGAAGCCACCAGAACAAGCCATTCTGGACCGGCAGCAGCGCGGACTACTACGACTGGGGCGCAATCTGGATACGGTAAATTAAACAGCAGTTCATCTAAACTAGTAACGATATCATGGACCGGTTCAGATTCTCATTGTCTGTCACTCTCTTCTTGTGCATCGTGCAGGCCTCTTGCGCGGGCAACCTCAGCGTGAAGAGCGGACAGCTCAACATGACAGGAAACCTCTACGTGGGTCCTGCCGGAAACGCGCTTTTTGTAAACTCCACGTCGGGACTTGTGGGCATCGGCACCGCAAGCCCCTCGGCACAACTGCACGTTGTGGGCAACGCAGTCATCACCGGCAGCATCGGAATCGGGACAACCAACTCCCTTGCGAAAGAACACATCCTTTTGGGGTCTGCAGGGACTACGCCAAACTTCACCATCGCACCTTCCTTGATTTTGGAGCATTCCGGGTACGACGGCCAACTGCAATTTTTAGCCCCGTCAACAAGGGCATCTTACATCATGTTCGGCGACGAGCGGAATTATGCCCGTGGAAGCATAGTCTACGACCATCGCGCCGGTTCGGAAATGCTGGCGCTTTCCAGCCAGAACGGAAGCATAACAATACTTGCAGGAGGCAACGTCGGCATAGGAACGACGAGTCCGGCGTCAAAGCTGCAAGTCACGGGAGGCGAAATCCAAACTGGCAACAGCTCCGCAGCCTGCTCAAGCGCCAATGCAGGAGCAATCCGCTGGACGGGCGTGGTGTTCCAGGGGTGCACGGGCACGAACTGGACGACGTTCAGTTTCGGCGGGCAGGACGGGTCGACCCAGCAGCGGGCGGGCATAAGCTGCAAGGCGATAATCAACGCCGGCTTCTCGAAGGGCAACGGCAACTATTGGGTCGACCCCGACGGCGGGGACACGGTCAACGCGTTCCAGGCATATTGCGACATGACAACGGACGGCGGAGGCTGGACGAAAGTCTATCACGGGACACCGGACCAGGCGTCCACGACGATTGCGTACATTACGGGGACCGCGCCCCTAGTCACCACGTCGTCGACGATGATGTTCGCGTTCTTTGACGAGACTACGAACGCCACGTCAAGCGCGTGGAAGTTCCAGACGCCGTCCGCATTCACCACCAACACGCCGATGGCGAACGTCCAATGCGGGTACGTGACAATCACTGCCACGAGGATAAGCGACAGCCTGACGGTCAGCAACGTCCTCCGGTACGGGTATGGCAGCTTCGGCAGCAGGTGCGACGAAGGATGCAGCAGCACCTGGGGGCAAATCTGCCTGAAAAGCACCTCGGCCCAGGGAACCGCCGGCGGGTACGCCGATTTCCCGATGTACACGTCTTTTGCGTGGGCGGGATACGACAATTGCGCTAGGTCTGATGAGACGTATTCTACTACGCAGTGCCCGACGACCAAGAGGTTCGTGATATTCGTAAGATGAAGGCGGCCACAAACACGCGGCTGCCAAAGCCATTTTTATTCCGCGGCCCGCTGTAATGTATGATGGAACGGGCGCAGACTTCGCTTGAATACCTGCTGATACTCGCGGGCGCAATAATGCTCGTCCTGCTGGTGGCGCAGGTGATCACCGGCGCGATGCTGCCCTACAACTCCGCAAACAACGCGGCTGTGGCGACGGTCTGGCCGACGGGAATGAACGGTTGATTCTCATGACTGAATACAAGCAGGCAATAGTGCTCCGCGCCGACCTTGGCATGGGCAAGGGAAAGCTGGTGGCGCAGGGATGCCACGCAAGCATCGACGCGTTCGAGAAGGCCAAGTCCTCCAAGCCGGAATGGGTGGAGGCGTGGAAGGACGGCGGGTGCAGGAAGATTGCCGTGAAGGTCCAGTCGGAGCGCGAGCTTGTTGGGATATTCATGGCAGCAAAGAAGGCCAGGCTGCCCTGCTCGCTGATTACAGACGCGGGCCACACGCAGGTCGAGCCGGGAAGCAAGACTGCAGTTGCGATAGGGCCTGCACCGGAAAGCGAAATTGATGAAATTACTGACAAGCTCAAACTGCTTTGATTAATTCTGTCGCCTATCCGCCAATTATTTCTCGTCGTCGTCCTGCTTCCACAGCGTGCGCTTCTTGTTGATTAGTTCCTTGGATAGCTGGCACAAAAGGGAGCTCACGCGCAATGCCTCGTCGGGGGAGAGACGGAAACCGACCGTGCCGATGGTGTTTGCGATTCGGACGGTGATTGTGCCGTCGCGCGGGTAGCCGTTTGCGGAAGTGGGCTCGGCGGTCTCGAGCTTGAGCGCGCTCTTGTGCGACACGCCGTCGTCGTCCTTGTACCAGTGCACCAGCTCGTCTTCAATCATTACTGTGGATTCACTTTGTTGGGTGGGTTGCAAGTAGCACTTGGACGGCGAATATAAACAAAAGCTGACGCGATTTCCGGTGAAGCCGCCGGAACCCCGTCCAACAAAGCTGCAGATGCAGAACCAATAAAACGCCGTGCGCGATTGCATTAATATGGCAATACGCGGCCAGGGCGCCTTCGAGTATCTTCTGCTGCTTGGCGGGACGGTTCTTGTCGCGACCATAGTCCTTGTGATGACGCAGGGGTCGATCCAAAACGCGAACAACACCTACGGTGCGGCGTCAGGCAATTACGCAGATTTTGTAACGGGCAGCGTAAACGACATCTTCGCAAACGGCTCGCTCACGCACGAGGCGCCGACGGGCTGCATATACGGCAACCCGGCCTGCGATGCAGGCTACTACTGCGACAACGGAACCTGCAAACAGGCTAATGCACTGCTCAAAGGGTACGCGCTCGACCCGGCCGGAGTTCCGCTTCTTGGAGTGACAATCCACCTTGTCGGCGGCAATACCGCAGACGCGCTCACCAACGCGTCCGGGTATTACGAGATGGCCTTCGCAATCAACGGCTCGTCCGCGATGTACGCTGCCACTGCCGCAAGAAGCCCCGCAAACGTGCAAGCCGGTGCGACGGTCAACCTTACTGCCGGCTTTGCAACAATCCAGAAATTCACCTTGAGTTATAACCCCGCGTCGCTTTCCGGTTTCGTGCGCGACCCGGCAGGCAACGGGATTGCGGGCGTCGCGCTTTCGTGCGGTTCCTATTCGGCTACGTCCGGGAGCGACGGTTCCTATGCCATAGGCAACGTGCCAATGGCTTCCGCAAGCACGACCAGTACCCTTGCGGGGTCGAAGACTCCGACTTTCGTTTCCAACTCAACGCCGGCGACGTTCAACGCGGGCGTAACCAACTCGCAGAACTTGCAAATGTCCTATTCCAACGCGAATGTTTCAGGGTACGTACGTGACGTGTCAAGCGCAGGCGTAGCCGGCGCTGCGGTAAGCTGCGGCGGCGTGTCGACGACTACCGCAAGTGACGGCGCGTATTCGATAAGCGGCCTTTTGATGTCCGCTGCTTCTTCTTCGTGCACCCTCGCGGCCTCCAAGTCCGGTTACACTTCTGCAAGCGCAACAGCAACTCTTACTGCAGGCGCAATCACTTCGGGCCAGAACCTTGCCATCAATCTCATAGTCGTTGGCGCCTGCGGTTCAAGCAACGGCGCGGCTTTCTATTCCGCCCCGTCCTCGGGCCTTTGCACTGCTGGAAGCGCTTCCGCATTGTCGGGCGCAGGGCCTTGGTCGTGGACTTGTGCCGGTACGTATGGCGGCTCAACCGCAAGCTGTTATGCAAACCTCATCGTGAACGGCGCGTGCGGCGCAGCTGCAACAAGCTATGCCTATTCTGCCGGCGGCTTCTCCGGCGCATTGTGCAATGCCGGGACGGCAAGCCCGAGCAGCCCATCGTTTCCTGCCGCGGGAGGGTCAACTAGTTGGGCCTGCCTTGGCTTGAATGGCGGAAGCGGCGCTTCCTGTTCGGCATCAAGGGCAAACCACCCCTGTGCAGTTGCAGGAGGAACGATATACGGGTCGTTCTGCCGTTTTAGCGGTTCGTCTTGCCCTGGCGGATGGACACAATATGGCAGCTGGTCAACGACAACGGCAGGACACAGCTCTTCTTGCGGCTGGGTAAGTTCGCCTTGGCCGGAACCGAGCTGCTGCAGCACCGGCTCCCACGACTTTTCCAATACCGCAGTGGAATCCTGCGGGTATTGGCAGTATTGTTGCACTTCGTGGACTTGCCCGACCAACTGTTGGCAGACCGCATCTGCAATCGTGACGGAAGTCGGGTGTTACCAGCCTTGAAAGGAGTTACTCCCGTGTTTTTCGGTGCGTGAAAGACGGACATGCATCGTAAGAGCTATTTCCTGTAGCCTGCAATCCTTGCCTTCTCGCTCGGCTGCGTCACGCGCTTTCCGATGAAGTAGTTTACGGTGCGCTCGCCGAAGGCCCGCGCGCGGGCGAAGTCTATTTCGTCAAGCCTGCCCTTGCCCAAAAACGAGAGGTTTCCCTTGACGTTGAGCGTGAGCGTGTTGCGGACCACTGCCCCGCGCTTCTCGAACTCGACTGAAACCTGCTTGAACGACTCGCGCGACTGCTTGGAGTTTGAGCACAGCGCAAAAGGCGCGACGTTCCTTGTCTTCCAGTCGAAGCCCTTGGTCTGGCCGAAGAGGTCGCGCTTTGTGAACATGTGCGCGAGGTCGGCTTCCACAAAGAACAGGTCGTAAAACCCGTTGTCGGGCTGGTATCCTGATGCAGTCCACTGGCCGTAGGACATCAATGTAGCTTCGGCTCCCGCAATGGTCGCTCCTGCGTGCACTGCCTGGGCTACCGGGAGGAGGCGGGCGTCGGCCTCGAAATAAAGCACAAGGCAACGCACAGCCATTCAGCACCAAACCCCATTCAAGTTCTCGTCCCTTCCTGCTTTACGCGACACGGGCTGCGGGCTTTGCGAGCGAGTAAGCCCGCTCGACTTTAAGCTCGGAAAAGTCCGCGCGCTTGGAAGCCCAGTCCAAGACCGTGGTGAATGCCACGTACGAGACTGCGATTCCCGCTGCGAACATCAGCCGCTCGTAAGCCGTGACGGGCACAAGAGCGGTCCACTGGGCCGAGGTGTAGGGCAGCGAGTAGGCAAAGATTACCGAGCCTACCGCGTGGGCCGTGAATGTCGCGCCCAAGCTGCGTGCAACCAGGTTCTTGCTCCACCCAAAGACACGGACTGCAACAGGGATGAGCCAGTAGAGTGAGTAATACCACGCGCCCGCGCCAGCCGGGGTCATCACAAAGAGCGCCATGCAGGCAAGGGGAACTCCGAGTCCTACTGCGTCAAGCTTCTTGAAGTCGATGCGGGCGAAGTAGTACGCCGCAAAGAGCATGGTTGAAAGGCGAAGGACGTTCAACAGGGTGATTGCCTTCCCAAGCACCACCATGTTGACCACCTGCGAAGCCGCAAGCGCGACCAGTCCGAGGCCGAGGCCGAGGAAGGATGCCACTATTGGGCCGAAGAACTGGAAGAGCGTAAAGTAGGACGCGTTCGAGCCTATGATTGGCGCGAAGTTGATTTGCTCGGCTATTGCCGCAAACACCGCGAAAGCCCCCAGGAATAGGAGCTTGCGCTTCGTAAGACCCATCGACAAATCCATAGTTACAAAACCCCCCTGAACTGGATTGAAAAGAAAGCAAGTATTGTTGGAAGAAACGACAAATATTAACCCTATTGTTTATGGCGGGCCCGGAACGGCGTAGAAGCATTTTCCGAGTCCGATAGAGGCAAAATGCGAAGAAGTTTGACTAGCATTTTGCCGTAGTTTTGCCAACTGGCTGCTTGGAAAGCCCGGCCTTGATTTCACCAACCAAGTAGAGGGAACCTGCCACCAGGACCATCCCGTCTGCATCCGAGTTGGCGTGCTTTACAGCAGCCCGCAAGGCCTCACCTGCTGACCAGAAATCCAAGACCACCGGACAATGCGGCCTTGCCGCTTCCGCCACCCGCACCGCAGTTGCCGTGCGGTGGTAGGAAACCGGGGCCGCGTAGAAGGACGTTGCAAGAGGCGCCAGAAGGCCCACAGTTGACTCGACGTCCTTGTCGTCCATCATCCCGCAGACTAGGGATATCCTTTTGCCTGCAAAAAGCGCCTTGACCGAAGCTGCAAGAGCCCTTGCGCCGTCGGGATTGTGCGCGCCGTCAAGCACAACTAGAGGTTCCGTGGAGACTATTTCGAGCCTGCCGGGCCATTTCGCGGCCTGGAAACCTTTTTGGATTGCAGTTGAAGGGATTGAAAGCGCCCCTTGCTCATCCAGCTTGCGCAAAGCCGCATAGGCGACGGCCATGTTGAAGCACTGGTAGCTTCCAAGCAAGCTGGAAGAAAGCCGCGTAGTGCCTAACTTTGACGAGATTTCGACCTGCGTTCCTGAAAGGGAAACGCTTTTTCCTGAAAAAGTAAATTCGGCATCGCCGGCCGCGTCCTCCTTTCCGCCGCTTTTCCTTTCGCCGACGACAACGACCCCGCTGTTCTTTTCACCCGCGACCTTTCTGATTACCCCAAGCGCCGCGCCGTCGCACCCGGTCACAACCGGCCTGCCTGCGCGGATTACCCCGGCTTTCTCAAAAGCAATCTTCTCAACCGTGTAGCCGAGCGCCTTGGTGTGGTCGAGGCTGACGCGCGTGATTATCGAAAGAACGGGCTCGGCCACGTTTGTTGAGTCCAGCCTGCCGCCCATCCCGATTTCAAGTACCGCAAAATCAACTTTCGAGTCCAAAAAGAACTTGAGCGCTACTGCGGTGTTGACCTCGAACTGGCTGAGTGTTTCGGTGTGGGCTTGGTTGTAAGTTTCGACGGCCTTTTTTGCATCCAAGATTATCCTTGCAAAATCCGCCTTCGAAATATCCTTTCCATCCACGCTGACCCTTTCGGTGTAATCAACCAAATGAGGAGAGATGTATCGGCCGGTCCTGTAACCTGCGTTCCTGATTGCGGACTCACAGAACGCTGCGACCGAGCCCTTGCCGTTGGTGCCGGTGACGAGGATGCAGGGAACCGCCTTGGGGTCGAAGCCAAGGATTTCACACAAGTCGCGAACAGGCGCAAGCGTCCACTCGTTCTTCGGAGGCAGCGCCTCGAGGAAGGCTATTGCTGCAAAGTAGTCGTCGGGTTGGCGTTCCATTGGCAAAACCAGCAATTGGATTTTGCACGGCCGGATTAATCAGGCCTTCTTTGACTGCTCAAGGCACGCCTTCACAAAGCCCAAAAAGAGCGGATTCGGGTTGAACGGCCTGCTTGAAAGCTCGGGGTGGAACTGCGTGCCCACGAAGAACGGGTGTGATGGGATTTCCATCACCTGCATTATGGGCTGGTTGGGCGCCTTCCCTGAGAAAACCATGCCCGCTTTCTGGATGCGGTCGATGTAATCGGGGTTGACCTCGTAGCGGTGGCGGAAGCGCTCGCGAATCTTGAGCTTTCCGTAAAGCTCCGCTGCCATCGAGCCCTTGACAAGCTCGACGTCCTTCCCGCCAAGCCGCATGTTGCCTCCGAGTCCCTCGATTTTCTTTTGTTCCGGAAGGATGTCAATGACCATGTCAGGGGTGTCCGGGTCAATCTCGGTTGAGTTTGCCTTGGACAGCCCTAGGACGTTCCTGCAGAACTCCACAACCGCCATCTGCATGCCATAGCACAAGCCTAGGTAGGGCAGCTTGTTCTTTCGCGCATACTCGATGCACTTGATCTTGCCTTCTGTTCCGCGCGAGCCGAAGCCGCCGGGAACGATTATGCCGTTGACGCCATCAAGCACCTTCGCGACTTCCGCATCAGTTGACTTGGGGGTGAGCTTGCTCGTCTCAATCCAGACAAGCTCGACTTTGCACCCTGCTTTTGCGCGCGAGTGCTCGATTGCCTGGATTATGCTCGCGTAAGAGTCCTTGACTTCGGTGTACTTTCCGGTGATTCCAATCTTTATGGACTTGGTGGGCTTCGCGAGAGCCTCGCAGAAGTCCTCCCAGCGCCTCATCGCAGCCTCAGTGCGAACGGCAGGGGCGCGCTTTATGCCTAAAAGCTCAAGAACCGCCTTGTCCAGGCCCTTTTCGTGGAGCATTATCGGGACTTCGTAGATTGACTGGGCGTCAGGCACGCACACCACGCGCTCAAGAGGCACGTTGGAGTAGATGCTGATTTTCTCGCGCACCTTCTCTCCTACCTCGCGGCCAGCGCGCACCACCACAATCTCAGGTTGAATTCCCAAAGACATAAGGGTGCGAATGCCGCTCTGCGCGGGCTTGCTCTTGAACTCACCAAGCGAGCTGGGGTTGAAAGCGTAAGTGACGTTGGAGAAAATGACGTTGCTGCGGCCTTCCTCGTACTGGAGCTGGCGCATCGCTTCCATGAAGTAGCCGTTTTCGAGGTCCCCTACTGTGCCTCCGACTTCGATTATGACCACGTCTGTCTTGGTGGTGATTGCGCACTCGCGCACGAACGCCTTGATTTCACCTGTTACGTGGGGGATGAACTGCACGTCGCGTCCAAGATACTCGCCCTTGCGCTCCTTGGTAAGAACCGTGTTGAATATCTTGCCGCCGGTGATGTAGTTGAGCTTTGAGAGGTTCTTGTCGAGGAAGCGCTCGTATGCTCCGAGGTCCATGTCGGTTTCCGCGCCGTCGTCAAGCACGAATACTTCGCCGTGGCGGTAAGGGTTCAAGGTGCCTGCGTCCTGGTTGAGGTAGCCGTCGAACTTGATTGGCTCGACTTTGAGCCCCGCTGCCTCGAGGAGCGCGCCCATGCTGGATGAGAAGATTCCCTTGCCTACTCCGGAGATTACGCTTCCGGTGATTACGAGGTACTTGGTCTTTCCGGGCTCGTAGCCCTTCGGGACTGGGGTGTAGAACTCGTGGTCACTGGACTTGTTTGAAAGCGATGAAAGAATGCCACAAGAGTCCTCAGCTGCCATTACCCACACACCCCGTTCAAAAAAAGAACTAATGATTGAATTGCTATAATAAAAAGAAGACGGTGGCTTTCGGTTGTTAAAAACGTATTGTTGGACGGCAGGATTGAAGTAGGACTTTTATTCCGCAACGCACCCACCCAAATTATGGAAAACACCTATCATGGGCTTCCCATAACAATCAGGGGCGAAAACCCCGGTCCGACATGGAGGCACAACAATGCCGCTGAAAAACGGGCGAGAAGGAACTGGCCCAAGGACTACGACCACGACATATTGCTTACTGTAGAGACAACGGACAAGTGCACCCTGCGCTGCGACCACTGTTTTGCCGAGTCCGGGCCTGAAAAGAACACGTTCATAGACCACAAAAAAATCGAGGAAATCGCAAAGGAATGCGAGACGATATTCCCGCAATATGGCCAGAAAATTATCCGGATTACCGGAGGGGACCCGTTCCTGCACCCGAAGATTTTTGGCATCGTCAAGTCGTTCTCCAAGAGGAAAAAGAAGCTTGGATACAAGCTCCTCGACGTTGAGACCAACGGCTGGTGGGCAACCGACGACGAAACGGCGAGAAAGTACATAAAGAAGCTCAAGGCATCCGGCGCGGACCTCTTGAGCATGACCAATGATTACTTCCACTGCAAGCAGGGCGTATTCGACATCCATGAGCATATGCACAGGATAGACCACATCGCCTCGGAGGAAGGCCTTAGGTTCCGAAACATCCTGACCGGGTATGGCACTGACACTCCTGACGAAAATACTGCAAAAGAAATAGAGGAGCACAAAAAGCGCTGCAATCACTGCCACGGCATCCCAAACATCACGCCAATTGGCCGGGCGCGGGAACTTCCTGAAGAAACGTGGGGTTCGCACGTAACCTGCGGCCTGACAGGCTGCAGGCTGACCCCGCCATTGTTCATGCCCTTAATCGGGGCTGAAAAATACACGCATAGGGACGAGATTACCCTCGGCCCGAACGGGAACGTCTATCCCTGCAATAGCGGAAAGGAGTTCGAGCACGCGTCGCTTGCAATCGGAAACATCTACAGGAGGCCTCTTGCGCACATAATACAGGACCCGCAAAACAAGATAGTCGACATAATCCGCAAGGAAGGGCTGCGGGGAGTAAGCAAACGGGCAGGGATAACCTCACCGAATCATTGGGGAACCTACTGGAAGATGTCGCCCTGTGGATTATGCCACGAACTTTTGAGGACTCGCGGAAAGCAGATACAGAAGAACATCAAATGACGCGCTTACGCTGAAGCAAAATGAAAAGAGACCCCCTCCTTTCGGAGGGGGCTTCATCTGTTTTTCCAAGGGGGGCTTGGAGGATTTGATGAAGGATAAATGCCGCAAAAGCGGCTGGTTGTTGAAACTACTGTCCCCACATGACCTTACGGCCCGATGTCAGCCGGTCCTTGCGGAACTCTCCCTGCATGTGGTAGTAGGAAGCGCCGAAAAGCGCCGCTACCCCGACTACGGGCATTGGCATGAGGGTGACTACGCCGATGAGCGCGAGCACCAGCGAGTACGACCGGAAGCGCAGGGCCTCCTTCCAAAGGGGAAGGTAGCTCTGGGTGTAGTTGTACCGGTTGGTGAGCTTCATCATGGGCTCCTTTGCGTCCGCAGGCACCGAAGTCATCTGGATGTCCCAGTTCTTTTCCGACGGCGCCTTGCCAGCTGGCGCTACCGAGTCCCCTACGGTAATCTGGTCCCCGCTTTTTGGGTTCAGCTTTGAAAGCATGTCCTGTATTGCCATATTTCATTCCCCCTCTACTGTGCGACTATTACCGAGCGTCCCTTCTGCCAAGTGACCTCGCTTCCGAACCCGTTCATGTGCTGCCCCCAGTAGTGGCCCCAAAGGTAGGCGAACACCACCGAGACAATCGGGTTGATGAAGTACGTCACTATCATCATGAGAAAGCACACCATGGCCCAGAAGAAGCTGTTGTACTCTCCGGTCCAGCTGTCCTGCATCTCGATTCCCTTGAACTGGAAGCCCAACCGCTTTCCGAGGAAGTGGCCACGGGTGTCGATGTTGAACATGTGCATTGGCCGCGGCTCGCCTGTGAACGAGTCGTTGGGGCCCATCACGTCCCCCGAGCCGTCTATCATCGCCGGGCCTTCCTTGTTGGTTGGCACGAACATCGGCATGTCGTAGCTCTCGTTGCCCGAGGCCTTCGCCGGAGCCTGCGCTCCTGCTGCCGGCTTTGCGGCTGCCGAGACTGCGTTGACCTTCTCGGAGTAGACTACCTTGTTGTTCCCGACCTTGTCCGCAGTGACCGGTATGGGCCACGACGCGGGTCCGTTGTAGATGTACTTTATCTCCTGCGGAGTGCCGGTAGCCTTTTTTGCCTGTGAAAGGTTGAGCAATGCCATTTTTCTCACAACACGAACGCCACAAGGAGCGCGTAAATCAGGCAGCCGAATGCGAGTATGTTTATCGGCGTGTCCGTAAGCCCGAACGGCCGGCCAAGCGAGTGGGTATCCCAAATCTCGCCCATGGTCGGGATTGTGTCCGGGTTGTCGAGCACGCTGACAATCCCCGCGTCCTCTAGCCACATCACGATTTGGCTCGTGAGGGGCGCGTAGTAGAACGGCGCCTTGTTTTTGAATACTCCTTTTCCTGCCATAATCATTTTCGCCTTAATCGACTGTCATGATTGTACGCTTTACTCCGAACGTCCAGCATCCCCAGCGCAGCCCTGCGCCGATTGCGCGGAAGCGCGCTGCGAGTGCGAACATCAATAGCGACCCTGCCGGGAACACCGTGAAAGTGAATATTGCCGCTGCCATCCAGAACACGAAGATGCACCAGGAAATCTTCTCCTTGCGCCACCCGTCGATGTATTCCATGACGAAGCCGTACCGGGTGTGGGTGCGCATCACCGGGAAGTCCTTCGGGTTGACTTCACAGCCCGCAGTAGTCATGACCGAGGTCGGCTCGTTGATCCCGCCCTTTCTCGGCTCTGCCTTGGCTGCAACGTCGGCCTTCTGCTTGGCGTAAGTGCCGTGGTATGCGCTCTCCTGGATGCCCGGAGCTACCGGCCGCTTGCCGTAGCCCGCCGGGTCGCCGAAACCGGAATTGTCCTGTCCTGGAGTGTGAAGTGAAATCATTTACATCAACTTATGTAGCTTCGTAGAGCATACGCTGTTTCCAGTTGTTGCTCACGTAGAAGTCCTGCCACAGGTAACGGCCGTAGGCAAAGCCCGATGCCAGGCCGAATGCGCCTGCGACGAACACGTTACGCGGTATGAGAACGATTGCCATTATTGCAAGAAAGATTGCCGCAGCCTTGGCCACCTGCCATTCCTTGTAGATTCCTATTGACTCGTTGAGGTAGTCCTGGCGGCGCTTGATGTGCATTACCGCGTGCCCGTGGGTGTCAGTAGGCACGAACATCGGGATGTGGTTGTAGCCGCGCTTGGGGACGGTCTCGTCCGGAGTCTGGACCTGGCCGTAAGTGAGCATTTCCCTGCGGGCCTTTGAAAGTGAATAGTCTTTTTCCATGTTCAACAAATCCCCCTCGATTTGCGTAACTATCTTTGGAATGACGAAATATATAAACTGTTCGGTAGTAACAAACATTAATATCTAGTAGTCAATTGACGTAGTATTGAAATGGCATGAAAACAATAGTCGTCAAAAGACGTATTTTGTGGGGTTTTGCTGAGTGCCCTAGAGGCAAGCCACTACTCGCCAAACCGGCCAAGCCGGCGGTCCGAAGGGACGCAGCTCCATCAAACCACCCCGTTTTGAGGCCGCAAAGGCCGGCCGGGATACCGGATTATATTTTCCCGCGCCCAGAAACACTACTATGTCCGCCCCAACGCCGACCAAGGCAAAGCTGATTTCGGGTAAGCCCATAGCAGATTCGATGCTTGAGGCGGTTGCCCAAAAGGTTGCCAAGCTTGCGGAAAAGCCGACTCTTGCAGTAATCATAGCAGAAGGCGACCCGGCATCCGAGCTTTACGTTTCAAAGAAGCAGGCAGCTTGCAGGAAAGTGGGCGTGCACTCGCTGCGCTTTGACATCCCCCGCACCGAGACTACGGCAAAGCTCCTGGCACTCATCCACAAGCTCAACGCCGACCCCAAGGTGGATGGAATACTTGTCCAGCTTCCTCTTCCAAAGCAGATAGACGAGGACAAAGTAATCGAGGCCATTGACCCGCAAAAGGACGTGGACGGCTTCCACCCCATAAACCTCGGAAGGCTCTCAAGAGGGGACGAGGACGCGGCGCTCATCTCCGCAACACCGAAAGGCATAATCAAGCTCCTAGAATCAATAGGCTGCGACGTGTCAGGCAAAGTCTGCACAGTAGTTGGCACAAGCAACATAGTGGGAAAGCCAGTTGCGTACTTGCTGATGAACCGCAAGGCAACGGTAATCACCGCAAACAGCAGGACTCCCGATTTGGGAGCCGTGACCCGCCAGGCGGACGTGCTGGTTGTCGGAGTTGGCAAGCCGGGGCTTGTGCGCGGCGACATGGTGAAGCCGGGCGCAACAGTCATTGACGTTGGCACGAGCAAGCTTGCGAATGGAAAGCTTGCAGGGGACGTTGATTTTGAGTCCGCCTCGCAGGTGGCATCCGCAATAACCCCGGTCCCCGGCGGGGTGGGGCCGATGACGATTGCGAGCCTTCTTGACAACACACTGGTTGCGTACGGACGAAGAAGGAAAAAATAGGAAAAAGCGGGCCACTGTTGCCAAAAGACGCGGGGTGGCATCGAAGGTAATCGTTGGTTTTTCTAATGCAACCTTCCTTTTCGGACAAAATCCAGTTGCGTAACCTAATGAAAAAGATGCGCAGGGAGCACCCCAAAAAGGAAAGGGACGAGAAAAGCTGCCTGATTTGCAAGAAGCTCATCGCCAGCCCCGAATTCCAGAACTCTAAAACAATCCTTCTCTACTGCCCGAAAGCCGACGAGGTTGATGCCTGGACCGCAATCACCGCGGCGCTGGTGCAGAAAAAGACAGTATGCCTTCCCTGCACGGACGAGGAAAAAAAGGAGATTACCGCCTGCAGAATCATCGGGTCCGAAAAACTGGAGAAGGCCGCGTACGGAATCTTCGAACCAAGAAGGGACGAAAAGAAAGTCATCGCCCCCGAAAAAATAGACTTGATTGTAGTTCCGGGCGTTGCGTTCGACGTCCACGGCAACAGGGTCGGCCACGGCCTAGGCTATTATGATAAGTTTCTTTCAGCAGCAACGAACGCCTTGAAGGTCGCAATCGCATTCGACTTCCAAGTGATTGATGAAAAGATAGTCTGCGAGTCGCACGACGTCCAAGTTGACCAGATAATAACCGAGAAAAGGCACATCGTTGTAAAGAAGTAGAAGCAATAACGCTTGAACAGGCTGGTTTCAATGAAAAAAATCCGCGTAGTCGTCCTCGCCTCGGGCAGGGGAAGCGACTTCGAGTCAATAGCAAAGGCTGCAAGGAAGGGCGGGATTGCCGCGGACATAACCTGCATGATTACCGACAACCCGCAGGCAGGCGCCCTGCAGAAGGCGATGGATTTCGGCGTTTCGTCCAAAGTCATCGACTACGGCAAGTTCCAGAACCGTGCGGAATACGAAAAAGTGCTGCTGAAGGCTATAGATTCGTTTGGCCCCGACCTCGTCGTCCTTGCGGGGTATATGAGGATAGTCCGCTCGCCCGAGCTGCTTTCCAGGTACGCCGGAAGGATAATCAACATCCACCCCTCGCTTCTCCCGAAGTACCCTGGCGCGCACGGCCAGCAGGACGCGTTCGATGCGAAAGAGAAGGAGTCTGGATACACCATCCACTTTGTGGATGCAAGCCTTGACGGAGGCCCAATAATCGTCCAGGAAAAGGTGGATGTCTCGGGCTGCAAAAACGGCGACGAAGTTGCCGCGAAAATCCTTGCCCGCGAGCACATCGGCCTTCCGAAGGTAGTGGGCATGTTTGCAACAGGAAAGTTTGAAATCAACGGAAAGAAAGTCACCTACACCCAGAACAGGTAACAACCACGAATGCCCCAAACCAGCAACCTCGACTTTTCGGAAACGATACAGATTATCGTCTCCGCGCTCGGAATATCCTACGCGTTCTCCTACGTCTGGCCCGACCAGCAGTTCTTCTCAATCCTGCTTACCGTAGGCACCGCGTTCGTGCTCCACGAACTCGGGCACAGGTACATGGCAACAAGGTACGGCGCGCACGCGCGCTACCAGATGTGGACAATCGGCCTGGTCGCGGCAATAGTGCTTGCGGTTGCCCTTGACTTCGTGTTCGCTGCTCCCGGCGCGGTGTACATCTACGGAAAGGAGCTTTCGCGCAGCCAAAGCGGCAGGGTCGCGCTTGCGGGGCCGGGAGTGAACATCCTGCTGAGCCTGCTTTTCGTGATTGCTGCAGGAACCGTTTATGGCGCGGGCGACGTGCTTCTTGTGGGCGCGCGAGTGAACGCGTTCCTTGCAGCGTTCAACCTCCTCCCGATGGACCCGTTCGACGGGGCCAAGGTGATGCGCTGGAACAAGCCTGTGTGGGCAGCTGCGTTCGCGCTCTCGGCGATACTGGTCCTGTTCACCTGAGTGAATCCACATGGTCAAGTTCGAAAAGCTATCTTGGTCTGCTTTTGACGGCTCGTGCAGGAAAATAGCGCGTTTTGTCCGCGGCAGGCGAAAGGCCGGACTTGCAGTTGACAAAGTCTACGGCATCCCCCGCGGCGGACTTGGCATGGCGCTGCGCATCTCGCACCTTTTGGACATACAACTTATTGTTGACGAGGCAAAGGTTGACCGCCGCACGCTTGTCGTTGACGAGATATGCGACACGGGCCGCACGCTTTCTGAATTCTCCAAAAGGCACCGCGGCCGCTACGCTCTCATCGCGACAATCTACCACAGGAAGGACGCCGCGTTCACTCCGGACTACTACCTGAAGCTAAAGACGGACAAGTGGGTGCTGTTTCCGTGGGAGACCGCAAAGACCACGCGGATGGAAGACGGATAAGACTAGTTTTCAAAACCAAAGGCAGGTACTTGGCCGTCCGTAAGGTTGGAAGTCGAATACAGCCCCTCGCCGAAGATGAACAGTTGCGAGCTGTTTGCTGACTCCAGGCCAAGACCGACATCCACCTTCGCGCACCCAAGTGCCTCGATTGCGGAGTCGTTGCCCCAGTACTTGACCTTGAGCACGGACTGGTTCGAGTCAAATGAAAGAACTTTTGAAAACGTGGCTTTTGCATCGCCGGCAAAAAAATCCACGTGCTTCGAAGGCTCTGCCCCACAACCCACCCACAGCGAAGGGACCAGCCCGCGTCTTTCCGACGCCTCAAACGCAACCGAGGCCCATCGTGCGAGTTTTTCTGCCGCATCCTGTGCAACCTGCGCTGGCGTCGCGCCCCTTGCGCTTGCAAGCACCGCAAGGAAGGACTGCCGCAGGTTGGCCTCGAAAAAACGCGAGCGGGACAGCAAGACAAAGGTTGCCGCAGTATCGGCCTCGGCATCCGAGCGCGCCGAGGAATATGCTGCTGCCTTGAGCGCGAAGGGAATCACTATGAAAAGAAGCACCAGGCCGAGGAAACCGCGCATAAAATCAGTCGCCCCCGGCTTTCGCCTCGAAAACCACAAGCATCGCCCCGCCGTCCCTTGGCACGATTATGCGGTTGGTGGAAATGACTTTGGAAGATTTAGAAGGGGCTGCCGCAAATTCTGACAGTAAAATTTCCTTTCCGTCCGGACAATGGACCGAAAACGCACTCGCGGCAAACGTGTCCGTTGCCTGCCTGAACTTTTCCCTCAATGCAATTTCCCCTTCCGCGCTTTCGCACGCCGACAATACCAGGTCGGGCTGCGACGAGGCCGCCAGTGCGATGTCTTCAAGCGCGGTTGAAAGCGCGACCGACTCTAGCGCGTGAACCGGCCGCGTCGCGTGCGGCATCAGGACCAAAAGCGCGCAGGCAACGGCGAATACTGCGGCGTCAACGAGCATCCAAAACCCCCTCAACGGAAACAATACCTCCAGATGGAAATGCCGTTGACCGGGGTAGTGATTACGCGGTTCACGCAATAATCTCCACTTGCTTGCGCGGACTGCCCGGCTGGACGCAACGGCAACAGGAGCCCCGACTTGCACGATGCGAACGCGCCCGAACACGACCACGCCTCCTTTTCGGACGCAAGGAACGCCTTGAGGTAGTTGTCCGACCGCGTTGCGACCTCGGCATACTGGCTTGCATCCCGGTGCATCGAGGAAAGAAGGACCGCAAGGCAAGCTATGACTATGGAAAAGGAGACTGCAGCCTCGGCCGTTGAAAACCCCCTGTTCCCATTGCACAGCAACCCAAAGCTCACGCCGTTGGCACCCCTCCCGAAAGGTCGCTTACGATTGCGTTCTCGGCCCCGGAAATCTTCACGGGGCACTGCACCTCTTGGATTGCTTTGGACAGGTTCAAACCCGAAGTGCTTTCCGAAAACGGAAAACCCATCGACAAAGTTGAAGAGCGGAGCGAATAGCTTCCCAAAGTGACGCACGCAAGGCTTGCAGCTGAAAGCGGGGCGACCTTTCCCAGCCCTTCCGAGTCCAGGCGAAAGAGTGCGCTTTTGCTTGCGCCTACAAGTATGAACGCAGCGGCTGCGTAGGTTGCAAAGACAAGCAACGCCTCCAGCACCGCCTGACCCTTCCGTTTCCCTTTCATGGCTTCCATAACCGCCTGTCCCTTTCGTTTTCCTTCCGTGGCTGCCCGCCCCCGCTGCCGACAACTATCCTGCAAGGAAAATCCTGCACCCTGAATCATAGTAAACGCGGTAGGAGCAGGCCCCTTCGCAGGAACCTGATAGGACGCAGTCGTTGGCAACCAAAAAGCTCGCCGGGCCGTCCCTTGAAGCGAATGAGACCACAACCGCCGACCTTTCGAAGTCGTAAGCTATTGCCGCCCCATCGGGAATGGACACCTTCCCGGAATACTCCGAGCTCTCTCCTGTTGCCTTCGCAAGCTCTGTAGCCGAATGCAGCTCCGCTGCAGCCCTCCTGCACTGCGAGGCCCTGCTTGCATCCAGCGACAGGCCGTAGGCTTGCGTGTAGGCCGGCGCAAGCAGCGCAACCAGCGCGGCTGACGCGCACAGCACAAGCATCGAGTCAAGCAGGCCTTGGCCGCGCTGTGCCCGGCAAGCTAAAGGGAGCATATGGCCAACCACCATCGTCAATCCCTTTCCCCCAACTATGGTTCGAATCCAGTCTGGTTCAGCAGGCCAACCGCGCGCTGCGAAGTCGAGTTGAGCTGACCCGAGAAATCCGATGCCGTACCCCGCACCTGGCCCAGGAACGCTATGGCAAGCGCCACCAGCACGCCTATTATCAGCAGCATCTCCACCGAGACCTGCCCCTTTTCATCCATAGGGATTAAGACTGCCTGCGGACGGACAATAAGCTGGCGTGTAACTATGCTAAACGCAAAGTTGCTCGCCCTGCTAGGCTTATTTATTCCCCGGTTGAGTAAATTTCTTGATGAAATACCCGCTAGCCCTGCTGGCTGTTGCGCTCCTGCTCGCGATACCGCTAGCGCAGGCCTACACCGACCACTCGCTTTCGGTCACGGTCACCATCAAGAAGGACGGCACCGCGCACGTGCGCGAAAAGGCCATATTCTACGTGGACAGCGACGCCGAGATAGAGGCGTTCAAGGACAACCTCAAGCTGGGAAAGAGCACCATACTCGCGTGGAAGAAGTTCTCCGACAACATCCGCTACCACATAGGCGGGGTGCAGAGCCCGGTTGACAACCTCACCATCACCGCGGGCCCGGAGTACGACATCAAGCAGAACGCGCGCTCGGTCACGCTCGACTACGAGCTCGTTGACAAGTTCGTCGAGGGCCAGAAAATCGGCAGCAGGACGACCCACTTCACGCTCAACGAGGAAATCCTCGGGTTCGACAAGTCGGAGACGCGCCAGACGATACTCGGGAGCAACGTGTACTTCACCATCGCCCTGCCCCAGACGTCCTCGCTTGCCAAGAAGGACGGCGCGGTTCTCGTCGGGCCTTCGCCGTACGTGTACGACGAGTCAAACAGGACAATAACCTGGTTCGGGCCCAGCACCGGCCGCTGGGTGCTCGAATACGACGTGGAGGAGCCCCTGAGCGATGAGGTTTATGGCTTCTTCTCCGACCTCTACAACACCGCAGTCGAGCTCCTGCCGCTTGCCGTTCTCCTGATTTCAGCGGGCATCATCCTGACGATGCTCGTGAAGATGAAGCGCTTCTAGAGCTTCCCGTAGGCGTCCTCGATGGCGCCTTTCTCTTCCTTTTCAAGCCCGTAGCCCTCGGCCTGCTGGGCTGAGATGTACGGCAGGACGTCCTTTTTCGCGCGCTTGGACGAGATGTGGGCTATCTTTCCCACCTTGAGTCCGGCTGACTTGAGAGCAGCGCGCGTCCCGCGCGAGGAAGCCATCTTGGAAAGCTTGCTGGGAAACGAGTATTTCGCGAACTTCATGTACCTGTTCTTCTTCGCAAGAGCCGTGCCCGTCAGCGCGAGCGTGCGCGCGTACTTCCAGAACGAGTAGTCGTTGGTCTTGCGCACGTGGCCCAAAAACATGTCCGAGCGCGAGATTATGTCAAGCGCCTTGGCAACTTCTTCGGGGTTCTCGTATTCTATCGGCACGTTCTCGCAGAACCACGCAAGCATCGTCGATATCTCCTCGTCAACCCCGTCGGATGCCTTGAGCGCCTCCTTGTAGTTGTCCGCCTTGAGCGTGCGCCTCACAGCGTCGAACATGCCCGCCTCGCGCTCGCGCTCCGACGAGATGGATTTGCCTCCCGATGACTGCAAGTCTATTAGCGCTGCTCGCATGTCGCCCGAGCTTTGCTTGGCGATTTCGTCTATGTACTCGCCTTCCGCCATGCCCTCGGCCTTTGCGATTTTCTTTAGGGCTGCCGCAATCGACCTTGAGTTGAGCTTCTTGAACTCAACTGGCTTCGTGAGAAATCGCAGGGGCTTTACCGCGTCGTCCCACGCGTCGTTTGCGATGAATATGATCGGCTGAGCTGACTCCCTCGCAAGGGCCGCGAGTGCCGACGAGCTCCCGCGGTCCGAGGTGGAGCCAATCTCATCGACTATGAGCAGCCGACGCGAGCCGAACAGCGAGCCGTAGCCTGCAGACGCGCCAAGCACTTCCTTGATGTCGTTTGCCGAGCGGAGCCTCGAGGCATCCGACTCGACTGTTTCCCAGCCCATCTCAACAGCAAGCGCCCTTGCAACCGCGGTCTTGCCGGTGCCCGGCGGGCCGAACAGCAGCAACGGCTTTTCCTTTTTTCCGGACTCGACGCTTGCGGCCCACTGCCTGATTTCCTGGCGCGGCTCCTCGTTCCCGATGAACTCGGCGACGGTCTTGGGCAGGTGCTTGATTGTCCAGAGCATTTGGGAAAACCTGAAAGGAAAATCGAACGGGTTGAAAAAATTATAATAGAAAAAGGAAGGGCAAGAAATAAAATGGAAAACGGGCCAAACTGCAGGGAAATCACCGACTCCGCCCGCAGCCCGGCTGCAAGCTTACTTCTTCTTTGCCGGTTTCTTCGCCGCCTTCTTTGCAGCCTTCTTTGCAACTACCTTCTTGGCAGCCGGCTTTGCGCCGCAGGTGCATCCGCAACCACAGTTCATTCTCTTCACCCCGATATAGGTAATATCGCGTTTGGGACTTTTAATAACGATTAAAACGCTTCCCAAGCATTATTTGTATCCGCATGTCCAACTAGTAATGCGTTTTTGCCTCAGTAGCTCAGCCTGGGAGAGCGTTCGGCTGAAGACCGATGTGTCGGGTGTTCAAATCACCCCTGAGGCATTTTTCACCACACCCCCAGCGCGGCACAGATACAATTAATTTCCCCAGACGCTAATGGTAAACGGGTGTTGTCCAATGGCAAAGGGAAAATCGTCAGCAAGCATAAAGATAACCGGCCTTGAGAACCTCAAGAAGATGAACTGCAAGCCGTCGGGCTGTGGCGGCTGCGGCTGTTCGGGCGCGCTCTATGGCGTCGGGTTCCTCGGCGCGCTGTACTACTTCCTGACAACCGCGACCAGCCTCTGGATGGGAGTCGTGGGAGTGGTCAAGGCGATATTCTGGCCCGGCGTGCTTGCTTGGCTCGCGCTCAAGTCCCTCGGCGCATAGGGGGGAAGGCAGGAGTTCCGGCGGGAAGGGACCGCCGGCCTGCAACTACTTATTTTTGGGTAAAGGCCATTTTTGGGTAAAAGCTATTTATCCGGCCGCCGCGCAATCATTTCCGCAGGAGTGATTGCCGATGGACTTCTTTTCAAAGATGCTCTCAAAACAGAACGCCCCGCGCATAGGCGCGCTCGCGGTGATTTTCGCCGCTTTCCTTTGGGGCGTTGACGGGGTGCTGCTCACCCCGCAGCTTTACACGCTTGACGTGGTCAACGTCGTGTTCCTCGAGCACAGCCTCGCGTTCCTTTTCATGATTCCCCTGCTGTGGAGGGAAATCTCCGAGCTGAGGAAGCTCAACGCAAAGGACTGGCTTGCGTTCGTATGGATTGCGCTTTTCGGCGGGGCGATTGGCACGATGGCAATCACCCAGGCGCTGTTCCTCGTAGGGTTCATACCACTGTCCGTTCCCATACTCATCCAGAAGCTCCAGCCGCTGTTCGCCATAGGACTTGCGCTAGTGCTGCTCAAGGAAAAGCCGGCAAAGGAGTTCTACGCCTACGCTGCGCTTGCGCTTTTGGGAAGCTACCTCATCACGTTCGGCTTCGAGTCGCCGGTGGTGAGCCTGGAGAACAAGACGCTCCTTGCGGCGCTGCTGGGCCTGGTCGCCGCTTTCGCGTTCGGCACGTGCACGACAGTCGGGAGGTACGCGGTTGAGAAGGTCAACTACCGCGTCTCGACCTACCTGCGCTTCGGCCTCACCGCGCTTATCATGGGCGCGCTGGTGCTTGCGCTTGGCAAGCTCGGAAACTTCGCGGCAGTCACGCAGTTCCAGTGGCTCGTCCTGTTTGTCATAGTCTTCACGACCGGCGGCCTCGCAATCGGGATTTACTACTACGGCCTGCGCTTCGTCACCGCATCCAAGGCCACGTTCTACGAGCTCGCGTTCCCGTTCACGGTAATCGTGCTCGACTGGCTGCTCAACGGCAAGTTCCTCTCGCCCGGCCAGCTGCTTGGCGCGGCAATCCTTGTCTATGCGGTGCTCAAGATAAACCGGGCCAAGGTGGCGCTGGGACCGGGCGAAGAAGTTAAGGCCTAGGCTGCGCACAAGAGTGCGTGATTTTATGGAGCGTGCTGCGCGCAGTGCCGGGAACCGCTTGAGGCAGGAGAACGAAAAACTGCTGCGAATCCTCATCAAGCTTGCAAAGAACGCAGGCGGGTTCGGCAAGCTGAAAAAGCAGGGCCTGGACGACGAGGACGTCGCATTTCTCAGAGAAAAGTTCCAAGCCAAGGAATAGGCAAAAGCACCCTTAGGCACAAACCAATCAACTTGCCGCACAAACGACGCTGTTGGCCTTTGCTCAAAAGGCATAAAAAGCAATACCTGCATTAAGAATATCCGGTCAGCGGTCATAGGAGAGGGGTCACGCCCGTTCCCTTTTCGAACACGGAAGCTAAGCCCTCTTACGACGTTGCTTGTACTGCCCGCATGGGTGGGAACGCATGTTTCCGCTGCCACTCATATTCCTCCCTAGTCTTAAGTTTAAATTTGATGCAGGCCTAGTGATTAGCGTATGGCAATCATAGAGTTCCAGCACCCGTACATCCTGACCGCAGTCATAACCTTCATCGCCACCTTCGCGGCCACCTGGCTCATGATCCCCCGGCTCAAGCGCGCGGGGCTCGTGGGCGTTGACATAAACAAGGTCCCCTCGTCATTCAGCCGCGACAGGATAAAGGGCCTCAAGGACAAAGGCTACCCCGGCCTGCCGGTAGTCCCCCGCTCGGGCGGAATAGCGATGATAATGGGCTTCTCTGCCGGCATGCTCGTGTCGCTTCTCATCTACCCCTACAACAACCTTGCGGGCATACTCGCCGCTCTCCTTACCGCAACGCTCATCTCGATGATAGGCGTGGTGGAGGACTTCCTGCCCATCCGCCAGGTTTACCGCACGCTCCTTCCCGCAATCGCCGCGCTCCCGCTGATGGTGGTCACCGCAGGCCACACCGCGATGACGCTTCCACTCTTTGGCAACGTGGAGTTCGGTATAATCTATACGCTCGTCCTCATCCCGATTGGCGTGATGGCCGCGTCCAACCTGGTCAACCTGCTTGCAGGGTTCAACGGGCTTGAGGCCGGAGTCGGCGCGATAGCAGGCGCGGCGCTGTTCTGGGTCGCGTATTCAACGGGCGCGTCCGAGGCCGCGTTCATCGCAATGGCGCTCTCGGCAGCATGCATCGCGTTCCTCGTGTTCAACTTCTACCCTGCCCGGATATTTCCCGGAAACGCCGCGACATACATGATTGGCGCGGTGATTGCCGCAATAGCAATCATAGGCAACATGGAGCGCGTTGCGGTGATTGCCCTTGCGCCGCAAATCGCCGAGTTCTTCCTCAAGGCAACCGGCTGGTTCAAGGCCGAGAACTTCGGCAAGCTCGGAAAGGACGGCCGGCTCTCCTACGAAGGCCCCACGCAGTCGCTCACGCACCTTTTGATGAAGGCGTTCAGGCCAACTGAGCGGCAGCTCGTGATGATGCTTCTTGCGATACAGGCGGTGTTTGCCGTGATTGCAGTCCTTTCGGTTTCGTGGTAAGCGGAAAAAGAAATTGTTTAGCTGAGAAAGCCGAGCTTATGCTTTCCTTACTTTGAAGTCAATGACTACCTGCACGACGTAAGCGGCGAACGGCCTCACCACGCGTTTTCCGGTAATCCTGCAGGACATCCCCGCATTCCTGGCCTTTTCCTTGACCAGCTTGACAAGCGGAGCGTAGATGTCCTTGTGGAATTCGGTCTCGCCCTTTGCCTTGGTCTCGACGAAGCCGTAGAAGTGTATTGTGCAGCCTTCAGGGTTTGCGCCAATCAGCGCCGCGTCAAGGAAGTCGCCTGCGGAGTGCGGAAGCGGCATCATTATGCGGTCGGCCCAGCCGCGGTACTTTTGCGGCACGACTTTCTTCACGTCGCCAAGGATTGCCTTGACGTTTGGCGTCTTGTTGAGCAGGATGTTTTTTTCAAACGAGCGCACGGCGTCCGGATTCAGTTCGATGCCAACGACTTCCGTCTTGGGCTTTCTCTTTGCAATCACTATCGCAAAAGGCCCGACACCAGCAAAGAGCGCGAGGATTTTTTCGCGGGGCTTTACAAGCGACGCTATGCGGAGCCGCTCGTGCGACAGGCGCACGGAAAAATACACTTTGGCCACGTCGAACGCAAAGGAGCAGCCGCTTTCGCGGTAAGTTGTTGTCGTGCGCTTCTCCCCTGCAATCACGGTGATTTTCCGCACGCGGAACTCGCCGAGCATCGGACTGTCCTTTCGCGCAACGACTTTGATGTGGCCGTTCTGGGCCATTATGGCCTGTGCAATCACTTCCTGCTTTGGGACAAGCTCGTCTGGAATCTCCGCAATCGCGATGTCGCCGACGCAGTCGTAGGAGCGTATGACTTTCGCCACGTCGGAGTCCGAAAGCGCGTGCCTCGCGGCGAGCGCGTCCTTTACCGAGCCGGTTGCCTGAGTGGAATGAGGTTCAAATTCTTTTTTTGCTATTGAGACCCCAAGGGCCTTTGGAAGCTTTGCTTCCCCAGTCAATGGAAAATATATGAAGCCGTCCGCATCGCGGATTATCTTGTAGCCCTTTGCGAGGATGCCGAGGTCGAAAAGCCTCTTGCGCACGCTCTCGGCATTCCTTGCTGATACTTTTGCGCAACTCAATTCCATTGGAAAAAAGCACCAAACCCCTGGATTAGCTTAGGTCTTGCAAAGCACTTTAACCTGCCTTGGAGAAATAACTTTTGAACCGTGGGGTCTGAAAATGGCTTTTGATGTCGCAGCGTTCATCAACGAGTATTTCATCTACCCGATGCGGTACCCGGGGCAGTACGCGCCGTACAACGCCTACAACACCGCCGCGTTTGCGATTGTGGCGATGGTGGCGGTTTACTGCATCTATTGGGCCATCACCAAGAAACTCAAGCTGAAAATCGACGGGGAGTTCTTCTTTGCCGCGGTCCCGTTCGTTCTTTTCGGCGCGTTCTTGCGCGTAATACAGGACGCGTCCCTTCTTCCGCGCGAAGTGGTCGTTGCTGGAGTCTCGCTGTTCCCATTCATCACCCCAGGAATATATTTCCTGGTCTTTTTCGCGCTGGCCGCGGGCTTTGTCGCAAGCTGGATTGTTGACAGGAAGAGCGTGGTCAGGAACACCAAAAGAATCGGCTGGCTCTTTGCTCTTGCCTCTTTCTTTGTCTTGGTTTCGAGGATGAGTTTTCCCAACGCCATTATTGGCGTCGGCATAATCGCATTGGCAACAGTCTGCGCGCTTGCATTCCGGTTTGCCGACAGGAAGTTCTTCAAGAAAAAGACCGAAAACATAGAACTTGCCACGGTGTTTGGTCAGTGCCTCGACGGCGCGGCCACTTTCCTGGGGGTCGGCTTTGCAGGCTACGGCGAGCAGCACGTCGTCGGCAACGCGGTGATGGCAAACCTGGGCGGCCCGGTGGCATTCTTTTTGCTCAAGGTCGCATTCGCATTTGTAGTCATCCACGTCGCACGCCGCGAGTTCTCGAAAAAACCCGAGGATGCCCAAGCGAGGGCGTTCCTCCTGCTGCTGATTGCGATATTCGGCGCAGGGCCTGGGACGCGCGACCTTTCAAGGATAGTCCTCGGAGTATGATGGGAAAAGACAAAAAATCGGATTTTGGCCTGAAGCCCTGGAGAGCCGCAACCCTCGTAGCCTAGACTACGAGTATGATGAACATTATGACCACGCCAAGTGCGGCGAGGTCCTTGACTCCGAAGTTCGAGCTGACTGCGAAGGAGCCTACAAGCAAAAGCAAGAGTATGCCGGGAATCAGCGCTGCGCCGGATGCGCCAAGGAACAAGCCGGTGACGCTTCCAAATACTGCCGTCGGGTTGATGCCGTACCCGTCGCCCATGAGCAACAGGAATATCATCATCGCGCCAACGACTGTGTATACGTCTATCCGGTCGTCCATCGTCCAGTTCCCACTGCCTTCACCGCAGCAACGCAAGCCCCCCGGAAGCGTCCTACAATGCAAGTTGACTGTATCCCGTTCTCTATAAATACAAGTACGGGCAAGAAAGTATTCCAAGCCGCTTGCATAACTTGCTTTTGAACTACTAGATAGTAGTTACAAAAAAGTATATATTACTGTGCCCGACGGCCGGACATTTATAACGCTCAAAAAAGGTGCTGAAAATGAAGAGAAGTCACAGCAAATACTCGAAACAGGGACGCAATCTCAAGAGCAAGGGCCGCAGGCCCATCACCCACCAGCTCAAGACGCTGGAGGTGGGAGACCTCGTGCGCATCGACGTGGACCCGCGCTTCGCGGCCGGGATGCCCCACCTGCGCTTCAACCACCGCTCGGGCTTCATCAAGGCCAAGCGCGGCAAGGCCTACGAGGTCCAGTTCAACGACGGCAACAAAGCAAAGATACTGCTCATGACCAACGTCCACCTCAAGAAGCTCACCGCAACTGCGAAGATGGAGCAGACCGAGGCCAAGGTCGCGACTGCGGCAAAGAAAATAGGCAAGAAGTGATTTTGATGAAACTCGTATCCGAAAAACCAATTACCCTCATTGAGATAAACGAGCTGCTCAAGAAGAGGCAGAAGGAGTCCACTGGCGAGTTTCCGTACGAGCAGCAGAACACGCTCGACTACTCCGAAAAGTTCGTCGACAGGATAACGCCTGCCAAGGCAAAGGAGCTCAAGAAGGAGCTTGTTGCTCTGGGCTTTTTGTCAGGCGAGCAGGTTTCCACCCTTGTCAACATCCTTCCCAAGAAGGACGACGTGACCAAGGCGTGCCTTACCGGCGAGAAGCTTGACGTGACCGAGGAGCAGGTCAAGGAAGTCACCAAGGTAATCAAGCCCTACGCGAAGGACGCCAAGGACCCCGTGCCGACCAAGGCAGAGGCCAAGGAGGCAGCGAAGGAAGCGGCAAAGGAGGCCGCTGCCAAGGAAGCTAAGGAGTCCAAGGCGGAAAAGGAAGCCAAGGAATAAGCTTCGGAAACCGGGCTTTGCTTTCCCGGACATTTTTTACGACCCCAGCCTATGGCCCTTGCAATAGGCTAAAATACTTACAACAGCCTAAAAACTACAACCAAGGAAACAAGGGCAATTACTGGCGGAACGTGCTGACCGGACGAATACAACCGCGATTACTTTCAGCCTTTATTGCCCCTTTGAATTGACGGTGTAAAGATTATGAACGAAGTTCCTGTTGCAACCCGAAAGGAAGACTACGCTCTCGTGCTCGATTACCTTCCCATAGGCAACTCGGGCGAGGCGCGCAAGGAGCCCATAATCCAGGTGATTGGCGAGCACTACTTCACTCTCTTGGAGATAGTAGTCACGCCGGGAAAGGCGTTCGCGCCGCTTGAGCGGGTTTACATCGGCAAGGGCGAGCGCCAGAACATCGCGCAGATACGCGGCCGCATCAACTACGACAAGCTCACAAGCACTGCCCAGCGCGAAATCGACACCGCAGTGCGCCAGATTGTCAAGTCGCGTGAGGCCGAGTTCGTGGCGTTCCTCAACCGCGCGGGCTCGATCAACATCCGCGCGCACTCCTTGGAACTCCTTCCGGGAATCGGCAAGAAGTACTTGGAAGAACTACTCCGCCAGCGCGAGCAGAAGCCGTTCGAGAGCTTCGCCGACGTCTCAACCCGCGTGTCGCACCTGGGAGACCCTACTGAAATATTCGTCTCGCGCATCCGCGAGGAGCTCAAGGGCAACGAGAAGTACTACATGTTCTCCAAGGCGCCCGCAGAGGAGCACTTCGACCGCGGCTACGACCGGCGCGAAGGGCACGGGTACACTCCCCGCGAAGGAAGCTACAGGCCGACCTACGGCTCACGCGACAGCTATCGCAGATAAAACAAAAAATTAGATTAAGCGGCAATGAGTGCCGCGCTCTTTTTCTTTTATTTAACGGCTGGCAAGCTTGATATCCTCGCTCGTCACGGTCTTCCTTCCAGCGTGCTTTGCAAGCTGGACCGCCTTCTGCGAGATGTCAATGGCCATGTCCTCGAGCACGTCCGCAAGTGCTTCCGAGGCATCCTCGGACACGCGCTCCGCGCCGGCTTTACGAATGAGGCGCTCTACTGGCGCCAAAGGAACGTCACCCATCTTAAACGACCTCCGTTAGTTGAAATATACCATAGGAACGCTTATTATTTAATTTTGCGGAAGGATTGGGCGGCGATTCTGGCGCGTGCTTGTGACCGGAAAGCCGGTAGGCAACAATAGATAATTCTGCAAACAGTGTAAGTTTTTCGTATGGATGACGGTGTGGCCAATGCCGGCCTTTCGCTGAAGAACGCTGATTCCGTCCAGCTGCGGCAATACCAGCTTGCTGCGGCAAAGACCGCGCTTGAAAAGGGCAACACGCTTGTTGTGATGCCAACTGCGCTGGGAAAGACTTTCGTCGCAATACTGGTAATCGCAAGGATGCTTTTCATTGAAAGGGACGCCGCAAGGAAGGCAGCGGAAAAAGGGACAAAGGAAACCGCCGCAAGTGCAACAGCACAACCAGGCGCAACGGCCCAAGGCCCAAAGGCCGAAACAGGGCCGAAGGAAGGGAAATATCTTTTCCTCACTCCCACCAAGCCCCTGGCAATCCAGCAGGAGCGGGTGCTTCTGGAGACTCTTGACATCTCGGACGAGGAGTCCTGCGTGCTCACAGGCGAGACCGCGCCTGCAAACCGTGAGGCGCTGTGGAAGGAGCGCAAGTTCTTCTGCTCAACCCCGCAGACCGTTGAGCACGACATCCTTACCGGAAAGGTTGACCTGAAGGACTTCAAGCTGATTGTGTTTGATGAAGTCCACCACGCGGTGAAGAACTACGCCTACTCGTTCATAGCAAGGCAGGCTACTGCGCAGAGCCCATCCTGCCTCCTGCTCGGCTTGACAGCATCGCCTTCAGCTGACAAGGAAAAGGTTGCAGAAATCTGCTCCAACCTCAACATCAAGAACATCGAAGTTGTCACGGGCGAGGAAAAAAACGTCGAGGCATACTCCAAGGATTTGGATGTTGACAAGATTTTCGTCGATATGTACCAAGAGCAGAAGGAAATATCGCAAGTGCTGCGCGAGATGCTTTCGGACTGCCTCAAGGAGCTCAAGAAGATGGGGCTTGCAAAGTCAGCGGCAATATCCATTGACAAGCACGAATTGCTTGAGATGCGCACCCTGCTTTTGTCCGAGCTTGCGAAGGGCAACACGAACGCCTACCGCGGCCTGAGCCTGCAGGCAAAGGCGATGAACATACTGCACGCAATCGACCTGCTTGAGGCCGAAGGAATCAACTCGCTCAAGCGCTTCCTTGACTCGCTTACCGGCCGCGAGAAGAAGACCAAGGCAATACGCGAGCTGATGGCAGACTCGAGGTTTACAACAGTCAGGTCAACTGCTGACCTTGCGCTTCTCAAGGGACTCAACCACCCCAAGATGGGAAAGCTGAGGGCAATACTTGAGGAAGTTGCAGACAAAGGACAGTCCGCAATAGTGTTTGCGCACTACAGGCATTCAGTTGAATCAATACTCGAGGAAATCAAGGCAAACCCCAAAATCCGAGCCGCAGCTTTCGTCGGCAAGTCCAACGAGGGGATGAGCCAGAAGAAGCAGCACGAGACCCTTGAGAAGTTCAGGGCAGGAGAATACAATGTGTTGATATCGACTTCGATCGGAGAAGAAGGCCTCGACATTCCAAGAGTTGACCTCGTAGTATTCTACGAATCAGTCCCTTCTGAAATCCGCCTCATCCAACGCCGGGGCCGCGCTGGCCGCGTGCGTGCGGGAAATGTGCTGATGCTTGTCACCCGCGGCACCAAGGACGAGGCGTTCCTGTGGATTGCAAAGCGCAAGGAAAGGCAGATGCACGAGAACATGCGCGAGCTCAAAAAAAGCATCGACCGGGGAGACAAGGACGCGGCTTTTGCGGGAACAAGCTTTGACAAGCGGCAGAAGAAGATTGACGAGTTCTTCTGAAGGCCAAGGACGGCAACGCCCCCGGCAAACACGCCTTGCACTTTCCGGCAGAAGCCGCAGAATCGCCCATTTTATTAATATAAGCGTTTTCTTATATTAGTGGACACTAAAACCAAGACCCTGAAGGCAGTCTCCGACCCCACGCGGCTTTCTCTCCTGCAGAGGATTGCAAAGGGAGAAATCTGCGCCTGCAAGCTCAAGTGCGGCAAGGTAAGCCAGCCCGCTGTTTCGCAGCACCTCTCGACATTGCTTTGCGCGGGGCTTGTGAGGGTGCGCAATGACGGCGCAAAAAGATTCTACTCGATTACCCAGAAGGCAACAAAAATACTGGATGACATTTCAGGATGGTAAACCCAATCGGGGATGCAGAACGCAAATGAAAATCGAAATATTCGGAACCGGATGCCCCGCCTGCCTGGAGCTTGAAAAGAGGGCCAAGGCGGCTGTTGCAAAGCTCAAGGCAAAGGCTACGGTCTCGCACGTATTTGACATCAACGAAATCGCCGACCGCGGAGTCTATGCAGTGCCTGCAATCGCAATTGACGGCAAGGTAGTACTCTCAGGAAAGGTCGCCTCGCAGGAAGAGATTGAGAAGGCGATTGCAAAGAAGTCGAAAGAAAAGACAACAGGAAAAACAAAGCCGACAAAGAAGGCCAAGACAACTGCAAAGAAAAAACAAAAATCGAAGTAGACGATGCAAATGGACTTTTCACTCTTGTTTATCGCAGGGCTTTCCGCAATCTGGGACTATATAGCACTGCACACGCTCTTCTGCCTCATCCCCGCATTCTTCATAGCTGGAGCGATGAGTGCACTCATACCAAAGGACCTGCTCTTGCCCTACCTGGGAAAGAAGGCGTCGAACTTCGTCTCGTACCCGATAGCGGTGCTTGCGGGGTTGCTCCTTGCAGTATGCTCGTGCACCGTGCTTCCTTTGTTTGCGGGAATCAGAAAGAGCGGAGCTGGAATCGGTCCGGCAATCGCGTTCCTATACACCGCGCCTGCAACCAACATCCTTGCAATCACCTACACAAGCAGCCTGATTGGCTGGGACATAGCGCTGTGGAGAATCGCGTTTTCAATAGTCTTTGCAATTGCAATCGGAATCATCATTGACAAGATTTTCAAGGACGAAGACGTAAAGGCGGCTGCGAACCTGTTTGGCAAAAAGAAAAAGGACAAGAACACCGTCAAGAGGCTCCTGATGCTCTTCGTGCCCCTTGTTGCGATACTGCTTGCAGGGACGCGGCTTGAGGAGGGAATAATCAAGTACGCGGCGATAGCGGCGCTTGTAGCGGCAACGGCCTTTGCTGCAAAGAAATACTACACCAGAGAAGAAATCGACTATTGGATGTCGGAGTCCTGGCGCTTCTTTGCAATGATATTCCCGATGCTAGTTGCAGGAGTGTTCATCGCAGGGGTCCTGGGCGCTGCCCTGCCCGCTGACCTGGTCGCACAATACGTCGGCAACAATGGATTCCTTGCAGTTCTCATCCCAGTTGTGTTCGGGCTGTTCATGTACTTCCCGACCCTGGTAGAAGTGCCGATGGCAAAGACGTTCCTCGAACTGGGGATGGCAAAGGGCCCGCTCTTGGCATACCTGCTTGCCGACCCGGTAATTTCGCTTCCCAGCATGCTTGCAGTCAACAAGATAATGGGAACGCACAGGACCATAGTCTACGCGGGATTGATATTGGTGTTCACAGTTGCGGCGGGACTCCTGTATGGGGCCATTGCGGCGTAATGCGAATGGGACTGCAACAGGTAAAAAATCCGATTAAACAGAATAAATGGAGAAAAAAGGTCGATTATGATGATAAAAGGCGCAAAGGACTTCCTCTCAATCCCGTTCAACCGCAACCTGTTCATAGCACTAGCTGTGATTGGCTTTTTCTTGCTTGCATTCGAGCAGGCGCAGATGCCGACAACAGGCACGGTTGCAAACAACGGCACCTGCATTGACAACCTCACAGTTCACTTCTTCTACCTGCCCACGTGCCCGCACTGCGCCGAGCAAAAACCGTTCAACGCCGAGCTGATGAAGGAATACCCGCAAGTCACGTGGATACAGCACGACATCTCAAAGACATCCGAAGCGCAAGTCATGTCGCAGATGATGATTGACCACGGAATGGAGGGAGACAACCTGCGCGTGCCCATGACGTTCATCGGCAACAAGTACATCCTCGGATATGAGTCCAAGATAACGACCGGAGTCCAGCTCAAGGCGATGCTTGCGGACTACGTCGCAAAGAACCCGCAGGCTTCAAACAACTCGGCAAACGCCAACGAAAGCAGGTTCACCCTCGACATACCTTTCCTTGGAAAGACCAACCTGGCCGAGATGTCCCTTCCGGCCCTTGCAGTTGTCCTCGGCCTGGTTGACGGCTTCAACCCGTGCGCGATGTGGGTGCTCGTGTACCTGATTGCGCTCGTGATGGAGCTCAACGACAAGAAAAGGATGTGGCTCATCGTGGGGACGTTCCTGCTTGCTTCGGGAATACTCTACTTCCTGTTCATGACCGCCTGGCTCAACCTGTTCCTATTGGTCGGCTACCTGCGTCCGATAATGATAATCATCGGCCTGATTGCGCTTGGCAGCGGAATACTTGCAGTCAGGGAGTACCTGCTTACAGGCGGAAGGCCGGTTTGCAAGATTGGTGACGAGGAGGAGAAGCTTGGCACGATGGGCAGGATGAAGGAAATCATCGCCTCGCCCCTTACGGTCTCTACGGTCCTTGCCATAATCGCGCTTGCCTTTGCGGTGAATTCGGTCGAGTTCATGTGCTCAGCCGGGATTCCCGCGGTGTTCACCCAGATTCTTGCGCTGTCCAACCTCGGCGGCCTGGAATACTACGGCTACATACTACTCTACACGCTGTTCTTCATGCTGGACGACCTGGTAATATTCGGGGTCGCCGCATTCGCGCTCTCGTCCTCGGACGTAATGGACCGCTACGCCGGATTTTCCAAGATTGTGGGCGGCTCGATTCTGTTCATACTGGGGCTGCTGATGCTTTTCGCTCCGGGACTGTTAAGGTAAGCTTTTATTGATTGAACGCGTGGTCGAACTATGGACCCGTTCAATATTCAAATAGAAAAAATTGAAGGCGTGACCTTGGTAGTATCAACAATCCTTTTCCCAGGGTATTTATTGTACGAATTGTTTTTTCCAACACATGATATTGCTACAAAGCTACTTGCCAGCGTCTTTCTTGGAAGTATGATATTTACAATGGTAAACTTTTGCGATAGTTTTACCAACTACTTCAAAAAAATAAAAACACAAAATAAAGCGATTACATACTATTTTTTGTTTCTAGTTACGTTACTTTTGCTAGGGCTGAATATCCAACAAAAGATAACTATTTCAACACCCGACTTAATTTTGACACTAGCGCTAGGTGTTGTTTCAATTCTCGTAATGGCAATAGTGTTCAAGTATGTTTTCAGAAAAACTAAGTCTCAAAGAAAGAAAAAATAAATGCAGCCGCCGGGATTTGAACCCGGGTTTCGAGATTGGCAACCTCACGTCCTAGTGCCCGCCAAACCGATAAAGCGTTGGAGATTAGTCCAAAGACAGAATTCGGCGGCTCCAGGTTGTCCGGCCAAAGCCCCGAAGAGATAAGACCTCTGGACTACGGCTGCATCCTAGCTATTTGTTGGAAGAATAATTGTGAAAAGAAAGGTTAAAACGATTGCTGTGGGGGTGCAAAGCAGGCGCCTGCCGCAAAGGGCGCGCCGGAACGCAGCCCGCTCAGTGGGACACGTTGCTCATGTTCTGGAGGAAGTCGACGAAGCTGTGCGTCTGGTCGGTTATGGCGTTGTTGGCCTGGCCTGCGGAGCCTTGGACTATCATTATGACTATTGCCGCTATGAGAACGCTGCCGCCCAGTATCAGGAGGTATTCGAATGCGCCCTGTCCGCGGAACCTTGCCATAGAAACCAAAAATACTAACTGCTCGGCGCTATAAATAAGCCATACCCACTCGGGGGGTGTCGGGACAACCGCAAGGCCCATGTGCCCACCAGCCCGGGACTAACGCCTCTTCTTCCGGTAGCCAAACGCAAGCATCAGGCTGGCCAGCACAACTGCAAGCGCGGCCAACGCAAACTGCGGGGACGAAAGGACAGAGGACAGCTCCTGCCCGAGGGGGTCGGAGGTCGGGGCCGCTGTCGGGCGTTCGGAAAGGTCAACAGTAACCTCGCGGGCATATGTGATTTCGCCTATCTTGACCGAAAGGTTGGTCTCCAGCGGACCTGTTCCTGCCACGAGCGGGTACGGCACCAGGAACTCCACGCGGGTGGTGTCGCCGACCGCAAGGTAGCTTATTGCCTGCGAAAAGTTGGAGCCCGGAACGGAAAGCGACACAACTGCGTCGGAGACCGGCGCGTTTCCGGTGTTGTGCAGCCAGAAGTAGAGCTGCACGCCGTCCGAAAGCTGCTTTGCGGCGAAGTTCTCAACTGCAACGGAAGCCGACGCCCGCGCCGAATCATCCTGCGAAGCAAGGAGGTACCCCGTCTGTTCGGACCCGTAAGCCGACACCGTTGAGGAATAGTTGTAGGAGTACCCGCCAACAACCTTGAAGGGATACACCACGTCCCAGGATGCCGTTGCCTGCGAGCCAGCTGGGATTACGAGCACCTGCTCCTTTTCGCTTGGCGTTGAGAAGTCGGGGTGCAGCAAAAGAGAGACGGGCACCGCGATTGTCCGCGAAAGCAGGTTTTGCACTGTGGCGTTGACTATTGCAGTCTGGGACGCGCCGTGGACTTCGCCGGGAAACGAGGCGGAAAGCAGAAAGAACTGCGAATAACCCGGCTGCGAGATGAAGGAGAAGCTGTTTGCCGCGCTGATCGTCGTGCCGGACAGGTCGCTTGTGCCGGTTGCCTTGAGGGAATACTTCGTGTCCTCCTGGTCGCGTCCGACTGCCAGGCGAAGGTGCGAAGCGTCGATGAAGAAAATCTCGTTGAAAGTCGGGTCTATGGGCACCCACTTGCCATCGACCGCAGCTTCCACCCACGCGTGCGGCTGCCAGTCCTCGCCCGAGTACGCGAAGCCGACAACGTGCCGCGCGGGAATCTTCCGAGAACGCAGCAGCGCCTCCAGAAGGTGCGCCTTCTCGTCGCACGTGCCGCGGCCTGCCGCAAGAGTTGCAGTCGAGTCAAGCGCTTCGTCCTTGTACTTGGAGTCGTAGACTATGTTTTCATAAACCCAGGAGGAAAGCGCCGCAACCGCTTCGCCTGCGCCTGTCGCATTCGACGCAATTGACGCGGCAAGCGACTCGGCCTGCGAATCTACTATCACGAGCTTGCTTTGGGAAAGGTAATCGGCGCCCGAACCCGCCACTGGCTCGAAATCGCACCGCGACGGGTCGTAGGAGACGTTGACCAAGGCGTCGATGGCAATCCTGTTCGGCTCGTTTGGGACGGGCTTGTAGTGGAAGGATAGCACGGTGTTGCCGAAAGAATCGGTTGAAACGGAGTACGCGCCGGACGAGTTGAAGGTAGCGGACTGGGCCGAAAAGTTGCCGAACGCGTAGGTTGAGAATATGACGTCGGTTGCCGCTGGCGGGACGAGGATGGAATACTCGAGCCGGGCCGCAACGATGGAGGAGCCGATTGCGCCTGATGATTGGGCGAAGGCAAATGGGACAAGGACTGCAACGGTGACAAGAAAGACCGCTAGAGCCTGAAATTTCCCCTTGGCAGCAATCAAGCCTTTTTCACCGCCGTTGCCTTTCCCACCATGCGCCTTTTTCCGCACGAGCCGCACACCCTGTAGGCCTTTCCGGATATCACGCGCACCTTGTGCGTTTCGCCCTGCCTGCAGAAGATTTGGTTGCAGTGCTTGCAGAATGATGCGACGCCGACCTTGAGCCTGTGGCGCATCGCAATCTTTCGCGCAAGCTGGACGTAACGTGTTGAAAGCTTCGGCTCTCCTGCAGAGTACATCTCCCCTGCAAGGGAGAGCAGGACCGCTATCCGCTTCCTTGCGGCCTGGTCCTCGAACGACGACTGTGATGCGGCTTTCCGTTTCATCGCGTGCACTACCTGCCCACACCTTACGGTTGGAGCATTGAAAAAAGGGTATGGGCCTGGTGGGATTTGAACCCACGAACTTCCAGTTCGCCTAGAACCATAGTCCCTGAGGGGCTATGGCGTCATATAAGACTGGCACTCTGGACCAAGCTGAGTTACAGGCCCTAAAATACGGTGATTTACAATAGTGTTTAGCAACCAATAAAACCCGATTAGAAGGCCTGCCCGGCCGTTGCAGGGGCGACCTGCCCCTTGCAGTCACGGCGGCGCCGGGTGCTTGCGGAAAGGCCCTTCGTCAGGTTTATTACCAGCCGATTCTTCTACAATTTATGACATTGCTTAACAGGAAGGCTGGGGAACTTGCAATCAAGGACGCGTTCACGTTCGCAAGCGTCGCGTTCGGAATACTCGCAATAGTGCTGTCGCTTCAGGGAATCGCCTGGGCGCCAGGCCTCATCGTGCTTGCGATAATCGCCGACTTCCTCGATGGAAAGGTCGCGCGCTGGACCAAGCAGAACAACGACTTCGGCCTGCAGCTCGACTCGCTTGCGGACGCAATCTCGTTCGGTGCAGTTCCCGCGGTGATGGGAATGCTCCTTTCCGGCGCAATCTTTGACGCGGTCACCGTCGCGTGCGCGGTATTCTTCGCAATCTGCATCGTGATGCGGCTTGCCTGGTTCAACCTGCAGGACCCCAAGGCTGAGAAGGGAGTCTACTACGGCCTGCCCAGCCCGCTTGCCGCGCTCTTTGCGGTGTTCGTGCCTTGGTACTTCGGATGGGGGGCCGCGGCAACTGCCGCATCGTTCCTCGTGTTTGGGGTGCTTGCAATAGCCGGGTTCAAGACAAGCAAGAAGGCGCTCAAGGCAATGCTCGGGCCCCTTGGGATAATCTTTTCGTAGCGAGCTGACACTGTCCTTGCAGAAGCCGAAAAAGGAAAAAATGGCCGTCCGGCACCTCGGCGAGGTTGCGCAGGAGGACGCGCACGGCGGGTCGGGAAAACGCCGGATGGTCTTCCGAAATTCCGATGCGCCAAAAAGCAGGCTCGAAGCAGTCTCCGTAGGCTACCTGCCAAAAGGCGGGACGTTCGAATGGCACAGGCACGATGGCATTGACGAAATAATCGCAATCATGCGCGGAAAGGCAACAGTCAAGTCGGGAGGCAGGACGTTTCCAGTCAAGGCCGGCGACTTCCTGCTGGTGCCGTCGGCCACGATGCACAAAATCATAAACACCGGGCCGAAAAAAATGCAGGCCCTGTTCGTGCGCGTTTACAGGTAATCGGCCGCTTTTTCTTGCTTTGCGTCGCAAAATACTATGCGAACACATTTAGCATTCTCGTGGAATCTCAATGGACCTGGGCCAGGGCATACGAAAGGCGCTTGCACGCATCACGGGAGCTGCGCTTGTAGATGAGAAGGCGGTAAGGGAGTTCAGCAAGGACCTCCAGCGCGTGCTCATCACAAACGACGTCGAAGTAAGACTGGTCTCGACGCTGTGCAAGAAAATCGAGGAGCGCATACTCAACGAGAAGATACCCGCAGGCTCAAGCATCAGGGAACACGCAACCCGGGTCGTTTACGAGGAGCTCTGCAACCTCATGGGCGGAGAAGCGTACGTCCCGACTGTACAGAAGAAGAAAATCCTTCTCCTCGGGCTGTTCGGCTCCGGAAAGACCACCACTGTTGCCAAGCTTGCGAAGCTCTACCAGTCCAAGGGCCTGAAAGTCGCCGCAATCGCTGGCGACGTGCACCGTCCGGCTGCAATTGACCAGCTTGAACAAGTCTGCAAGTCGGTGAACGCGGGATTCTATGCCGAGCGCGGGCACAAGGACGCCGCAAGCATTGCACGCAAGGGAGCCGAGGCGCTTTCGCCGCACTATGACGTCATAATAATGGACACCGCTGGACGCTCGGCTTTCGACGACGAGCTTGCGACCGAGCTCAAGCAGATTGACGAAACCATCAAGGCTGACGAGAAGTTCCTCGTAATAAGCGCGGACATAGGACAGGTCGCTGCAAAGCAGGCGAGGCAGTTCGACGAGGCAGTGGGGCTCACTGGAGTAATAATCACCAAGATGGACGGCAGCGGAAAGGGAGGCGGCGCGCTCTCGGCGGTTGCCGCGTCAAAGGCCGCAAAGATTGCATTCATAGCATCGGGCGAGAAGCCCGAAGCGTTCGAGGCGTTCGACGCCAAGAAGTTCGTCGCCCGGCTGTGCGGCTTCCCCGACCTGGAGGCGCTCCTTTCCAAGGCAAAGGAGATGTCAACCGAGGAGAACCTGCAGAAGGCGATGGAGGACGGCAAGCTCGACTATGAGACGTTCCTTGCACAGAGGAAGGCGATGAAGAAGATGGGTCCGCTCAAGCAAATCATGCAGATGGTGGGCGCCTACGACCTGCCGGAAGAGATGGTGGGAAAAAGCGAGGAGAAGATGAAGTCATTCGAGTCTGCCATAAACTCGATGACCCCAGCTGAGCGCAAGGACCCCAAGCTGATGAAGATTCGCACGCGCCAGGAGCGCATCGCCAAGGGCTCGGGCCAGAAGATGGACGACGTCCGCGAGATGGTTGAAAACTTCGAACGCGTGCAGAAGATGATAAAGGGAATGCGCGGCAACCGCGGGTTCCTCAAGGGGCTTTCGAAGATGATGCCGGGCGCAGGGATGAGATGATGCCTGCGCACGCTGAAAACAAAAGCCTCGCCAAGATGCGTTATTTCGTGGAAAGCTGCGTCACGTGCAAAGATGTGGGGGTTCCGGAAACCGAAGGCCACGTAGTCCAGTTGGTGGAAGAACGCGGCGGGGAAAAAATCAAAAGAATGTATTACTCTCTTGAACGCTACGAGAAATATACGTCATTCGAAGAGCCGCCGGAGACAATGAACCCGATTCCACTCATTCACTGCAATAAGGACTATAAAACAATCCGGAATTTCCTGCTGGAACGGAAAGCCGCAAAGGGAGCCGAAGGCCGCACAGAATAAAACCCCCGCTTGCTAATTATTGCGGTGTCCATACAGTTGAACTTCGAGCTCATCCGCATCGCAGCCGCCCTGCTTGGAACGGGCGCCGCGGCATACCAGGACGCGAAGACCAGCTTCATCGACGACAAGCTCACGCTGTCGATGATTGCGCTTGGGACTCTTTTCAATATCCTCATGTTCGACTGGGACTTCGCGCTCTACTCCATCGGAATCACCGCAATCATTTTTGCAATCGGCTACGTGCTCTACCGCGCGGGCCAGCTTGGCGGGGGAGACGTGCTGCTTTTCTGCGGCCTGCAGGCGCTGCTCCCGTACTACCCTGCAGGCGCGATGGCGCAAATCCTTTCAACCGCGGGGCTTGCGGCTCAGCAGCAAATCGTCTTCTTCGAGCCCATGCTCCCGTTCTTCGTGTCCATTTACCTTGCGTGCTCGTTTCTGGGGATGGCAATCAGCGGCTACATATACGCGTGGAAGCTGTACCAAAAGACCGGATTTCGGAAGCTGCACCCGAACTATCTGATGGGCGGCGCGACGCTTGCCGCAGCATTGTTCATAATCTACTGGCTTAACTTCGTGTTCGGGGTCGCGAAGGAAAAGACCGCGCTCATCTGCCTGCTCCTTGCGCCGGCGGTGTTCCTTGTAATCTTCAAGAAGGACGTCTCCGAAAAGGTCGCGCTCAAGTGGGTGGCGCGCAAGGAGTTCGAGGACGAGGACATAATCAGCACCGAGATGCTTCCGGCAAGAATAGTCGAAAAGTACGGCATAGACCGCGTGCTGACCGAGTCGCAGCGAAAAATACTGGAAAAAGTCGAGCAACAGGAAGGCATCCACAAGTTCCCGGTGCAGAAGGACCTGCCGAGGTTCGGGCCGTACATCCTCGTGGGCCTGGTTGTCTGCCTCCTGGTGCCTGACTTGCTGTCGCTGCTCTTTTATTAGATTTCCCGGCCACTAATACTACCTATGGCACAAAGCGATTTCCCCTACTTGTCAGCCGAGACCACCGAGGACATAGAGATACCAAGGAACCCCTTGGAGCAGGTCATCGGCCAGGACGAGGCGGTGAAGTACTGCAAGATTGCCGCGCTCCAGCGAAGGCACGTGCTGATGGTCGGCCCGCCGGGCACCGGCAAGTCGATGCTCGCGCAGGCCACCGCGTACTGCCTCCCGAAGCCGGAGCACGAAATCAGCGTATTGCACAATCCCGAGAACCCCGAACGTCCGATTATAGAGATTCTTTCAAGGGAGCAGATACTCCGCGAGAAGAAGCTTGCAAAGCAGCTTGAGGGAAAGCTCGTTGACGCGCGCGAAGTGCCCTCGTTTGTAGCCGAGCGCCTCGGGTACAGGTGCAGGCGTTGCGGGAAACTCTCGCGGCCGCAGGACGGTGCATGCCCCTCGTGCGGCATGGACAAGTACGCGACCGAAAGCTCGCCATTCGGCGACCTGCTGTTCCCGCACGTGCCAACCGGCCAGAAGGCGCGCGTGCACACCACCCGCGCGACCGAGGACGGCCGCGAGGAAATCATAGTCTACGAGGGCGCGGGGGACAAAATCCGCGTGATGGACCAGGTGTCGCTCGAGAAGCTGGACACGCAGAAGAAGAAGGCGCCAAGAAAGACCATCATCCCACTTTCCCGCAAGAACTTCATAGTCGCAACCGGAGCCTCGGAGACCGAACTGCTTGGTGACGTGCGCCACGACCCGTACGGCGGTCACGCGCAAATCGGCACCCCGCCGTACACGCGGGTAGTCGCAGGCGCGATACACGAGGCGCACGAGGGCGTGCTCTTCATCGACGAGATTTCCTCGCTCCACAACATCCAGCGCTTCCTTCTCACCGCGATGCAGGAAAAGAAGTACCCCATAGTCGGAAGGAACCCGCAGTCAAGCGGCGCGTCCGTTCGGGTTGACGACGTTCCCTGCGACTTCGTGCTTATGGGCGCATCCAACATCAATGATATTCCATACATCCTACCGCCGCTCCGCTCGCGCATCATCGGCAACGGCTACGAGCTCTTGCTGCAGACCACGATGCCCGACACTCCCGCGAACTGCCAGAAGCTCGCCCAGTTCGTCGCGCAGGAAATCAAGAAGGACGGCAAGATACCGGCGGCGACGCTTGCCGCAGTCGAGGCGGTAATCCAGGAAGCGCGGAGGCGCGCGAAGAAAGTCGACACCACCGATGACGCGCTCACCCTTCGCCTGCGCGAGCTTTCGGGAGTGGTCAGGCTTGCAGGCGACCTTGCAGTTACCGAGAACGCGCCGCTCATCGACGAGGGCATGATTGCGCGCTCAATCATACGCAGCAAGAACATCGAGGAGCAGCTCTCGGAGCGCTACGGCTCGGTGTGGAACGCCAACAGGTCCGAGGTAATCCAGACGGAGACGCGCAAGGACCACAAGGAGATACGCTGATTATAAAAAATAATGGAGAGGGCGCCGCGCGCCCTTTTCACACGACATTCGTGCGCTACCAACAACAGCCCACTACTCTGCGGGGCAGTTGTACGCGACCTTGATTAGGTACGAGTTCAGGACGTTGTTGCTTGCGTCCAGGAAAGTCACGTCCGTGAACGCGGTCGGCAGGTACGTGTTGATGGTCGAACAGGAGCTCCCGACCGACTTGGTGGTTATGGTGGCGTCCTTGATGCAGTTCCTGCTCGTCGGGTCGTAAATGGGGTGGTCGGTCGCGCAATAGATGCAGGTGTTCTCGGCGGTGTTGTACTGTATGAACGTCTCGCCCGAGCCGGCTGCGTTGCAGCGCGTGGTCGCATAGCAGACGTGGTTCGTGGAGTCGTATGACGGGTAGCCTGCGTGGTTGCAGCTATAGCAGTAAGTGCCGTCATCGCTATACCCGTTCAGGCAGCAGTACGAGCCCGAAGATGCACAGTACATGCCGCTAGAGGTGCAATAATAGTAATTCGAATTATAGTTATACAGCCCGCAAGTCACCCCGGAACTGGTCGACGTGGTAATCGAATAGTGCCCGGTGACATTGTTGCTGGGGTCGTTGTTGGCCGCCCTGGTGACCCTCGCAACCGGGTCAGCTCCGATTACCATCTTTGCTGGCGGGCTGTAGCACGCGGTAATCTTCACCCCGCATCCGGATTTCGGAAGCGAGATTGGTATGGTGTTGAAGGCATAATTGACAATCGGCGAACTGTAGTCGATGACTCCCTGCAGGGGCATGCCGACATTCAGGGTCGAGTTGAAGAGCACGGTGGTGTTTCCGCCCGAACTTCCCGCTGCATCCACGTACGCCTTGTTCGCCGCGTCGGTGTCGTTGATTGGCGCGGCGAGGCCCGTCAGGACGTTGCCGGAAGCGTTGACCGTGTTGTTGAACCTGGTGACGCCCGAAACGTACACGTCATTGCCGAAAGTCGCGTTGCCTACCACGTTCAGTCCGCGCGAAATGTTGGCCGCCCCGCCTATGATCGCGTCGCCATCGACGTTCAGACCGCCTGAAAGGTTCGTTGCGCCGCCGACCTTCACGCCGCCGTTGACCTCGAGCTTGGCCTGCGGGTCGGTTGTCCCTATGCCCACGTTTCCGGGCACGCCGGAGTACTGGTTGCTTCCGACGATTATCCAGTCGCCGTCATCGGCGCCGGTCCCGCTTGAGAGGTAGTTTTGCAGGCGGGTGGAATATTCGGACGAAATCACCGACTCGGACGCCGAGTTTAGGTTGGCGTTCACGACCACCATCACTATTGCCGAAAGCAGCACGCCCCCGGCTATCAACAACAAATATTCCAAAGCAGTCTGTCCACGCGACACGGCAATCTACCCCGAATAGGACAACGCGGGATGAAATAAAAAGAAGGCTGTGGGTTCCGAAATCAAGGAAAACAAAAAAGGAAAAAGAATGAAAAGGAAAATCAGCGCCTGTACGCCGGCCTCTTTGCGGCCGCGCTCTTTGCTGCCGCCTCGCGCGCCAGCTTCTCGCGGTGCGCCCTGACGGCCTCGACTATGGCCTGCCTGTGGCGCTCGGGAACCGTCTGCGTGTCCTCCTCTACCGGGAACACGAACTTGCCCGCCTGGTAAAGCATCAATGCGAAGACAAGGAGCCCCAGCCAGAGCATGAAGTCGGCGGTCGGGTTGAGGAGCACGCCTATTAGGTCCTGCATCGAGAACGCGGCGGGGCTCGAAGGATATGCCGTCGCGCCCATCGTCCAGCCGAAGAACTGCGATATGAGCGCGGGGTTGACCTCGGCAGCGCGCACCTTCTCCATGGTGAGGAAGATGTTGTACGCCGCCTGCATCACCTTGAGCATGAAGGTGACTATCAAAAACGAGCCTGCGAGCTTGAGAAGGTGGAACTTCGTGTCGCCTACCTTGAACCACATCATCCTGCGCATATGAAACACATCCCCCGGCTGCCCAAATGACTGCCATCTGGCGCCCGGACTACGGAAGCGATTACTTTTTGGCACAATTTAAGCCTTTGTCAGCCGGGGGAAAGGGGTGGGAAAGGCCCGGGAAAGGAAGGCTTAAATACCACTTTGACAATATGTTACTACATACAAAGAGTGACAAATAATGAGGACTTACGAATCCGCTTTGGACATCATCTTCGTCACCATCGACTTCATAGTGGGAGCGCTCACGATACCCCTACGCTGGTTCACCAAGGGCATCCCCGGGCTGTCGCTGAACGCCGAGCTGGTATTCGGCAAGTTTTTTGGAAGCGCCATAGAATACACCAAGTCAGACTCCTGGGGAGTCTGGTTCTGGGTAATGCTTTTGGGCCTGGTCCTAGTATACCTGTAGGCCGGCTGCTGGGAAGATGCCGGCGGCAACGCAAGCCGCTACCGCCTAAACAAGGAACTTATTCTTGAAAACAGCGAGCCTAACAGCCCGCCATTGCCTGGTTTTTGCTCCGGAGACTTGACTGCCGCAGGTGCAGGCGCCGGTTGCAACGCCAGTGGCTTCACGCCTGCAGCTTGCGACGCCGCCTTGCCTGCATCGGGAACATACGACTCCAGCACGCGCACGCCGGCCTCGTCCGGAGGCAGGCGCTCCTCTACACTCTGAGAGACTACGGATACCACGCGCGGCCGGTCCATCCAGTGTTTTGCGACAAACGGGCTTTTATTTGCGAGTGCGAATAAAGATTGAAGATTTCCCATGAGCCGGCAATATACATTCTACTCGTATTACCTCGTAGCGGCCTGCGTCGCGGTGTTTTTGCTCCAGCTGGCATTCACACCCGCGTCGCCAACTGCCAAGGACTGGTTCACCTACCTCTTTGCGGTCACGCCCGCGCTCGTGCTGTCCCAGCCGTGGACGCTGGTCACCGCCATATTCATGCACGGCGACTGGACGCACCTGTTCTTCAACATGTTCGCCCTCTACATGTTCGGGCCCTACCTGGAGTACAAGATTGGCGGCAAGCGCTTCCTGGGACTGTTTTTTGCGACCGGAATCATCGGCAACATAGGCTACGCGCTGCTTTCGCCGAGCGCGTTCATCCCGGGCCTGGGAGCGTCGGGCGCCATATACGGAATAATGGGCGCGCTGGCCATACTGGAGCCCAACCTGGAGGTCTACCTGTTCTTCATAACCCCGCTGCCGCTGTGGATGGTCATGTTCTTCTGGACCCTGGTGAGCCTCTGGGGCACGCTGAGCCTTGCTGGCGGCATCGGCTATTCGGCCCACCTGGCAGGGGTTGTGGCCGGGGGAGCTTACGCGTACTGGCTCAAAAAGAAGAACGCCAAGCTCCTGGATAGCTACGGGCTCGATTACTGATTTTGCAAAAATCAAAAAAACGCCAGACAAACCTAAGCTGGAAAAAGCGGGTTTCCGGCTTCTTGGAAAAAGTCAAAAAAATGGAGTTTTACGGTTTACCGCAACTGTTAGGAACCCGCGGCCAAAGCGGTTTTTGGGCCCGAAACTAGAAAATATACTCCCATAAGATGCCAATCCCGAAGGAAAGGAACGCGGCAACTATGAGCTTGGTCGCCGGATCAAGCTCAAACGAGGGGTTGCCCGCGCCCAAGATGATTGTAAGCAGGGGCGTAAAGTAGAGCAGCGCAAAGGAAACCACGAGGGCGGCAACCGAAAATGGTAGTGTCGGCCGACCGTCCACACTATCTATTGTGTCGGCTGCACCGGAATCCCCGCTAGCGGCACTTGTGGAGTCGTCGGAGCCACCAACGCCACCATCAATTGCATTATCCACCTGATTGCCTCACCAAATCGTAGACTGTCCTCGAACTTAACCATTGCTAAAAGTAGGCGGAAAGCCTCGTCTGGCCCATTATCCTGCTCTTTGCAAGGTAGGACGAAATCGGGTTCTTCAGCCTCGGAGATAGGTAGCCCAGGGCTTCCTTGAGCGTTGGGAACTTCGCATCGGCACCCTTGCGCAGGGCGTTGCGTGCGTTCTCGCGTACCTCCCACACGCCAACCGGAACGTCGTAGCCTTCGTCTATCTCCCGGATTATGATGACCTTTGCCTGGCGCCCCATTGCAAGCAGGGCCTCTGCAGCTGCGATGCGTCCTGCATAGTAGCCGCCGCCTTCCTCCTTGGCATAGTCGCTCCTGCCGCCGAAGCCCTCGTACTCGTGCGCTATGCTTGCGGTGCTGCCGAAGGCGTTCCAGGCGGTGCCTGGAGTCCAGCACTCGAACTGCTCGAACTCCCACGCACCCGGGAGCAGGAGTATTTCGAAGCGGTTGCACAGGTACTCGCTCGAGTACGCATAAACTTCCGATATGGTTTCGAAATTACGGACCTTGCCCAGGTGGTCGTCGGCCACTATCTTGTCGGAGGCAGTGATGCTCCAGCGGGTCGGAACCATCTTTTTTCTGTCTTTTTTGCCCAAAAGCCCGGCGGAGAGGAGCTTTTGTATGTAATAGGAGCCGAAATCGTACTCCAAAAGCTCGGAAACGGCCGTACGCGCGTCCAAATTCTCTTCCATCAAGGAATCCGTCTTCTTTGGTATGACGGGATTGGAGGTGACTTTGAGCTTGGAAAAAGGCCCCGACGGGCCCATCGGCTGGACGACTTCGGAAAAGGAAATCCTGTAAGTGGGTACTTTCGCAAATGATACTTCCATGTCAACCGGCTTCTCCGCAAGCAGCGCGTATGAGAGCTCCTCCATCTCGCGCGTAGGCTTCCTGACGCTGGAGCGCTGCATCCCCCGGGCAAAACCAGAGCGGAACTTTATGATGTCTTTTACAGGCGTGCCGAACCAGTTGGAGGGGTCGTCGCACAGGAGCGCGTTCTGGCTCGATATCTCGTCGTCAAATGACACGAGCGGGCCCGCATATACTTCGGGGTAGCCCGCCCGGCCGACGAACAGGTTGGGCGGCGAGGGGCCGAACACGTCCTTCTTTAGTGCCTGCGCTTTCGGCGCGATGACTTCGATGCGGTCAAGTATCGGGCACTGCCGCAGGCCGCACAGCAGCCGGCCGCCCTTGCACTGCACGCACAGCTTTCCGTTGTCGGTAATCTTGCGCATCTGGCTGGGGCTTTGCCCGACCTGTGCTGAAAGTGCTATGGCCATGTTTTTTCCCCAAAAACCGTGCTGGATTGCTGTGGATTGGAACAAATAAAATCAGGTGCCGGGGGCTTTTCCGATGAACGGCTTTGTAGTGCCTAACTGTAGTGCCTAACTTTGAGGTTTATAAAGGCCCGGCCAGGGTAAATGGCGCTGGTTCCCCAACCAACCCTTGCATAACAATCTTACTTGTCTTTTACAATTGTAAGGAATTCTAATATATAACTCTTAAGTGTCATTTACGTGCCTCTTACATATCTTTTAGATGTCTTTTACGCCTAAGTGGTTGGTTTTGTGCGTCATTTACGAGTCACTTACAAAGCCCTCCTGAAAGAAGCCCGTAAGATACTTACAGTTCCACTATTTACCAAGGCTTTTAAATCTCCCTTACAAACTTTGTCTACAAAAAAATAAAATGGATGTAAGCAACATGGAAAAAGTCTTCGAAGCAAAGCAGGCGCTCATGTCCGTGCTCGGATGGAGCGAAAACCCGTTCGTGAAGGACCTGCGCCTGGAGAACAAGGAGGACTTCCTGAAGTTCTATTGCCCGTTCGAGTCCGCAAGCATGCTCAAGAGACTCGCATTCGACACCAAGGCATGCATCCTGCTCGGGCCGAAGGGCGTAGGAAAGACGTCCGCACTCCACTACGTCATGTATTCCCTCCCAAAGGAGGAGTTCGTGGCGTTCTTTTTCAAGCAGCCGCCCGAATCGCTGGACGAGTTCGCAGCAGAAATCGGCGCTGCAAGGCACGGCATCGTGCACAAGATACGCAGCATGTTCGCAGGAAAGAAGCCCAAGGGCGCCACCCGCGCACAAATCGCCGAGCGCGTGCGGTATTTTGACAACCGCAAGGTCGTGTTCTTCATAGACGAGGCGCACCTCCTGAAGAACGCGGACATGTACATGGAGTTCAAGTATTTGCTTGACGAGCTGCCGGACCTACGCATGGTGCTCTGCGCGCTTGGGAAGGACAGCTTCCCGGACTCGCTCCTTCACATCGTAGGCGAGGGGAACGTCTTCTACCGCAACAAGTTCGCATCAAAGGAGATGCGCGAGATCATCGCGCACCGCATCGCCGCAGTGGGCGGAAACGGGCTCGTCCCCTTTGACTCTGAATTTTTGGAAAAAACGTTCACGGAGCAGAACCTCCTCACCCCGCGCTACGTGTTCGACGAGCTGAACAACTACCTTGCCGACCTTGCGCTTGACGAGAAGAGGATGGACCGGCTCCGCGCAAGGAAGCCGAAAGTGATTTCGATTTCAGATGCGAAAAAGGCAGAGAACACGACGGGCGCATCACAGACACAAACAATCTCTCCCGACATGACCGCCTTGGAAAAGCAGTACGAGAACGACTCGCTCGTCGCGGGCATCATCGCGGAATCCAAGAACGCGCGGCAGGCGAAATCAAGCGAAAAAAATATTGTTGACGCTGACAAGAATGCTGATGAAGAAGATGCCGAGGGCGCCAAGGAAGAAAACGAAACCTGGGCAGCCGAAGCCTCCGGGCCGAAAACGGGCAACGGCCACACGCTCAGCTTCCTCACGACCATTCACGCCGAGTGGTGGGTGCAGCTCTCGCCTTCGCAGCAGCAGATTCTGGGCCTGCTTTTGCCAAGCACCGCCGGGCTCACGCTCGCACAGATAATGGCAAAGACCAGGCTTTCGCAGAACACCGCGTTCAACGCGCTCTACCAGCTCCGCGGCGACGACAAGGCCGAGATTGCGCGCAAGCCCGAAGTTCCCTTCCCACTCATCAGCGTAAAGAAGCAGGTAGTTGGCAAGAAGAAACGAAACATATATTTTGCAAACGAAAAAATCCGAAACATTTTCACGATGAACTGAGACGATGGACATGAAAACCGGGGGTGCAGACGCAATGGACATGAGCCTGGAGAGATTCCTCGAGCTTGCAGATGCCAACCGCCGCGCAAGGTTGAGCCGCGTTGGCGAGATGCCGCTTGGCCAGGTCTATGCGATGCACGCGCACCGCACGTCGTCGCTCAAGTTCTCGGTAGTGGCTGGCGAGGCGTGCGTCGCAATCGACGGCCTTGCCGCGTCGCTAAGGTCATATTAGAAAACAAGAATCAGGCAGAAAAAACAATAGAAAAATCAGAAAAAAACCGAAAAGCAGTTTTGCCTTCGCAACTCGTTTCCTGGCAGGGAGACTTGATGCAAACGACCAAAGGCAAAAATTACAGACGCAAGACAATCTCAGGTTGCTGGCAGGCAGCCCTCGTCTTGCGATAGGGGGTATTGGAAATGATGAGGGGAACTTTTTCGCTGTTCGACATGGACAGCATAATCCGCAGGTCCGGAGCGGAGCGCGTCGGAGAGGACGCTAGCATCAAGCTTTGCGAAAAGCTAGAGGACTCCGGGAAGGAAATCCTCTTCCGTGCAAAGCAGCTTTCCTACCACGCAGGACGCAAGCACATCACGCGCGAGGACATCATGCTCGCGGCGTCGTACGTGCGCTCGTAGGTGCTTTTGGTTGTCCAAGCTTTCGCAGAGAAGCTTCCAGAAAGTCGCCGAACAGGTGCTCGGGATACTCTACGAACGCTACCCGTCCCCGCTTTCCACCAACGCGGTGTCAAAGGAGATTGGCCGGGACAACGAGTTCACGGGAAAGGTCATGGACTTCCTCCACGCAAAGCGGTTCGTCGCATTGTGCCGCGTGTCCAAGTCAGGAAGGCAGTTCTCGACCCGCAAGTGCTGGCGGCTCTCGACCGAGACTCACATGAAATACTCGCACGTTGCCACGCGGTGAATTTGTCCTCATGAAAAAGTGCAAGCTTGATTTGCTGATTCTTCTTGCCCGGAAGGGCGGCCTTGCGGAAAGCGTCCCTGTTTCCACGAGCGGGCTTTCAAAGGAGCTTGGCGGCAACAGCGAAGGCGCAAGCCAGCAGACCGTCTCGCGCTGGCTGTCGGAACTTGAAAACGCCGGGCAGATAGAAAAAAACGGAAAGCTCGTGCGCATCGCAGGCAAGGGCAGGCAGAAAATCCAGGAAATCGCGGAAGTTGCCAAGGAATCCCTTGCAGGCAAGACCGCAAAGCGGGCGGGCGACTGCGACGTAAAAGGAAAAGTCACAACCGGTTTTCGCGAAGGCAAATACTACATCGGCCTTGCCGAATACAAAAAACAGCTTACTGCTAAACTCGGCTTCGTCCCTTTTGCAGGAACACTTAACATAAGGCTCTCAAGTCCCTCCGACGTCGAGTGCATCCGCAGGCTCAAGGCGACCGAAGGCATCCAGACCGACGAGTTCGTGCGCGACGGCCGGTCATTCGGACGCTCGAAGTGCTTCCCGGTGCTGATTGGTGGAAAAATCCGTGGCGCGCTCATCTTCCCGGCACGCTCGCACTACGGCGACGAGGTCGTGGAAGTGATTGCGCCGGTTTCGCTTCGCGGGAAGCTCAAGCTAAAGGATGGGAAGGAAGTTTCATTTCGCGTGCTTTAGTCCTTTCGCTGCGAAAGCTGCTTCTCGATTATTTCCTTCGCCTTGAGCAGGAACCTCTTGGCGTTCTCTCCGGACTCGTCTGCAAAAAGGGTCGCGCCTGCTGCGACGTTGTGCCCACCGCCCACGCCTATTCCTTCCGTTGCCTTGCGGAGCATCACGTTCAGGTCAAGGCCCCTTGCGACAAGGGCATCCGTTCCCCTTGAGCTGATTTTCACGTTGCCTGAGGGGTCGAGGGAGAAGCCTATTATGGGCTTGTTGGGGTCAACCACGCCGCTTGTCAAAAACGAGCCGCACACAATCCCGACCACCGCGTCCTCTATGTTGCCGCGGCCGTCGAGGAAGTAGAATGCGCCGAAGTCCGACACGTGCTTTCGCGCGTACAGAAGGCCGGAGCGTATCTGCGTGCGGTGGAGGGTCACAAGCGAGCGCGCAGACTCAAGCGCGCCCTTCTCGTGCAGGCACACGCTCATGCCTAGGCTCTCGGCCTTGTGCCGTCCGCAGGCGTTGAGAACTGTCGAGAACTCGTAGGCATCGTAAATCTCGATGTTCTTCTCCTCCTTCGGGAACAAATACGCGTTTCCCACCATAGCCTTGATTGCGTGGGGCTTGACCTTGTGGGAGGATGCATAAGTAATCAGGGCGGAGGCCAGTTTCTGCCGCTGCTCGAAATCCAGGTCGTAGTAGTGCAGCCACCTGCGCTTGACCTGCTCGGTGCCCGTGCCGTCGTGTTCGGTTGTCTGCCAGTCGGTCGTTCCCTTTGAATCCTCGAAAAGCGGGATTCCCAGGTCGTTTATGAAAAGCGCGCACGCCTTGTCGTTTCCTGTAAGCCCGGGAAGATAAGGCTCGGTGCAGAATGAGATGAATGACACGAGCGTGCGCGACACCCGTCCGAACGCGCGCAGGTCCTTTTCGACCTTGATGTAACCAGTTGTAATTCCCTCGTCAACGACCTTCTGGTTCGAAGGCGACAGCACGTCCTTGTCCTGCATGTCGCCCACCGTTCCCACCACCGCAAGCTCGTTGATGAGCCAGTCGTCCAAATGCCTGAAGCAGAAGTATGC
>Ga0172381_10000118_pt1 | contig 88760 bp, 89 predicted proteins | sample Leawel6488metaG_FD_119754 | JGI IMG/M metagenome (GOLD analysis project Ga0172381, IMG submission 119754) | Leachate microbial communities from a municipal landfill in Southern Ontario, Canada - Leachate well 64-88 metaG | ecosystem: Engineered > Solid waste > Landfill > Unclassified | place...
AGCTACCGCCCTAGAACTATACTTTAGTGATAATGGTAGCTATCCTACCATTATCACCCCAGGACAAGCTATTAAGTCACCAGATGGTCTAACCACCTATATGGCTAATATACCATCTAACCCTACACCTAGAAATGATGGTAATTGCGCTAATGCCGATTATAGCTATAGCTCCAATAGTGCTAATAGCTTTTTTTCTATGTCTACTTGTTTAGGATTAAGTACTAGTAGTATTAACGCTGGTGTTATCGCGGTTTCTTCCGCTGGTTTATTTAATTGTGGGCAGGCTATTACTGATATTGATGGTTACAGCTATGCTACTGTTCAGATTGGTTCTCAGTGTTGGATGAAAGAGAATCTTAAAACTAAAACTAAACCTAATGGAGTAGCCTTAACCAATCTTTCTAATGGTTCTGAGAGAGATTGTATTAGTGCTTCGGGCACCAGAGGAATTGAGTCTGACTGTAGCGCTGGGTATACTTTATATACTTGGGATGGAGCTATGAACGGTTCTACTGTTGCAGGTTCTCAGGGAATTTGTCCTAATGGCTGGCATGTGCCGAGCGATGTAGAATATAATATTTTAGATCAATATTTAACTGATGCTGGACAGTCTTGTGACGCAGCTAGGATTAATTCTACTAATGGTTGTTCTACGGCTGGCACTAAACTTGGTCTTGGTGGGTCAAGCGGTTACGATGCTATCATCGCTGGTTATCGTTTACCTGATGGGTCCTCGTTTGGAGCTAGGACTACACATATTTTGTATTGGTCATCAACTCAAGCTTCGGCTAACGCTTGGCATCGTGAAATTTCCTCGGCTCATTTTCCTGGTTTAGTTTATCGTGCTAGTTATACCAAAGCCGCTGCCCTATCAATCCGTTGTCTCAAAGATTAAATTATAAAAAAGTAGAGACGGGTTTAAAACCCGTCTCTACTTTTTTATACCCTGATTATAACCGGTAATAGTAGTGGTCGACGTTTGGTTTGTTGAAGTAAGAACTGCCCAATATCGGTTCTTATTTTATTTTTTAGATAATCATCTTCAGTTACACCAGGTTGCGGCATCGGTCGTCCTTTAGTGATAGCCTTAATTTTTTGTCTGACTTTTTGGATTAATTCTTGATTCTCTTTCATGTAAATAAAACCACGAGAAATAATATCTGGACTACCAATTAAATCTCCGGTCTTAGAATCAATAGTGGCAATAACAACAACCATACCATCTTCACTCATCATTTTACGATCACGTAAAACAACGTTGTTAGAAGAGTCGGTCACGCCCATGCCATCAACAAAGACATAATTGGCCGGAACTTTTTCTTTAGTCAATCGTCCGCCTAGTTTATCAAATTCAATAACTGAACCGTTGTCAGGCACGAAAATTCTTTTACCATTAAAACCAATGCTCTTGGCCAATTTTTCAGCTTCTTTAAGCATGTAATGGTTAGCATAAACTGGAATATAATAATCTGGTTTGGTTATTTTAAGTAGATAAGCAATATCATCTTTAGTACCATGACCAGAAATATGAATATCCATTAAGCTACCGTGAATAACATTGTCACATTGGCGATATAAATTATCTTTTAAGCGCTGGATACTTCTTTCGTTACCAGGAATAATGGATGAAGAAAAAATAATTGTGTCATTTTTTTTAATTTTGATATGGCGGTGGCTACCCTCAGTAATACGGGTTAAGGCTGAATTTTCTTCGCCTTGAGCGCCAGGACAAATAATAACAACTTTATTGTCAGCTAGATTATGAATTTGTTCAACTTTAATTAAAGTTTCTTTTTTGCATTTTATATAACCTAGTTCTTTAGCAATTTCAATATTGGTTTTCATGCTGTAACCATCCAAGGCTACTCTTTTACCAAGCTGCTCAGCCATAGCAATAATCCAGCCAACACGTTCGATTTGTGAAGAGAAGGTGCCAATAATGGTACGACCAGGTGCCTTAGCAATTAAATCAGTCAATTTAGCCTTTAATTCGTCGCCAGTTGGGCTTGGTGTATTAGAAACAACACCTAAGCTTTCTAGCATTAGAATTGTTGGGCGAGGTAGTCTTGCTAAATGAGAATAATCTACAATTGGTTTTCCTGTCTTATCACGCTCCATAGTCCAATCGCCAGGATGGATCACTGTGCCAAACGGTGTGGTAATAATAACTCCTACGGCATCCATTACTGAGTGCTCAATTTGAAAGAAGCTGACTTTAAATAAACCTAATGTTAGTTTATCTTGTAAGTTTTTAATCAAAACTGTTTTTAGATTTTTAGAGCTATTAGGCTTGTAATCTTCTACGCGATGTTTAACCATGGCTAAAGTTAGATTGCGAGCGATAATAGGTGGGTTGCCTAATTTTTCTAGTAAGATAGGCGCGGCACCGATGTGGTCAAGGTGACCATGAGAAAAAATAACACCTTTGATATTTTTTTCTTTACCTTTAAGATATTCCGCATTAGGAATAACGTAGTCGATCCCCAACATGTCTTCTTCTGGGAATTGAATTCCCATATCAAGAATAATAATATCGTTATTATATTCAAAGACTGTCATGTTACGACCAACTTCTTCGCAACCGCCCAAAGGAATGATGCGCAACTTACCTTTAGTGTCAGCATGTTGCACGGTCGCAGGCGTAGTAGTTTTGATTCTTGGCCCTTGGTGCATTCTATTATTAGTCGGTCTTGTGTTTTGCGGTCTAGCTTTAGGATGAATAAATTTTTGTTGTTTTATATTTTTGTACTTAGTAATCATATTTTAAGATTGTTTTTCCATTAAATTTTTTTATTAGGAAAATGAAATAATTAGTTAATTAAATTGTTTTAAGAATAATTTTTAATTTAAAAATTATAAAATTAGTAATTAAAAATTAATGTAGTGCCGAAGGAGGGATTTGAACCCTCATGAAGTTGCCTTCACGGCGACCTGAACGCCGCGCGTCTACCAGTTTCGCCACTTCGGCGTTTTATTATTTAACGCTTTAGTTTCCGACTGGTATTAATATACCAATCAGTTACTTGTTCGAAGCGTTCAGCTGGATCAGTTAAACTCTCAAGGGCAAACCCCTTTAATTTTTTAGTTTGCGGATAAACATAAGCATTCCAAAACAGTGGTGAAGCCGGCATGTCTTCGGCTGCTTGAACTAGAAAATAGTGATATTTTTCAGTAGCTAATTTATCGTCACCTAGACGAGCGGCTTCTAAAGCTTTGTCTACGTTCGCGTTTTCCCAACTACTAATATTAGTTGAGCTACCTTTCTGCCACAAAGAATAAGGATCTCCATTATCGATAGTCATGGCATACAAAGCAACTTCGAATTGCTTACTATTAATAACGTCTTTCTCAAAAACCTCTTTAGATTTAATCGACAAATCTGTTTTAATACCAACATTTTGCCAGCTTTTAACAAGACCTTCGGCTACGGTCTTTAGAGCTTCAGTACTACTTAAGCTAATAATAAGAGGTTTGTCAGCCTTAAACCACCATTCACCAGCTCCAGCGCGTACGATTTCGCTTAATTTAGGGTCAGCTTTAGCTGCAGTAAGTTCCTGGTCGCTAATTGTGCGTTTTTGCCAACCAGCCTCAGCTAAAAGTTTTAGAGCTCGTTCTTTATCAAAGCGGAATAAAGTATCATTACCAGGGCTAAAAGATGGTAGTAATGTTTCTGACGCTATGCCAAAACGACCAACGCTATCTTTAGTTATTGATGTTTGATCAATCGCAGCTGACAGTGCTTGTCGTATTTTTTTATCGCTAATTATTCCTTTACTATTTAAATTAAAAAAGACAGTTGTTAATTCAGGTAAAGCAATCTGATGGTAGTCTAATGAATTTTTAGCAATAATTAAATCACTTGTTTCTGGTGTTAAATAAGTTAAGCCATTAAGCTGTCCATTATTTAGCGCCGCGATCATTTCTTCATTGGTTGGGAAAAAACTTAAGGTAATTTCTTCTAGATGAGCTTTGTTTCCATAGTAGTTATTGTTTCTTTCAATAGTATAAGAGTGAATAGTACCATCTTTACTTTTAACTAAAGATTTAAAACTATAAGGGCCAGAACCGATTGGTTTAATATTCAATTCAGTTAAGGTAGCAGTTTCTGGAGAAACTGAATCCCAGGCGGCAGATGGCATTATGCCAAAATCAAGTAAGCGGGGAAAATCTCGATAAGCTTCTTTCAAAGAAAAGGTGATTGTTTGATCGTCTATTTTAGTTGCTGTGACACCAGCAAAGTTATCTTGTAAAGGAGATTTATAATCTGGATCAGTAATAGTATTAAAAGTAAAAATAACATCATCAGCCGTTAAAGCGCTGCCATCATGGAAAGTAGCTGATTTTAATTTTATGGTATAAGTTTTTTTATCAGGCGATAAGCTAAAACTATCGACTAAGTCAGGTACAACTCTGCCTTCGTTATCTCTGGTAAATAATCTTGAAAAAATAAGTTTTTCTAAGTCAGCATCGGCGTCATTTAACGAAGCATACAATGGACTAATATATTGCGGATTACCAACTAAACCTTCGGTGTAAGTTCCGCCATCAGCCGGCACTAAAACTATATTATTTTTATAAAAAATAACACCAACAAAAATTAAAGCCCCAATGGCAAGTATAAAACAAACATAGACTAGAACTCTCTCTAGAGGAGAGAGGAATCTGCCAAGGTATTTAATTTGACGCGGTCCAGGGATTCTTGATTTTGAGAGATGAAGGACGAGCGTCTGATCGAGGTTGGTTGGGGTTGGCTTTTTCTTTCGCCAACGACGCATAAAAGACATAAGTAAAACTAAGAAGAAATAGTAGTTATTTGTTGAATTAATTCAATGTTCAGACACTTTTTATTCTGACCATTAATTAGCAAGTGCACAACATTACATTGTGTCCGGCCAGAGTCAGGCATCTGATGGTTAATTTTAGTTTGAGTGAGAAATGAATCAATGACGGCTTGCGGCATAACGCCAATTACACCGTCTGCATAGCCAGTCATGCCAGTATCAGTAATATAACCAGTCCCCAGCTTTGTTATTTGAGCATCAGCTGTTGGAACATGAGTATGAGTGCCGAGTAGAGCGCTGATCTTACCGTTAAGAAAATGGCGTAAAGCTATTTTCTCAGCCGTTGTTTCAGCATGAATATCTATTATTATAGCAGAAATATTTTTATCCGTAAAGTTAGCGATTATTTTTTCTGCAGCGCGAAAGGGACAATCAAAGTGTCGTGTCATGAAAGAACGACCTAACAAATTGATTAATAAAATATTTTGGTTATTAATCGTTATCAAAGCATGCCCTTTACCAGGCGCATCAGGTGAATAGTTTTCAGGACGTAATATCTTTAGATCACTTTGAAAGCACTCTTCTACCGAAGCCGCTTGATCAAAGCAATGATCACCGGTTGTTAGCCAATCAATACCAGCTTCAAACATTTGTTTAGCCACTGCTGCTGTTATCCCTTTACCATGTGCTAAATTTTCACCATTAGCAATTACTAAATCAGCCTTATACTGTTTTTTTAGTTTAGGTAAAATTTCAATTATGGTTTGACGACCTAAACGACCAACAATGTCGCCGATGAATAAGACACTTAATGGTTTTGTTTCCATGTGTTTTAGGAGAATTTTACCTAGCGTATTCAATCACGCGAGTTTCGCGTAAAAGGTTAACTTTAATTTCACCTGGGTATTTAAGGTCAGCTTCAATTTTTTTAGCAATGTCGCGAGCCAGGTCATGGCTCTTACTATCATTAATCTCTTCAGCATTAACAAAGACACGAATTTCACGACCAGCTTGAATAGCGTAGACTTTTTCTACACCTTCAAAAGAAGTGGCAATTTTTTCAAGTTCTTCAAGACGTTGAACATATTGTTCAAAGCTATCGTGACGAGCGCCGGGGCGGGAAGAGGAAATAGCGTCAGCGACTTTAACAATCACAGAGATAATATCACCTGGGTTATCTTCATGATGTTTTTCAATCGGAGCAATAATTTCTTCACTTAAGCCAAATTTACGAGCAATTTGAGCGCCAATTTCTGGGTGAGTTCCTTTAACTTCATGATCAACCGCTTTACCAATATCGTGTAGTAAGCCACCTTTTTTAGCAATACTAACGTTGGCGCCTAGTTGTTCGGCTAAAAGACCAGATAAGTGCGCAACTTCGACAGCATGCTTCAAAGCATTCTGACCGTAGCTAGTACGATATTTTAAGCGACCAATAATTTGGATTAATTTAGGATCAAAACCAGTGATAGCTAATTCATAAAGTGCACCTTCACCAGCTTTTTTAATATCAAGCGCTAATTCTTTCTTAGCTTGTTCAACTGTTTCTTCAATTTTAGTTGGATGAATACGACCATCTTTAATTAATTGTTCTAGAGCACGCTTAGCAATATGACGTCTAATCCCTGAGAAACCAGAAATAGTAATAGCATTAGGTGTATCATCAACAATAATTTCCACGCCAGTTAATTGTTCAAGTGATTTAATGTTTCTTCCTTCACGACCGATAATTCTACCTTTCATTTCGTCGTTTGGTATTTCAAGCGTGGTTGTAGTTAACTCAGCAATGAAACCAGACGATAATCTTTGCATAGCGCTAGAAACAATTTCTTGAGTTTTTTCTTCAATGGCTTCTTCAGTCTCGTTTTCTAATTTTTTAATACGAGAGGCCAAGGCTTCAGTACTTTCTGCTTCAACTCTTTCTAAAAGTTTATTAGTAGCTTCTTCGCGGCTAAAACCAGCAATCTTTTCTAGACCAGCCATTTGTTCGTCTCTAATTTTTTTAACTCTTTCTTTAGTCTCTTCAATTTGAGAAATCTTATCATACAAAACTTGCTGCTTGTCTTGTAATTCAAGTAGTTTTTGTGAGAAAGTATTTTCTCTTTGTTCTAATCTTTTCTGAGTTTCGCTAACATCTCGTCTTTGAGCATCAGCGTCTTTTTTAGCTTGATCAACGATTTTTAAAGCTTTATCTTGCGCTTCAATGATAATTTGTCTTTCTTTAGACTTGGTTTCAGCAATCAGCTTTTCGGCTCGTATTTCAGCACTGTTCGCCTTACCTAAAGCTTGTTGTTTACGTACCCACCAACCAATAAGGAAGGCGATAGCGGCAATAATAATATATAAAAAGTACGGCATAGTATTGTTGTCTAGCCGTCGTTCGCAAAAAAGATGACAAAATGATTAGGTTTGTTCAGCTTTAAAATAGTCGATTTAAAATCGAATTAGAAAAGCTTTGAAAAATAGGATAATTTACTGAACTTTTGCTAATATTAGTCATAAAATGCTAGATCAGCCCTTATGCGGAACGGCCAGAATGAATTTTAATAAATTAATGTAATAGAAACTAAAATCATCCTACCACGAGCTTTGGCCATTGGCAAGTTGACCTAAATTAAGGTGCAATTTTATCTTGAGTAAGATATAATTGTTAAGAACAATATATGAAAAATAATTTAGCTGTCACTTTAGGCCTTAAAAGGCCGCTTGTCATTTTTGACTTAGAAACCACTGGCTTGAGTGTGGTTAATGATAAGATTGTTGAGTTAGCTTACATTAAACATTGGCCAGACGGTAGGATTGAGCAAGCTGATCTACTGTTTAACCCTGGACGACCAATTCCTGCGGCCGTGACTGAAATTCATGGTATAACTGATGCTCAAGTTAAAGATGCGCCACTCTTTGCTATTAAAGCAATTGAGTTAGCAGAGGTTTTTAAAGATTCTTATTATAGTGGTTTTAATATCGTGCGTTTTGATTTACCACTTTTGCGTCAAGAATTTTCTCAAGTCGGACAGGAATTTAGATTTAAGCCCGAAGATATTATTGATGCTAAGTTGGTTTATCATTACATGGAAAAAAGAGATTTATCCGCGGCTTACCGTTTCTATTGTGATAAAGAACATAAGGATGCTCATAATGCTTTGGCTGATGTTAGCGTGACCGGTGAAATTATCGCCGAACAAATTAAGCGTTATGGTTATGATGAAATTAGAAAAATTCATGATGAAGAGTGTCGTGATTATGTTGACTTAGAGGGTCGTTTCTATCGTGAGAACGGAGAAATTTATTTTAATTTTTCTAAATTTAAAGATCGCACTTTGAAGTCAGTTTCAGAAACCGATCCAACTTTTTTGCGTTGGATATTACAAGCTGATTTTTCTGAAGATAGTAAGAATGTTGTTCGTAATTTTTTAAACAATAAATAATCCTACGCCAATGCTACGGAACTATAAATTAATTTAGTCTATGGATGTTATATCTCACATCTTGTTAACCAATTTAGTATTTAAAGAACTCCCGACTTCAGAACGTATGCTAACTGTGGCTTTTGGAATTATGCCTGATATGGTTAGCTTTGGCAGTATGTTTAATTCAGTTTTTTTAAAAAAGATTTTATTTTTTAAAAAACCACCAAAATCATTATTCCCACCATACATTATAACTATCTATATGGCTTGCCATAGCTTAGTTATTTGGTTGGCAATATTTATTATTCTTTGGTTAGTTGGTTTAAAATGGTTAGCGATTGCTTGGTGCGGTTGGGGTTTCCATATTCTGTTAGATATTTTTACGCATAATAAAAAGTCTTTCCCCACGCTTATTCTCTGGCCTTTTTCTAAATTTCACTTTTCTGGAATTGGTTGGTCTAATAAGTGGTTTATGTTATTTAACTATTTAGTGATACTGTTTCTTTATCTAGTCTTTTATTTTTAGATTTATGACTCGAGTAGTTGATCCACAAATTACGTCTGACCCTGTGGCTGAAGAAGCTGTGGAAGTTGGTTTGCGACCAAAAATGTTAACTGAGTTTGTTGGTCAAGACAATATTAAAGCTAACCTGGCTATTTTGATTGAAGCAGCACGTCAACGAGCTGAAGCCATCGACCATGTTTTGTTATACGGAGCGCCTGGTTTAGGTAAAACAACCTTAGCTCATGTAATTGCTAATGAATTAGGTTCTACGATTAGAGTTACTTCTGGTCCAGCTTTAGAAAAACCAGGTGACTTAGCAGCGATTTTAACCAATCTTAATCCGGGTGATATTTTATTCATTGATGAAATTCATCGATTACCTCGAACCGTAGAAGAGGTGCTTTATCCAGCCATGGAGGACTTTGCTCTTGATATTGTTATTGGTAAAGGACCGTCAGCTAAAATGTTGCGGATTGATTTACCAAGGTTTACAATTATAGGAGCGACGACTCGAGCTAGTTTATTGTCTTCACCTTTAAGAGATCGTTTTGGTGTGTCACATCATTTGGATTTTTATACTTTTGATGATTTAGAAAAAATTATTAATCGTAGCGCTCGTATTTTATCAATCGAACTTGATCCATCATCAGCTAAGACGATTGCCGTAAGAGCTCGCAAGACGCCGCGATTAGCTAACCGTTTGTTGCGCCGCGCCCGTGATTATTCCGAAGTAAAAGGGGATGGAAAATTAAACGCCGAATTATGCCGCCTGGCTTTAGAGCTTTTGGAAATTGATGAATTAGGTTTAGATAGAATTGATCGTAAAATTTTAGAAGTTATTATTGATAAATTTTCTGGTGGACCAGTTGGTATTGGAACTTTAGCGGCTGCGACCGGAGAAGATTTAGCGACGATTGAAGAAGTGTATGAACCCTATCTTTTACAAATTGGTTTTCTTGATCGAACGCCGCGCGGACGTGTGGCGACGCCGCATGCTTATCGTCACCTTGGTCGTGACATAAACTAATAAGTTATATGACATTTCCTTTGGTAATATTTTTATACGGTTATTTTGCCTTTTTAGTTTTTTGGGCTATTTTAAGTTTGGTTGGTTTTTATCATTTAGTCCGTTTTGGCGGCCGAATGTTTGTTAGCTTTTTTGTTGGCTTCTTGTATGTCATCGGTACTATTTTTTTACTTTATGTTTCTTATTTATATTTAGCTACTATCGACTGGCAAGTTCAAGTTTCTATTTTCCAGAATTTGGGTAATTTAAAAAATGTTTTTGAGTCGCCGACTGTTTTTAATTAAAATTATTTATGTTCTCTACTTATCATTTATCAGACGCCCTACCTGAAGAAAAAATAATTACCGTTATCCATCGTGATATCTTTATTGCTATTAAAAGAATTGTATTCTTTGTGCTGCTTTTAGCTTTGCCAATAGTACTCATTTATATGCTAAGGTTGCTTTTCCCTAATCTAATAGAAATAGCTTGGGCCTGGCCTTTGTTGTTAATTTTAGCTAGCTCTTATTTATTGTTTATTTGGTTGTTATTCTTTTTTTCTTTACTTGATTACTCACTTGATGTTTGGATTGTTACTGACATTCGTATAGTTGATGTTCGCCAAGATGGTCTTTTTTCGCGCTCTATTGCCGAAGTTCGTCTTGATAAAATTCAAGATATTTCCAGTCAAGCCAATGGTTTTTTCCAGACTTTCTTAAAATATGGCAACGTTATTGTTCAAACTGCTAGCGAACGCAATGTTTTGATTTTTGAAGAAGTTGATAACCCAGAAAATATTCGTGATATTTTAGTAAAACTAGTTGATAAAGAGCACGTAGAACATGTTACTCATAATAAATGAAGTTAACCGATTTTGATTATTTTTTAGCGCCGGAGAGAATTGCTCAAGTACCGGCTAAACCGCGCGATAAGGCGCGGCTTTTAGTTGTGCCTAAAAAGGGCAATGCAGATTTCGCTAATAAATTTTTTTATAATATCATTGATTATTTAAAAGAAGGTGATTTGTTGGTTTTAAATGATTCAAAAGTTATTCCGGCGCGCTTAATTGGCAAAAAAGAAACTGGCTCGAAAGTAGAAATTCTTTTATTAAGTAAGTTAGTATCAAATACTAAGCAAGAAATTTGGGAAGCGATTGGTAAGGGGAAAAATCTTATAGCCGGTACGGCTGTTTCTTTTAGCGCTTCTTTTAAGGCTACGATTATTAGTTACGCTGATGGTTTAATTCGTTTAAGTTTTAATTGTCACGGTAGTGTTTTTGAAAAAAAATTAAATCATTATGGACAGATGCCATTGCCGCCTTACATTCATTCTTTAGGTAAAGTTTTAGACAAAGAAAATTATCAAACAGTTTATGCAGCTAAGACTAAGGGCGGCTCAGTTGCGGCGCCCACCGCCGGACTACATTTTACGCCGCGTTTACTTAAAGCCATCCGCGCTAAAGGAATTAAAATTGAAAAAGTTACTTTACATGTAGGCCTCGGGACTTTTCGTCCGATTAAAGTTAGTGATATAAAAAAGCATAAAATGCATTCAGAGTGGGCCAGTGTTAGTGCGGCGACAATGAAAACAATTTTAGAAACTAAAAAGAAAGGTGGTCGCGTTATTGCCGTGGGCACGACTAGCGTGCGTGTTCTAGAAACGGCAATTTTAAAACCAGGTGTTAAAATTTCTGGCTGGTCAGGACTGACTAATATTTTTATTTATCCGCCCTATAGGTTTAAGTTAGTTGATGGTTTAATAACTAATTTTCATCTACCTAAATCAACTTTACTTTTATTGGTTTCAGCCTTAGCTTCAAAAAAGAAAATTTTAGCAGCTTATAAAATTGCTATTAAAGAAAATTATCGTTTTTATAGTTACGGTGATGCAATGCTAATTTTATAGGTTTTTAGATTGACAATCGCCGATATTTATTGTAATGTTAAATAAATTACACTAAATACTGAATCAATGAACATTAGCGAATTAGCCCGTATTCTAAAAATTAATCCTCAAGAGCTTCGTGATAATCTTCCGAAGCTCGGTTTTGATATTGGCTATAAAGCTATTAAAATTGATAATTTTACGGCTAATAAGATTATTAGAAACTGGGGTTTATTATCAAAGCGAATTGTTAAAAGTGATGCTGGTTTAGATACAACTGAAGCAGTTATTAAACCGGCTGTTTCCCAGGCTAGTGTGCCAGCTTTTATTGCGGTTAAAGATTTTGCTGCTTTGCTTAAAATTTCTTTAAATAAATTATTAGGCGAATTAATGAAAAATAATATTTTCACATCGCTTAATGAAAAAATAGACTTTGAAACTGCCATGATTATTGGGGCTGACTTAGGCGTAGAAGTTACTTTATTAGAAGAAGACAAAGCGCAAACTGATAATGATCAATCAGCTCAAGATAAAATAAAAATTTCTTTATCACAATCAACCAAACCAGATAATATTGGTATTCGTCCACCAGTAGTTGTTATCATGGGGCACGTTGACCATGGTAAAACAAAATTATTAGATGCGATCCGTCATACTAATGTAGTTGATACAGAAGCTGGTGGTATTACGCAGCATATTGGTGCTTATCAAATTCATCATAATGAAAAAGCTATAACTTTTATTGATACTCCAGGTCATGAAGCTTTTACTGCTATGCGTAATCGCGGCGCCAAAGTTGCTGACATCGCAGTTCTTGTGGTAGCGGCTGATGACGGTGTTAAACCACAAACTGTGGAAGCTTATCGTATTATTGAAGCAGCTAAATTACCATTTATCGTCGCGATAAATAAAATTGATAAAACTGATGCTAATATTGATCGTGTTAAACAAGAATTATCTAGTCAGCTAAATGTTTTAGTAGAAGATTATGGTGGTAAAGTAATTTCTGTACCACTATCGGCTAAAGATGGCACGGGTGTTAATGATTTATTAGACATGATTTTGTTAGTAGCTGATATGACAGCTGATACTTTGAAGGCTGACCCAAATGTCCAAGCCGTGGGAACAATTATTGAATCACGACTTGATAAAGGTGAAGGTCCAATCGCGACAGTTTTAGTTCAAAACGGAACTTTGCATGTTAGTGATCCAATTTCTTTCAATGGTATTGCTTGTGGTAAAGTTCGTTCACTAAAAGATCATTTAGGTGTCGCGGTAGCTAAGGCTATCCCTGGTATGCCAGTTAAATTAAATGGTTTAAAATTTGTACCTGAAGTTGGTGATGTTTTAGAAGTCGGCGAAGGTGAAAAAGTTAAGCAACAAAAAAATCGCTCAGCCATGAGCCCAATTACTAGCGCAAATAATAATGAAAGTGAAGAAGCCTCTGGTCCAGTTATTAATTTAATTATTAAAAGCGATACACTTGGTTCAGGCGAAGCGATTGAAAACTCTGTTTCTAAAATGGATGCTCAGGGAGTTTTGGTAAAGATTGTGGCTAAAGGTTTAGGTAATATTACTGAAGGTGATGTTTTACGCGCTGAAACTAATCATGCTATTCTAATCGGCTTTAATGTTAGGTCAGCTCCACACGCTGAAGATTTAGCACGCGATAAAGGCGTTACAGTTTCTCTCTATCGTATTATTTATGATTTGGTTAATGATATAAAAGCTCGGATTCAAGAATTAGTAAAACCAGAAGTTGAACGTGTTAATTTGGGCAGGCTGAAAGTCGCCGCTATTTTTAGAACTGAAAATAAAATTCAAGTGCTTGGTGGTCGAGTCTTAGATGGTGTTATTAAAACTGGCACTAAGCTAGAAGTTAAACATGGCACAGAAATTGTTACGACTGGTAATTTAACTAGTTTACAAAGTGGCAAACAAGAAGTACAACAGGTTGAAACTAATCAAGAATGTGGTTTGCGCTTTGAAGGTGCACCTCTAATTAAAGAAGGCGACATTATCGAATGCTACGAAGAAAAACAGATTATTAAGAAAGTTGGATAAAATTGCCCACTATGTCCCGCGTTGATCAAATAAATAATCTCTTGCGAGAAGAAATAGCTTTGAACTTAAACCGTCATTTGATTATTGATGGTTGTTTAATAACCGTAACGGATGTTCAATGTACATCTGATCTAAATGAAGCCAAAATTTATGTATCAGTTTTGCCAGAAAAGTTTGCTGGTACGGCTTTGAAAAAATTAAGAAGTATTTCTGGTAGCTTGGCTCACGATTTAAGACACCGAATTAAATTTCATCATGTACCAACCTTTGTTTGGTTATTTGATGAGCGTCCATCTAACGCTACAGAGATTGATAACGTACTTAATGATTTACGATCATGAATTTAGTTAATGAAGAAACTAATAACTATAGCCTTGTCGCCGGCCAACTACGGTCGGCGCGTCGTGTTTTAGCTATAACTCACCTTAGCCCAGATGGTGACGCTTTGGGTTCACTTTGTTTTTTTAAAGAGCTGGTTGATAAGCTAGATAAAGAATGTTTAATGTATTGCGCTGGGCCACTACCAATGAATCTTGGTTTTTTAAATTGTTGGCAAAGTATTATAACTGATAAAACAAAATTAAATTTAGCTGATTTTGATTTAATTGTTAGTTTAGATTGTGCTACGCCCAGCCGAACTAATTTAGAAGCAGAAATATTTAATCGTCGCCAAGATCAAATATTTTTAGAAATTGATCATCACCCCTCTAATAGAAAATTATCTGATATCGAATTACGTGTGAGCGAAGCAGCGGCTACGACTGAAATATTATTTAAATTAGCTTCTTTCATGGAGCTAGAAGTTAGTCCAAGTATGGCGCAAGCGCTTTTAACCGGTATTGTGACTGATACTGGACATTTTATTTATGATTCGGCTACTAACGAAACAATTGCCGCGGCCGCTTCTATTATTACGCGCGGCGCTAGTTTATTAAAAATAGCTAATAGCACGACTAAGACTAAAACCTTAGGTGGCCTAAGAGTTTGGGGAATTGCTTTATCACGTTTAACTCATAATAAAAAATTAGGTTTGATATATACGGTTTTGACAGAGGCTGATTTTAAGGAACACAATGCTGATGAAAGTGTGATTGATGGTATTTCTGGGTTTTTATCAAGCCTTAATGAAGCCAGGATTGTTATGGTACTTTATGAAAGTAATGGTTTAATTAGAGGAAGTTTAAGGGCAATTGATAAAACAGTAGACGTAGCTCGCTTAGCCCGTGTTTTTGGCGGCGGTGGGCATGTTTTAGCCTCAGGCTTTACTATTAAAGGAACTTTAGCCTTTATTAATGGCTCTTGGCAGGTTGAGACAGCTAAATAATTGACCGTGGTTTTCTTACTAGTGTAAACTAAAAGTAGTGTTTATTAATCAACTATGGATTCTCCTACTATAAAACGTACCGAAGAAGCAACTGTTTTAACAGTTACGCCTGGTGCTAAGAAAATATTTCAAGCTATTTATCGTGCTCAGTCTAAGCCTAATGTTGCGACTGATGAAACGATTTCTAAACTTCGTGTCTCGGATGTTATTTCCAAGATGTCGTTTTTTTATGAAAAGATTCGTAACGCTGTTCACTATCAAGAAGAACATTTGTTACGTAAAGACGCGATTGATAGAATTTTAAAACGTCAATTGATTATTGAAAATCCAATTAAGTTTTCGCGTGTTGATAGTCATGAAGCCGCCAAACATCTTTTGATGGAATTAATTAGAGCTGGTTATTTGGCTAATAATAGTTTGCCAGAAACTAAGGTTGAAGAGATTGCCTTGATTATTGATAAGTATCTTAGCTTACGAAGTTTAGCAGCCAGTGGTGCGGTTGGTAATATTAATTTTTTTGGTAGTAACAAAAAACAAAAATCAGCCAAAGGTTTCGACGCTACTAATTGGTTGGTTGGTTTAGCAGCTGTGGAGATTGAAGAAAATATTGTACCAGATGAAGTTTCTAAAACAGTCATGAAGGTTATGTATGACATGTTAGAAAAAAAATTAGAGTTACCGATTTCCTTACCTTATGAAGCTGATTTACAGATTCAACTTTATTTAGCAATCCATCGTTCTTTTTTAAAGTTTGACGATGACATGCTAGCTCTTATTTTATTAAATTATTTTGAAGGCGATTGGCAAAAAGCGACACCAGCAATAATTGCTCGAGTTGCTAAAAATTTTAGTTCAATCCGCCAATTAATTGATGATCAGCTTAATCATCCTTTGGCACCACAGCTAAATAAAATTGTTTCAACTTACACGGTATATTTTAATATTTTAAAGGATGTTATATCCGAAGATCCGACTAAGGTTTATGATGAATTTTTTGATGACCCAAAAGTTTTTGCTCGCCGTATAAAAAGTACTTGTACCAAACGTTATACTAAAGCTAAGAAAAAATTGTGGCAGGCGGCTTGGCGTAGTATTATTTATATTCTTTTAACTAAGTCTATTTTCGCAGTTATTTTAGAAGTTCCAGCAGCACAATTTTTTGGTTCGGTTGTTAACCCTCTTATTTTATTAGTTAATGTTTCTTTCCCGGCTTTGATTTTGTTCTTCGCCGTGGCGGTGACTGGCTTACCGGGCGAAGATAATACTAAACGTATTTTAACCGGAATCGAAGATATTGTTTTTACTGAAAAACGCCATGATGACAAAATAATGATTCGTAAACCGATTGCTCGTCGTCCAGTTACGAATGTTATTTTTGCTATTCTCTACGCGATTACCTTCTTTATTTCTTTCGGAATTATAATTTGGTTTTTGGAAAAAATATCATTTAGCTGGGTTAGTATAACTATTTTCCTTTTCTTCTTAACTTTTGTTAGCTTCTTTACTATCCGTGTTCGTCGCGGCGCTAAAGAATGGATTGTGGTTGAGCAACGTGATACTTTTTTCCGCTTTTTGCTTGATTTCTTTTCAACACCAATCATTGCGACTGGTAAATGGTTAAGCGGAAAGTTCTCTCAAATTAATATCTTTGTTTTTGTGCTCGATTTTATTATTGAAGCACCGTTTAAAATATTAGTTGATATTGCTGAGGAGTGGACCAAATACGTTCGTGAACGTAAAGATAGAATTTAAAAAATATGGCTTGGTTTGATATTGTTGTCATTGTTATTTTAGCTGGCTTTGCTTGGTACGGTTTCTTTTTTGGTTTTATTCAGGTGTTGGGTAACTTAGCCAGTCTGATTGTAGGAGCTTACCTCGCTTCACGTTTTTATATTCCTATTTTTAATTGGTTAGATCGTTTTATTCCTGGTAGTCCAACAACCGGGAAAATTATTGTTTTTATTATTTGTTTTGGAATTATTAGCCGTCTAGTTAATTGGGCGTTTATTTTATTAGAACAAGCCTTTAATGTTATTTCAATAATTCCTTTTTTAAAAACTGCCAATCGTATTGTAGGTTTAGTCTTTGGTCTGGCTGAAGGAATTTTCCTGCTTGGTGTAATTGCTTATTTATTTGATCGTCATTTATCAAGCATTTCTTTTCTTAGCCGTTGGCTAGAAACTTCAAGTTTAGCGCCGAAGTTAATAGCTATTTCTAAAATTATTGCGCCTTTTATTCCTAAGTTGATTAGTCGCTTACAATCATTATTTTAAACCATGGAATTTTTTGATTCTCACAGTCATATTAATGACCCAGTTTTTGCTGATGATGTTGATACGGTCATAAAACGAAGCTTGGCAGATAATACTTCCATGATTATTGTTGGTACAGATTATAAATCTTCCAAAAAGGCAATTGAAATTGCTAATCGTTATCAATCTAGTGTTTACGCCGCGGTCGGCCTTCATCCAACTGAACTTTTTTCTTACGTGGAAGATGAAACCGGTAAAGCTAACACGGTGGTAGCAGAAAAATTTTCTTATGATATGTATGCCATGTTAACTAAGTTTCCTAAAACTTTAGGAATTGGTGAAATTGGTTTAGATTATGCTTGGCGTGAATTAGATTCTGATATCGAATTTAAAAAGAAAACTCAAAAAGATGTTTTTTGTAAACAATTAGAAATTTCTCGACGTTTTGATTTGCCAGCTCTAATTCATTGTCGTCAGGCACACGATGATTTATTACCGTTGTTAACTGATTTTAAAAAAGAATATAAGACATTAATGCCAAAAGATCGCCCCTGGGGAGTCATTCATTGTTTCTCTGGCGATGAAAATTTAGCTTGGCAATATTTTAATTTAGGTTTAGTTATTTCTTTCAATGGTCTAATTACTTTTAGCCAACGCTGGGATGATTTAATTCGTAAGGTGCCAGAAGATAAATTAATGATCGAAACTGATGCACCCTTAATGACACCAGAGCCTTATCGTGGTAAACGTAATGAACCAGTTTTAGTAAAATATGTAGCACAGCGCATGGCCGAGATTCGCGGCGTTGATGTGGATTATATCTCAAACATGACGACAGCTAATGCTAAGAGATTGTTCAAAATTCGCTAATCTAACCAACCCTATCCTGAGTCTGCTTTTCACCTAAGCACCATTGTGTTTAGCTTTTTATTAATCAAAACATTTTATCTATAACGCTGCCGCGGGGCTTACTTTTGTAACCAAAAGTAACAAAAGTTTTGGGGGCCTTTATTCGCTATTATCATTGTTTAACTTTTATATTACTAATCACGGCGCTCAACTCGGCCCCCAAACCCCTTGACTCTTTTAATACTGAAATAGTTTTTAGTCTGTATAACTTATTCATACTAGTGTTTACGTGAATACAAGACACCCCTCTCCATCAAAGATGGAGAGGGGAAAGGGGTGAGGTCGGAGTAAAAATTGGATACCAAAAAAGCAGAACCTAGATCCTGCTCCTTCTGAAAAATATTACATTTTCAGATACGATGTTCAATCGAGCCTTTTTTGAATTCAAACTCAGACTGAGTCTCAAAATTTATATCTATATCATCTATAATTTTGTTATAGAGAGATATTAACTCTGGATTGGATTCTATATCTTCCGCAGAGTTGTTTTTTAATGCTTTTTCCCAATCATCTTTATTTTTGTAAGAGTATTCTGGGATAGAAGACAAATCTTTATTTATTTTGGCTTCTAATATATCTATTCCGTTGTTAATAAGAAAGTAATTTTCGGAAATCTTTATAATTTTAACTTCCATTTTTGTCTTTCCTTTCTATCCTATCGTTAGGATATTTTAATTTTGTATTTATATTATATCATATAATATAAATATTGTCAATATGTATAAAAATATAGCATAAATTAGATAAAATAGTGGATAACTAAGGGCTTTTAGCCTTGACCTAGATGAAAAAATGCCATATAATCCCTAGCGGGAGTCATTTTGGGCTTCTATTGAAAACCAAGGACATTTTCCGCCCTTGTTTTTATTTTTCACATGAACAATTTAGATAAAAAAGCGCCGATTATTGAAAAATCCAGTCAGTCAGCTGGTAAAATTTGGTGGCAGGAACCATTGAATATTTTTAGTCGTTTATCAGGTTGGGTTATTTTACCGCTAATTGTTGGTATGTTGCTTGGTCGCTGGCTTGATCGTCGTTATAGCTCCGAGCCAAAATGGTTTTTAATTGTCATTGGTATAGCTTTTATTATTTCAACAATCGGTCTTGTGATTCAGGCTAAAAGTGAGTTTAAGAAAATTTCATCTAAGTAATTATGTCAGAAAGTGCTAATTCAGAAAATCAAACAGAGCTAGTAACCGAGCACACACTCTATGCCGAACCTATTTTTGAGCTTGGTGGCTTTACGGTAACTAACTCTTTGTTTACCTCTTGGATTGCCTTATTTGTTATTATAGTAATTGGTGTAAGTTTTAAGTTAAGTGTTAAAACTATCCCTGGTAAATTACAGAATATAATGGAGATGGTGGTTGATAAGTTTTTAGAATTATTTGATTCCGTTACTAATTCAAGAGAAAAATCTGTTTTTCTAGCGCCCTTTGTCATGAGTTTTTTCTTTTTGATTTTGATTAATAACTGGATGGGTATAATGCCTGGCGTTGGTGCTTTTGGAAAAATTGTTTCAGAACATGGCGAAAATGTTTTTGTTCCCTTTTTACGCGGCGGGACAGCTGATTTAAATACAACCTTAGCTTTAGCTAGTTTAGCCGTGGTTGCTAGCCATATTTTTGGAGTAGTGGCGGTTGGTGCTTGGACTTATCTTAATAAGTTTATTAATATAAAAGCCTTTTTAGAGATTCCTAAAAAAGTTTTAAAAGATCCAACTGTTTTATTGGTTAACCCGATTAAGGCTTTTGTTGGCTTGGTTGAAATAATTGGTGAATTAGCTAAAGTAGCTAGTCTTTCCTTCCGTTTGTTTGGTAATATTTTTGCTGGTGAAGTTTTGCTGGCATCTATGTCAGCGATTATGGCTTTTGCGATTCCGATTCCATTCCTATTTTTAGAAATAATTGTTGGTTTGATTCAAGCGCTTATTTTTGCTATGTTGGTTTTGATATATGTGTCCATCAGCACAACTGCTGAAGAGCATTAATCTCTAAATCAATTAATTAAATATTATTAAATATAAAATAATATGGAGAATGTAATGTTTGCTAAAGCCATTGCTATCGCCTTGGGTTCAATCGCCCCCGCCTTGGGAATTGGTTATATTGGTGCCAAAGCTATGGAATCAATTGGCCGTAATCCAGAAGCCGCTGGTAAGATTTTAGTACCAATGCTTTTAGCCTGTGCTTTCGCTGAAGCTATTGCTATTTACGCTTTAGTTATTGCTTTCAGTATCAAGTAGTCTCTTGATTGCCTGCTTCGACTTATCGAGGCAGATATTAGCGGATTATTAAAATTAACTCTATGGATTCTCTTATCTCAGCTTTTCATTTAGATATAAAGTTGTTAGTTGCTCAGTTAGTTAACTTTGCAATTGTCTTTTTAGTTTTATATTTCTTTGTTTTTAAGCCTTTGTTTAAAACAACCGGTGCTCGTTCAGCGACTATTGCTAAGAGTTTAAAAGAAGCTAAAGAAATTGAAGAACGCTTAGCCCTTACTAAAGAAGAGCAAAAAAAGATGGTTAAGGAAGCTAAAATTGAGTCTTCTAAAATAGTTGAAGAAGCAGCCCGTAAAGCAGAGGTTAAGAAAAATGAATTAATTGAGAAAGCTAAAGAAGAAATTGGTGTTTTGATTAATCGTGAGAAAGAACGCATGCAAACTGAAAAGGCAGCTACCTTAAGAGAGATTAGACAAGAAGTTGGAGAATTAATTGCTGCTAGTTGGCAAAAAATTCTTAAAGAAAAAATGGACAAACCAACTGATGAAAAAATTATTTCTAAAATAGTTGGTCACCTAAAATAATATGAAAGCTTCTATTCACTCTTACGCTAAGGCTATTTTCGAAGCCACTCAAGATAAACCAAAAGCTGAAATGATTTCTTTGGTTGATGGTTTATTGGCTGAGATGTCTTTGAAAAATATTTTATCACAAATGCCGGGGCTAATTGCTGAATTAGAAAAATTAGATGATGTTAAGAAAAAGATTATTCGCGCGGAAATAAAAACTGCTCGTCAGCTTACAAAAAAATCAATGGATGAAATAGTTAACTTTATTTGTAAGCGGACCGGTGCCGAGCAAGTTATTTTTACTGAAGTGGTTGATTCTAGTATTGGTGGAGGTTTCATTGTTTATTTCAAAGATACAATAATTGACGCTAGCTATCAGGGAATTGTTAATGAGCTAGCTACTGTTATTGGTCGTTAATTTTTTATTAAAAGATTATGTCAAACACTAAAGATTTCATTGTTGAGCAGATAAAAGAACGCATCGGTGCTTTCGAGCCAAAGGTCAAAGAAAAAAATATTGGTCATGTTCTTAAAGTCAGCGACGGCATTGCCGTGGTGTCTGGCTTAGGCAATGTTAGAATGTCAGAAATGATTGAATTTAAAACTAAGAATGGTCCAGTTCGCGGCGTCGCCCTTAACTTAGAAGAAGACACGGTTGGTTCTATTATTCTCGGTAACTATGAAGCAATTGTTGAAGGCGCTGAAGTAACCGCCACTGGTCGTATTTTAGAAGTTCCGGTTGGCGAAAATTTAATTGGTCGCGTGGTTAATCCTTTGGGTGAAGCGATTGATGGTAAAGGTGATTTACTAGCTGAAGTTTTTTATCCAATTGAAAAAATTGCTCCGGGCGTTATTACTCGTCAGTCAGTTACTAAACCATTGCAAACCGGTATTAAAGCGATCGACTCAATGATCCCAATTGGTCGTGGTCAGAGAGAATTAATTATTGGTGACCGTCAGCTTGGTAAAACCGCTATCGCGATTGATACAATCATTAACCAAAAAGGTAAAGATGTTATTTGTGTTTACGTTGCCATTGGTCAAAAAGAATCAAAGGTGGCTTCAATTCTAACCAGATTACAGGATGCTGGTGCTATGGATTATACAATTGTTGTTTTGGCTGGAGCTTCAGCGCCTGCACCACAACTTTATATTGCACCTTACGCTGGTTGTGCGATGGCCGAATATTTTCTTGATAAAGGCAAAGACGTTTTAGTGGTTTATGATGATTTATCAAAGCACGCTGTATCTTATCGTGAAATTGCTTTGCTACTTCGTCGTCCACCAGGGCGCGAAGCTTATCCGGGTGACGTTTTTTATCTTCACTCTCGTTTATTAGAAAGATCATGTCGACTTAATGCTGATTTCGGCGGTGGTTCAATTACAGCTTTACCTATTATTGAGACTCAGGCGGGCGACGTCGCAGCTTATATTCCAACTAACGTTATTTCCATTACTGACGGACAAATTTATTTAGAACCAGATTTATTCTATCAAGGTAATCGTCCGGCCATTAACGCTGGTTTGTCAGTTTCTCGTGTTGGAAACGCTGCTCAGATTAAGGCTATGAAAAAAGTTGCTGGTAAAATTCGTTTGGAAGCAGCTCAATATCGTGAGTTGGCTGCTTTTGCTCAATTCGGTTCTGACTTAGATGAAGATACTAAGAAAAAATTAGAACGCGGTAAAAGATTATATGAAGTCTTTAAGCAAGGTCAGTATGCTCCAGTCCCAGTGGCTGAGCAGGTAGCTATTTTCTGGTCTTTGACTAATGGTTTTATGGATGATGTACCGGTTGATAAGATTGAAACTTTTGAACTTGAATTAAGACAGTTTTTAAATTCTAGTGCTCCTGAGTCTTTAGAAAAAATTTCTAAGAGTGGTGAATTAACTGAAGAGGTTGAGAAAGAATTAACTGAGGCAGTTAATGATTTTAAAGTTGGTTTAAGTTATTTAATTGTTGAAGAGGAATAAATTAAAAAATATAAAATTGAAGAATGGCCAATACTAAGGACATACAACGACGCATAAAATCAGTCGCTAATACAAAAAAAATTACTCGCGCCATGGAAATGGTAGCGGCTGCTAAGATGCGCAAGGCTGTTGAAGGAACTTTAGCCACTAGAACTTATGCTAACTTAAGTTGGGAAACCTTACTTAACTTAACTCAAGGTGCGGCTCATGTTGCCACTCATCCTTTATTAGTTGACCGCAAAGAAATAAAACGTCAAGCGGTTGTAGTTATAACCTCTAATCGTGGTTTGTGTGGCGGTTTTAACGCTTCAATTATTTCAGCTGTGCGTCAAATTGCGGCTGATAAAAATATTATTACTGATATTGTTTTGGTTGGTAAAAAAGGAGAATCTTTAGGTGATGTTTATGAAATAGTAGCTCAGTTTCCTTATCCAGAAACTGGTTTGAACGCCTCTAACGTTCTACCAATTATTAGTTTTGTGAGTAATGGTTTTTTGGCTGGTCAGTATGATCGTGTTTTTGTAGCTTATACAGATTTTATTAATGCGGTTAAACAAATGCCTCGTGTTCGTCAGCTTTTGCCGGTTGTCACTGAATCAGCTGATAAAAATTTAGGCTTATTAGAAAGTGATGATTCAATTGGTCTTAGTAAAGAAATGGTGAAAGAAAAATCAGCTAAACATAGTCATCGCGCTGGTTTTAGTTTTGAATATGTTTTTGAACCAGCCCCAGAAGTTGTTTTAGAAGCGGTTGTGCCACGTTTATTAGAGGTTCAACTTTATCAAGCTTTATTAGAATCAGTTGCCTCAGAACATAGTGCTCGTATGTCAGCTATGCATCAAGCCACTCAAGCGGCTTCAGATTTAGGAACGGAATTAACTTTATTTTATAACAAGGCCAGGCAGGCTGCTATTACCGGCGAAATTGCTGAAATTACAGCTGGCGTTGCCGCTTTAGAATAATAATTTTTATATGACAACACATAAACAACAACAAGGGTCTGTTAAACAAGTTATCGGCGTCGTGGTGGACGTTGAATTTAGTGCTGGTGTACCAGAACTAAACTATGCTTTAACAGTAAAAAATAATGATGAACTTTTAACTTTAGAAGTTGCTCAGCATTTAGGCAATAATATTGTTAGAACTGTAGCCATGGGAACAACCGATGGTTTAAAACGTGGTGATTTGGTAACTGATACCGGAGCACCAATCAGCGTACCGGTGGGAGTAAAAACTTTAGGTAGAATTTTTAATGTTTTAGGTGAAGTGATTGATGGTGGCGAAGAAGTTGTGACTGAAAAAAAGTATCCAATTCACCGTGACGCTCCAGCTTTTGTTGATCAATCAACTAAGGTTGAAATTTTAGAAACCGGTATTAAAGTTATCGATTTAATCTGTCCAATTCTTAAGGGTGGTAAGGTTGGTTTATTCGGTGGCGCTGGTGTTGGTAAGACTGTTGTTATTCAAGAGTTAATTAACAATATTGCTAAAGCGCACGGTGGTGTATCAGTCTTTGCTGGTGTTGGAGAAAGAACTCGTGAAGGTAACGATTTGTATCATGAAATGAAAGACGCCAAAGTTATCGACAAACTAGCCATGGTGTTTGGACAAATGAACGAACCACCTGGGTCTCGTGCTCGCGTCGCCTTAACTGGTTTATGTATGGCTGAATATTTCCGTGATGAACAAAAGCAAGATGTTCTATTATTTATTGATAATATTTTTCGTTTCACTCAAGCCGGTGCCGAAGTTTCTGCTTTGCTCGGACGTTTGCCATCAGCTGTTGGTTACCAGCCAACGCTCGCGACTGAAATGGGTAAATTACAAGAAAGAATTACTTCAACTAAAAATGGTTCAATTACTTCAATTCAAGCAGTTTATGTTCCGGCCGACGACTTAACTGACCCAGCACCTGCTACAACTTTTGCTCACCTTGATTCAACGGTTGTGCTATCCCGTGCCTTAACTGAATTAGGTATTTATCCAGCGGTTGATCCATTGGATTCTTCTTCAACTATTTTAGATCCAAAGATTGTTGGTGATGAACATTATCGTGTGGCTCGCGGCGTCCAAAGAATTTTGCAACGCTACAAAGATTTACAGGATATTATTGCCATTCTTGGTATGGAAGAATTATCACCAGAGGACAAATTAATTGTGGCGCGAGCTCGTAAGATTCAACGTTTCTTGTCACAGCCATTTTCTGTTGCTGAAACTTTCACTGGTCGTCCTGGTAAATATGTTTCTCTTGCTGAAACAGTTCGTGGTTTTGCTGAAATTTTAGATGGTCAACATGATGATAAGACTGAAGGTGAATTCTATATGAAAGGAATTGTTGACGAAGTTGGTTTAGATAAATAAAAACTATGCCTGATAATTCAAGTCAATTTAGATTTGAAATCGCCTCTCCAGAAAGAGTGGTACTTAAGGCTGAGGCAACTCAAGTTTCTATACCAACAGTTGATGGAGAAATTACAATTTTACCCTTACACATTCCTTTGGTGGCTTTATTAAAACCAGGAATTATTGAAGTAGTTTTAGCCAATGGTGGCCGCGATATTATGGCAGTTTCCGGTGGTTTAGTAGAAGTTTTAGCTAATAAAGTAGTAGTGTTAGCTGATTCAGCTGAACGAGCCGAAGAGCTTAATGAAGCCGCTATTGAAAAGGCTAGAGCACGAGCCGAGACTCTCAAGGAACAACTTAGTCATCAGGATAGTGTTGAATTTGCTCGTTTGAGTTCTGTTATTGAACATGAGTTAGCCAAAACTCATGCTGTTAAGCGCTGGAAGAAAATAAAAAGTTTAGATAAATAAAAATATCGTATGTCACATCCAGAAGAATTAAATCACGAAACAGCTCATGTTAATAATCTTTGGGAAGAATCAAGAAATTCTTCGGTTGTTAAAGCTCTTAAAAATGGTATTAGTTTGCAAGAGATTATTGATAAACAAGAAATAAAAAAACCCTTAGAAAAACCAGAACGTATGGTATGCTCTGACGGTCGTTGTTTGCATAATGGAGAAACTTTTTGTATGGCTGGTTCAGGTATTTTATTAGACGGTGAAGAGTTTAAACAGCTAATTAAAGATCATGGTAATATAAAATGTCTTACTAGTCATGATGGCTGCGGAGCCGCTAAGATAGCTTTTGAAAGTTATAAAGAAAAAAAATTATTACCCGAAAATATTACTACGGCTGATGAATTTGCTAAATGGTGGACTAAGTCTAAGGCTGAAGAATATGGTTTAGATTATCAGCACATTTCAGCCAGTGAGTTTAATGATTCTAATCATCATGAAGCTGGTTTAATGGTTGATTCAACCGGCATGTTTAATTCAGAATTAGTTGACGGTTTGCCAAATGTGTTTGTTTCTCAGAGCGCTAATTGTACAAAAGATAGTTATGTTAGAGATGAAATAAACATTTTGACATCAATTGCTTTTAGTGACCACGGTTTTGGACAACGTATAACCAAAGAAGATCCGTTTTATATTTTTATTTGTGCTAAAAATCAAACTGATAAGATACGCTTAACTAATATTGCTCAAGAAGCTATTAGTAGCTATGGTGATAAAGTGGTTATTGAAGCCTTTGTTTCTCCTTATTAGTTTTAAGTTGACTTTAGGGACGAGTATGTTATTCTATAATAAATTCGTTTCTATTTTGTTCTTAAGGTCGTGTCTAGGAGGTGAATCGCTTAATTACCCTCCTAATTAAGTGGTTCTTAGTAGGCTTATGTCTGACTCTTAGACATAATTTTAAGAACAAATTAACCCGCTTGAGGCGGGTTTTTATTTTCTGTGATTTTGCTATAATAAAGGTGGAACTATTAATTAACCTATGACAACAGTCTCGTGTCCGGTGTGCAATAGCGACATTATCATTGGTGATGAAGCTTATGAACATGATCTTCTTACCTGTGTTAATTGTGGCACTGATTTAGAGATAGCTTCTTTATCACCTTTTAAGCTTGTAGCTTTGGGCGATGAAGAGGAAAATCTCGCTGAGTAGCTAGTAAATAAAAACACCCCGTTATTTAGCAGGGTATTTTTATTTTTTTTTATTTTATTGCTTGGTTAAATTGTTTACCGCGATCTTTATAATTTTTAAACATACCAAAGCTAGCTGTCGCTGGAGAAAGAAGAATAATATCACCTTTGAGTGATTTTTTTTGTGCCTTTTTGACGGCATCGTTCATGCTAGTCGCAATTGAAATGTTACTCGTTTTGAAACCAGCTTTAACAACTTCTTTTTTAAGGCGAGCCGTGGCTTGTCCTTTAAATAAAACTAAATATTTAACTTGCTTAACAATATCACGAGCTAATTTAGAAAAGTCAGATTTTTTTTCAGCCCCACTGGCTAATAATATAATTGGTTTAGAGAAAGCCTTTAGGGCAGTTTGTGTAGCTTCTGGAGTTGTGGCAAAGCTGTCATTATAATATTCAATACCGTTTTTGTCTCCAACTTTTTCTATTCTATATTCTAAGCCTTTAAATTGTTTAACTGCTTTAGCAATAACGGAGTCGGGAATTTTAATAGCTTTAGCAACTAAAATTGCAGCGGCAATGTTCTCCTTATTATGTTCACCCGGCAAACTAGACTTTAAATTAGAGTAAGTGAAATATTTAATCTTTGTTTTTTGATCTTTGATCTTTGATCTTAATTTATCATTAACTACCAATAGCTTAGTCGCTTTAGTAATATTTAATTTTGATTGCCAATAATCATTTAATGAATGGTGGTGGTTAGGGTTGTTTGGATCAGCGGGTGATAAATGTTCAGGGGAGAAATTAGTAAAGACCGCGATTTTAGGGCCGGTTGTGACTTCTTGTAATTGGAAACTCGATAGTTCTAAAACTATCCAATCGCTCTGCTTTATTTGATTAATAAAAGAAAATGGAGCGACGCCAATATTTCCACCTAGCCAAGCTTTTCCCCTCGCGGTTTTAATAATATTATAAATTAAGCTAGAAGTTGTGCCTTTGCCTTTAGTGCCAGTGACACCAATAATATTTTTTGTTGGACAAAAATCAATAAATAATTGCATTGGTCCAGTCAATTTTTTGCCTAGCTTTTTTCTATGTTCCGGTTTTATAAAAACACCAGGGGAGCGGACGATTAAAGAATAACTTTTTAGATCCGGTAGTTTTTTATTTAGAATCCAGTTAATGTTTTTATCTTTAACTAAAAATTTATAACGTTCACCTAATTTTTCAGCCGCTAAAGTATCCCAAATAGTTATGGTGTTCGTTAAACCTTGTTCTCTTAGCCATAAAGTTAAGAAAAAATTTTCAGCTCCTAAACCAAGCAAAATAATTTTTTGTTTTTTTAAATCTTTTAATTTCATAATTTTGTTTCTTCCATGTTTTGCCAGTTTTTACCATGTTTAATATCAACTAAAACCGGTACATCAAGCTTTAATACGTTCTCCATTATTTTTTTCAGTTCCGGAGCTGCGCTTTTGATTATACTTGGATCAATTTCAAATAATAATTCGTCGTGAACTTGAAGTAATAATTTTATTTTGCCCTGATATTTAGTTTGTAAAAACTTATGAACTTCAATCATAGCTAACTTTATCATATCGGCGGCTGTACCTTGGATCGGTGTATTGATGGCCATTCTTTCGGCACCACGTCTTATCATAACTGCATTAGAATTAATGTCAGCCAAGAATCTTTTACGACCAAACAAAGTTTCAACATAACCATTTTTCTGTGCTTCGGCGATGGTATGATCAATATATTTTTTTATACCAGAGTAAGCGGCAAAATAGCGATCAATAAAATCGCGCGCCTCTTCATAAGAAATTTCAGCGGTTTGTGATAAACCGTGTGGACCTTGGCCGTATAAAATACCAAAGTTAACTGCTTTAGCAGCGCGGCGCATGTCTTTGGTTACTTGTTTAAGTTCTACTTGGTTGATCGCCGCAGCGGTGGCTGTATGAATATCCTCTTTGTCTTTAAAAGCTTTAATTAAACCAGGATCTTGTGATAGATGAGCTGCTAAACGTAATTCAATTTGTGAATAATCAAAACTAATTAATTCCCAGCCGCTTCTGGCTACAAAAGCATGACGAATACTGCGGCCCAGCTCAGTTTTTACTGGAATGTTCTGTAAATTAGGCTCAGTAGACGATAAACGGCCCGTAGCAGCGATTGTTTGGTTAAAAGTAGTATGAAGGCGCTTGGTCAAAGGGTTGACCAATAAAGGCAAGTTTTTAATGTATGTCGAAGATAATTTGGCCAATTCTCTATACTCCATTATTTGCTCAATAATTGGGTGCTGTTTTTTTAATTTAATTAGCTCATCAATCCCAGTAGAAATTCCAGTTTTAGTTTTGCCCACGCCAGCGGTTGATAATTTTAATTTAGTAAATAAAATTTCTTGCATTTGCTTAGGTGAAGCAATATTAAAAGTTGTACCGGCTAATTTATAAATCTTTTTTTCTAGCATTTCAATATCAGCATCGACTTTCTTCTCTAAATTTTTAAGAAAGGTAATATCTAATTCAATACCAGTTAACTCCATGTCAATCAAACACTCAACCAGAGGCATCTCAATAGTAGAGAATACTTTAGTTAGTTTTTCTTGTTTTAAGTCTGGTTCTAAAATTTTAGCTAAACGGTTAGTACAATCAGCGTCTTCGCAAGCATAAATACCTAGGCGCTTAAGATCAACCGTACCATAAGTTTGTTTATTTTTTCCGGTACCTAATAAGTCATCTTTAGAAATTTTCTCAAAATTTAATTTTTCTAAACTAACCGCGTCTAAACTATATTGACGATTGCCTGGGTTTAAAACATAGGCAGCGATCATGGTGTCAAAATAAAGACCGGCCGGACGGATGCCGAAGTGGCATAAAAATTCAATATCAAATTTAGCATTATGACCAATTTTTTTAATTGCCTCATCTTCTAAGATTGGTTTGAGTTGAGCTAGCCAAGGATGATTAGTGGTTTTTTCTTGTTCGTTCCAGGAAAATAGATTTTTAGTTTTCTTAATATTTAATGGCTCTTGGTTAATGACTATAAAGTAAGCCTCACCAGCTGTCCAAGCAAAACTTAGCCCAACTAAACGGTCGTTGGTGCTGTCTAGGCCACTGGTTTCAATATCAAAAGCAAACTTTTTTTGTAGTTTTAATTTTTTTAGAAAAGTTTTAAATTTTTTCTCATCCTCAATAATTTCATAATTAAATATTTTTTTGTCACGTTCAAATTTATCTTCGGATCGAGTGACGTTTTGCTCAGGGGAAGAATTATTAGTTTTTAATTGTAGTAAACGGGGGATTAAGGTTTTAAATTCTAGTTCGCGGAAAAAATTAACGGCTTTTTCTAAATCAAAATTACCAAAATTAAGATCAGCCTCATCAAATTCTAGCGGCACATCTTGTTTAATAGTTGCTAAGTCATAGCTCATTAAAGCATCTTTCTTGTGTTCAATTAATAATTCTTTAATACGTGGTCTAATCCACGGATCGTTGATATTTTTATAAAGATTAGTAACAGTTTTAAATTTTTGTAGCAGTTCGATAGCGGTTTTTTCACCGATACCGCGTACTCCAGGAATATTATCGCTGGGGTCGCCGCGTAAAGCTTTATAATCAATCATTTGATCAACGCCTAAGCCAAATCTTTCTTCAACTGCTTTATCATCATAAATAAAGCTGTCAGTTAAGCCATGGCTCATGGTGTAAATTTTTGTGTCTTTATTAATTAATTGCAAAGTATCTAGGTCACCGGTGACAATTATTTTTTCAGCATCTTTTATTCTTTTAGCTAGGGTGCCAATTAAATCATCGGCTTCAAAACCAGCCACTTCAAAAATAGGAATAGCTAAAATAGTCGCCAATTCTTTAACGCGTGGAATTTGCTCGTATAATTCATCGGCGGCTTTAACACGCGTGGCCTTATATTCTTTATAAGATTCGTGTCTAAAAGTTGGGCCTTTTTTATCCATGGTTAAAGCAACCAAATCAGGTTTAAGCTCTTTAATGGCTTTTAATAAAAAAGACGTAAAGCCATAAACAGCATTTACTATCTCGCCTTTAGTCGTCACCATGCTCGTTGGTAAGGCATGAAAGCTCCTATGAATTAGGGCGTGTCCATCAATAATTAGTAGTTTTTTCTTCTTTTTTGTAGTCATAGATATAGATATTATAGCATATCTAACGCTGCCGCTAGGGCTTACTTTTGTAACCAAAAGTAACAAAAGTTTTGGGGGCTTCAATTCGCTATTATCTTTGTTCACCTTTAATAGCGCCAATCACGGCGCTCAATTCAGCCCCCAAACCCCATGACTCGTTAAATACCCTAATAGCTATTAGCCCATGTAATATTGGACATTGAAAATAATATGACAAAATATTAACGTGAAAATTAGTTTCCCATCCCTATTTGCTTGCAAATGGGGATGGGCTAGGGGTGGGGTTGGATACGAAAAAACCCCTTATTACAGGGGTTTTTAAGCTTAATTTTGTTATTTTTTATTGCGAGCAGCAATCATGATCATATAAAGACCACTTAAGCCAACTAAAGCATACACAATGCGTGTTAGAGGGCTCATTTTGCCCAAGAGAAAGGAGGCTAAGTCAAAGTTGAATATACCAACCAAGCCCCAATTTAAGGCACCTATAGCGACTAAGATAAAGGCGATTGTGCCTAGAGGAGTCATCTTCATAAGGTTTTAGATAAGTTAATTAATGGTTTAATTATATCATTTTTTTTGTCTATAAAAAAGCTGGCGCAAAATTAAACCCGGGCTTTTCAGTCCGGGCTATTTTGCCTTAGAAAATGAATTTATTTTCCAGTAACTTTGATCTTCTTTTCATTAGAAGTTTGCCGAGGTTATTTTCTCCTACACCATTACAGACACCGAAGAAAGTATCTCCCCAATCATTGCCTTCGATAAGTTCTGTGTCGCCAGTTGCCAATAGTATTTCTACTAAATCAGGGTTAGCTTCAGAGAATTTAACAGCAATGATTTCTTCCATGATTTTTAACTGTAACCCGGTGTCCCAGTCAGGGCGTAGCAAACTTTTGTCTCTTAGCTCCTGACCCTTAGCTTTGGCTTTACCCGGGCTTGGTTGATTTTTTATTTCTTCCCGTAATACTGGGTCTAAAGTTTTGTATGCTTGATAGGCATGCTCACTAGTAAGAAATTCCTCACCATTATAGATAATTTTTCTTCTGAAAAAATTGCTAAAAGCAAAGTATTCATCACGAAAGCTATTAATTATTTTTTGCTTTTCCAAATTACTCCTTCTTTTAAATGTTCTTATTATTTATTTTTTTCAAATTTTTTGAGCTCTTCTATTTTATTTTCTATCTCTTTTGTTAGAGATTCAAGTTTAATCGTTTTGAGAGCCAATTTTACAATTTTTTCTTCTGATTTGTCAATTGTGGCGATCTTACCTGCTAATTCTTTAACTTGAGCTTGATTCTTATTGGCTGCCTGAGCAAGCATCGGCTCTTCAATCAAAATATTAAATATTTGTTCGCCAGACATGTTATCTTTAATTTTTTTAGTCACCCTACTAAATAGTGTTGTCACTTGTTCTTTTCGTGCCTCTGTTTCATTTTTAAATATTTGTTCAACCTCATTGATATCGTCTAGACTTAGACTTCCGTTAGCTATAAATTTTAATAAATCTTTTTGATCATATTTACGATTACTGTGTAATTTAAAATAAGCTACTTTAGCCGGATGAGATAAGTTTATTTTTTGGCCTTGAAAGTCTATTGTTTGTGGTTCAAACCATTTTTTAGGTAATTTTACTCCGACCCAGCCGATAGGGTTTCCGGCTTTATCTCTTTTTATGATATGTGTGTCAATAAAAGTTAATTTTTCGTCGCCGCGTATTTTACCGTCTTTATCAATCGCGGCAATCATTAAATATTTTCCATCGTCCGAGATATTATTTGCGCCAACTCGCTCTAATATATTTTTTCCATCTTCGCCAGTATGTGAAACAAATAAACCGTAGCCATTTTTTGCTAATTGGGCTTCGGTTTTCTCTAATTCATTTTCTTCAATTGAAATATCGACATCTTTATGTACCCCCATGTATTCTCCCTTTGGGTTAGCTAAAGAAATATTTAAAGCACCATCAAGGTGCCAGTTTATATCAGAATTTTTAAAAACTTTGCCTAAAGAAATAAGGTTAGCGTCCATCTGTGCTTTTTCTTCCTCGGTAGGATTGCGGCGTTCATCATCTTGGTCCATGTTTTCAATAAAGTCATCAAAGGGATCAAGCTTTTGCCAATGATATTTTTCTCTATTTTGAGAAGCTTCTTTTTGCTCTGAAGTCATTAATTCCTCGGCTTGTTTAAGCTCTTCTGCTTTTGGAATATAATTTTCTTTCATATTAAAATTTAGAGTTGAAACGAAGTGGTGGACCCTACCGGGCTCGAACCGGTCACCCCCGCGTTGCAAACGCGGTGCTCTACCAAATGAGCTAAGGGCCCAATAACAATTTCAAATTAATTTGAAATATTTGATGCTTAAAGATTCTAAACTATAACCATGTTATTGTCTAGTGCGGCTATTAATCCATTTGTTTTAGATCTTCTAATGTTTTATTCATTTCACTTAATAGATAAGCGCCTTCCTTTGGGTAATCATCTAAAACTTTTTCAAAGATTGGCAAGTAAGTTTCTTCTGTCTCTTTAATTATTCTTAATCTTTTTTCTGTGGTGGTTCCATGTAGGGATCTAAGATTATGTAATCTATCACACATTTTTAAAATAATAGTATCAGCTGAGCTATTTGATAAATTTTTAATATAAAAGTTATGGGCTTCTTTTTTATCTTTTATTTCTTGACCATCAATTTTTGGTTTAGTTAGAGCAATAACATTTTCCGCAACTTTAGCGTTGAACAATCTAGTCAAACGAAAGATACTAACTTCTTTCCATTCAGAATAAGCTAAAGTAGAGTTACCAAATATAGGGGAATCTTCTATTGAGTCATGTAACAATGACGCTATAATTAAATCAGGGTTTTTTATTTTGCATTCATCAATTAATACCAACGCCACGCTTCTTAGATGTTCAAAATACCTTTCCCCAGAATCTCTAACTTGTGTACGGTGAGCTTCTTTACCTAAGTCATAAGCAAACATGATCAATTCTTGATCAACTTTTTCAACACCCTCCAACCTCTTAACAAAACTTTGACGATTTTCGTTCGCCTCAGCTTTTTCTTCTTCAGTCTCAAGATGGATGGTTATTTTTATATCTTCAATCATGTCATCAGCTAAATATTCTTCTGAGACTGATTTAGTAACCGGATTATCTAAATTATTGTTTAACCTTATAGTCATAATCTTATTTTATTCTGGCTTAGAATATTTTAATAAAGGCGAAAGAACAAACTGCAAAAATCCACTAATTAATCCCATCATAGTTAAAGCACCAAGGAAAAAAATAAGTAAACCAATTAGTTTATAACCTAAGCGTGATCCGCCCGAAGTTCCTAGTTTATCTTCGAAAAATTCAATCCGACCAAAAAAACTAAAAACCGCCTCTGATTTTATAGTTATCAGAGCGCCAGCCACAACCATGATTAAACCAATAATAAAATTCATATTTTACTTAAACTTAACGTAAATTTTAGAGCTAGTCAATTAGCGCGTGTAGTTAAGTGGATTATAACGAGCTCCATTAATCATAACTTCAAAGTGTAAGTGTGGTCCAGTCGAACGGCCAGTTGATCCCATAGCGGCAATATATTGCCCTTTAGTTACTCTTTGTCCAACTACGACATCGAAAGCTGATAAGTGACCATAACGAGTGGTCTTACCACCACCATGGTTAATAACAATTTGATTACCATAGCCACCGCGGTTATAACCAACAGTTATAACTACGCCGTCATCGGCTGCATAAATTGGTGTACCAATATGGTCAGCAATATCAACCCCGGTGTGTCGCCAAGAATAGTATTGAGTAATTCTATGGCCGGTAGTTGGCCAGGCCATTCTACCGCCAGATGGTATGACAGCTGTTGAATCTCTGTCCTTAGAAATAATGGCTTTTAATTTTTCTGCACCTAAAGAAATTTGACGTGAAGTTGTTTTAGCTACGGTGGTATTACTAGCTAATTGGCTGGCGCCAGGAATCATAATTTTTTCTCCAGCCACTATTTGATTAGGGTTACTAATGCCATTAGCTTTAAGAATGTCTTGTTCAGTAACGCCGTACAATTTGGCAATCGAGCCTAAGGTTTGTCCGCGCGCTACATTATGTGCCACCCCCGAGGTTGGTAAAATAGTTAATTGATTACCTGGTTTAATTAAACTAGTAGCCTTAAGATCATTAGCCCAGAGAATAGTATTAATACTGATTCCGAAACGACGAGAAATTCCACTAATGGTATCGCCGTTTTGTATTGTATAAGTAATTGTGCTTGAGCGTTTTTGTGCAACTTGCGTGGCGGCTGTTTCTGCTTGTATTTGTTCTTTGGTTAAAATACTACTTATAGACTGCAAAGAATTTTCTCCGTATTTAAAACGTCGATCTAATTTGGCAACGTTTAGATTGGGGTAGTCTTCAATTAATTGGTCAGTATCTGCTTGGTCCATACCAATTAAACTTGATAGTTTAGTTTTTCCAACTAATTCATCTGAGGAAATAACTTTTTGTCTTAGACCTATGTTAGCGTAGACTAGAAAAATACCTAACAGAATAATAAGTAGGTGAATTGTTAATTTACTCATTAATATATTAGATACCTTTCCTTTGGTTACTGAAACTTGATCAGAGTCTAATATTTTTTTAGTAAGCAAAATATAAGCCCGATAAGAGGGTACAATAAAGCCACTAAATATTAACTGGCTAAACCAGATAATTGGTCGCAGCACCACAGTAACAAAAAAAGCGGTGGTGAGCCTCTTTATAAGAATGATAAATTTTAGCAAAGATAACAGTAAATTAACTGTTATTTGCTTTAATTTACTACTAATATGCGTGGTGTTAAATAGTCGATATAACCATTGTAGAATAACATAAACGAAATAGTTGGTCAATCCATTTTCGTTTATGTTTTACCTCTTCTTTTTGCTTTTCTTTTCTTCACTACTGCCTAAAAGATCAATCATTTTTTTAACTCCTGTGACAATTAAACTTAAATATGAAGTGGTAAAAGTTATTTTTTCTTTGACCATGGTTATAATTTCATCAACTGCTTGGATTTTTTCTTTTATTTGTTTAGCTGATTGGTAGGCTTGTTTAAAAGTCATGACAGCGTAGTATAAAAGCCAGACTAAAAAAGCTGTTAACCATAAAGCACAGAAAGCTAGAACGAGAAATAAAATATCTTGGCTGTCAGAGATAAAAGACATATAGTTTTTATTAGTTTTTGTTATTTATATTAATATATTCATCGATCGGATCACCGACTTTGCCATAAGGCAGAATTACTACACCGAAATGTTCGTGTCCAAGACCAAGTTCATCTTCAGCACAAATCATGCCTTCTGATTCAACACCTCTAATGCTAGCTTGTTGAATAACCATACCATTAGGTAAAACTGCTCCAACTACAGCTACAGGAACTAATTGACCAATAGCAATATTGGGTGCTCCGCAAACAACTTTTAAAATTTTTCCAACATCAACAGTTGTTATCTGTAAGCGGTCAGCATTGGGGTGACTTTCCACGGTCATAATTTTACCTACTACAACACCAGGAAACTTTGTTGTTTTTTTGTTGTTGGAAAAAATATTTTTTAAAAAAGACATCATATAATTATTCATTTTTAAGACGATCAGATTCTAAACTTAGAAGCAAGAATTCAAGCGTGCTGACTCCTAAAATAAGGAGAATAATATTTAAAGTATTAAATAATTGGTGAGATAAAAAGAAAAAAATTATTGTTATCATGATGGCGGCTAAAAAGCCCTGTCTAAAAGCGACTAAAACTGAGCGAGCAATCAGCTCATGTTTTAAGAATAAGAATCTAACGATAAAGCCAATAATAGCTCCAGAACCAGACAAGGAAATAAGTAGGGTAATATAGAAAAGGCTTATTCCAATCCAATTGGTAGTTTCGGGATCAACCGTTAGAACTACAATGCCAAAACCCAGCCAAGCAATTAACGTGGCGACGATCATGAGGGCAAGATAAGTTCGCAGGGTCATAGAGAAATAAATATAAAGCAATAAGTATTATTATACACTTTTTGTTTTATATTTTCTAATTTTTAGATTTGTGTAAATTCGCAAAGTTTTTTATAAGGGCAATTTTTACACATAATACCTGGTCGAGGCGTAAAGTCAAAAGTTTTAATTTCGTTAATTAGATCAAGCATTTTTTGTTTAACCTTATCTATCTCTCCGGCTTTAGCCACGAAAGTAATTTGTTCATTATCTTTGAGGTAATAAAAACTTAGTTTAGAAATTTTCATGTTAAAGTTTTCTTCTAAGGCTGCTTGGTATAACAAAAGTTGCTGTTTCTGTTCAAAGCCAAAGGTTTTTGGTTTTTGACCGGTTTTATAATCAATAATTTCAAAAGTTCCGTCAGCTAGTTGATCAACGCGGTCAATAGCACCAGTTAAAATTTCTTTGCCTAATGATAAATTAAACTTTTTTTCCAAAAAAGCAATTGTTGGTTTTTTATCACCCAACTCATTATGTAAGGTTTGCAATATTTTTTTACCAAGTGATTTATAGTCATCAGATTCAGCGCGATCACGGTAACCGCTGTTTACCCAATATTCATCATAGAGGGATAATAATCTTTTTAAACTTAAATCAACTGCTTTATTGTCTTTGTCATTAAATAGGCTTGGTTGTTGCCAACTATCAGTTAAGAGCGGTAAGAAAAATTGTCTTAAACAAGAATGGATAACGCGTCCAAAAGTAAAATAGGAAGTGTCTTCCGTTGGCATTTTTAAAATATAAATAAATTTATATTCCCAGGGGCAATTTTGAAAAGTCTTTAATTGTGAAAAAGAAAACTTTTCTGGCAAAGCATATTCAACTCGCGTTGGCACAGTGTCGATTTGCTCTAAATCACGCTCAAATTCATTTTTAATAGCCGTCTTAGAAGCAATTGTTGGCAAGTCAGCTTCATTAACAAATTTAGAAGGCTTCTTATCACGTAGTCCACCGTAATCACGAGCACCGGTACAATATAAACCATATTTGGCGCGTGTCATAGCGACGTAAAACAAGCGTCGCTCTTCTTCAATGTGTACTTCTTTACTTTGGTTTTTAACTACGCCAAGTTCTTCAGGGATTGGTATTTTGTCACTACGATTATCAACTGGAAATTTACGATCAACCAAATTGACAATAAAAACGTGTTCAAATTCTAAACCTTTAGCCGCGTGCACGGTCATGACTTTAACAGTGTCAGCGTCATCAAAATTAAAACGTAGACCACCGGTTTCACCAGCTTCCATTTCTAAAGCAATTAAAGCTAGAAAATCCCTAAGTGTGCCTTGCTCATCGGTTGCTTCAAAGTTTTTTATTTTAGCGTAGAATTGGTTTAAGTAAGAAAAACTTTCTTGATCTTTATCTTGGTCTAAATGTTCAATAATACAATCACGTACGGCATGTAAATATACTTTAGAAGCGTTATTAGTTTTAGCTAAATCGGAATGTTTCTTAATGGAGTCTAGCAATTGCTTTATGTTTTTACGTGTTTTAGCATCTAATTCATTGATTAAATCAACATGTTGCAAAGCTTCAAATAAAGACCAAAGTTTTTTACGTGCCCATTTATTTAAAATTAAAAGATTCTCATGGTCAACGCGGAAACTAGCTAAATTTAGCGCACGATACAAAGCCGCTGGTTCATGATGATCATCTAGTAATTTTAAATAAGCTAAAACGTCAAGAATAACCGGCTTGTAATATAAACCTTTTAAAGACACAAAATGATTAGGAATATTTTGACGCGTTAATTCTTTAACAAATTTATCAGCCGTATCATTAGCGCGCACTAAAATAGCAACATTAGCCCAATCAACTTTTTTAGCATGTAGTTCCTTGATCATATCCGCTACGGTTTTGGTTTCTTCAAATTCAGTTCCGAAATCATAGAAATCAGCTGAACCTTTTTCCTTAATTTTAGAAACTAATTTTTTATCAAGTTTTAATTTAGCTTCAAGTCGGTTAGGGTTGTTGTGAGCTATAAAACCATAAGCATGATCAAGAATGGTTTGACCGCTGCGATAATTTTCAATCAAGACGACTTCGCGAGCTTTAGGATAATCATCTTTAAATTGCATAATGTTAGATAACGACGCACCACGAAAACGATAAATACTTTGGTCGTCATCACCGACCGCTACTAAATTATTATTAGGCAAGGCTAATAATTTTATTAATTCATACTGAATCGTGTTGGTGTCCTGGAATTCGTCCACCATAATATATTTAAACTGCTCGCGGTATTTTTTTAAAATATTAGGGCGCTCTTTAAGTAATTTTATCGTATAGCGGACAAGGTCGCCGAAATCTAAAAAGTTTTCTTTAATAAGTAGACGATTATAAATATGATAACCATTGGCTAGCTCAGCAATTCTTGAAGCGTCTAATTCATCAGGCTTGTCTTCCGAGCTAATTATTTTATCAGAGTTAGCTTTTAAGCCGTCAGCTAATTTTAAATAATCCTCAGCCGTGATATTTTCATTTTTTAAACGTGAAAAATGATTTATTATTTCATGAATAAATTTAGTTGGGTCGCCTATTGGTTTGTAGTAGTTAAATTTAAATTCGCTTAAGTGCTTACGAATAAACATCCATTGTTCGGTTTGGTCTAAAACTTTGAAGTTAGGGGATAGACCAATGTCGAGCGCATGATCACGTAAAATTCTTTCACCAAAGCTATCAAAAGTGTTAATCCACAAATTAACATAACCATAAGGCAATAATTTGTCAGCGCGTTCTTCTAGTTCGGCTGCGCCTTTTTTAGTAAAAGTGGTTAAAAGGATTTGTTCAGGGTGAACTTTTTTTTCTTGAATTAAATAAGCCAAACGGTTGATTAAAACTGTGGTTTTACCAGTTCCAGCACCAGCCACAATTAACATTGGGCCACTATCATGAGTAACAGCTTCTAGTTGAGCCTGGTTTAAATTGGCTAGAAAATTGTTCGTTTTTGGAGTAGATTTTTTCATATTTTATATAAGCATTTTAACACGGACCCTAGATAATAAACAATTTTTTATAAAAATATTGTGCTATTAAGGGGATTGCTGGGTTATTATTGACAAACATCATATAAGATGATATAATATGTTAAATTAAAGTTCTTTAAAAGTTAGCTTAATTTATAATAAAGAATTTACTGATTTATTTTTTTAATTTTAAATCACTAGGTTCTTTATTATAAATTATTTTTAATTAAAAGGGAGAAATTTTGAATTGGATTATTTTAGAATCTTTACTCTGCTATTTCTTTGTTAAAAGCGTAGTTTATCCGCTTATAAACAACAAGCTGCAGACTTTATTTCAACGTTTTGCTGAATTTGTAGCTATAAAGATTAACAGAGATAATCTTCAATTAGCCTCATTTATAAACGTTGTGATGAATCCATTTATTATCATTATGGGATTTTTTGTCTGTGATAACATGGTAGAGATAATATTATTCATACCTTGGTCTTTGTTTTCTTTAATTTTTGGCTTCTCAATAATACGTAGAAGTAGAAACTTATGGAAAGACAATGATGGTACCTTGAGCGAGAATAGGCTAGTCTCAGAGAGAAACAGTTTTATCAAAAAAATGACGATGGCTTGGATAATTTATTATGTCATAAATTTTTATCCATCTATCACTTGGCTTAGTCTGATTGCGGCTTATGCTAACTTTATTTTATTAGTCGTGGCTTATTTAGCCGGTTGTTTACCTCCTAAAAAAGGCAAAGCAAAAATATTTGAAAAAATATTATCGGCGATAAAGTCATTCAGCCTCATGCCGGTGCCTCAAAGACAATTGATTCCAATTCCTATAAAAAATGATTAATCTTTTGGATTAAAAAAGCCTGTTGTGAAACAAGGCTTTTTTACTACCCAATTTTTATTTTAGCAACTTTTCAAAAACTTTTTTATCTTTATATGGACCAATAATAGCTAAGTTTAAGTTTTTAGGAGTAAATATTTTTTTAGCTAAAGTTTGAATATCCCTGGCTGTAACTTTTTTAATCTCTTTTAAGAATTCTTCTGGCGTGATTGGTTTTTTCTTTTTAGTCTGTTGTTGGTTAATAACTAATTGCGAACCATACCAATTAGCAACATCATCTGGGCTTTCTAAACCTAATAAAATCCTACCAGCAATGAACTGCTTTATTTTAGTAAGTTCTTTGTCATTAATTAGCTCGGTTGTTAGGTTCTTGTACTCGCTGATGATTATCGAAATAGCTTTAGCAATTTTATCAACCGTTACACCAGCTCTAGTGGTTAAATAGCCAGTATCACTATGATTTTCATTTTGAGTTTTAACGTAATAACAAAGTCCTTGGCGTTCGCGTAAATTAATAAATAATCTAGAGCTCATTGGCCCACCCAATAAGGTTCCTAGAACATTTAAGGTTGCTTCATTTTTATCACCATGCGGCACCGTTCGCACGCCCAAAGAAAAATGAGCTTGGTCAGTTTTTTTATACTCAAGCTTAATCGTTGGTCTTAATTGCTTCTCTTTTGTTACTAATTTTTTCTTGGCTTTCCCCTTAGACCATTTAGCAAAACTTTTATTAAGTAGTTGTTCGCTATTTTTAGGTAACTTACCAGCTAAACAAATAAAAGTGTTGTTAGTTTTATATTGACTTTTAAAATATTTAACAAAATCTTGGCGATTGAAACGGGCAATATTAGCTTTAGTTCCAATTGTTGACCAACCGGCCGGTGTGTCGCCATATAAACATTCTTCAAAGACATCTTCAATATGCGCCATTGGATTATCAAGATACATATTGAATTCTTCGGTGATGACGCCACTTTCTCGTTTAATTTCAGTTTGGTCAAATTTAGAATTAAGTAACATATCAGACAAAACATCAATCGCGGGCACAATTTGTTCTGAAGCGGTTTTAATCCAAAAGCCAGTATATTCTTTAGAAGTAAAAGCGTTATAAACGCCGCCTAGTTTATCAAGTTCTGAGCTAATAGTTAAAGTGTCTGGTCTTTTTTTAGTTCCTTTAAAAAAGATGTGTTCCAAAAAATGAGATAAGCCGCTGGTATTTCTTGTTTCGTGTTTTGAACCAGTAGCAATAATAATTAAAATAGCTGTGGTCTTAGCCCCAATCATCGGAATAGTCACTAAATTTAGGCCACTTGCAGTGGTTTTTAATTTATACATATATTTTGTGCGAGTAATTAAAGTCTTTCTGAAAAGTAATTTTGTAATTCAGTGATCTTGACTCTTTCTTGCTTCATTGTGTCGCGATCACGTACTGTCACGTCACCATTGTCTAATGTGTCAAAATCAATTGTTACACAATATGGCGTGCCGATTTCATCTTGTCTACGATAACGCTTACCAATATTGCCATTATCATCAAATTCACAAACCCAGGTTTTTTTAAGTTTATGATAAATCTCTTTAGCCATTGCAATGAGCTCTGGTTTATTTTTCATTAATGGGAATATAGCAATTTTAACTGGTGCTAAAGCACTGGGTAATCTCAAAACAGTTCTAATTTCATCGCCATCTTTTTCTTCATAATAAGCTGATAAAAGAACAGCTAAAACTGTTCTTTCAACACCTAATGATGGTTCAATAACATGTGGTATAAATTTATGCCCTTCTTGGTCAGTATAATCTAGACCATGATTCTTTAAATCAAAATCAGTGCGATAGGCGAGTCCATATAATTCTTTCCTACCAAAAGGGAAGTCATATTCAAAATCAATAGTTTTTTTAGAATAGTGTGCGCGTTCATCGTCTTCTACATCTAATTCATGAACTTCATCTTTTTTAATACCCAAGGATTTTATCCATTCATGCATTTCGCCGCGCCAAGCTTCAAACGGATCCTGCCAATCGCTATCTTTTTTTGGTTCCGGAATAAAATACTCAATTTCCATTTGTTCAAATTCGCGGGTTCTAAAAATAAAATTGCCGGGAGTGATTTCATTACGAAAAGCCTTACCAATTTGACCGACGCCGAAAGGTAATTTTTTTCTGGTAGTATCAACAATGTTTTTAAAATTAACAAAAATTCCCTGAGCTGTTTCCGGTCTAAAATAAACTGTGTTTTTTTCATCTTCCACTGGACCCAAAAATGTTTTAAGCATTAAATTAAAGTTTTGTGGTTGAGTAAATTCGTTACTATTACAATTATTCTCAGGGCATTCAAGTTTTTTATTTTTAACTAGATATTCTAAGTATGCTGGTTCTCCGCCATCTAAAATTTTTGTAAATTCTTTTTGCGCCAAACTTACGTTAGTTACCTCTGGAATATCAAATGTATTGTCAACTTTTTTTGAAGATTTGATTTTATTAAAATCATCAGGTTCTCCCCCTGATTTAATAAATTTAATTTTAAGTTTCGCTAATTTAGCCTCTGTTTGAGCCATGCTTATTTCTAACTCCGCAAGTTTAATATGTTTTTGTTTAATGACTTTATCATATTCTTGTATTATTTTATTTTTACCTTCAATTATAAATTGTTTAAAACCCTCAGATATTGAAATACCTGAAATATCTTCAAATAATTTATCAGCCCTAAATCTGGTGTGACATTTTTTACATTCAACCAATGGATCGCTGAAAGTTGAAATGTGGCCAGAGGCTTCCCAGACTTTAGTATTCATTAATAGGGAGCTATCCAAGCCAACCATGTCATCACGATCTTGTACAAAACGCTTCCACCATAGTTGTTTAATATTATTTTTTAATTCCACGCCTAATGGTCCATAATCCCAAGTATTGGCTAGACCACCATAGATTTCTGAACCAGGGAAAACAAAACCGCGTCGTTTACAGAGCGAAATAATGGAATCAATTGATTTGTCGTTAGTTGTTTTAGTCATATTATCTATGAAAGCAGTTTAGCGTGCTAACTAATCTCTGTCAAAATCTTTGGTTTTCTTAAGGCTAAGCCCCAGACAACAGCACTGAGCATTATTCCAAAATGTAGACTCATTAGCCAGTGATCAAAAGAGGCTAAACTTATTAAAACAATAATTGTGCCAACAATAATTAAACGATCTTCAGGGAATTTTTTCCAGGAAACTATAATAGTTTTCAAAATAAATAAGAGCCATAGAATTAAGCCTACCAAACCCGTCTCAGCTAAAATCAAAAGCAATACATTATGGATTGGTTGATAAAACCAAACTTGCTGTTTAGAATCCTGAGCTTTTAAAGCTAGACCGTAAACACTAAGACCTGAACCAATAATTAGATTATTTTTAATTATCGGTAAAGCTTCTTTATAACCAGCGATTCTTTCGGCGGTAGACATTTGTTCTAAACGAGTACTAGCAGTTAATCTCGGTAAAAAAACATAATAAAAAGGTACGGCAAATAAGGCCGTAATTATTAAACCAATAATAAATAAAGGCAAGGCTTTTTTGATCATTAATTTAAAACCGGTTTTTATGGCAAAAATAAAATAAATTATTAGACCAAGCACTGTAGCTAATAAAGCCGCCCGAGAAAATGAGCTAATTAAGCCAGCCACTAAAAATATAAAAGCCGTTATAATAATAATTTCTTTCTTGCCTTTAATTTCTTCTTTAAAAATTAAATATAAACTAAAGAAAATTGTTAGAGCCATTAAACCACCCAACATATTAGGATGATCAAGTGAACCATAAGCTCTTAACCAGCGTTCAACTATACCATCTGGCGCTACGGCTTCTATAACTGAAACACCTAAGTCGCTAGAATTATGTTGAGCTAAACCTAGCCAAGAAAAAGCAATTGTTTTTTGACTTATAAATTGCCAAGCGCCTAATAGACCAACTACGGCGCCGCCCGAGATTAAACTTAATAAAGCACTATAACGCGGAATGATTTCTTGTCGTAAAATTATGAATAATCCTAAGGCTAAGATGAGCCAGCCAAAATGAAATAAACTCAAGGAGTGATTTAAGCTGAGAAAGATATTAATAACTGAAGCAAAAAAAGCCAGAATTATTAGAGCTAAATCACTAGTGCTAATATTTGATTTAATATTTTCCAAAAGTCGCCAGATCAATTGTAGAATAATGATAAGCAATAATAATATATCACTGGCATAAAGGCTGATGGTGCCATATTCCCAATAGTCAGCATTAATTAAACCAGCTTTAATAATCCATCTAGTTTGCCAAGGCAAGGTAAATAAAAAAATAATTAAGAGCCAGCCCTGAATTCTCTTTAGATTAAGCAACATAAATTTATAATAGTTTATTTATTTTTTCTTGCGCCAGGTTGAAAAAATATTCACGACGATCAGTCGTATGCAATTTTAGTAAGTGATCATTTATTATTACACCGTTAGTCTGATTTTTGCTTTGACGTAGCAATGCCCCCATAAAAGTTTCATGTAACTTTTTACTTAGTTTTTCTAAAGAATTACCTAAGTTAGATAGCTTATTAGTTGATTCTTTTTTAGTAAAACGCTTCAGCGGCACTGAACAAGCTGTTCGCCAGTTTGGTAGTTGATCTTTTAACCAGGCGTTAGCTTTAATCAGGTCGTTATAAGTTTCTTCGCTGCCTATAAGGGGCAATAAGCCGGCTAACCAATAACTAAAATACCAGTCATCGTCGCCGCGTCGGCAAATTGATAAATCAAGCGCCGTTAAATCAGTCAAAAAGCTAAGACAAAGTTTATTTTTAAATTTTTTATCAGTTGGTCGTAAGGCAAAAACTTTTAAGATGCTGGTGGCTAAAAATTTTATTAACCAAACACGATTAGTTTTAGTAATAACAAAAAGATCGATGTCGGTTTCCGGTTTTATATTATTAGGGCCGATGATATTAGCTAAACAAATTAATTTTATGCCTGGTAGCCAAGCAATAAATTTTAAAAGTTGCTTAGTAGTCTTGATTTTTTTATCAGCTTCCCGATATCTAGTTTGTCTTATGTTAGCGATCTCTTGTCGACCATGCAAAAAGAAAAGTCCGTCGGCTGATGATAAATTAGCGACGGAAAGATTATCTTTTATTGTTTGATAAGAAGCTTTGCTTGATAAAAATTGCCAAATTTCAAAGTCAGTTAGCGGATAATCAAATAAGTCAAAACGGGCAACTGTTTCTAAAATTGCTTGATTTAAATTTTTTTCCAAAGCTTCCATAATAATTAGTATTCATCGTCCGACTTTGGACGATCAATTGACAAGGGTTCAACGCTAGGTACTTGTTTAGTAATTTTAGTAACGTCTTTATCAATTTTAGCAAATTCTTTATGGGCACTATTAAAGTGATTAACGGTTGTGCTTAAACTTCCACCAAGTTTTTGTAAATAAGTTTCATAGGTATTAAAGTGCTGGTTTAATTTACCTACCGCTGTGATAATAGATTTAGCATTTTCTTCAATTTGCATAGCTCGTAAACCTTGTAAGACAGTTTGTAAGTAAGCCAAGAAAGAAGTTGGTGAAACAATAATAACTTTATATTTAGAAGCGGCGCGCTGAATTAGGTTCTCTGTGTTTTCGTTAACAGCGACAATTTTATTAACTAATAGATCATAATAGATTGCTTCATGAGGAATAAACATAAAAGCAAAATCCATCGTGCCTTGTTCAGGCTGAATGTATTTAGAGGTTTCAACAATTCTTTTCTTTAAATCTTCTGTAAAAGCTTTTTCGTAATTGGCTCGCTCTGTTGCGTTAGGGCTTTCAATAATGCGATTATAATTTTCTAAAGAAAATTTAGAATCAATTGGAATAATTTTTTCTTTAACAAATACGACTGCGTCAACAATTATTTTATTTCCATCTTTGTCTGGTTTTTTGAAAGTATATTGCATCTGGTAGCTGTCTGGTGGTAGCACATTTTTCAGTAGGGTTTCTAAATAGTATTCCCCAAGAACGCCGCGCTGTTTAGGATTTTTTAAAATATCTTGTAGACTTTGTAATTGCGAAGAAAAGTTAACAACCTGACGATTAGTTTCATCAAGTTTGGTTAATTTTTCCGTAACTTCACTAATAAGCTTGGCTGATTGACCACTAATCGATTGCATGATTTTATTTGTCTCACCAAACTGTTGTCTGTTAGCGGCGTGAGTCTCTGATAATTTTTCATCAATTGTTTGGCGCAATTCTTTGGTCTGATCGTTCAAATAAGCTAACCTTTCCATTAAAGCACCACCGTCATTTCCTTGACCACCTTTTTTGATAAGTGTTATAATTATAACCAGCAGGCCTCCAATTAGAAGAGCGATAATGATTAAGCTAGGGATGAATAAATTTTCCATAAGGTTTGCAAGTTAATTCGTTTGTTATTATACTCTAAATTAGAGCTATATTCAATAATTAATTATATGAAGAAAAAAGTTATTAAAGGTTTTAGCGAAGATTTCGTGGCTTGGAAAATACGCTCAAGTTTTGTATCTTCTTTGTCTAGTTTTGTAATTGGTTTTTTGATTGCTTGGTTGATTTGGGCACAAACTGCTTCGTATATGTTTGCTATTATGCGTCCATAGTTTATGAAAGGCAATAGCCGCGCTAAAGTTAGTAAAAAAATCGGTGGTCCTGCGTTTAGGACGCCGAGTTTTTTTAAAAACAAACAGCGGATAATTACACCTCCTCAAGTTTTGGTAAATAAATTTACTAAGAAGTTTAGTAGTAAATAATTTTTAGTTTTTTAGATTGAAAGTAAAAAGCCATTGAACTTAGTTCAATGGCTTTTTCTTGTTTTAACTCTTTTTGAGTTTTCTCTTTTTAAATCTTTTCATTTTATCCTCTTTAACCCATTCCCATGGTGGCCACTTTTTAGCGTTAGTGTATTCTATCAAAAAGATATCGCCTGGTGCATTGAAATAATGTCTTCCGCAAACCCTAATTTTACCGCGCCTTCCCACGATTGATACTGTTTCTCCTTCTTGCGGTTTATCTTCTTCTGCTATTTCAACCGGCACTAATTTTGTTTTTACCTTTTTCATTATCTATGTTTGATTATTTGAAAATTATTAAGTTATCTCAACCTCTATAAAGAAGCAGGGACAACTTAATAATTTATAAATAATAGCTAGAGTTTTAAAGAACTTTTAATATCAAAAACTACCACAATAATGTTATTTTGTCAATGCTAGCTATAATATTAAATTTATTTCCGTTATCAAAAGCTAAAGAAGTTTTGTTTCTTCCTCATCTCCAAAAAAAGTATATTTATCATCTTCAACTAATATGCCTTGTCCGTCTCGTAATATACGTAGTGGGCATTTTAATGTTGCCATTTTTTCTTTAACCAAACTTTTCATTTCATCTGTATAATGGACCTTCAAAATAAATGGTACATAATTTAAAGCCGTAAAATCAGTAACTCCAAATCTGTCTCGGCCATCTTTATTCCAGTCTGATACTTCAATGCTTGGGCACATAACATATGATCCAGCACTCATGCCAATATAAATTTTACCCGCGTCTATTAGTTCTTTAATTATTTTATCAAAACCAGTGGCGCGTATAGCCCTTAGTAAATAGAAAGAATTGCCACCTTCAACTTGTATAATATTTTTATCTTCAAAAAATTTTTTCAATTCTTCTTGACTCTTGCCCTCGATATCAATTTCTTCAATGGGGTAGCCTTCATTTTTTAGAGCTGTTCTATATTTTTGATTAACATTTGTTCGAGCTCCTTTGGAAGCAGTAATAACATAACCAATTTTCATTTGGTTTTTTGGAATGCCAGTTAGATCATAACCATATTTCAGCAAAAAACTTATATCTGAGGCAAGAATTATCTTCATAGTTTTATTTTCCGTAATCGCAAGTTTTGCTAGAGCAACGCGGGCCATCTTTACCTTCGATTAATGGTTCTTCACATTCAGGGCATTTATCTCCGGTTGGTTTAGAGTTAAAAGCGGTTTTACAATCAGGGTAGCGGTCGCAGGCCCAGAATATTCCGCGGCGACTTCGTTTTTGGATAATATTGCCTTCTTTGCAAACTGGACATTTAATAACTGGAGCGTTTGGGTCAACAATGTTTTTAATATTTTTACATTTTGGATAGGCGCTACAAGCTAAGAATGGACCAAAACGACCATTTTTAACCACCATTTTTGAACCACACTTAGAGCAGACTTCATCTTTAAATTGTTCGTTTAAAGCATTAAGTTTTTCGCTTTGTTCAGGTGTCGCTTCTTTATTCATGGATTTTATATTGCGGCATTCAGGAAAGTTTGAGCAAGCTAAGAATGGACCAAAGCGACCAGTCTTAACTAACATAGGTGAACCACACTTATCGCACTTTTCCTCGGTTATTTGTTCTGGCATAATATCGGTTTTTTTAATTAGTTCATATTTATTTTGTAAGTTCTCATGGAATGGGCCATAGAATTGAGCTACAATTGGTTGCCATAGTTTTTCGCCATCAGCAATTTCATCAAGATCACTTTCCATTTTAGCTGTAAAGGTGACGTCAACAATATTTTTGAAGTGTTCCGCTAATAAATCAATCACAATTTTAGCAATGTCGGTTGGCTTTAATCTTTTATGTTCATCACGTGTTACGTAATTGCGAGCTTCAATCGTAGAAATGGTTGGAGCATAAGTTGAAGGGCGACCGATGCCGTGTTTTTCTAATTCTTTAACTAAAGTAGCATCGCTGTAGCGAGCTGGTGGTTTAGTAAAGTGTTGTTCAGAAATTAAATCTTCTAATTTAAGTTTTTCCTCAACCTTAACTTCAGGTAAAATAGTTTCTTGGCTTTTTTCGGGTGATAATTTCAGCCAACCAGGGAAGACGATCGTTTGCCCAGTAGTTTTAAATTCACCTTTGTCGGCTTTGATGTTAATAGCGGTTTGATCAAGTTGCGCTTCTGGCATTTGGCTACACAAAGCGCGTTGCCAAATAAGTTTATAAAGCTTTAGTTGATTCGGGGCTAATGAACTTTTTATACTTTCTGGAGTTCTAAGCGCCGAAGTTGGACGAATAGCTTCGTGCGCTTCTTGAGCACCCTTAGCTTTAGTTTTAAAACGTCGTGGTTTATCTAGTGCATATTCTTTGCCTAATGATTCAATTAAATGTTCACGCGCTTCGTTCAAAAAGTTTTCGCCTAAATTTAGCGAGTCAGTTCTCATGTAAGTAATTAAACCAACGCTACCTTCAGAGCCTAGGTCAACACCTTCATATAATTGCTGAGCAATCATCATGGTTTGCTTAGCAGAAAAGCCCAAGGTTCTGTTAGCGGCTTGTTGCAAGCTAGAAGTTATAAATGGCGCCGGAGCTGATTTGTTTAAACGTTTCTTTTCTAGATTATCAACAATAAAATCAGCTAACTTAAAAGTATTAACTAATTCTTCGGCTTGTTCTTTGGTTTTAATACCAAGTTTATCAAGTGTCTTACTATCAACTTTAACTAACTCAGCACTAAATCCTTCGCCAAGTTTAGTTATTAACTTTGCTTCAATGCTCCAATATTCTTCGGCTGTAAAACTATCAATTTCTCTTTCGCGATCAACAATTATTTTTAAAGCGACGGATTGAACGCGTCCGGCTGATAAACCACGGGCTACTTTTTTCCAAAGGAAGGGTGAGAGTTCATAGCCGACTAAACGATCTAAGACACGGCGGGCTTGTTGAGCATCAACTAAATGTTGATCAACCGACCGCGGTGTTTCTAAAGCATGTTCAATTGCTTCTTTGGTTATTTCATGAAAAACAATACGTGAAGTTTTTTCTTCAGGTAATTTTAAAGCTTCAGCTAAATGCCAAGCAATTGCCTCTCCTTCGCGGTCTTCATCAGACGCTAGAATTACTTGCTCAGCCTTATCAGCTAACTTTTTTAATTTAGTAACGGTTTTTTTAGCTTTGGTTGGTATGACATAGCGTGGTTTAAAGTCATGCTCAATGTCGATACCAATATCTGACTTCGGTAAATCGCGAATATGACCAAAAGAAGATTCGACTACGAACCCCTTACCTAAAAATTTTGAAATTGTTTTAGCCTTGGTAGGCGACTCAACGATAACTAGTTTCATGATCGTGGTTTATTAATTTTGATTGGATTATTCTTGATATATTGCATGTTTCCTAAATTCTTGACCAGTCCGTTAATTTCCATAATAGTCAGTCTACTGTTTATCACATTGATGTCAAGTTTTGTCTCTTTGGCAATCATATCAATGTGTTGTGGTCCGGCGCTTAGTAATTCAATAATTTTTATATCATTGGCATTGTCTGGCAACGTGGTTTCAGTTGTATTTTTTAGTTTTAAAATATCTAAATTAAGTTCATTAATAATATCACTCGCTTCAGTAATAAGTTTAGCCCCGGTTTTTAATAAGTTGTTAGTTCCTTTAGAACTTTCATTATAAATTGGCCCTGGAATAGCCATAACTTCACGATTTTCTTCTAAGGCTAATCGCGCGGTAATTAAAGCCCCTGATTTTTCAGCAGCTTCAATAACTAATGTAGCAAAACAAGAACCGGCAATTAATCGATTACGGCGCGGAAAGTTAGATTTGAAAGGTTCAGTCTTGGGAGGAAATTCAGATATAATTGCGCCACCCTCGCTTATGATTTTGTCAGCTAAATTTTTATTAGCCCTAGGATAAACTTGATCGACGCCGCAACCTAAGAAAGCCACAGTTTTTAAATTATTATTTATTGCATTTTGATGTGCCAGCGCATCAATTCCTAAGGCTAGACCACTTATGATTGTAATACCCGAGCCAGCTAGCTCTTTTATTATTTTTTCTACAGCATGTTGACCATAGCTAGTTGCTTTACGCGTCCCAACAATTGCTAAAGGCGCTAAAAATAACTTTTTAGTTATCTCGCCTTTATAATAGAGTAGTGGCGGTGGGGCATAAACCTCTTTTAATAAGAGTGGATATAAGGGCTCATCAATGGTTAATAGTTTTATTCCTTGTTCTAAAATATTCTTTAAAAGATTAGTCGGGTTTATTTTTTTTCGATGATCAAAAAATAAATTAACATTACTTTCTTTTACACCGCTAGCTATTAGGTCTTTATAATTTGCTTCCCAGGCTTTTTGCCAAGAACCAAAATAATTAAATAAAAACTTTAGCCGTCTAGGGCCAAAGTGTTCAAAATGACTTAAAGCTATTAAATACTCTATTCCCTCCATAAGAGTATAAATTAGGTTATTAATTTTAGTACACCCGCTTGGACTCGAACCAAGGACCCTCGAGGTATAAGCTCGATGCTCTAACCAGCTGAGCTACGGGTGCGTGAGATTAAGATTAAAGTATAAAGATTAAAGATCAAAATAGGTTATAATTTTTTGATCTTTGTTCTTTGATCTTTAAATTTTTACTTGTGACCGCTAGTGGACTCGAACCACTGACCTCCACGATGTCAACGTGGCGCTCTAACCAACTGAGCTAAGCGGTCTTAACTTAGACTAAGATACCATAGAGAATATCTTTTTTCAAGATATTGCCTAGAGAATTATGATTCTAGTAGTTTTATTTTTTCTTCAATAGATTTTATAAGGCTTTCATTAGCTTCAGCTAAAGGCATAGAAAAAGAAACTAAAGCTGATGATTTTGTGCCTTCGGCTATAAATGGTTGAGCTAAGTATAAGGCATCAATATTTTTAACACTATGGATTAAGGCCTTAACAGTTTTAATTTCAGTATCTAGCTCACTAGTTTCATAGCTTAAAACAATAACTTGGGCTTGAGGCATGTTAACAATTAGCTCTTCAATAACGTCTGATAAATTTTCTGGTTTGGTATCAGTGGCGTTAAAATCCTCAGCTTTAATAATTGACCAAATGACTTTGTTGTCTAGTGTGCTTTGTAAGTTAGTTAAAACTAAACCCCATAATTTTAAGACATTAAGTTGGCGAGAACGATATAAAGCATTAATTATCTCTTCACGGCGTCCATCACGGCTAATTAATTCCGAAGCAATATTTAGGGTGCGCGGCGTAATGTTAGCGGTTTTAAAACTTTTTGTTGCGGTAATTAAACCAGTCAGTAAGCAAGTAGCAATATCGCCACCAAGTTCAATATTTTTTTGCTCAAATAGACCATATAGTATTTCTGATGTAGCGACAGCATTAACATTGATTAAATTTATTTGACCATAGTTATCATTAGACGCTTGGTGATCAATATTAATAACTGTGGTATCAAAAAAGAATTCAGTATCGCGATCATAAATTGAACCAAGTGATTCAAAATCAGGCGTTGATAAACTGATGATTAAATCATATTTAAAACCACTAGAACGAGAAGAAATATCTTCATTTTTAAACCAGCCATCTTTAGGTGAGATGATAAAATCAAGTTTTGCGTCATCGACTTGGTATTCGATTTGGCTAACTTTGGCATTACTAATGTCTAGAGAAATAATAAATTTTCTGAGGTTTTCTAAGTCTGGTTTAATTAAAGAAAAACCTGGTAAAAAAGAATAGACCGAAGAAGCCGTTGGTTTTTCTGCAGCCATGTCTACTTCTTTATTATTTTTTTCTAACCAAAGACGAAGAGCTAAAGCAGAGGCCACGGCGTCGCCAGACCAGTTGCGATCAAAAACAATTAATATTCTTTTAGCCTTATCAATAGTTTCAAAAATTTGTTGCTCGGTTGTTTTCATGAAAAAATAAACAAAGATCTGTAAAATCAATCTTTCAATCTACGGCAAATAAGTGTTGGTGTCAAGGTAAAATTGTCCTTGACAATATTGCTTTTCATTATTATACTAGATTTTGATCTTAATTTACTCTAATTATAGAGCTTATTATCTTCTGGTCCCATCGTCTAACGGTTAGGACGCCAGGTTTTCATCCTGGTAATAGGGGTTCGATTCCCCTTGGGACTACTAATAAATAAAAATGGACTTTTAAGTCTGTTTTTATTTTATATTTATCAAAATTAAGTCGTGCTATAATGTATTCATAATTATATAAATTATTTTTTATGCAACTTAATGATTATCAGAAAAAAGCAGCTAAAACCGCTAAGTACCCTATAATTGGTAAAAGATATGTTTACCCTGCTTTGGGTTTGGCTAATGAATCAGGTGAAGTGCTTGGTAAGATTAAAAAGGTTTTTCGTGATTATGATGGAGTTATAAGTAAAGATTATAAAATAGCGCTTAAACATGAGTTGGGCGATGTTTTATGGTACGTTGCTATGCTAGCGAAAGATCTTGGTTTTAAGCTTGATGATATTGCTAAAGATAATATTGATAAGCTCACTAGCCGAGATAAAAGAGGCAAGATTAAAGGCGATGGAGATAATAGGTAGCTCTAGTTTGACAGAGTAGGTTTTTTGTTAGACAATGGATAAACTTTTTTATATAAAAATCATATGAATTACGATTACGACATCATTATTATAGGCGCTGGTGCGGCTGGCTTAACAGCTTCAATTTATGCTTCGCGCTATAAATTAAAAAATTTAATAATTGGTGATATTTTAGGCGGTACTACAACCGAAGCTCACAAGATCCATAACTGGCCAGGTGATCCTGGGATTACTGGTTTTGAATTAACTAATAAAATGTCGGCTCATGTTAAAGAATTGGGTGCTGAAATAATGGGTGATACAGTTACAGAAGTTGTTAAACAAGATAATGGTTTTTTAATTAAAACCAAAAGTGGTAAATCATTAACCGCTAAAAAAGTTTTGTTTACTTCAGGCACTAAGCATCGTCATTTAGGTGCCCCTCGAGAAAATGAATTATTAGGTAAGGGAGTTGGTTATTGTGCGACTTGTGATGGTTTATTCTACCAAGGGCGACGTGTTGCCATGATTGGTGGTGGCAACTCAGTTATTTCCGCTGCTTTATATTTAGCTGATGTAGCAGAAAAAGTTTTTGTTATTTGTCGCGGAGCAGCTTTAAAAGGTGAACCACTTTGGCGCGAAGAATTAGTCAAGAGAAATAATGTTACTATTATTTATGATACTAATGTTATTAATTTAGTTGGGCAGGATAAACTTGAAGCAATCGAATTAGACAAAGAGTATGATGGTTCCAATGTTTTAGCAGTTGATGGTATGTTTGTTGAAATTGGCTTAGTGCCACAAACTGAATTGTTTAAGAAATTAGGTGGAGAAACTGATGCGGTCGGTTATATTATAGTAAAGCCAGATATGTCAACCAGTATCCCTGGTGTTTATGCAGCCGGTGATTCAACTAATGCTTCTAATAATTTTCATCAAATAGTAACAGCCTGTGGCGAAGGCGCTGTGGCAGCTGATGCTATCTATAAATCGTTAAGCGTCGCCTGAGATTTTGTGTTTATGCTATAATAGAAGCACAAATTTATGCTTCTACGAGATTATTTCAAAATAGCGATTGATAAGCATGCTAGCGACCTTCATTTGGTTACTGGGGCAGTGCCGTCTTTGCGCGTTGACGGCAAGTTAGAAAGGATTCCTGGTGAAGAAGTTATTGATAACGACTTTCTCGCGGCCGAGCTTAGTCAAATTGTCAGTGAGCAACTTTGGGGAAATTTTCTTGATAAAAGAGAGTTAGATTTTTCTCATGAATTTTTTGGTAAACGTTTTCGTATTAACCTTCACTATCAACGTGAACAAGTTGCTTTAACTTCTAGACTTATTTCTGAAATGTCGCCTGATCCTGATTGGCTCGGTTTTAATGACACCATGTATAATTTATCTAAAATGAGAGATGGTTTAGTTTTAGTGACTGGACCATCAGGTTGTGGTAAGTCAACTACTTTAGCGGCCATGATTAATGTGATCAATAAGACACGAGGAGCTCACATTATAACGATTGAAGATCCGATTGAGTATGTGTTTGAAAATGATAAAAGTTTAATTGAGCAACGTGAAGTCGGATCAGATACTTTAAACTTTGCCGATGCTCTTAAATATTCTTTACGCCAAGATCCAAACGTTATTATGGTTGGAGAAATGCGAGATTTCGAAACTATGGCAGCCGCTTTAACCGCCGCAGAAACTGGACACTTAGTTTTATCAACTCTACACACAGCGTCAGCCGCTGATAGTATTTCTAGAATTGTTGATTCTTTTCCGCCTCATCAACAAACTCAAGTTTTAAATCAACTTTCTATTAGTTTACGCGCTATTATTACGCAGCAGCTTATTACGCGCGTTAATGGTGGCTTAGTAGCCGCTCGAGAAATTTTAATTAACAATCAAGCCGTGGCCAATTTAATTCGCCGTAATCAAATTAGCCAAATCATGTCTATTATTCAAACTAGTGCACGTGAAGGCATGATCCCAATGAATAAAGCAATTGATCAGTTAATGGAACGCGGCGTTGTTTCTAATGAAATAGGAGAAGGTCGTAAACGTAATGTTGAAACTCAAGCAGCTTATTATTAGCCCTACGCTAAAGCTTCGGGCTACAAGTAATATTTTGTAATTTTTTTAAAAAATTTTTATGCGCGTTGAAAGGTGGCAAGAAATTCTTGAACAAATTAAGACTTCATTTGAAGTTGAAGATTCTGGCGTTATAGAAGATGAGTCTCATGGTGGTACTAAAACTGAGTATATTGAATTTAATGGCCCTTTAGGTCATTTACGTTTGGAGTTTTCTACTCATCCAGTTTTATTAGATACTAAAACTAAATACCATAAACGTATTGGATCAGAAACAGAAATTGATTATGTTTATAGTCCGACTGAAAAAACTAGCTCGTTAGCAGTTTTTCGCTGGGATGATGAACTTAATGATTGGAGAAATTTTGATTCTAAAGCTTTCTCTTAATTTATATATAAAAATAATATGAAAACAAAAATAATTATTGGTTTAGTTGTTGTTGCAGCCGTAGGGGCAGCTATAGTTTATTACTTTTATAATAAACCGCTAGCCAGTGTGTTGCCTAAGCCATTGGCAACATCAGGCGTTAATGAATTAAAATCTAGTTTGGCTAGTCAAAAAGAATTAAAGAAGTTTTCTTCACCCGAGGAAATAAAAAACTTTTTTGCTAATCGGCCAGCCAATTCAGGCAATAGTTTATTTGATAATACTAATCTTGGTTTAAGAACCGATGCGGTAGCGAAAGTCGCTGCACCAGAAGCCTCTGGCTTAGGCGCTGGGCCAGCTAGTAATTTTTCCACAACTAACGTTCAGGTCGCCGGAGTTGATGAATCGGATACTATAAAAACAGATGGTAGTTTTATATATTCAATTAACAGCAATGTTATTTCAATTGTTAAAGCAACGCCTCCAGCCGAAGCCTCGTTAGTATCAACTATTAAATTAGAAGGTGTTGGTCAAGAAATATATTTGTCTGGTGATCGTCTAGCTGTCTTTGGTGATGATCAATCTATGAATAGTGGCGTTGCAGGCGGCGCGTCTGTCAAAATGTTTATTCGTCCTAGCTCTTATACTTTCTTAACAGTTTATGATATTAGTGACAAAACTAGCCCTAAGGCTTTAAAAACTTTTAAATTTGAAGGTGGCTATACTGCTTCAAGATTGATTGATAAACGACTTTATTTTATTAGTACGACTTATAATTTTTATCCAGGTGGAGATTTTGTTTTGCCTAAAGTTTATACTGATGGAAAATTAATTTCTAGTGAAACAAGCTCTGCTAATTATGTTTATCCCGAGGTTTATTACGTTGACACAGGCTCGGCTTACAATACTAGTACGGTGTCTTTAATTTCTTTAGATGAACTTGATAAGCCACTTGTTTCTCAGGTTTACATGATGCCGGCTAGTGAAAGTATTTATGCTTCGGCTGGAAATTTATATTTAACTTACACAAAGTATCTAAGCGACTATCAATTAAGGATGTCAGTGGCACGTGATTTTCTGTTTGATAGACTTACACCAGCTGATCAGAAAAGAATAACTAGCATTAGTGAGATTGATTCAACGATTTTATCAGATGATGAAAAATCAGGGAAAATTAATCAAGTAATTGATAGTTATTTTGCTCGTTTAGAAGATAAAGAAAGAGAAACTTTGATTAAACAATTAGATGATGAATTTTCTCAGCGCTATCAAGATGTTTATAAGGAGTTAGAAAAAACCGTTATTCATAAAATAAATCTTGATAATGGTAATTTAACTTACCAAGGTTCAGCTGAAGTTTCTGGTCGGGTACTCAATCAATTCTCTATGGATGAATATAAAGGTTATTTCCGTTTAGCTGCTACGCGTAGTCAATCTTGGATTATGCCGCTAGCTGCTTCTTTCAGAATTATCCAACCAGTTCAAACTCAAGAATCATATAATAATGTTTATACGCTTGATGATAAGTTGTCATTGGTTAGTAGTATTGAGAATTTAGCGCCAGGTGAAAGAATTTATTCTGTACGTTTTGTTGGTGACCGTGGCTACGTTGTAACCTTTAAACAAACTGATCCTTTGTTTGTTTTAGATTTTAAAGATCCAGCTAAACCAGTTGTGGCTGGTCAACTTAAGATTCCAGGATTTTCTAGTTATTTACATCCTTATAAGGAAAATATGCTGATTGGAATTGGCAAAGAAGTCACTGACAATGGTGCTCAAGGTGTTAATGTTCAAGGCATTAAACTTAGTTTATTTGATGTAACTGATCCAGCTAATCCAAAAGAAGTTGCTAGTCTTGGTTTAGGTGGACGAGGCAGTGATACAGCAGTTTTATTTGACCACAAAGCTTTTTTACTCATTCCTGAGAAAGATTTAGTAGCTATCCCAATGTCTTTAACTAAGCCTGGTTCAGATAATTATTCACCAGAGTTTCAAGGTTTAGGAGTTTTTAAAATCGAAACCGATAAAATAGCCGAGTTAGGCAGAGTATATCATCCTTTATCTGCTAAACAGCGTGCCTTAGGTTATACTAATTCCGATCCAATTTCTCGTAGTCTTTTTATTGGAGATTATCTTTATACCTTATCACCTAATATGGTTGGGGTTGAGCAATTAACTGATTTAAAAATTATTAAAACTATTAATTTACCGACCATGGAGGTTCCTGCCGATGGAACACCAGTCCCAATTTTATATGAAAAAACTCGTTAATAAAATTAAACCATATTTACCGATTGCTTTATTAGTAATTATTTTAGTCATTGCTGTTTTAGTTATTGTATTTAAAAATCCAAGTTCGGTGATTAGTAATTCTAATTCTGTTGTTAATCAAAAAATTATAAATACTAAAACAGGGCCTGTTTTTGATAGCAATAAATACAAAAAATTAGCCAGAGATCTTTTTGCACGTCTTTCGCCCGATGACCCCAGCCTCGCCCAAGAGGTTAAAAAAGAGTTACTAGACGTAACGGTTTCTAAAGAATTTAAAGAGGTTCATTTTGAGCTAGTAATGGCCAGCGCTTCATTGGAAGATTATTCTTTGTCTCGTGATGAAAAATCCTTAGATAAGGCTAAAATTATTTTGGCAAAGCTAAAAAAAGATTATAGCTGGTTAACTGATAAATCTTTATAAACTATGGATTCCAAAATTATTTTTTTACCAACAATTATTTTATCCAACCTAGCATTGTTTGTTTGGTGGTATTTTAGGTCAAGTGATTTTATTTTTATTCTCTTGGCTATTATTTTAATAAACCTAGCGACCGCTTGGTGGATTAATAGCTCTCGTCGTGACTGGTGGAGTTTTGCTTTGTTACCAATTATTTTTACTATCAGCGCTCTGTCATATGCCCTTATTATTAGCAATGCTAGCGTTGTTTTGGCGATTGTTGTTTTAGCTTACATAATATTGGTTGTTTATTGGCGCTTAATCTTTGTTTATGTTTTTAGGCATTTTTCTTATCGACCATTTAGTCTTGAGCGACTTTTTTATTATTTAAGTTTTATTTCAATATTTTTTTTCAGTGCCGCTGCCTATGGAATAAAAACTTTCCTTGATGTTCCGCTTTGGCAATTAATTGGTGTTATTTTATTATTTCAAATTATTTTAACTTATTTATGGTCATGGGTTCATAAAATAGACTTAACAATTGTTTGGCCTTATAGTATTGCCTTAATAGTAATGATCATTGAGCTATTTATTGTTGTTAGCTTGCTGTCTTTGAATTTTAATATTAGTGGTTTTGTTATTGCTTCGTCATGGCATGGTTTATCTTTCTTAATAACTGAACATCTTGGCGGCCGACTGACCCATCAGCGTAGCCGTTTTATTATTAGCCTTATAATAATTATCTGGTTAGCTGTTTTAATAACAGCACGCTGGTTTTAAAAAAAATTTATGAAATTTTCTGATTCTGCAAAATTTTGGCTCGTTTTTTCTTGTATTTTAATAGCCGCCTTTTTGGGTGGTATTTTAGGTAATTGGGTATTTATCTATTTGCTAGATAAATATTATGGGATACCGGGTGGAAATTATTTAGCCAGCTCTAGTCCATCTTCGGTCATTATCCGTGATGTAAAGAAGGCAGCTATTGAACAAGACAGTCTTTTAACTAAAACTGTTAGTTCGGCTGATAAAAGTTTTGTAAAGATTTTTAGAAAACAAGCTAGTAGTATTTATCAACCTAAGGACGCTATTGCTACAGCTGTCGTTATGACTAGTGATGGTTGGTTAATGACAATTAATAATATAGCACCATCAAAAAATGGAACCTGGGAAGATTATGAAGCCGTAACAGCTGATCGCAAAGTACTTGCTATTGAAACTATTAAAACCGATAATATTAGCAAGGTTTCTTTTATTCATTTAACTAATGCTAAAAATTTATTAGTTAGTGGGCTTATCTCTAGCCAAGATTTATCAACTGGCCAAACTTTAGTAGCAGTTGGCTTTGATGGTTCAGTTGAAACTGGACGTTTATCACGTGATACCTCAACTATTTATTCAAGCGATACTCTTTTCACTAAATTATTTGTAACAGATTTTAGCGGCCACGATGCTTATTTATTTGATGATAGTGGTCAACTGGCCGGAGTTAGTTATAACGGGTCTATTATAGCCGTGAATGGAGTACAGAAAACTTTAGAAAGACTTTTAACTGAAGGGAAGATAATTTATCCACGTTTAGGTGTTAATTACTTAGATTTAACAAAAGTATTTGACCGTGAAGCAAGAGTTGGCGCTCTTATAACTGCGCCTAGCAAAGACGTACCGGCTGTTGTCGTTGGTAGTCCGGCTGAAAAAAGCGGGCTTAAATCAGGTGATTTGATTACGGCTTTAGATGATACGCCGATTAATGAATTTAATAATTTGACTTTGTTGATGCAGGATTATTCTCCTGGCGACACAATTAATTTAACTATTCATCGAGCCAAAGAAGTAAAGAATATCTCGGTCAAACTTGATGAATTTATCGTGAAATAGTTTTTATGAAGATTATTTCGGTTTTAGAAAATATAAAAAAAATAAAAGGCAAGAAGATCGTTCTTCGTTTAGATCTTAATGTGCCGGTTGTCAAAGGTAAAATTACCAATGATTATAAATTGCGTTGTGTTTTACCAACCATTAATTTATTACGTCGGTCTGGTTGCTCAATAGTTATTATTACTCATTTAGGAGAACCAAAATTACCACTCAATAAAAAACAGGCTAACGTGTGGTCTGTTCAGCCGCTAGCTAAGTGGTTATCTAAAAAATTAAATTTATCACTTAAAGTATCCAATACTGAATGGCCAGCTATTCATTCAATGGTAAAAAGAATGTCTAGTGGAGAAGTTATAATGTTAGAAAATATAAGATTATTTAAAGGTGAATTAGAGAATAGTGAAACGCTAGCTAAGCAGCTAGCTTCTTTAGGTGAAATTTATATTAATGATGCTTTTGCAGTTTGCCATCGTCAACACGCTTCGGTTAGCGCTATAAAAAATTATTTACCAGCTTTGGCTGGTCCTTTATTAACTACTGAAGTAGTTAATTTAGAAAAAGCTAAGACCGGTAAGAAGCCTTTGGTTTTAATTATGGGTGGAGCAAAATTGTCCACTAAGTTACCACTCTTAAAAAAATTAGCACCGCTTGCCTCAGTTATTTTAACTGGCGGGGGAATTGCCAATACAATTTTAAAGTCCCAAGGGAAAGCGATTGGTTCTTCTTTGTTTGACAAAGAAGGCGCAACAGCTTATAGTCGTTTTAAATTATCCAATGTTATAGTACCAGTTGATGTAGCTGTTTTATCTCGAGCTAAACGTTTGGGAAAAAATATAAATAATATTAAAGCCACGGAAAAGATTTTAGATATTGGATCAAAAACTATTAAGCTTTATGGCCAATATATTAAATCAGCTAAAACAATTATTTGGAATGGTCCAATGGGCTTATTTGAGAAAATAGCTTTTGCTAAAGGTACTAAACAAATAGCTCTTTTAGTTGCTCAGGCTACAAAAAATAAAGTTTTTACTTTAATTGGTGGAGGCGAGACCGTCGCCGCGCTTGGTAATGTTAAAAACTTCAGCTGGATTTCTACTGGTGGTGGTGCTACTATAAGCTATCTTGAAGGTAAAATTTTGCCTGGTTTGACCAAACTTGTTAGATATTAATTATGATGATTCGTTCTAAAAAACATACGCGACCGAAACCGGTCGCTCTTATAATGCTCGAAGGTTGGGGGATTGCCCCGGCCAGTGATGGGAACAGGCTTATTAGTGCTGCGCCTTATTTTAGTCATTTAGTTGAACATTACCCAGTCGCCGCTTTATCAGCTTCGGGCGATTCAATCGGATTATCAGCTGGACTTTTTAGTAATGGAGAAATTGGCCATACTGTTATAGGCTCTGGCCGTTTATTTTTTGATATTCGTCGAGAGATTGATGGAAAAATTTCTAAAGATTTATTTGCTAGTGGCAAAGAATTTAATAGTCTACGAGAGTTAGTTAAAACTAATGCAGCTGTTCATTTAGTTGGTTTGCTTTCTAGCTCTGAAACAGAAGCTTCGTTGAAACATTTAGAAAACTTAATTAGCTTTTTAGAAAAAGAAGCTGTTAATAAGATTTATTTACATTGTATTCTTGACGGCCGGGAAACGAAAAAGAATTCTGGGAAAAAGCTAGTTGAAGAATTTAATACTTTTTTGTCTAAGCATAACTCTTGTCAAATTGTTTCTTTAATTGGTCGGCTTTACGGTTTAGATGAAAAAAATAATATTAGTCGTACCGCCAAAGCGTTTCAATTATTTGCTCAAGGTGAAGGAAATATTTTTGCTAGTACACAGGAAGCTTTCACTCAGACCTATGATAAGAAAATATTTGATGAAGAGTTTCCGCCAGTCGTTATTAAAAATGAATTAGTTGACTCAACCACAATTAAAGAAAATGATGTCGTTATTTTTTGGAATTATTCGGGTCAGGGTTCTTATCAGCTAGCTGATTATGTTATTAATAATTTATCTAATATCAAGCTCGTTACTCTGACTGATTATGGTTTGGCTGACAAAGCATTGGTTTTATTTTCTAAACCTGAGTTAAGCGATTCTTTAGGTAAGATTTTTTCTGATGCTAATTTAAAACAATTACGAATTTCTGAAAGTGCTGGGTTTCCCAATATAACTACGGCGTTTGATTCTTATTCGTCTAGTTTTTCTGAAGGAGTTTATAAAAAATTAATTCCATCATTTGCTAATATTCCGCTACTAGAAAATATAGTAGATACTATTAAACAAACGCGTCAGGCATTTGTTGAAGCTGTACAAAAATCAGTTTATGATTTAGTTATTGTTACCTTGTCGCAGATTGATCTTATGGCGCATAACCAACAGCGAGATAGTTTATCATTAGCTGTTAAAGCGTTTGATGATAATATCAAATTAATGATTGAATCTATCGAAGCTTCAGGCGGTGTTGCTATAATTGTTGGTACTCATGGTTTTGCTGAGCAAACAATTGACCCAGCAGCCGGTACAGAAATTTTTTCTCATTCTTCTAATTTAGTGCCACTTTATTTAGTTGGTAAAGGTTTTGAAGGTTATAATCTTGGTTGGCCAGAAGCTGTTGGCGGCGATTTAAATCTCTTAAAACCAATTGGTTCTTTGGTTGATGTTGCTCCGACTATTTTAAGTTTAGCTAATTTACCAATTCCTAAGGCCATGGTCGGTCAAAGTTTAATTTAAGTCTATGTCACCCCTTCATCGTTTTCGCCGTTTTTTTGTTTCCTCTACCAGTACCAGTGTTGCCGCGGCCGCTTTTGTGATTGGTTTAATGTCAATCGCTAGTAGATTTTTAGGAATTTTTAGAGATCGTATTTTAGCCTCTTCTTTTGGGGCTAGTCAAACTTTAGATATTTATTATGCCGCTTTTCGTTTACCAGATTTAGTTTTTAATCTATTAGTTTTAGGAGCATTATCAGCTGGTTTTATTCCAGTTTTTGCGCGTTTAATAAAAGATAATAAAGATCGTGAAGTTGCTTGGAAATTAGCTTCTAATATTTTGAATACTTTAACAGTTGGTTTACTAGTTGTTTGTGGTGTGGCAGTCGCCATTGCGCCTTGGTTAGTTAATGTTATAGCACCAGGTTTTCCAATTGAAGCTCGTTCAACTATAGTTACCTTAACTAGAATAATGTTTTTGTCGCCAATTTTTCTTGGTTTATCAAGTATTGCTGGTGGTATTTTACAATCTTTTAATCGTTTTTTTGTTTATTCCTTATCACCAATTCTTTATAATATCGGAATTATTTTTGGTGCTTTATTTTTAGTGCCACGTTTTGGTATTATGGGCCTAGCTTGGGGTGTAGTACTTGGTTCATTTTGTCATTTTTTAGTTCAGCTACCAGCTTTATTTAAACTGGGCTTTAGATATCATTTTTTTATCGACTGGAAAGATAAATCTATGCGAGCTATTTACAGAATGATGACAGCTCGTACTTTAGGTCTAGCTATTACGCAGATAAATTTAACCGTTATAACAATTATCGCCTCTGGTTTACCAGCCGGTTCTTTAAGCGTTTTTAACTTAGCTAATAATTTACAATCTTTTCCAGTTAGTATTTTTGGTATTTCTTTTGCGATTGCTGTTTTCCCGCTTTTATCAGCTACGGTCACGGATAAAGATTTTGTTGATCGCTTCTCTAGAACCTTTAGACAAATCATGTTTTTTATTGTTCCTGCTACTGTAGTTTTTATAATTTTAAGAGCACAGATCGTTCGTGTTATTTTAGGTAGTGGTCAGTTTAATTGGCATGACACAACTTTAACGATTGATACTTTAGGATTCTTCGTTTTGTCATTATTTGCTCAAGCTACAATCCCTTTGTTAACTAGAGGATTTTATGCGCGTCATGATTCAAAGACCCCATTTTTTATTGGTTTACTTTGTGATGCAACCAATGTTTTCTTGGCCCTTTGGTTGATTAGGAATTTTGGTGTAGCTGGTTTGGCTTTATCTTTTTCTCTTAGCGTAATTTTAAATTTTTTACTCCTATTCTTTACCTTACACCATCGCTTAGGGTCTTTAGATGATAAAAAAATTATTATTTCCATTGCTAAGTTTTCCGGCGCCGCCATTGCTATGGCGTTAAGTATCCAAGCTATGAAATTACTAGTTTGGCCTTATGTTGATATGACAAGATTGTGGGGTGTTTTGTCTCAGGGTGCTTTAGCTGGTTTATTTGGATTGGTTGTTTATTTAGCAGTTTGCTCTTTATTAAAGAGCGAGGAATTTGTTGAACTTTGGGCAGCGACTAAAGTTAGAATTTTTGATTCAATTAAAAAAGTAAAGAGTGATGACCAGGGTGAAGTGAGAGGAATATAATAACAATTTCAAATTTTAAATTTCAAATTTTAAACTATGATAGATTCAAGTAAATATTGTACGATGTATATTGTTCGTCATGGTGAAACAGAATGGAATGTTAAACAGATTATGATGGGGCACAAAGATTCACCTTTAACAGCCAATGGTATAGCTCAGGCGCATAGGCTCAAAGATAATTTACAGGGCATTAAATTTGATGCGGTTTTTTCTTCAGATCTTTTACGTGCTAAGCGGACGGCTGAAATTATTAATTTGGAAAAAAATTTGGCAATTAAAACCTCAGAACTTTTGAGAGAAAAAAATTATGGCGCTTTTGAAGGTGGCCAGGTAGGAGATTATACATCGGCGCTTAAGAAATTATTAGTTGCTGAAGAAGCTTTAACTAATGAACAAAAGTTTAATAGCAAAACTGGGACCGGTGACGAGAGTGAGGCAGAGGTTACAACAAGATTTATTACTTATATACGTGAAATAGCCGCGGCCTATGTTAATAAAAAAGTTTTAATCGTTACACATGGTGGATGTATAAGAATGTTTCTTATGAACCTAGGCTTTGGTACACGAGAAGAATTAGTTGGTGCAGTTGGTAATACGGCTTATGTAAAAGTTTTAACTGACGGAATAGATTTTTCTATAGAAGAGACAGTTGGTATTAATAAAAACATAATTTTTAATTCTTAATGTCTAGTTTAAAATTTAAAAGAAAAATAGAAGATTTCATTTGCGAACAATGCGGTGAAAAAGTAATTGGCAATGGCTATACTAATCATTGCCCTTATTGTTTATGGGCTAAACATGTGGATAATAACCCAGGAGACAGGGCTGCTAGTTGTCATGGTTTAATGGAGCCCTTGGGTCTAATTTTGACTAGTAAAGGGCAAATAATTGTTCACCGTTGCGTAAAATGCTCTAAAGTTATTAAAAATAAGGTAGCTTCTAATGATAATAAGGAGCTTATTATTAAGCTTTCTGGAAAAATTTTAGCTAATATTAGCTAAAATGCTTTAAAAATCAGCTAAAATCGCTCTTGACTAGAGGCGGTTCTATTCGTATAATATGTTATGCCTTGTCTTGAGATAATCGCCGGATAAGCAGACGATCGCTGTGCCTAAAAAGGTATAGAGGAAAGTCCGGACTCCAGAATAAGGGCAGTGGGTAATGCCCACCAGAAGTAATTCTAGGGAAAGTGCCACAGAGACAATACTATCCAGCCAAATGGTTGGAGAAAGGTGAAAAGTTAGCTAATGTCGTAAACGGCTATAGCTTTCGATCCTTGGTGACAAGGAAAGCGCGGTAAACCCTGCCCGGAGCAAGAGCAAACCTTTCTTAATAAAAATAAGAAAGAGGAACGTAGCTCGCTAGAATCCATAAGTAATTGTGGATCAAGATAGATGGTCGTCGTTTTGCACAATTGCAGAATACAGGATCCGGCTTATAGCTTATCCGGTGTTTATCTCATGAGAAGACTGTTATATTTTTTATGAAAAAATCAGAACTATTTTTTTCTGTTATCCTCATCCCCATTGATTTTATAATGGTGGTGTTAGCTGGTTTGTCAGCTTATTATATTCGTTTTTCAGCTTTAACTACCGAAATTAGACCGGTAATTTTTTCTTTACCAGCACTTGAATATTTTCAAATTCTTTTACTCATTGCCTTGGTTTGGCTAGTGATTTTTAGTTTTGCTGGTTTATATAATTTACGTGAGCTAGGCAGTCTTAAGTCAGAGTTAAAAAAAGTTGTACTAGGCTGTTCTTTAGGTTTAGTAGCTGTGGTAATTTTTATATTTATTTATCGTGAACTATTTTCTTCACGTTTTATTGTTTTAGCTGGTTGGGTCTTAGCTATTATCTACGTAGCGATTGGTCGTATTATTGTTACTTACGTTCGACGCTTTTTTTATAAATACGGTGTTGGTATTCATAAAGTAGTTATTATTGGTGCCGGACAAACCGCTGATCGTTTAGTAAGAGAATTTGCTACTCGTAATTGGCTAGGGTTTTTAGTGGTTAAGCGGTTTGATGATTTTAGTGCTGAAGCAGCTAAGGAATTAGAAGAGTTTATTTTAACCAAAGAAGTTGATGAAGTATTACAAGCCGATCCTAATTTATCAAAAAGTGATCGTTTACGTTTGTATGATTTTGCTGATGAACATCATTTAATCTTTAAATATGCCGCCGACTTATTAGAAACTAAAGTTTTACGAGTTGAGGTTGATGAACTAGCTGGCTTACCAATTGTAGAAGTAAAAAAAACACCATTAGATGGTTGGGGTAGGGTAACTAAAAGAATAATTGATATTATTGGTTCATCCGTTCTTATTTTATTGACTAGTCCAATTATGTTATTAGTTGTTATTGCTATAAAACTTGATTCACGGGGGCCAATCTTCTTTTCTCGTTTAGACGATGGTTCTCCGTTATATCGTATGGGTCAAGGCAGTAAAAAAATACGTTATTTCAAATTTCGTTCTATGATGGATCGAGTTGATAATATGCGTTATAACGAATTGGCTGATAAAAATATTAGAACTGATGGGCCAATGGTTAAAATTAAAGATGATCCTAGGGTTACCAGAGTTGGTCGTTTTATTAGACGTTTTAGTTTAGATGAATTGCCAGAATTATTTTTAGTTTTTAGAGGTTCAATGAGTTTGGTTGGTCCGCGACCACATTTGCCAGAAGAAGTTGCTAAGTATGAAGGCCGTCATAAAAAAGTTATGACCATTAAACCGGGTATTACAGGGTTGGCCCAAGTTTCTGGTCGATCGGATTTAACTTTTGAAGATGAAGTTCGTTTGGATATTTATTATATCGAGAATTGGTCGTTAGTATCTGATATTATTATTTTATTAAAAACTCCCTTGGCTGTTTTTAGGTCTAGGCAAGCTGAATAACTATGAAGATTGCTTTAATTCATGATCACTTAGCTCAGGACGGCGGCGCAGAAAAAGTTTTGCGTGTTTTCGCTGATATGTTTCCTGAAGCTCCGATTTATACTTTATTAGCCGAAAAGGAGGTTGCTAAGAATTTTGGTGATCGTTTGCGTACTTCGATTATTCAACGTTTACCAGGTGGCGTAAAACACTATCAATGGTATATGCCATTTATGCCAATGGCTGTAGAGTTTTTTGATTTAAATGAATTTGATATTGTTTTATCTGATGCGAGCGCTTTTGCTAAAGGTGTAATTACCGGAACTGATACCTTACACATTTGTTATTGTCATACACCAACTCGTTATATTTGGGATTATACTCATCAGTATATAAAAGAGCTTCGTTATAATAAGTATTTGAAAAAAATTATTTCTTTAATTTTAAATTATATTCGTTTGTGGGATAGACAGGCAGCTGATCGAGTTGATTCATATATTGCTAACTCTAAAACAGTTAAGAATAGGATTAGTAAATATTATCGACGTTCATCAACCGTGATTTATCCTCCGGTTGAAGTTGATTCTTTCCAGGTAGCTGACACAACCGGAGAATATTTTTTGATTGGTGGTCGTTTAGCGCCTTATAAAAGAGTCGATGTTGTAGTCGAAACTTTTGTTAAACTTGGTTTGCCTTTAAAAATTTTCGGCGACGGTGTTGATTTGCCACGTTTACGTCGCATCGCTGCTGGTGCACCTAATGTAGAATTTTTAGGTCGCGTTGATGAGCGCCGCAAAGCTGAATTATATCGTAGAAGTCGTGCTTTTATTAATCCTCAAGAAGAAGATTTTGGTATTACAGCTGTCGAGGCCATGGCTTCAGGTCGCCCAGTAATTGCTTATAATCGTGGTGGTGCTACTGAAACTGTGATTGATGGCGTAACTGGCTTATTCTTTAATGAGCAAACCGTTGAATCTTTATCAGATGCCGTTACTCGTTTTTCTGAAATTACTTTTGTGCCGTCTACTATCCGTCAGCACGCTGAAAAATTTTCTACCCAACGTTTCAAGGCTGAAATTGAGAACTATATAAAAACGGAATATCAAAATTTTTTAACAAAATAAAGACAAAACTTACAAAAGATAATTTTAAAAACAAAATTTAAAATAAAAAGATAAAACAGTTTTAATTTTTAATTTTTTAATTTTGTTTTATAATTTGTCTTTTTATTTTTATCTTTACTACATAAAATAAGTCATGAAAATTCTTATAGATATTCGTCCTTTAATGGATGAAAAATATAGCGGCGTTTCCGAATATGTTATTCGGTTATTGTCCGCTCTTTTTGAAATTGATAAAACTAATCAATATATTTTGTTTTGTAATGCTTTACATAATGTAGCTGAGCGTTTGCCAAAGTTTGACCAACCCAATGTTAAAATAGTCGTTACTCATATTCCTAATAAAATTTTTAATTACGTTATGCTCTGGCCTTTTGGCCGACCGTATTTTGATAAATTAGTTAAAGATAAAGTAGATATATTTTTCATGCCGCATTTACATTTAGCAGCTATTTCAGCTAACGTAAAAAGTGTTTTAACAATTCATGATTTATCATTTTTAGTTAATAAGCAATGGTTTAATTGGCGTAAAAATATTTGGCATTGGTTTATAAATGTTCAGCGCTTAACTCGCCGTTTTGATAAAGTTATTGCTGTGTCTTACAATACTAAAAAAGATTTAGTTGATCTTTGTAAAATTGATTCAACTAAAATTTCTGTGATTCACTCAGGTATTGATAGTGCCTTTAAAAAAATAGCTGTAGCGGATGATCAATTACAAAAAGTTAAAGCTAAGTATAATTTAGCTAAACCATTTATTTTATTTTTAGCTACGATTGAACCAAGAAAAAATATTGAAGGTTTGGTTAAAGCTTTTGAAATTTTAAAAGTTAAGGGAAATTATCCAGATTTAAAATTGGTTTTAGTTGGTGCTCGAGGTTGGAAGTCAGAACCAATTATAGCTAGAATTAATAGCTCATCGTTTAAAGATGATATTATTGAGTTAGATTATGTTGACTCAGCTGATAGACCTTATATTTATAATCTAGCAAGCGTCTTTGCTTATCCGTCATTTTATGAAGGTTTTGGTTTTCCACCCTTAGAAGCTATGGCTTGCGGTGTGCCAGTGGTTGCTTCAGCTTCGTCTTCTTTACTTGAAATCGTGGGCGACGCCGGAATCTTAGTTGACCCTTATAATCCAGCTGCTATTGCTACTGGTTTAGAAACTGTTTTGTCAGATACTGTTTTAGCTGCTAGTCTGGGTATAAGAGGACAAGAACGAGCTAAGCAGTTTAGTTGGGAGAAAGCCGCAGGGGAATATTTGGGAGTATTTGAGAAATTGATAAGTTAAAGACAAAACATACAAAAGACAATTTTTAAAACAAAAATAAAATTAAAAAATTAAAACTGTTTTATCTTTATACTTTAAATTTTGTTTTATAATTTGTCTTTTATTTTTTACAGCATATGTCCACAAAGAAAAACTCACCTTTAGCCGATCGCCTTAGACCTTCTACTTTTGAAGAATTTTTTGGCCAAGACGATATTATAAAAGAAGGTTCATTAATTAAACAGTCGATTGCGGCTGGTAATTTACCGTCTTTAATTTTTTGGGGGCCACCTGGCTCTGGTAAAACAACTTTAGCTTTAATTATTGCTAAATTAGTGGAAGCAGAATTTGTGCGCTTTTCAGCCGTGACGCAAGGAGTTGTTGATTTACGAAAAGTAATTGATCGTGCCCGCTCTAATCAGCTATTGGATAAAAAAACAATTTTGTTTATTGATGAAATCCATCGCTGGAATAAGGCGCAACAAGATGCTTTATTACCACACATTGAAAGCGGGGCCATTGTTTTAATTGGTGCGACCACGGAAAATCCTAGTTTTGAGATTCGTAGCGCTTTATTATCTCGTTGTCGCGTGATTGTTTTAAAAAATCTTTCGGTTGATGCTATCGAAAAGATTATTCGTCGCGCTGTTGCTGATAAAGAAGAAGGTTTGGGTGAACTTAGTTTAGTGGTTGATGATGAAGTTATAAAATTTTTAGCCGGAATTAGTCAGGGCGACGCTAGAGCTGCTTTAAATATTTTAGAAGCTGCTACTTTAGTTAATACAGAAATTACAATTGATGTAATTAAACAAGCTGCGCAGAAATCTCATCTTTTATATGATAAGGGAGGAGAAGAACACTATAATATAATTTCAGCATTACACAAGTCTTTGCGTGGTTCGGATGAGAACGCCGCTTTATATTGGTTGGCACGTATGTTAGAGGCCGGAGAAGATCCAATGTATGTGGTTCGTCGTTTAGTTCGTTTTGCCTCTGAAGACGTTGGTTTAGCCAATTCTAAGGCCTTAGAACAAGCTATGGCAACTTATCAAGCTTGTCATTCGTTGGGCATGCCTGAATGCAATGTTGTTATAGCTCAACTTGTGGTTTATCTAGCGCGTTGTCAAAAATCAAATGCTTTGTACACGGCTTATTTAGCCGCTGCCGCTGATGCGCAAGCCACCAGTCATCTTGGTGTGCCATTACATTTACGCAATGCACCAACTAGCTTAATGAAAGATTTGGGCTATGGTAAAGATTATAAATATAGTCCAGATTTTGAATATAAAGAAAAACAAGATTATTGGCCTAAAGATTTTAAGCCAAAAAATTATTTGCCAAAATGAAAACAGGATCAAGCAATATGATCCTGTTTTTTTATTTTAAAACCGTGGCTTAATTCTTTAAGCTATTACCGTGGGCCAGCAAATAGAGCATCCCCGGGCTGGGTATTTTTGAGACATCAAATGTTTTTGATTTTTCATTTTTTACCTCAACTGGTTTAGCTTTATTTTTTTCATTAAAAAGAGCCACTCCGAGTACAACGTTAATGTCCGTTGTTTTTTCTAAAAAAGCTTGTTCGTCTTTAGGCATTATTATTGGTTTTAATTTTTGAAATTTTATTTTTAGTTTTTTAAGAATAATGTTATGTCGTTCTTGTTATATTTAAAGCCAACACCTTGATAAAAAGGTATAAGCTTTTTTTCTGTACTGCAATGAATAACCCTTATTTTACGCTTTTTAAGTTCGCTACACAAGATTTTAACTATTTTGGTCCCAATGTTATTACCTCTATAATTGGGGTTAACAATTATATCGGTGATAAAGGCGTAAACCTCGTCATCCAACGCTCGCCCAATACCAACTAAATGATTTTTATCATAGGCACCGATTATCACTGAACTGTGCTTGATAATGTTTTGGCACTGGCTCAGAGTTTTTCCCGGGAATGATTCAGTAAAAAAATCCTTTAATTTTTTGGCTGAAAATTTTTTAGTTATCTTTTTATAAGTTACTTTTACCATTATTAATTTAATTTTTGTTTTTAATACTATATATCATCATATATTATGGTTTTTGTCAATATTATTAAGTTTTTGGTTGACATATTAAGAATAATAATTTACAATAACGGCACCAATCATGAATTTACATGATTGATTTTAATTAATATTTCTCATACTCCACTGGATTTTCCTTGTCTTAAAGCTCTTATGTTTTAAGGCCAACGGAGTAGAGGATTAAAGGAAAATATGAAAGACGAAAAATCTAAAGTATCCCTGCCTTCTGTGGCTGAGATGCTAGAAGCCGGCATGCATTTTGGGCACCGCACTTATAAGTGGCATCCAAAAATGAAGCCATATATTTTTGAAGCCCGCAAAGGGATTCATATCATTGATCTTCAGAAGACATTGGTTAAGCTAGAAGAAGCTTTGGCTTTTATGGCTCGCTCAATTTCTGAGGGTAAAACCATTTTAATGGTTGGTACAAAAAATCAGGTTAAAGTTCATCTTAAAGAGATGGCGCTTGATTCTGGTGTTGCTTATGTAACTGAGCGCTGGCTTGGTGGAACATTAACCAACTTTAATATTATTCGTAATTCAATTCGTGCTTATCAGGACTTATTAGAAAAAAAGGAAAGTGGTAAATTAGAAAAATATACTAAAAAAGAACGCATTCAATTCGATCGTCAGATTAAGAAACTTTCCGCTAGCGTTGGTGGTTTAATCACTTTGAATCGAACACCTGATATTATTTTCATTTGGGATATTAAGCATGAAGAAACTGCTTTAGCTGAAGCTAAAAAACGTCGCATTCCTATCATTGCTATTTGTGATACTAACGTTAATCCACAAGGCATTGATTATGTCATTCCATCAAACGATGATGCTAGTAAAGCCGTGGCTTTAGTTTTGGGGCTTATTAAAGAAACTGTTTTAGAAGCTCGAGCTGGTGTTAAAGAAGCTAAAGAAAAAACTGTTGAATCAAATAAAGAATAAAATTAAAAATTAAAGTAAAGACGCATAATTATTTGTCTTTAAAATAAACATATGGAAGAAATAAAAAAACTTCGCGACCGAACTGGCGCTGGTATTGTTGATTGTAAGGCCGCTTTAACAGAAGCCGGTGGTGATATTGAAAAAGCGATTGAAATTTTACGTAAAAAAGGAATTGCTAAGGCTGCTAAAAGAGGTGATCGCGAAACTCACGCCGGTATAATTTTAGTATCCGTAACTGATGATGCTAAGTCGGGTTTTATTTTGGAATTAAATGCCGAAACTGATTTTGTGGTTCGTAATGATCAATTTAAAAGCTTAGGTGAAAAAACTTTAGCCGCTATTTCAGCTAACAAGCCTGCTAACTTAGATGAAGTTTTAGCTTTGAAGTTAGATGATGGAATTAGTATAGAAGAAAGCTGGAAACATTTATCAGGCGTAATTGGTGAAAAAATGGGCTTAGGTCGTTATGATCGTTTAACCTCCAATGGTACAATCGCTGGTTATCCTCATCCTCAAGGTAATATTGGTGTATTAGTTGCTTTAAGCAACACCGGCGCTAATGAGCTGGCTAAAGATATTGCGATGCATATTGCAGCTGCTAGCCCACGCTATATTAATTCAACCGAGGTTGATCCTTCTGAAATGGAGAAAGAAAAAGAAATTTATCGTGAACAGCTTAAGAAAGAAGGTAAACCAGAAGAAATGGTAGAAAAGATTTTAGTTGGTAAAATGAATAAATTCTATGAAGAGGTTTGTTTAATGGACCAAGAATTTGTTAAAGATGACAGTAAAAAAGTAAAAGATATCTTAGCTGGTTCAACAATTGAAAAGTTTATTCGTTATTCGTTGTAATTTTTAGATTCATAAAACCCCGCGCCATTTTGGCGCGGGGTTTTTGTTTTATTCCATAGATTGCTATAATATAGGTGATATTTATATGGATCAACAAATACTCGACTTATTAGATGTTTTTTCTAGTGGTATGTTGGTTATAGTTATTATAACCGTGGCTTATCATTTATATTCTCGTCCTAAATCAAAAAATAATGATCTTGTTTCTTTAGCCTCCCATCAGTTGCGTACTCCTCTAACTATCATGAAAGGATATCTGTCTATGATTTTAGAAGGAGAATTAGGTTCTATTAAACAAACAAAAATAAAAGCCGCTTTATCTGCTGTTTATCAAGCTAATGAGCGGCTTATTCGTTTAACTGATAATTTTTTGGAGATCTCTCAGCTAGAAGATAATACTATTCATGTTAGTTACCAGCTTTTTGATTTCCCAACTATTGTTCATGAAACAATAGTTGAATTAAAAACTAAAGCCGATGCTAAGAACTTAGTTTTAACCGTGGCCTTATCTAAGAAAAAGTTTTCGATTAAGGCTGATGAATTAATGTTAAGACAAGTTCTATTAAATCTCTTAGACAATGCTATTAAATATACTAAACAAGGCGGCATTACTTTAAACGCTGAATTAAAGAATAAACTCTTAAGAGTTTCAGTAATTGATACAGGACCTGGTTTAGAGAAGAAAGACTTAGTTGGTTTGTTTGAAAAATTTGAACGCCGCAGTAAAAACCAAGAAGGTTTTGGGTTAGGCTTATATGTTAATCGTTTAATTATAGAAGCACATAAAGGTAAAATTTGGGCTGAAGCTAGAGGTAAAGACTTCGGTTTTAAAATTATTTTTGAAATTCCGGTTTAATATATTTTATGGAGAATAAAATAGAAATTAGATCAGTAAATAAAAATGACCTTAGCGCTATCAGCGAGGTTTTATTAGATTGGTTAACAGCTGAAGAAGTTGAGCATTATATTAAACAAATCCATGATATTATTTCTGATACTTCTGGACCAAAATTTGACTCTCATTATTATGTCGCCGTACTTGATAAAGTAGTAATTGGTTTAGTTGGTTTTAGAGAGCCACTTCCGAAGTTATTAAAATTTACAACTAAAGCCAAACCAGCTGAATTATGTATGATATATGTCAGTAATAAACACCGCGGCGGCCAAGGTGTTGGCACAGCTTTATTGAATTATGTGATTAAAGAGCTAGTAGCCAGGAAGTATGATGAGTTGGTGGTACGTAGTGCGGAAAAATTTTCTGATACGGGTTGGGGATTTTATGATAGCCTAGGTTTTGAAAGAGTAGGACAATTATTGCCGCCAGAATCTGAAACTAAATCTCAGGTTTGGCTTAAGCAATTATAAATAGTTATATGCCTAGTCAAATTTTATTTAATAATGAAATTTATCACCCAACCGAAGATGATTTGCCTTGCCTTATAACTTACGGTGAAAAAGCTGGTGGTTCTCATTTTTCGGTTACCATGGTAGCCGATTTATTTTTACGTGGTGCAAAAATTTTATTTTTTACAGCCTATCCAATGGCTAAAGATAATTTTTTAGAACAAATAAAAGGTAATGAAGAAAAAGTTTCTTATGTCACAGACGTGAATGATCTTAATATTAATGCTCAGGCTATAGTTTTAGAAAGTGGTAATGAAAAATTATATTTACAGGTTATTGAAAAGCTGAACGATTTATCAGAGCGCATTGTGTTAATAAAAAATATGGAAGTATTTGATGATTTAATATTTGATCATTGTTTAAAATTAAAAAAAGTTATTTTATCGGGCGATATTGATAAATGCATTGCTAAAGAAGAAATTATTGCTAAACAATGTGAGACTATAGTGGCTTTTACTAAGCCACGAGCCGCTTTGCCGATTGAAATACCAGCCTTAGAAAAATATACGGCTTATTTTTGGAATATAAAAAAACAAGGTTTAGTTATGGTTAAAATGTAGATTTAACAGGGTTGACACAGGGGTTTTTATCGGCTATAATAACAACACTTATTATTAAGTACTTTGCAAATTGTTTTCTGTTACAGAGCCAATTTAGCAAGCAAGAAATGTATGTCAGAAGTGCAAGATAAGCCGTTCTTGGAATCAATCGTTAAGGCGATTGTCGGCCACCCGGACAAAGTTGAGGTTGAGCGCACCGTCGATGAAATGGGTGTTCTCCTTACCTTAAAGATAGATCCGGAAGATATGGGATATGTTATCGGACGCCGCGGTCAGACCGCTCAGGCTATCCGAACTCTTTTGAAGATCATTGGTGCTAAGAACAATGCGCGCGTAAATCTAAAGATTCACGAGCCAGAAGGTTCAACCAGAGGTCGTAAAGAATTTTCTAAGCCAGCTGAGGAACAGATTGATACTTCTTCAATTGACAACCTAACAATTTAAGTTAGAAAACAGAGCCCCGTCATTCGGGGCTTTGTTTTTTAGATTATAAAATGCTATTTCGCGTTATAACAATTTTTCCAGAAGTTATTGAGGCCTATGTAAAAGTCGGCATGCTTGGTCGTGCGATAAAGAAAAATTTAATTAAAGTTATTGCTTATGATTTAAGAGCTTGGACTAGTGATAAACACAATACAGTTGATGACACACCATATGGTGGGGGAGCTGGCATGGTAATGAAAGCTGAACCAATTTATCAAGCCTTGAAAGAATTACAAAAAATAAAAATTAAAAAACAAAAGGTAGTTTTATTGTCAGCTAAAGGTAAAACCTGGAATCAACAGCTGGCTAAAAAATATGCTAAAGATTTAAAATCCATAATTTTCATCTGTGGACGTTATGAAGGAATTGATGAAAGAATAATGGAACTAGTTGATGAGGAAATTTCCATTGGTGACTATGTTTTAACTGGCGGAGAATTAGGCGCTATGACAATTATAGATTCAGTCGCTCGTTTGTTGCCAGAAGTTTTAGGTAATAGTGAAAGTCTAGCCATGGAATCACATAGTAAAGTAGGAGTTTTAGAATATCCGCAATATACAAAACCAGAAGTTGTTAGTTTTGGAAAAAAGAAACATAAAGTGCCGCCGATTTTATTATCCGGCGATCATGGAAAAATTAAAGAATGGCGCATGAAACATTTGAAGATAAAGAAAAAATAGCCCCAGTAAAGGGCTATTTTTTATATTAGTATTGACAAAATTGATAAAAAGTGATATTTTATAAAATCGGCACTTTTAAAAATATTAAATAATGTACTGAATTTCTGAGTATATTCAGGGGGTCGGTACATTATTTAATAACTTAAAAAAGGGAATCTATCATGAACAACGAAGACTTCTATCGAGCGCTCGATAAAGAGTTAGATCGAGATCCTTATTCCATATACTCTAAAAGCAGGCTAACAGCCAAAGAAATTAAAGTAATATTTGATAAGTATGTAGACAATGGAAATTTGGATGCTGCACAATATATTGCAGAAGAAATATATTGGTTTGGTTTAACTGATGATACGCTTCTGTTAATATTTTTCAATTGCCTCACCAAAGGAGATAAATACACAGCGGCCAGGGCATTTAATTTAATAGAGCAAGTTGTGCCATGTTAATTTGTCAAAATTAAAAAACAAAATATCAAGATGAAAAATGAAAAGAATATTGCACTTTTGGTAGTGAATAACACTGAGGGTTTGTACGAAGGTGATCTTCAGTATTATTTTAAGCTACTTTTTTATGCCTCAAACATTTTTAAGCCTTACCATAATTTTCGTCATATGATGCACGTGTTGTGTACGGCATATATTGGCGGTAAGGCTATGAATTATCATAAGCTATTTGGTAAAAAAGGTTTCAGAGCACTTCTTATTGCTGCTATGTTTCATGATTATGCTCATAGCGGTATCATGGGAAATGATGAGGCAGAAGTTACTCGTTCGATTGTTAAGATGAAGAAAAATCTACTTGAAAACGACATGGGCTTAGTCGAAGAAATATCTAATTTGATGTTGGCTACTCAATTTCCTTATGTAGCTTGTACGTCGAGTCTCGGTGTTGATATTATTAGAGACTGTGACATGTCGCAGGTTTTGAGTGATGTTTGGATGCAGCAGATTATTTTTGGTTTGGCGCAGGAAATGAATCTGACGCCATTCGAGATACTTGAACGTCAAGTTAATTTTGTCTCTTCAATAAAGTTTAATACACCATGGGCGCAAGAAACATTTGGCCCTTATATTAAAATTAGAATTGATGAGACTAAACAAGTTCTTGCTATAGTACGTTAAAGAAAATATTTATAAATAATAAATGGGATGACCACAGCGGCCATCCCATTTTTATTTTTTTGTTTATAATTTAAAACAAATCAGCGACTAGTTCGTTAAGGTTTTTAATATTAGTAATCGCTATCTCCTTAGATACTTGTTCTACCTTGGGGCAGAGAACTGATTTAAATCCAAGCTTAGAAAGCTCTTTTAGCCGCATATTGGCCTTAGAAATACCTCTAATTTCTCCGCCTAAACCGATTTCACCTAAGATGGCTTGTTTATTTTTAATCGGTTTATCTAGGTTAGAGGAAATAATAGCAGCACAAATTGCGGCGTCGATTCCGGGATCCTCAACTTTCAAACCACCAACAATGTTGACGATTATATCTTGCGCTGAAAGATTTATTTTAGTGCGCTTGTTAATGACAGCAATTAAAACTTGTAAACGATTTAAATCAAAGCCACTGGCTTTACGAACAGGATAACCAAACACGGTTTTAGTAACCAGCGCTTGAATTTCAACTAAAAATGGACGAGTGCCTTCAATAATACAGCTTATAACCGAACCACTAGTTTGATTATTATCATGTTCTAAAAATGCTGCCGATGGATTTTTAACCGGCGAAAATCCACTGCCTGTCATTTCAAAAATCCCCAATTCATTAGTTGAACCAAAACGATTTTTACTGGCACGCAAAAGTTGATAGCCACGCGCGGTTTCTTGTTCTAAATAAAGCACAGTATCAACTAAATGTTCTAATGATTTTGGCCCAGCGACGCTGCCGTCTTTAGTAATATGACCAATGACAATGAAAGCAATATTTCTTCGTTTTGCAACTTCTAGAAATCTTACAGCTGAAGCACGAATTTGATTTATGCTGCCAGCTTCACCCGGGATAAGATTAGTGTGGACAGTTTGGATTGAATCAATGATTACTAAATTAGGATTTGTTTTTTCAACCGCCGAAGCAATTTTATCAACGTCCGTGTCGCTAACAAAATTAAATTTTTTTAAATCACAATTTAATCTTTCCAAACGCAGTTTCACTTGTGGTAAGGATTCTTCGCCGCTAGCGTATAAGATTTTGTAATCTTTATTAAGTTGATTAGCAATTTGCGCCACGAGTGTTGACTTACCAATACCAGGTTCACCAGCTAAAAGTGTTAAGGATCCGCTAACAATGCCGCCACCAAACACACGGTCAATTTCTTCGGTTCCGGTTTCTAATCTAGTAAAACCATCTTCACCTGATAATTCAGCTAAGTTAACAATTGTAGCTGGCGCCACTATTGGTTGGTTGTTACTGGTTGTTTCGGCTTGAATAATTGTTCCCCATTGCCCACATTCATTACAGCGCCCTTGCCATTTTACAAATTGGGCGTCGCAGTTAGCGCAAGTAAACAAAGCAGTTGGCTTTGCCATGTATTTAATTTAATTTAGTATTAATTAACGGACTTTTATTTGACGCAAGCGGCCAGTTGATGCGTCAGTAAAATAAAGATATGTCCCATCAGGTGAGACCGAGAGATTTTTCATGGTGTAAGAAGTCGAACCTAAATTAATTTGTTCTTTAACACCAGTTTGAGGATTAATTCTATACAAGACATCTGGTGTATTGTCGGCTGTCGCAGGAAAGAGACCGGCGCCGCGTTCTAAGGTTTGTGGAACTGCGCAATAAATTGTCCCAGTTGTGAATGAACATTTATTAGCCCAAGTATCTAGTCCGATTGGACGACGATTAGCGCCAATATTATCACCTTGAGCGCCAGCTAACCACAAGGTTGGTTTGTAATCATTATCAGCTGAATAAACGCTGTATAGTAATTCGTCACCTTTAGGAGACCACTTTGGTTCAAAGCCTCGTCCTTCAACTATCATTGATTTAAAATTTTCTCCATTCTGTCCGACAAAATAAACTTCCTTACGATTAAAATCAACACCATCAACAAACATAGCAATACTTTGATTATTAGGTGACCAAGAAGAAATGACCTTATCGCCGTTTTCGCCTAAGTCTTCAATCTTTTGTGCTTTTGATCCATCATCGTTAGAAATAATTAACCAACGATTATCAACGTCTACGCCCATGCTTTTAGCTACGATTTTGTCGCCTGACGGAGAGAAGTCAAAATCTTGCCAGTGTTTAGGCAAGGTTACTTGTTCTTTAGTAGTAAAGTTATAACGTATTTTACTACCATCAGGGAATTCTAAAATTGCTTTGTCACTAGTTGGTGCCCAAGTAATATTTTGTACGTCAGGGAATTGTTTATCAGATAGAGCAACTGCCTTACCATCAGCCTCTAATTTATAAAATTTTCCATCAGTTTTATTATAGAATTCCATTTGCCCATTACCATTGATTCTAGAAACAGCTGCTTCAACGCCTAAATCAGTAGTAGAATCTTGAGCTACACCCTGGTTAGTGCTTGGTTGTGTTTGACCACCTGGTGTTTGGATGTCAGGTAATTGCCCCTCGGTTCCTGTCACTGGATTTTGTGTGCCAGTGCCTGCCTCTGGCAACCCAGAACCAGTTCCATTTTGTTGTATGTTAACACCGTTTTGAATTTGCGTAGTTTGTTTGAAGAAAAGACTAAATATAAAGTAGCCGATAGCAGCTGCTACTATCAAAAATCCTACGATTAAACCTAGTTTTTTATAGTTAAGACCAGCAAGAATCATATGGTTATTTTAAGTTGGTTGAAAGTTAATAAAACGCTTTTGTTTATAAGCTATTTTATGGTATAATAAAGCTAATCTTTCTAAATTATAGTACGTCTTATCTCCAACTGTCAAAATGGATGATAAGCCGGCATTTTTTCTGTATGGAAATCTTTAAATCGTCTCTTCAAAGTTATCTTGGTGTTGATATAAATGCTTCAAGCATTAAGATAGTTGAGCTTAAAAAAAATGGTAACAAAGTTGCTCTAGTTACCTATGGTTTTAGTGAACACTTTAATGAAGGAGTTCCTAAAGAAAGCGCTCCGCTTGATATTAAAAAATCAGCTGATTTGATAAAGAGTATTTGTCAAAAAGCTCATGCTACTTCTAGCATGGCGCTAGCTTCTTTGCCTACTTTTTCAGTTTTTTCATCAATCATTAATATAAATAACAGCGTTAATAAAAAAGATATTGAAGCAGCCATAAACTGGGAAGCTAAAAAAGTTATTCCGTTACCTTTGCAGGATATAGTTATTGATTGGCAAATGGTTGATGAAGCTTCAGCGGTTTCTAGCGGCGGTCATAAAGTTCTTTTGACCGGTGCTCCAAAAACTTTGATTCAGAATTATGTAGCAATTTTTAAGAATGCTCAATTAAGTTTATCAAGTTTGGAAACGGAAATATTTGCTTTAATTAGATCGCTTTTAGGTAATGATCGTTCTTCAGTTATGATTGTTCAGCTAGGATCAACTACGACTAATATTTTTGTAGTTGATAAAAGTATCCCTGTAATTAATCGCAGTATTTCAGTTGGTGGAATTAATATTACTCAAGCAGTCGCCGAACATTTAAATATGACATTATCTCAGGCCGAACAATTTAAATATGATTTGATGTATAACGGACAAGGCGATGAAGCTGAAAAATTACCAACCATGATTGTTGAGGCCTTTAGCCAGATTGTTAATGAAGTAAAATATATTCTTGAAGTTTTTGGAAATAAAGATAATCGCCGTATAGAAAAAATAATTTTGACCGGTGGCGGTGCTTTGTTGCCGGGCTTAACGAATTATTTGGCTGAAGAATTTAATTTAAATGTTATTGTTGGCGATCCTTGGTTTAGGGTAGCTTACCCATTTGAGTTAAAGCCAATTCTTGATAAGATCGGGCCTCGTTTGGCGGTTGCGATCGGTTTAGCTATGAGAGAATTTGATCATAAGTAAAGGGATTTGAAAAAGGTATGGCTTATTTGCCCCCTGCTCAATTAAACGGATTAAAAGAGCCATCCGGTGCTAAGAAGCCCTCGGTTGGTTTTTTGTCTTTTGTAAAAAATATTATCCGCGCTTTAAAGCGAACAAAAAAAGCGGCCGTTACCTTACGTGTTAAAAGAGATATTGGTAAGTTGGAACACGAGCGAAGCAAAGAGCACGCCGATCTTTTGCGTCAAAGAAATTTTTACGAAAGATTATTACGTCGTGGTGGTGGCTTACGTGTTAATTCAACGCTTGAAAAAATTTTCAATAAGCCAGTTGAAACCAAAGAGTCTAGAATTGATAAAATTGTTGCTTCGTCCGAACTTAAAAAATCAGTTATTGAAAAAATTCCTGAACCACCTAAGCCAGTTGATATAGAAAGTGCTTTACTTGAAGCTCCGGCTTATCAAGGCCCTAGCTCTCAGGATATTTATCCGTTAAAAAAAATTCAGTTACCAGAAATTAAAAAAGAAGAACCTATTGTGCCAGTTGTCCCAGTAGCACCAGCGCAAATTAAGGAGTCTATAGCTGAGCCATTAGTTAAAGCAACTAAAGAAGTTAAAGAAGAAAAAAAATTAGCTATTGTTAGTTCAGAAAATAAAATTATAAAAAAAATAAAGTCTCTTTTTATTTTTGGTTCTTTAGCAAAAAAGTTAGCCCAAGAGAGGCAAGAAGAAGAGGCGGCTAAAAGTAAAACCGATGTTGAAGGACGTTTTTGGCAGCCTTATGACGGAGTAAAAGCAAACTTAGTTAAAGATCAAGCAGTTTCTTTTTTTAACTGGCAACAAAAAATGTTAACTCTCGCGTTGTCTCTTATTTTGTGTTGCTTGGCTATTAGCTTAGTTTACGTCGGCTTACTGATTTGGCAAAAAGAAAAACTTAATGATAATAAAGCGACTTTAGCTAACTTTGACGCGATCAATGCCGAGGTTGTAAAGAATGAAGATGATTTAAAGGAGATTACAAATTTTAATAAAAAGCTTGATATGGTCCAGTTTCTTCTTAATAATCATATTTATTGGACTAATTTCTTTAACTTTTTGGAAAATAACACACTTAAAGATATTTATTACGAAAAGTTTACTGGTGATTTGACTGGGAAATATAAAATTCCTTCTGTGGCTCGTAATCTTGATGCCATCTCTCTTCAACTTGAAGTAATGAAAGCTTATAACATGATTAAAACAATTCAGTATAGTTCTGCCCAATCTGATAATACCAATAAAGATGTCGCGGCCACAGTTAAGTTTAACCTTGAGCTATCGATTGATCCAAAGATTTTTATAAAATAGATTGTTATGGATAAAGTTACTATTAAAACCAGCCGTCCAGAAAGTCTTTTATTGAAAAATATAAGAATTATTCTTTTTAATATTTTTTCTGGTTTTTTTAATTGGTTTATTATTTTAATTTGTTTAATTATTTTAGCGGCTGGTTATTGGTGGTTGATCAAGCCAAAGTATGATTTTATTGCCAGCAACCAAGAACTGAATTTTAGAGAAAAGGAATATATAGAAAAAGTTGCTTATCTTAAGCAGCTTAATGAAACTAAAAATTTATTTAAAACAATTAATCAATCTGATAAAGATAAAATTGATACCATGCTATCGGCTAACCAAGATTTAGATAGATTAAAGATTGTTTTGTTGCGTGAGATGGACAAGGTTGTTAAAGAAAGAAAAGCGACGGTTGATGACGTTGTTATAACCCCACTTGATAATTCTTCTTCTAAGTTTATTAAAATTAATGAAGCTTCAAAAAAAAGCACTACCTTTGATAAACTTCGTTTAGTACAAGTTACCTTTACTGCCAAGGGGATTAATTATGATCAGTTAAAAAAACTTTTAACTCGTTTAGAAACCAGTTTGCGGCTTATGGATGTAACAGATTTAAATTTTGATCCTAGTTCTGGTGAGGCAGGTGTGAAATTACTTACTTATTATCTTGATAAATAAATATGTTTTCTGACGGAAATAAAAACTTGATAATAACTTACGCTATTGCCATAGCCTCTTGCGCAATATTGGTTTTTGTTATGTTCAATTTTAATAGTTGGTTTTTCCCTGATAAAAAACTAGAACTTAATACTTTTACTACCAGCTCTCGAGGAACTATTAGTGAAAAAGATTTAAATTTCGGAGTTTTAAGTGATAAAAAATTTGTTTCACTCGAACCAATTTTAGCCAAGAATGAATTAGATGACGGTAGTACAACGCCCCCTGAAGGAGGAACCACTAAAACAGTTACACCAACCGTTAAGCCAGTAATTGAGCTACGACACAGTAGTCCATTTATTCCATTTTAAAGTATATGCCCATTAATCAGAATTTTTTAGATAAACAGAAAAAGCTCTTAGATTTTATTTCTAAGCGTAATCTTATTAGTGCTCAAACCGCTACGGAGTTATTAGCTGAAGTAGATAAAACTAATAAAACTATAGAAGAGCTTGTTACTGAAAAAAATTTAATTAACGTTGAAGATTTTGTTAAAGCTAAAGCGGCTTTTCTTAATCTTCCTTATATTGATTTAGCTGATCACGAAGTCCCAGAAGAGATTCTTAATATTGTCCCAACTAACGTAGCTGAGAATTATAAGATAGTCGCCTTTGAACGCGACCAGGGGAGATTAAAAGTTGGTTTAGTTGATGGTGAAAATTTCAAAGCGATCGAGGCTATGGATTTTTTGGCTCAGAAACATAAATTAAAAATAGATTACTTTTTGATCTCTAGTTTTAGTTTCAATGCTGTCTTTAGTAAATATAAAAACTTTAATAAAGAAATTTCTTCTGCTTTGGCTGTTAAAGCCAAGGAGGATTCTGAAAAAAAAGAATCTGATATAAAGAAAGATGATAGTTTGCAGTTTGAAGGGATCGTTAAAGACGCACCAGTCGCTAAAATTGTTTCAGTTATTATTCGTCATGCGGTTGAAGGGGGAGCGAGCGATATTCACATTGAGCCTTTGGCTAAAGAAACACGTGTTCGTTATCGTATTGACGGTATGTTACATAATTCTTTGGTATTGCCTAAGGATATTCATAATGCGTTGGTTGCTCGTATCAAAGTTTTATCTAATCTTAAGCTTGATGAAACTCGCGCTCCGCAAGACGGACGTATTCGTTTAGTTATTAACAATCGTGAAATTGATTTCCGTGTTTCTTCCATGCCTTTGATGGACGCAGAAAAGATTGTTATGCGTGTGTTGGATACTTCGCGTAATATATTTACTTTGGATAGTCTTGGTTTTATGGGGCATAATTTTAAAGTCATTGAAAATGCAATTAAGAAAACCGGCGGTATTATGTTAGTAACTGGTCCAACTGGTTCTGGTAAAACTACTACTCTTTATGCTCTCTTATCTTTACTTAATAAAGAATCATCTAACATTGTTACTCTGGAAGATCCAGTTGAATATGCTATGAAAGGTGTTAACCAATCGCAGATTCGTCCGGAAGTTAATTTTACTTTTGCTAGTGGTTTAAGATCTATTTTACGTCAAGATCCAGATATTATCATGGTGGGAGAAATTCGTGATAGTGAAACAGCTGAGCTAGCTATTCACTCGGCTTTAACTGGTCACTTAGTTGTTTCTACTTTGCACACCAAAGATGCGGTTGGTACTATTGCTCGTTTACTGGACATGAAAGTTGAACCGTTCTTACTTGGTTCAGTACTTAACATGTCTATGGCACAACGTTTGACTCGTCGAATTTGTACCTATTGTAAAGCTGAGGTTCAGCTTGAAAAAACATTTTTTGAAAAACTAAAAGGTAAGTTAGCAGAAATTCCGGTTGAGATTGTTAAACAATCTATCCCTGATTTTGATATTAATAATATAAAATTTTATCACGGTGAAGGTTGTTCGCATTGTGGTAAGACTGGCTATCGAGAACGTGTTTGTATCGCTGAAGTAATTGATGTTAATTATGAAATGAAAAATTTGATATTATCTAAAGGTGGTTCTATTAATATGGATGATGTTAAGGCTAATCAGCCATATTTATCAATGGAGCAGGATGGTTTGATAAAGTCTATTCAAGGCTTGACTACGATTGAAGAGGTAATGCGTGTTATTCAAAACTAATATTTTATGAAGAAAAAGCAGCCAAAAATTCTTTTTGTTGAAGATGATAAGTTTATTCTTTCGATGTATAGTTTAAAATTTTTATCTGAAGGTTTTGTAGTACGTGGTGCCATGACAGCCGAGGATGGACTTAAAGAAGCTTCAATCTTTAAACCAGATTTGATTATGTTAGATATTATGTTACCAGATGACGATGGAATAACTTTGCTTAAAAAGCTTAAGAGAAATAAAGCTACTAATGCTATTCCTGTTGTTTTATTGAGTAATTTAAGTGAACCAGCTTATCGCGAGCAAGGGCTTATTTATGGGGCGCTTGATTTCTGGGTTAAGGCTTATTATGATCCAGCCGAAATTGTTGAGAAAGTTAAAAAAATATTATCCGATAATTAATTATGCCAACTTATAATTTTAAAGCTGCTAACTCAGCTAATAATCGTCAGGAGGGTGGTACGATTGAAGCCGCTAATGAAAATCAAGCTATTGAAAGTTTGACTAACCGTGGTTTACAAATTGTTTCCTTAAAGGAAGTTTCTCTTGCCAACACTCATTTTTCTATTGCCAATATTTTGTCGCGCGTTACGGTTAAAGATTTAGTAGCTTTTTCTAGACAGTTCTCAGTTATGGTGGGGGCTAGTGTACCGATAGTAGAAGCTTTAAGAATTCTTTCCAAGCAAATTATAAAGCCAAAATTTAGAAGCGTTATTGCTCAAATAGCTGATGAGGTTGATAGTGGTGGGGCTTTGTCGGTTTCTTTGGCTAAGCGACCACATATCTTTTCAAATTTTTATACTAGCGTTGTAAAGTCTGGTGAGCAATCAGGAAAACTTGATGAGTCACTTAATTACATTGCTGATGAAATGGAGAAAGATTATGACATGAATGCTAAAATTAAGGGGGCTATGATTTATCCTGTTTTTGTTGTTTTAATGATGGTCGGTATTGGTCTTATGATGATGATGTTTATCGTTCCTAAATTAACACAGATTGTAGTTGAAACTGGTAGTGAGCTGCCACAAGCGACTAAAGTAATGATAGGTATTTCTAATTTTTTACTTGGTTATTGGTGGGCTTTGTTAATTGGTGTTGTTGTGTTTGCTATTCTTACTAGGTTGTATTTGAAAACCAATGCCGGTCGCACACAGTTTGATTATCTTATTCTTAAACTTCCTTTATTTGGCAACCTTTTGCAGATGATTTACTTGGTTCGTTTTACCAGATCAATGAATACTCTTATCTTGGGGGGTGTGAATATCTCTTCTAGCTTAGAGGTTGCCGGTCAAGTAGTTAGTAACCTTTATTATAGAAAAATAATTAATCAGACAATTATTGAAGTCCAGAGCGGGAACTCTATTTGTACGGTTTTTGTAAAAACTAAAGAGATCCCCAGCATGGTTTCTCAGATGATGTTAGTAGGCGAAAAAACAGGAAAACTAGATGTTTCTTTAGAAAAAGTGACTAATTTTTATGGTCGCGAGATATCTAATGTGTTAGCTAATTTAATGGCTTTAATCGAACCTAGCCTTATGGTAGCCATGGGTTTGGGGGTCGGAGTTATGGTTTGGGCTATCCTTATGCCAATGTATAGCGTGGTTAGCAATATTTAGTATGGACTTTTTTGCTCTGTTGTTGTGTTCTATGTTTTAGTGTATAATATAACTATATTATAAAGGGCTAGTTTAGGCTCAATTAAATTTAGAGATTTTATAAAAATATGAAAAAAACTAACAAAGGTTTTACCCTTATTGAACTTTTGGTCGTTATCGCGATCATTGGTGTCTTGTCTACCTTAGCCGTTGTAGCTTTGGGTAATGCTCGTGTAAAATCTCGAGATGCTAAGCGTGTTTCTGAC